>Ga0066256_1003256_pt1 | contig 16013 bp, 10 predicted proteins | sample ThiBio_1000_biof_FD_87107 | JGI IMG/M metagenome (GOLD analysis project Ga0066256, IMG submission 87107) | Wastewater bioreactor microbial communities from Cape Town, South Africa - Thiocy_expt_1000_biof (version 2) | ecosystem: Engineered > Bioreactor > Thiocyanate-remediating >...
GACCGCACGGGGTCGAAGATGTCCCTGCCGCGGCGCCCCGCGCCATCATCGTCCTCGCCGGTCGGCCCGCGATTGACGGTCCCTTTCCCGCCGAACAGGACACGCGTCCCGCGCCCGCGCTCTCGAACGACCAGGCCGGCCGCGGCCAGCTCGTTCAATGCCCTGACCGCGGTAATCCGCGATACCTGGAACATCGTCTCGATTTCACGCTCGCCCGGCAACAGCGCGCCCGCGCCATAGCTGCCATCCATGATACGGCTGCGCAGAATGAGGTAGATTTGATGATACAGCGGCGCGCGATTGTTCGCATCAGAACGCAAGGGGCGTTCTGAAATCTGCAGGTTCTCAACGTTACCGCGAGCGTCCCTACTCATCGTCACTCCAGAATGCGGCCGGTGGCGGCCCCGCGCTATGGCATAGACGCATGCGGACGGACAAGTGCCGACCGGGAACGCCAGTGCCTGTCTACAGGTCGAGAACCAGTCGATCGCCCCGCGCGCCGGAGCAGCAGATGAACATCGTGGCGTTGGCGGCGCGCTCCTGATCGCTCAGGATGGAATCGCGATGATCGACTTCGCCGGAAAGCACCCGGGTTTCGCATGCGCCGCAAATTCCGTCTTCGCAGGAAAAGGGCACATCCACACCGGCCGCCAGCACCGCGCCCAGAATCGACTGGCCTGGCCCGATCTGGAGTTCGATGCCTGAGCGAGCAAGGGAAACCGCGTAACCGCCCGCCCGATCCGCTTCGAAACGCTGGGTGAAATACTCGACGTGGACCCGTTCCGCAGCGATGCCGGCCGCACGGGCTTCCTGCTCGAAAGATTCCAGCATCGGCGCAGGCCCGCAACAATAGAAATGCGCCCCGACCGGTGCACGCTCTATCGCCGATGCGATAGGCAGGACCCCTCCCTGTTCATCGTCGAAGTGAAGATGGACACGGGAATCGCTTTCGAGAACGGAGGCGAAAGGTGCTTCTCCGCGAGAGCGCGCGGCATAATGCATCGTCCAGACCCGGCCCGACGCTTCGAGCTCGCGCATCATGCACCAGATGGGTGTGATCCCGATCCCGCCGGCGAACAGCACGCTATGCCCGGCCTGCCCGTCCAGCGGAAAATTGTTCCGGGGCAGGTCGACCGGAAGCGCATGCCCCACCTGGAGACGATCGAACATGAAAGCCGACCCTCCCCTGCTCGCCGGATCCCGCTTGACCCCGATCCGATAGCTTCGCAGGGCATCGCCCGCTTCCAACAACGAATATTGCCGCAAGATGCCATTGGGGAGATGGACCCCGATATGGGCCCCCGCCCGGGCCGACGGCAGGATGGCGCCATCGAGCGCTCGAAACTCGAACGCCCGGCAATCGCGGGCAAGCCATTCGATCTTCTCCAGGCGCAATTCCATGCGCGCTTCGGCAGAAGCGTCCGTCATCGAAGAGAGCCCCTGTGCGCGATGCGGAAGAAGCGATCAGACGCCAAGACAACTCTCCGCGAAAACCTCTTCGATCGCCACTTGCCGATCGGCCAGGCCCTGGCGATGCACGTAAGCGGCAACGGTTTCGATCTCCCGCCGTGCACGGGCGAAGCCGTAAGGCATGGGATCGTCGGCGGGGCCGACGGAAGGGGACGGCATCAGGCCGGTCGCGACGAAGGGATCGATCCATTCGGCGGCAGTCGCGTGGACAAGCTCGCGCGCGCGATCGAATGCCTTGAACAGATTCAAGGCAAGCCAGGGATGGCGTTCGAACAGGCTGCGCCTGATAACCAGCGCGTGATTGATGGGGAACAGGCCGGTTTCCGAATGATAGCGGCGTTCTTCCGCCGCGCGATCGCGAAACAGCGGTTCTGCGACATCGTCGATCCCGCGACGCGCGCGATCCACCAGATTCTGCGTGTTCAGATACAGCAGCGTCGCATCCAGTTCGCCATCGGCGAGCATCGTGCCGATGTCCTTTTCCGGCGGTATCTGATGCAGCCTGACCCCCTCGGGAGGCGTGAAGCCGGTCGCGGAACCATGGCTCCGATCGGGCCCGCGCTCCATGAACCATTCCAGGTCGCGCGCGCGGACATCGTAGAAATCCTCCAGCGCACCCCGCGCCCAAATCGCGGATGTCTGCTGGTATTCGGGAACGCCGACCCGGCGCCCGACCAGATCCCCGGGCCGCTCTATGCCCGCTCCGCGGCGGACCATGATCAAGGTGTGGAAGAACCGGCGCATGGTATAGACCGGCAAGGCCACCCAGGTCCGGTCGCCCCGCGCCGCAGCAATGAACAGCGAGGACAGCGACATCTCGGAAACGTCGAAATCGCCGAAATGAAGCTGGCGCCAGAACATTTCCGATGGATGCACCACCGTAGGGATCAGACGAACGCCGTCTGCCTGCACGCGGCCGTCGATCAGCGGCCGGGTTCGTGCGTTATCCCCCAGTGCGATGCTGATATCCAGCCTGGGCCCGGTCACCACACGGCCTTCAGCTTGTCTGCGAAAAGCTCCTTCCAGTCCGCGCCTTTGGGGACAAGATCGTCGTGCGCTCTCACGCCGCAGCTCGCCTCGGGATCGATGCCGCGGGGGAGCCTTCCCGCTTCCACCGCAGCGATGCCTTCCAGCATGAGCCTGCGCATCACCACGATCGCGCGATCCGACGTCCCCAGAAACTCCCTGGAACGATCGACGATCGGCCCCATCCCTTCCTGAAGCGCCATGTCCTGCGTGTTGAGGCCGGTGATCCCGGTATAGGTCTGGGTCTTCTGCATCTCCCGATCTATCAGATAGTCGTTCGAGGGATTCCGCTTCAGCTTGAAGGTGCCGGGAATATAATCGTCGGCGCCCCGCCCCGCGAACTTCTCGAACGCTTCGACATATTCGCGTGTCAGCGGAACCGCCGGATCGGAACTGCATCCCCAGTTGTAGACGTGGCAAGTATGGTCATCGATCGGCACCCAGATATGCCCGTCCAGCTTCGGAACCGCAGCAAGCTCACCCGTGGCGGTGCGCGCCATTCCGCGCATCTGCTGGTTCGGCATGAAGAAGTGATAGATTCGAATATAATCCTGCTCTTCCGAAACGTTGCGTGTCGAGCTGTACCAATAGCCATAGTCGGTCGGCTCGACGGCGATGCGCGGGCTCCGGTCTCGATTGCGGAGCTCGTTGCGATCGCCAAGCTTGTTGCTGTGGAGGAAGGAGGAGTGCGCCGTATCCAATCCTCCTTCCATCGCCTGCAGATAGTTACATTGCTGGAACGTCTTCGACACGAAACGATGTGTCTCGGCCGCACGCATCCATTCGAAATTGGGGCACGGCGGCATATGCTCCGCCGGGCCCATATAGGCCCAGACCACACCACCGGCCTCATGCGTGGGGTAGGCGACAAGCTTGACCTTGGCCTGCAGCGGCGTCCCCTCCGGTTCGGAAGGCATGTCCACACAGTCTCCGCGCCGGTCAAACTTCCAGCCGTGGTAGATGCACCGCAACCCGCATTCCTCGTTGCGCCCGAAAAAGAGGGGAGCGAGACGATGCGGGCAATAGGCATCGACCAGCCCCACAATTCCGTCGGTATCGCGAAAGGCGATCAGATCCTCTCCCAGAAGGCGCACCCTCACAGGCGGACCGTCCGCCTCCGCCGGCAGTTCGGTTGAAAGCAGGGCCGGCTGCCAGTAGCGGCGCAAGAACTCTCCGCCAGGCGTCCCCCGCCCCACGCGAACGAGGCGTTCGTTGTCCTCAGGCCGCAACATGGCTGCCCTCCGTCCCCCACGGGGCAACCGTGATATGGATCGCCTCGCGATCATCCTGCCCACCGATGGTGCGCAACGCCGCATCCACCTCGTCGAGCCCCACGATATGAGTGGACAGCATGTGCAGAGGATAGCGACCGCTTGCCATCGCGCTCAGCGCCATTTCCACCGATTGGTAGCTGTGGCCGCGAACCCCCTTCACCGTCATCTGCATGCCCAGCATCCGGTCCAGATCGAAGCCCTCCACCGGCATGCCTTTGCGCGATGCGAGCAGCAACGTGCCCCGCTTGCGCACCAGCTTGAGCGAACTGTTGATGATCTCGGGGCCCGCGCTGGTCGCCTCTATGACCAGATCGGCCATGCGGCCCTGTGTCGCCTCCGCGACAACTTCTGCAAGATCCTGTTCGTCCACCGCCACTGTCAGGTCCGCGCCCAATGCGCGCGCCACCTCGAAGCGCATCCGATCGCGCGCGAGCCCCGAAAGGATGATGCGATCCGCGCCCGCGGCGGCGGCGGCGAGCACACAGGCAAGGCCTGTCTGCCCCGGCCCCTGGATCACCACGGTCTTGCCCGGCCCGGCGCCCCCATCAAGGCAAGCCCACTGGAACCCGTTCCCCAGAGGGATGGCCATTGCGGCAATATGCGGCTCAACCCCTTCCGGAACGCGATGCATCACGGTTCGGGGATGCATATAGAGAAACTGCCCGAACCCGCCCCAAAGCGCCGGCTCGACCGACAAGGGCGTCGAGCCGTAGCGGATCGCGCCCGGCACTCGACTGTCCGTCTCGAAGCAGGAACGGAATTCGCCCGACCGGCAATATTCGCAATGACCGCAGGGAAGATACTCCTCCAGGGCCACGAAATCGCCTTCCTTCACCCCCCAACGCTCCCCCGCGAGCGGGCCGAGCGCCTCGACGATGCCGACCATTTCATGGCCCAGGATGCGCGGCCCCGGCTCGCGCGTCTTATACATCGGCCAGTCACTGCCACACACACCCGTTGCAACGACCCTGAGCAGGCCGGCATCGGGGCCGAAGGATGGCAAGGGAAGCTCGCGAATTTCCGTGCAGCAAGGCGATGTCGCCACTGCCGAAATCGAACTCGTTATGCTCAACGCGTGAACCTCCCACCTGCAGCCGTGCCGGGATGCAACGGCCGCGACATCCGCCTTCTCTTAATGCTATAACTATAGATCATTTTGGGAAAATGTGTCAACAACGCCAGAGCAAGCCTGCGAGCTACCGCGCAGGCGCACCCGCAGTTTCAGCCGCGCGGGCGGCAAGCACCTGCCGCGCATGTTGCACATAACGGTCATCGAACACGCGATCGGGCGCGATCGCATGCCGCATCGCACCGCTCTCGATAAAGAACCGCTGAAGCCGCATGAGCCCTTCGGGATCATAGCCGCCATCGGGGTCGACATGCGGCAAAGCGAGCTTTTCGAGCCGCGCCATCTCCTTCGTGGCGGTATGTCTTTGCAGCGACCGCAGCAGCTTGTCCCGCCCGCGCCCGCTTGCCACAGCGTCGGCATAGTCCCGCTGCCCTTTCAGCAAGGCGACAGTAAACCGTTCCACAAGGGCACGATGGCGCCGTGCAAAATCGGTCGACACGAAAACAACCGCCGTAGGCACGCCGGTAGAGGTATCGGCGGAAGATATTGCCAGTTCGCCTGCCTTGCGCTCCCGGATCGCGCTGATGAAAGGCTCCACCAGAAAGCTCGCGTCGAGCGAGCCGGTGGAAAGAGCGATGATGGAATCAGGCATGGGCAAGGTCGAAAGCTCGATCTCGTCGGGCCGGACTTTACCCTTGTGCAGCGCCTCCAGCACGAAGAAGTGCCCTACACCCCCCGTTGTCAGCGTTCCCACCTTCAGCCCGCGCAAGTCCCCGGCATCGCGATAGCGCCCGGAATCGATCAATTCCTGCCTCACGACCAATCCGCGCGAATTGTCACCGGGGGTGAGGACATTGAGAGGCATGATGCCGACGACATCGAAACCGCGATCGATCGCATTGAACATCGCGGCCGTCGGCCCGAACAGCGCGATATCCAGATCACCCGTGGCAAGCTGGGCCAGACTGTCCGTGCTGGCGTTCGCCGCCGCGGTCACGAACCTCACCTTCACCCCTTCCTGCTCGAAATATCCGTTGTCCGCCGCCAGAAACACGCCGGCCTCGCCGATGAGCCCGCCGGTGTTGATCCGGATCACCGGTTCACCCTGCGGCTCCACCTGCGTGCAGGACACCAGCATGGCCGGCGCAAGCAGAAGCGCCACCATGCTTCGCAGCCATGAAAGGAGCCGTCCGGCGATCGTCGAAAGCGTGTTCACCGGTTCGAATCCTGCCGCCGCCACGGCATGAACAGATATTCCGCAAGATCGAACAGCCAGGTGCTCAGGAAGCCCAGAATGGCCGTTTTCATCGGGCCGACATACATCTTCTCGATCGCGAAGATCTGCCAGCGGTCCCAGATGAGATAACCGATGCCCGCCTTGGCGCCCAGGAACTCCGCCGCAACGATGATGAGCAGCGCAACCGCGAGGGCCATCCGCATCCCCGCCAGAATATTGGGCAGCGCCCCGGGCAATGCGACGTCCTTGAACATCATCCATCGGGTGGCGCCGAAATTCTTGCCGACGTCCATGTAAATGCGATTTATCCCCCGCACGCCTTCATAGGTATTGATGATGACCAGATAGATCACCGAAATTGCGATCACGGCGTATTTCGACATTTCCCCAAGGCCGAACATCAGGATGAACAGGGGCAGGATCGCGACCTTGGGGATGGGGAAAGTCGCGCTGATCAGCGGCTGCATGATCGCACGGACCAAGGGCGAAAGCCCCATGGCCAAGCCGATGATCACACCCGGCACCGCCCCCAGCAGAAAGCCGACGAGGATGCGCACCACGCTGATTCCGGTATGAGTCCAGATTTCTCCGCTCTTCACCATCAGCCAGCCTTCCTGCGCGACCGCCCAGGGCGCAGGGAAAAAGCGCGTGTCGATCAGGCCGCCGGACGCGCAGGCCTGCCAGATGACCACCAGGAGCACCGGCGAGGCGATCGACACCAGCCGCAAGGTGTTGGATGACACGCTCATGCCCCGGGCTCCCGTGCATGCGCGATTACCTCGTCGCGCAAGGCTTCCCAGATTTGCGCGAAGACCAGGCCGTATTCCGGGCTGCGCTTGATCGCCTCGACATCGCGCGGCCGGGGAAAGATCCCCGCCACATCGATTATCGATTTGGTGCGCCCGGGCCGATTGGTCATTACCAGCACCCGATCGGCCAGAACGATCGCTTCATCCAGAGAATGCGTAACGTAGAGCACCGTCTTGCGCGTTTCTTCCCAGATACGGAGCAGTTCGGCTTGGAGGAGGATCTTGGTTTGCTCGTCAAGCGCGGCAAACGGTTCGTCCATCAAGAGAATATCGGGATCCGTTGCAAAAGCCCGCGCAATGCTCACCCGCTGCTTCATCCCGCCCGACAACTGGTGGGGATAGGCATTCTTGAAATGCCCCAGCCCGACCTTCTCGATCAGCGTATCGGCGATTTCGCCGCGCTGGCGGCGCCCCAGCTTTCGCGCCTTCAACCCGAAAGCGACATTGTCCTTCACATTCAGCCACGGGAAGATGCCGTGCTCCTGAAACACCATCGCATTGGTCGGAGTTCGCCCATCGATGGGACTGAGCTCTACATCGCCGGTGGTCTGATGTTCCAGCCCGCCCAGAATACGCAGCAATGTGGTCTTGCCGCAGCCCGACGGCCCGAGAATGCACAAGAACTCGCCATCGCGGACATCGAGGTCGATCGGCCCGACCGCGGTCACCGACGATGTCGAGCTGACAAAGGACTTGGTAACAGCGCGAAATGCAACGCGCCGCTCTTCGGCTCGCATCATCGATTCCCCATCCCGTGGAAGGCAACCGTAGACGGATTGAGCTCGCATGTGCAACTATTGTTATAATGTTATTGCCGGTAAGAGAAATACCACTTCCGTTTCCCCACTCCGCGAAAGGCCCCGCAGCTCCTTCTGAAGCGCGGCAGCGACGGCGGGGAGCCGCCGCTGCCTTGCCTGCCCGTTCAGACCAGTTCGGTCAGTACGAAACGCTGGAGGATGGCGGGCTTGAAGGTGATCTTCACCTTTTCGCTGCCTGACAGGGTGGACTTGCCGTCGAGCCCGATGCTCGACTGGATTGAGAAGGCGGAAAGCAATGCGCCGACCAGCGCCGCCTGCTTGATCTTGAGCGTGGCGGCAATCGCCGTGGCCACTTCACCCAGCTTGTTGGTGTCGAAATTGACCTTGCCGTTCCCGGCAATCGTGAAGCCTTGCTCCTGGCCCAGTTCGACATCGAAGCTGAGGGCGGAGTTCTGCTCCATCTTGGCGATGAGCTGGAACTTCTTGCCGGTGCAGTTGGCCGGGATGGTCACCACCGCGCCTTCGGCGTCGGCGCCGATCTCCCAGTCGGTCGCCAGATCGCGCTGCATCAGATCGAACACCCATTCGATCAGCGGGGAACCGGTGACGCCGAGCGAATCGAGCTGCGGCTCCCGAAGGAAGGCAAGGTCGGATAGCTGGCTGGCCCGGTACTGGACGGCGACCGTGTACTGCCCAGCCGGCAGCGAGAGCATCTGCTGCCCCACGCCGCCGCGATTGGTGGGGATCAGCAGCGATGTGGGCATCACGCTCGATCCGCTGCCCGCGCCGGTGAAGTCCAGCGTGATATTGCCGTAAAGCGGCCGGTCCACTCCGGCGGTGAAGCTGCTTTTCGCCAGCAGGGCCACGGGGAAGCTGGGAGTCTTGGCCTTGGGCTTGCTGGTGACCTTCTGCTTCGTGCCCTTGGTGTATTTGGAGATGATGTCTTCCACCGTTTCCTGCGTCATGCCGGTATCGAACAGGTTGTTCGCCAGTTCGGGGGCAAGGCGCAGGCGATCGGTTTCGTCGGTCGTGCGGCCGCTGCCGTAGGTTTCGGCAAGGAACGACTGCCCTTCGGCCCCTTCGGTGGCGCGGCTGGGGAAGGGATTCGCCCATTCGTCGGGTGACGAGGCTGTGCCGCCCGATCCGCCGATGGAGGATGCGCCCGCGCCCCCGCCAAAGGCCGATCCGATGCCCGGACCGCTGAGCTTGGGCGGCTGGGCGGATTCGATCAGCTTGCCCATGATCTCGGCCACCTGCTCGCGCGTGGACTGGTCGCGGAAGATGTCCGGCTTGGCGAGCAGTTCCAGCGCCGCCGCGATCGCTTCGCCCGGAGCCGGCAGGTCCGGTGTCGCCTGCACGGAAAGCGGGCTCTGCCCCATTGCATCGGGCGAAAGCGAAACCGCCGACCCGCGCGGCCCCGCGGTGAGGGTGTCGATATTGGGTAGCAGCGACACGGGCAGTTCGTCGAAGTTCCACAGCCGCGTGATGTCGCGCTTCTCCGCCGCGTTGCAATGCCCCAGATGCGCCTCGGCGAAGATGCCGCGCGTCGGCAGGGTGACGATCGCCCTGGACGGCGCCAGATCGAGCGGCACGTTCTCGGGCAGGGCTTCGCCGGCTTCGGCCGGCAGATCGCCCGAATAGCGGAACGCCAGGTGATTGCCCGACATGGCGAACGGGATGTCGGACATGCCGGTGATGATCGAGCCCGCGAAAGGCGCGATCCGCAGCCGCAATTCGCGCGGGTCCATGTTGAGCCACACCGCGCCGCTATAGTGATAGCGGTTGGCGTTGAGATGGTTGATCAGGATGTCGGCAAGCTTGAAATCATCCAGCACGCCATCGTCTCCGGTCGCTCCCGGCGGGGGATCGGCGGGCGGCGGGGCGGCCGGCGGCGGAGCGGAATTGCCGGTCAGCCTGTCCGTGTTGACGAGCGGAATGCCCTGATTGGTCTGCGTCGTACGGCGGCCATCCGCGCCATTGCCGAACAATTCGCCGGTGCTGGAGGGATAGCGATAGTAGCCCAGCAGCAAGGGCCCGGCCTGCAATTGCGGCGTGATCCAGGCTTCCTGCAGGTTCCACCCGTCGAATATCCCACCGATCGTATTCACCTTCCACGACACCGCGAAGGAGCGCACCTGCTTGAGGTCGATCGGTGGGACGTTGGCGATATAGGTTGCGTAGCAGGGGTTCCGGCTCTGCAGATTATCATAGCTGACCGACCAGTTGCCGTTAGGGGGCGGAAGGCCACCGATCTTGCTCACATTGAAGATGTGGCCGAAATTCTCGTAGACCAGCGGCATCTCGTTGAGCTCGGCCAGGGTGATGTCGGTCCCGTCCGCCATCCGCGCCAGTATCTTGATCGACCCCGCAGTATCCGATGGACCAGCATACTTGTTGCCGTTCCAACGGCTTCCAGTCCTGAGCTTCACTTCGAACTGGGTGGCGAAGACGGCTGCGTTCTCCGTGGAGGGCGGCGTGGGGGTGGGAGTTGGGGTAGGCGCCGGCGTAGGTGCCGGCCCGCTGGAGGCGCCCACGCTGATCCGTTCCAGCGCCGCGAACCCTGCCCGGTATTGCGGATCGAGCAATGCCGGTTCGAGCTGCGCGCGATAGCGCAGCGCCAGGGGCTTGGTGAAGGTCAGCGTTTCCACCGGCACCAGCACGGCCGGGTCGGCCCGGCGGAACTTCGTGTTGATCGCGAGATGCCGCAGCACCTCGTAATAGAGGATGGTCAAGGAATGGCCGCGATTCATGTTGGCCACGATCCGGGTGGAAAGCGTGTTCGATTCAGCCTGCGTGGCCAACACCACCACGGAACTACTCTGCGAACGCACCAGGTTGGATCGCTGCAACGTCTGCAGCTGGATGCTCTGCTGGGCATCTGCAGCAAGGTCGCGCGTGCCGCGTGTGGAAGACATGCCGAAACCCAGCGAATGGCGGCCTGCGGCGGAAATGCCGTATTGCGGGATTTGGAAATCCATCGCCCCGGCCAGCCCCGCCATGAAGCTTTCGCCCGATTGCTCTTCCGACACCTTGCCGCTGACGATATCCTCGATGTCCCGGTCGACCGCCTGTTCATGCGCCAGCGCATCCTGCGATGCGTTGCTGCCGCTCCGGCTGGCCGCATCGTCGCGCCGCCAGTCGATCACCGCCACTTTCACGGCCTCGCCCGGGGCCAGTGCCAGGCTGTACTTCACCTCGCCCAGCGAATGGCCGAGCGACGTCCAGCTCTGCTCGAACTCGTAGATCCATCCCCAGCGCAAATTCCTGTCGAGCGGAGGCTCGAACGCCACGGAAGGCAGCGTCTTGGTATCCCGGCCCTTCTCCGACCGGTCGTAGACCACCACGTGATGCACCGCATATTGCCGCAGCGGCAGCGTGGCCGGGGTGATATGCTCGCATCCGTCGTCCCCCACGCTGACGGGGCGGCGCGAGACGAAGGAATCCGGCGAAAGCTCGTAATCCACCGTGTCGGGATTAGTGACGCTGCCTTGCGGGCCCGGAAGGGCATCGGCATCGGCCTGCAGCCGCAACGCATCGGGCCGGTTGCCGATCGCCTGTTCGATCAGCGCGATCACCTCGTCGATCCGGCTCGTTTCGGCGCTCGACAGGCTCCCGCCGAGCTTGCGCAGCAGTTCCATATGCGTGCCCTCGAACAGCGAGACGGCACTGCCCGGGGATCCGGCGACCTCGAGCTGGAAATCCGCGCTGTCGCTGATCGCGGCGATCAGCAGGCCGGCGCGATATATCGTCTGTGCCGGGCCCGTCAGTCGGGCGAGGTCGATCACGCCATAGCCGCAGCGATCGGTGCGGGTTCCCGCCACGGCGAGGCGGAGGGCGGAGGGGTCTTCCGTGCCCTCCTTGGCGTTGGCCTTGGCCGCGCTGGCGACGCGTGAGATCAATTGCTGGAACAGGGCACGATCGAAGGCGTCCCCCACAGGATCGATGCCTCCCGAGCCGCCGTCGATGTTTTCATCCAGCAGCTTCTTGTTGCCCGTCTCGCGCGCCTTTCGTTCCGGAATCTCCTTGACCGTGTCGGGAACGGGAATGCTCAGGAACAGGTCGACCTTGCTGCCGGGAATGGGCTGGCCGGCCGGATCGACAACGAAAAAGCGCAATTTCATGGCAACCTCCCTGGCGAGGCAAATCGGCATACGGGAAGCGCATGCGTGCCTGCACAGGGGCCGGCCACCCGCAATCCATCTGCAATTTGCGCTTCATCGCGTGATGTGAACGGGGGGCGCACGACCTATTGTCCTCCCCGCAGCCAGGATGCGGGCGAGAGCGTTAGCGGGCTATTGTGAGCAGTGGTTATGGGCCGTGGTTAACTGCCCCCGGCGCCAGGACGAATTCGCTATGGGGCCGGCCGGATCGCTCCGGCCGGCCATGCTCATCGCCTCATGCGGCGGCGATCATTCCTTGGGGGGTGCCACGTTGTATTGGTTCAATTCGAGAATCTGGCCGTCGGGATCGACAACATAGATGGAGGTCGGCTTTCCGTCCCGTGAGAGCGGTTCGGAAACGAAGCGGATGCCGTGTTCCTTGAGGCGCTTCAGCACCGCTTCGAGATCGGTCACCCGATAGGCGTTGTAGCCCTTGCCTTGAAGATTCTTCGTCGGGTTCTCGTTGAGGGAGGTATCCAGCGGGACGTTCTTGACTTCCCAGATCTCGATCCAGGGCGTGTGCGTGTCATACGAAGGGCCACCGGGCAAATTCACCATCGCATGGCGGTAGCTGGCGCCCTGGAAACCCAGCAGTTGATCGAGCGAGGCGCTGCGTGGCCGGTCATGAATTTCCAGCGCCACCGAGAAACCGAGCACATTGACGTAGAAGTCCATCGCCCGTTCGATATCCGCCGTGATCAGGTGAGTGTGATCCAGCGCGATGAAGCCCGCCTCGGTCGGCTTGATCGGCACAGGATGCTCCACCGCCGGAGGTTCGTGCCAGACCAGGGGCGTGTCGCCCGAAGGTTGCGGCGCCCCGGCCGACGCTGGCGGAGCGCTTTCGGCGCAGGCCGCGCTCGCCAGACAAAGCCCCGCGAACGTCACCAGCAAAGGTGCGGCGCTCCCACGGTGTCGAGACTTGCGAAGCATGGTTTTTCTCCCGATTATTTCTCGCCAGACCGGCTATCCCGCCGGCGAGATGTTGAGCCCGAACCTGCGCCGCGAAAGCATGGCCAACGCGAGCGCTGCGGACGAAAGGATCGCCATCGGAACCGCGCAGGCGAAGAACAGGCTGCCTGCCGACCAGCCTAGATCGATCAGCATGCCCCCGATCAGCGGCCCGACGAGCGAGCCGATGCGCCCCACAGATAACGCGAACCCCAGCCCCGCTGAACGGACCTGCGTGGGGTAGATCAACCCGGCCATGGAATTGTTCGCCGCCTGGATGCCCAGCACGCAGAAACCGGCAAGCGTGACGAGCAGGCCGAGCGTCCATAATCCCAGCCCGGGCTGTCCCAGCAGAGCGATCGCCGGAAAGCCCAGTGCAGCGACCGCACAGATGGCGAAGAAGCCGTAACGCACCACCAGCGCGCTCATCACCAGCGTCCCCAGCACGCCGCCGACATGGAACATGCTGCTGACAACGGAAGCTTGCGGCCCGGTCGCACCGACGCGCTCGAACAGCATCGGCATCCAGCTCGTCATCGCATAGTTGACGAGGAGCCCCATGGAGAATGCAAGCCATACGAGCAGGGTGAACGGGGCAAGCCCATCCTGGAACAGCCGGCCGAGATTCACGCGGCCCTGCTGCCCTTCGTCGGCGCTGGTGAACACCGCGTCGTCCGCAATGTCGAGATCGGGCCGCATTTCCCGGGCGAGGCTTACGGCGCGCGCATTGTCCCGCCCGGAAGCGACCAGGAACTTCAGCGATTCGGTCAGCGTGAAAAAGAGAGCGAGCGTCGCAAGAAACGCGATGCCGCCGCCGATCTGGAAGACAATCTGCGAGCCGAAATAGGGAGCGAGAGTGGCTGCGGCCACCCCCGGGAGGAGGCTGCCCAGAATCATGCCCAGCCCCACCAGGGTCGCGATCCGGGCGGCATGGCGCGAAGGCGAGCTCTCGATATTGAGGGCGACGATGTTCGGCAGGGCGCCGCCGATGCCGAGCCCGGTCAGAAACCGCAGGATATAGACCGGCTCGGGCCTCGTGCACCAGGAAATGGCCAGGGCGCCCACGCCGTAGAACAATATCGACAGGATGATGGCGGCGCGGCGCCCGAAGCGATCGCCGAGATAGCCCAGCAAGGCGGCTCCGACCAGGATGCCCAGCAGGCCGGCGGCGATCAGTTGGCCGATCACCGTCCCGGTCAAATGCCATTCAGCGGCGAGATAGGGCACGGCAAAGGGCAGAGCGGTAATTTCGTAGCCGTCGGTGACCAGCGCAACGAAGGACCACAGCAGCAGCTTCACGTGAAAGCCACCGAACCGCTGCCCTGCTATCAATTCGTCGACATCATAGCTTTTCAACGCGGACCCCTCCTGTGCCGGATCTCGTCAATACCACTTGATATTGCCTGGCTTGTTATGTTCACCGCGGACGATGAGCTCGTAAAGGGCCTTGACGTCCTCTTCGTTCAACCGCCCCTCGAAACTCGGCATGCCGTTCATCTCCAGCGCGCCTTCGAGCAATATCGCGCGGAAAGCTTCGGGGCCGATTTCCCGCACCCGCTCCAGATTGGGAAGGTTGGGGGTCGAACCCAGGCGGCCGTGGCACAGCGCGCAATTTCCGTAGAGCTTCGCGCCGCGGGCCAGGAGCGCCGGATCGGGAGGGGGAAGGCCGGCGACGTCGGGGCGAGGCGGCCCCTTGGGCACATCCCGCTTGGCAGGCAGCGGCACTTCCCCGCCATCGAGCTTGAAGACCAGCACCCGCCCCTGGTTCTCGTAATTTCTGACAACCGAAGCTTCCGCCATCATGGAGCTGCTCGAACCGCCGAAGCCGGCTGCAATCGCGATATACTGGGTATCGCCGATCCTGTAGCTGATCGGCGCGGCGATGAAGGCGCTGCCGGTGAATATCCGTTTGAGAACCTTGCCGGTCTGCGCATCGTAGGCCGTGAGATAGCCATCCTGCGAGCCTTGGAAGACGAGGTCCCCAGCAGTCGACAGGGCACCGCCATTCCAGGCCGTGGGCACCTTGATCTCCCATTTCACCTGATGCTTCACCGGATCCCATGCCCGCAGGAAACCGCCATTCTCCACCTTGGGCTGCCCCGCGGTGAACTTCGCCAGCACGTCAGCGGGAATGTTGAGATCCCACATGTAGTGGAAGGAGTTCTTGAGCGAATAGACGAAGGGCAGGTCTTGCGCCGGAATATAGACCAGCCCCGTGCGTGGACTGTAGGAGAGGGACTGCCAGTCATGCGCCCCGTTCATCGTGGGATAGAGATACTGGTCCTGCTTGGAGAAATCGGCCCGCTCGGTAAGCACCGGACGCCCCGTCTTCATGTCGACCTTGCTGGCCCAGGTCGCCGCGCCGTATTTTTCGGCTGACAGCAGTTCGCCCGTCTCGCGATCGAGGATATAGAAAAAGCCGTTCTTGGGGGCCTGCATGATGACCTTGCGCTTCACGCCCGCCAGGTCGAGGTCGGTCAGGATCATCTGGTTCGTGGCCGTGAAGTCCCAGCGGTCCCCCGGCGTGGTTTGATAGTGCCACGCGACGCGCCCGGTCTTGCCATGAAGGGCCACGATGCTCGAGACATAGAGGTTGTCGGTCCAGTCGTCGGGCAAGGCTCGCTTCCAGGGGCCGCCGTTGCCGGTGCCCACATAGACCAGATCCAGCGCCGGATCGTAGGCGATCGCATCCCAGGCGGTGCCGCCCCCGATCCCTTCCCACGCGGGATTGTCGGGCCAGGTCTTGGCCGCTGCGGCAACGTCCTCGTTCTCCGGCCTGGCTTTCGGGCCCTGCGGCACGATCCAGAAGCGCCATTCCTGCTTGCCGGTCTCGCTGTCATAGGCGGTGACATATCCGCGCGCGCCGCGATCGGCCCCGCTATTGCCGATGATCACCTTGTCGCGGATCACGCGGGGCGCGCCGGTGATGCTGTAGGCGCCGGTCTTGCCTTTCAGGGTGTCGGTTTCCCAATCGACCTTTCCGGTCGCCGCATCGAGCGCCACCAGCCGGCCGTCGAGCAGGCCGACATAGACACGCCCTTTCCACACGGCGACCCCGCGATTCACCACGTCGCAACAGACGTAGCGAACCACTTGCGTACGTATCTCAGGGATATATTCCCACAGCTTCTTGCCGGTGGCGGCGTCGAAGGCGAAAACCTGGCTCCAGGCGCTCGAGACGTACATGACGCCGTCGGCCACGATCGGCGTTGCCTCCACGCCGCGCACCGCGTTGAGATCGCCCTGCCATGCGAAACCGAGA
>Ga0066256_1003257_pt1 | contig 16009 bp, 6 predicted proteins | sample ThiBio_1000_biof_FD_87107 | JGI IMG/M metagenome (GOLD analysis project Ga0066256, IMG submission 87107) | Wastewater bioreactor microbial communities from Cape Town, South Africa - Thiocy_expt_1000_biof (version 2) | ecosystem: Engineered > Bioreactor > Thiocyanate-remediating >...
GGTCGGGGGCGGGTCGCGGGTGGCGGCGGTGCGCGCGGGGTGGGGGGGGGGGGGGGGGGGGGGGGGGGGGGGGGGGGGGGGGGGGGATGGGGGGGGGGGGGACACACGCGCTTGTATGTCAACAACACAGCAGCAGCTATGGTACGCACATCTTTGGCAGCGTGCGGGTGGGGTAGGGGTTAAAGTCGGCGGCCGCCAGGATGGACAGCGCCATCTCCGCGGCGCCGCCGCTGCCAGTCGCCATTGCCGCCATGGTTCTTTGGGGTCGCTGCTGGGGACAGCGTTGGATGCTCCTCCGGATGGTTCTTGTTTGCTGCTTTGATGCTGCTGCGACCTCGACACTGCTGCTGCTGCTGCCTCGTTACTGCTGCCTCGCTACTTCTTCTGTCTCGACGCTGCTGCTACTGCCTCAACGCTGCTGCCTCGCTGCTGTTGCTACCAAGCTGCTGCTACCTCACTTCCAGCGCTGGCTGCTGCTACCACTACTCCTACCACAGTCGACACAGTCGTCGCGTGAGAGGAGTGGATGCGTGTGGCTTCCAGACGACCTTCCGCCACGCAGGTCCGCCGCCGACAAGACGTCCACATACGACCTCCCCGCACACAATCCGTCACTCCTCTCACAAGCACTCCTCTCAATCAGCACCTCCACCGCGTATGCCAGTGGTAGTATGTGGTGTACCGATGAAATATGGGTAATTACCACCCCCTTTCTCTGGTCTCCTACTGCCGACCCCACTAGGAGCGAGAGAGGGCTCACTAATCGTGAAACTTCACAAAAAATAACCACGCCAGGAACCCAACTCGACCGCAAGTACCGACTGCCACACATGCCGGTCCTAACTTTGGCACGCCACGGCGCGGGCGCGGCGGGGCGACGTGCTGTGACTGCGGCAATTTGGAGTGTGTTGGTGGAGTTGGAAAAAATCTCCCTCTCTCTCCTCTCCTCTCTTCTCCTCCCTTCTCTCTCTCCTACTTCTTTCTTGTCTTTCTTGTGTCTGTACGGTTGTGTGGGAGGCAAACGCTGATGAAAAACACGCTTTGCCAACGATAAAAGCGGATATCGGGCACGCAAACGCAACAATGGTGGGTGTATGCAGCGCAGAATACTACGTTGCATACAGTTCCATCTGTAAAATAGAAAAGTAATGCCGATTTCAAATTGAATTTGTGTGAATTATCTGGAATCTTTGCTTGCGAGGCTGGGAAAAGGCCTCACGTTGCTGCTGCAGTACCGGTAGCAGTCGCGACAGCCTAGCTGCACACGCCGTCCGGAAGCGGCAGCCATTTGTTGGCGGCAAATGTGTTTTGGCGCGGATATAACTACGGAAAACCGCAGCCCTGCAAATCAGCACCCGCATGCTTGTGGGGCGTGCAGGCATTGCAGCGGTGTAAAGGCGGTAAAGCTCCAAACGGTGGCAGCGGCGGCGGTGGGAAAACGTGTTCGGCAGGCGCTGCGCACCCCCACCTCGACGCAACAACCCGGACCGCCGGGCTGACGGCGTGGTACCGCGGGGGGATTGGTTCCGTGGATGGATGGGCGCCACCGCCCACGCGGCGGCGGAAAGGCGGCGGTAGCTGCGCTGGTGGCGGCATGGGGGGCGGCAACGGCGGCGCAGCGCGTTGCTGGCGAGCGGCACGTGGCGGCGGCGTCTGGACACATATGTGTGGTGCAGGATGGCGGCGCGGTGGGGTGTTACGGTAACCCCGCCACAAATGGCAAACTAAGTCCACCCACCGGCGTGGCGTTCCATGCCGTGACGGTTGGTGATGATTTTAGCTGCGGGCTGGCCACAAATGGCAGCAGCCTGCGCTGCTGGGGCGCCCTGCCTGGTGGCAACGCGCAGCTGCCGCCAGCGTCCACCTTCTTTGTTGACGTGCACGCTGGGCCGCGGCATGTGTGCGGGTTGGTGCCGAATGGCACTGTGTTTTGTTACGGCAATGCCACGTCGCTGGGCGCTGTCAACGTGCCGCCAAATGTGGTTTTTCAGGGCGTGACGGCAGGTGTCGACTACACGTGCGGCGTGGCGCGCAACCACACCGTGGTGTGCTGGGGCGACGGAAACAACCTGGTGGTGAAAGCAACAGCAACTTGGCAATCAATCACCGACGCAGAGCACGTGGCGGCGGGCGCCGACCATGCGTGCTACGTGCGAGTGAACGGCAGCGTGGCTTGCTGGGGATCTAATAGCCGCGGCGCTGCAACACCGCCGGCGGCGTTAGCAACAAATGGCAGTGTGTGGTGGCTGGCTGCTGGCGGCGGCATGACATGCGCTATTGCCGGGTCATCTGTGCCAGGGGTGGCAACTTGTTGGGGTGCGGTGTCTGGCAACATAGCGAACGCTGCATTTGAGGTGGCATGTGCAGGCTGGGGGTGCGTGGCGTCCGCTGTGAACAGTGTAGACTGCGGTGGTGCAAGCGGCCGGGTGTGCGCGCTGGGGTACGCGGCAAATGGTGGCACGCCAATGCCACAAGGGGTTGGGAGAAGGGGAAGCGATGCCGCCGCAGTCACCACGCTGGCGGGCAATGGTGAAAGCGGCTCTACCAAGGGCGTGGGTACCGCGGCACAGTTCAACCAACCGAGGGGGGTGTCTCTTGATGGTGCTGGGGGGCTGTACGTAGCTGACAGCTATAATCACGCAATTCGACGAGTGGACATTGCATCGCGGGCAGTGACAACGGTGGCTGGCGTGGCGGGTACCAGCGGCACGACTGTGGGTGCCACACCACTGCAATCCAAGTTTAACCAGCCATACGGCGTGGAGGGAGATGATGTAGGAAACGTGTATGTAGCAGACACGTTTAACAATGCCATTCGCATGCTGACGGGGACGTGGATTGCAGGTACCCGCGCATCCGGGGCAGTTGATGGTGCCGGTGCCAGCGCTACATTTGCGCTGCCATATGTGGTGCGTGCTGATGTTTTAGGCGGGGTATTGTATGTGGCTGAAAGAGACGGATGTAAGGTACGCACTATTGCCACCGCAAGCACAACTACCGTCGCCACGCTGGCCACATTTACCAATTATGCGTACGATATTGCACTGAATCCCTCTGCGCGGCTCATGTATGTGGGTGTGCTGCATTCTGTAATCATCGTCTCTTACACCGGCACATATACGCTCCTGGCAGGTGCCACCGCCTCTTCCGGCTATGGAGACGGCACTGGCACCACGCCGCGGTTTAACTGCATTATTGGGTTGGCGTTGGATGCAGGTGCGGGGGTTCTGTATGCGACTGACTGGAACAACCATCGCATTCGGCGTATCACCACTGCCGGCGGAGTTGTGACCACACTTGCTGGCTCAGGCACACCTTCATTGACGGATGGTACCGGCACGGCTGCAACATTTTATAAACCATGGGGCATTGTACTGGATCCTACTGGTGGACTTCTTTACATTGGAGACTGCAACAACCATGCCATCCGGCAGATGCAGATCCAGCCACCCGGCGCCGTTGGCCTGATTGCAGTCCCATTACCACCATCACCACTGGCGCCCACCCACCAGCTGACGGCATGGCGGGCTCTTGGCATCAATAGCACCATTGTGACAGCACAGCCTGTGCTGGATGCGCGCAACGTCACTTTCTCGGTGCCCCTGTCAGCCGCCAACACCGCCGGCCTCAACTCCATCATCAGCACGCTACTGCTGGGCAGCGTGACGCTGGCGCCGCGAGACGCACCGCCTACTGCGGCCAGTAATCTCAATATCACGTTCTCTACATCCGCGCGGCTTGGACTGCAGTCGCTTGTCCTAAAAACCGCCAACGTTCCAGTCGCCGCCCTCGCGCTGTCGTCCCTCACAAATCTCACGCTAACGGTGCTGAAATCGGAGCAACTCCTGGCACAGGAGCTGCAGCTTAGTGGCTTGCCGGCACTGTCCTGCCTCAACTGCGACGGCACAGTCGGGTTGGCCAACCTGTCCGGTATGCTAACTGCCTCCACAGTCAGCATTGCAATGGCTTCCCCGCTCATTTCGACAGTTGACCTCAGCGGCAACAGCATTACCGGTATTGGCGAGCATGACTTTGATGGCATGTCAGCGATACGGTCGCTGCTGCTGTCTGGCAACAACCTGACGTACGTCAGTGACGCCGCCTTCTCCGTCGCCAAGCAACCGGCACTGGCGGAGATTGACCAGTCAGGCACGCCACTGGTTACTGGCGGCGGGTGCCGGGCAGGCAGCTACATGCGAGTGCAGTTTGCGCCTACCACCGGCGCGCCGTACGCCGTATGCTCCGCCTGTCCAGGTGGTGCAGTCTGTAATAGTGGCCCTGGGCATCCACAGCCGTGCCTAGGCGGCTACTTCTGCCAAGCGGGGGTGTCAAAACCCGGCCCCGGCGGTAAGTACTGCCCGCCGGCGTCTGCGTCGCCGCTGCCGTGCCCAAGTGGTATGCGCTGCCCAGCCGGGTTAGATGTGCCGGTTGACTACTGCACCGCCAACACCTATTCGCTTCGCGGAGCCGCTGCAAACTGTGCGGTCTGCCCGACCGGCACCTATACGGCCAGCGGCACCACGCCGTGCACGCCCTGCACGCCGGGCATTGTTGCGTCCACTTGCAATGATGCCACCGCGACATGGCGCGACGTGCTGACGGTGGTTGCTGACGGCGCGGATGGGTGGGCCAACGCCACCATTCTGGTGGTGCCACGGGGCCAGCAGCCAAGCAGCAGCAATGTGTCGACCGCCGCGCTGCGTGTGCTGTCACCCACATCGGTGGCGGTGTCGCTACCCTTCGTGCTCCCCGCTGCAACGTATCAGCCTGTCGACACGCAGCTGTGGGTGGTGCCACGCAACAGCAGCAGCACCAGCGACACGGCCTTGCCGCTGAACCTGTTTGTCACCCTTGTGCCGCCGCCGCAGCAAGTGGCGCTGGCTGCAGGAGTTGGACTGGCGGCACCAGCAACTGGTGTTGGCACCGGGGTGCTGCGCCTGCCAGCGCCACGCCTCACGGCCGCCGACTGGGACGGCGCCTACTTAGCCATCCCGCCGGCCGCCGTTGTTGACGACGTGAAGGTGTGGTTGGGTGGCACGCCGTGCACATCGCCAGCATGGACCTCCACCACCACGGTGGCATGCAACGTGTCCACCACGGCGCAGGACGCTGTAGATGTGGCGGTGGCGGTGCAACTCAGTGGCGCCTTCAATGTGACGGGCGTGCTGCCGTCACTGCGCTCGTCGCCTGCATTGGCGGCCAGCGCCAACGTGCAACTGCTACCACCACTTACCGCCGCAGGCAGCATAAACATCACGCTGGTGGGCGTGGCGCTGTGTGCTGGCAGCGTACCACACCTGACATCGGCATCCATCGGCGGTGTGCCCTGCACTGCCATAGCCTGCATTGTCGGTGGCGACAGCGACGCGGCGCTGTGCGTAGGCTGGAATGCCACCGCCGCCGCACCGGCCATGCTTGCCAATGCCACCGTGTTGCTTGCTGTGGCTGCAGCATTGGCTGGTACCCTGCCGCGCACCGTCATGTGTGACGCCTGCATCACGCTTGCACAGCGGCCCTCCATTGCCACCGTGTCTCCTGCCACCATTGCGGCGCCTGGCACGCCGATTGTTGTGACAGGCACGGGCTTTTTTGGCTTCCTTAATGTTACCGCCACCAGTCCCGGCAGCAGTGCCGGGCCGCCAACCGTGATTGTGGGTGATGCACCGTGTACTGCCGTGACATTGCTGCTGCCAGATGTTGTCCGTTGCATTACGCCGTCGCTACAGGTGTCAGTACCCGGGTTCCCGGTGGTGTCAGTGGTGGTGACCAATGCCGCTGGCGCGTCATCCACGGATGCCATCAGCGTCATCTACCCTGCCACGTTTGCAGTGTCATGGGTAACCACACCGTCGCTAGTGGCGCTGCCGGGCGGGCTGCTGGCGCCGGCGCCGTCGCTGACCGTCCTGTCCCGCGACGCCGCGAGCTGCACTCTGTCCATCAACGCGTCAGCGTGCGCCAACTACGACGCCGCAGCGCTGGCGTCGCGTCCGTCCGGCATGACGATTGCCGCGCCGCCATCCAGTTTAGTTGTGAGCGCAAGTGGCACGACGGACGCCGCTGCCACGACGCTCAGCCTCACGGCTCTGGTAGCCAGCGGTGCCTCGGGGTGCGACGGCGATATTGTAGCATCCTGTATTGACGGCGTGGGCCTGACGGCATCCACAGCGGGGCAGCCCAGCCCGGTGGTCACGTTTATAATGTGGCACGCGGAGTGGACGTCGGGCAGTGGGGCGCAATTCTCCACCGTAGTGCCAGAGGCCATACCACCGGCAGACGTCATTGTATCTGTGTCATTTCCACCTGGTGCTGCCATTGACCTGAGTGCGGCAGCACCGGCCGACCTGGCGTGTCTTGCCCTTCTGTTGCCGATAAGCGCCACCATGCCGTCGCTTGACACGCCACTAGAGCGCGTGTCGGTGCGCGACGTGCTGTCCAGCGTGCCCGGCAGCCTGGGCGCGTCCAATGCCACGTCTGTGGCGGTGCGCTTTGTTGGCCTGTCTGCGGCTGCTGCGCGGCTGGGACAGGCGCTGGCGTTGTACGCTGAGTGCACCTGGACGCCGTCAGGTGAGCGCGTGCGCCTGCCGTCCATTCCGGTTGGCGTTGCCACAGCCGCCATAGCGCTGAGCTTGCCGGCTGTTGGTGTAGTGGATGCCTACGAAGCCGTTGGCTTGACAGCAAATGCGTCGCTTTTGCCGCCCGGGGTAGCGACGTTTGTCGGCGCGGCCGGCACCTGCACATGGCGTGTGGTGAGCACTACTTCGCCGTCCTTGGTACTGTCCGCCATCACGTCCTCAACAGTACTGGGTGTCACAGCCAACGGCAGTATCGTTGGCAGCGCAGGTGCAGCACTGGAGCTGACGCTGGAGGGACCACCGGGTGCCACCATGGCGCTGCAGTTGGCGTGTAGCCTGTGGGGCGTCAACACTGTAACATCGCCGCTGCTGACGTTGACCACTCACGACTATGCCGTGGTACTGCGCGGTGGTTTGGGGACGTCGCGCGCGGTGTGGCCGTCAGGTGTGCAGTCTGTGCTGCCGTGGGCGGAGCCGGTCGACGTCGCAGCGCCGGCGCGTGGTGTGCTGACATGCGGCGTGGAGGTGTCAAACGTGGCGCTGTCGCCACCACAAAATGTGTCTGGCATCGGGCTGGGACTGGCGGACAGCACTGTACAATTGGCTGGCACGCCGTCGGTGACTGCTGCCCTGCCGTCGGCAGCCACGCGTGCCAACGTGTCGCTGTCACACGTGGGCCTGCGAGCGCCAGGCGGCACCAATGCCTCGCTAGCGTTGACGTGCCGTGATGGCGTAGGTCGCAGCGCTGCGCTTGGTGCGCCGCTCATTGTTTCAGTGGCGGCGTTGAGCGCGGCATGGAGTGTTGGGACTGTGTCCAGCATGCCCGCAGTCGTGGTACCGACGCAGCCGCTGCCGCCGCTGACACTGACACTGACAAGCACGCCCGCCGTGCCGCTGCCGCGAGATGCTGATGTGGGTGCGTTGGTCACCTGTGGGGCGGCGCTGGTGCGTGCCTCCCCGCCGCTGCCCCTGGACACCCCGCTGGCCACCCTGCTAGCAGCCACACCGCCATACGCGTCGGCGTTAACCACCACCGCCGGATCTAGCAGCGTTGTGGTGGGTGCCGACAATGCCAGCATTGTCATCACGCTGCCGCCGCTGTCGACAGCTGCTTGCCCGCTGTCCACGCCGCTGACCGCAGTGGCTGAGTGCACCTGGACGCCAACCGGTGAGCGGGTGCGGCTGCCGTCCTTGGCCACCGCCACGCTGCCACTAGTCGCAGCATGGGTGGCGCCGCCGACCAGCGTGCTGGGGTACAGCAGCGTGCCGCTGCACATGGTGGTAACGCTGGCGGCGCCTGTCACCAACACCACAGGCGTTGCAGCGGGTGCGCACTGCGAGATATCGCTGTTGAATACCACCACGCGCGGCGTCAGCGTGCTGGCGGACACGTGGATGATGGCGGTGGATGCTGGCGCGCCGGCGGGCACGTCAATTGCCGCTGATGTCAACATCACGCTGCAGGCGCCACCGGGTGCCACGGCGTTTGTGCAAGTAGACTGTGGGGCATGGGGCCAAGTGTTTTCCACGCCGCCACTGCGCCTCACGGCCGCCACGCTGACCTTGACCCTGCTGTCAGAGGTGCCGTCGTCGTTTATTGCGTCCGACACGTCATCGCCGTGGCCGCTGGACCCGCTGCTGGCGCTGCAGGTTACGACGGATATTGGCGCCGTCGTCACTGACGTGTCGTGTGCAGTGGCCACCTCGACGCCGGCCGCCGAGTTCAAGGTGGTTGGCGGCGGCATCGCCTCGTTGCAGGCAGTTGCTGCGCATGCTGCGACCGGCATTGTGTCTGTGCCGCCGTTTGTGGTGCAGGCATCACCGACCATGGAGGCCGTCGTCGTGTCGGTGGAGTGCCGGCGCAGCTCCGGTGATGCACCGCCGCCGCTGACGTTTACCGTGCCAGCAGTCAAACTGCGCGCTGAGTTGTGTGACACGCCACAGACAACGTCGGAGGTTGGTACGCCGCTGGCGGGCTTTGCGGTTGGCGTGGTAACGGAGGCGGCTAATGGCAGCGTTCATCACCCGTGCGCTGCGACGGCGTCGCTGCCGACAGCTGCACTGCCATCCATTGTGTGCAGCATTGGCCTGGACACCGCCACCACCACCACCAACGACACCACCAACATCTTTCTGCAGCACACCGTCGCGACGATGTCTGCGTCGTCGCACCGCGCCACCTTTGACGCCTTCACGCTGGTGGCGCCGCAGGGACAAACCTTTGGCCTGACTCTTACCTGCGCAGTCGGCGGGCTAGCCATCCCACCGTCGCTGTCGTTCTCGGTCACGCTGGCGGGCTGCCGTGTGGGGCAAGAGGCAGTGTCGGTGGCCTGCGTGACGTGCGGTGACGGTAGTTTCAGCCTGGGCGGCATGGGTGCGCGGTGCACAGGTTGCCCGCCCGAGGGGGCAACCTGTATCGGCGGCATTCTCACCCTGCTGCCGCACTACTTCCGGCCGGCAGCACAAGCGGACGCGCCGCTAGGACCAACCACGGAGCTGCACCCGTGCTACAACTCCGAGGCGTGCACGCTGGAGTACAGCGGCAACGCCAGCGGCGCAATCTACGGTTGCGCGCACGGCTACACAGGACCGCTGTGCGGCGTGTGTGATGCGCGCATTAACTACGCGCGGTTCGGCGACGCGTGTGACGTGTGCTGGGACCCCAGCGCGTCGGCATTCTTCCTAGCCGTGGTGATCATTGTTGTGCTGGCGGTGCTGACGCACATGGCGCTGTTCAGCGAGGTGTACAACAGCTACCCTGACGACGCCATCATTCTGCGCATCACGCTGGGCTACCTGCAGGGCGTGGGCAGCCTGCGCGTGTTCATTGCTGGTAGCACGCAGGCGTACGCCAGCGTAATGGGGTGGACGGAGGTGGTGAGCGCCAGCCCGCTGAGCGTGGGTGCGCTACAGTGCTTGCTGCGACTGTCATATCTGACGCAATACGCCAGTACCGTGCTGCTGCCGGTGCTGGCGTCTGTCATCGTCATTGTCATCTTCCTGGTTGGCACTACGGCGCGGTCGGTGCGCTGCCGCCAGCGTGGCGCCGCTGGTGGCGCAGCGGCAACAGCGGCGTCAAACTCAGCCGCCTGCTGCTGGATGGACAGCAAGGTGCTGATAAGCAAGGTGGCGGCGTGGTGGGCGTCCAAGCGCCACATCTCCACCATGCTGTTTGTACTGTTCTTGACCTACATGCCCATCACCTCCGCGTCGCTGCGCGTGCTGGACTGCATTCCGCCGGTGGCAGGCATTCGGTACCTGCGATCAAATCTGGCGGTGGAGTGTGGCGTGGGTGAGCACGCCGCCGCTCGCGTGCTGGCGTACAGCGTGCTGGTTGGCGTGGGTATTGGCTTCCCGGCAGGGCTGGCGTGGCTGCTGGGCACGGCACGCAAGGAGCAGCTGCTGGACACCGGGTTCCATGCCACGTGGGGCTTCCTGTTTGATGGCTACCGCGCGCCCACACGCAAGCTTGTGGCAGTGCCGGGCGGCGACACCGGCGCCAGTGCCGCGAAGGCCGTTCCTCCTCCTCCTGCCAGTGCGGCACCAAAACTCCCAGCACTGGCAGCGACGGCAGGCCTTCCAAGCCGTCGTGACGTGCGGCAACGGCGGCGGTCATCCATCCTGCCCGACCGGCTGCTGCAGACGTGGGTGGTGGAGGGCGACAGTCGCGTGTGGTGGGAGGCGCTGGTGCTGACTCGCAAGGCGGGCGTGGTGCTGCTTGCGGTGCTGGTTACTAACCCGTACATACAGTGTGTGGGTGCCACGCTGTGGTTCTTTTGCGCCCTTGTGCTGCAGCTGGAGTACGCGCCGTACGCCAAGACCAAGTTCAACCGGCTGGAGTTGGCCACGCTGACGGCCACCTTCGTCACCGCAATCATTTCGGCGGCACTGCTGCAGTTCAACGTGGATGTGGCCACCGCCGACCTGCACCCGCCCGCTGCCATGACGCCCATTGAGTGGGCCGTCACCATCGCGCTGGTGGTGATCAACATGGGCATGCTTGCCACGCTAGGCTTCCTGTGGCTGCGCGTGCAGTGGCAGCGCGCGCGCACGCTTGCACGCAACATACCGCGCCCGCGCTCCCTGTCATGGTCGCGCCGCCGCAGCGGCGGCGTCGTCGTCGTCGGTGGTGGTGGCCGTGGCAGCAGTACTGGTATCGCCGTTGCGAGCAGGAGCAGCAGCGTTGGCAGTACCGGTAAGGACGAGCCGGCCGGCGGCGGCGACAGCGGCATTGCCACCACGGCAAATCCACTGCGCAGCGGCACGTCGCTGGCACTGGCGGCTGCCTCGCGGGTAGACAGCACTGGCGGCACGGACGCGCCGTGCGCGGTGGCGGCACCTGCACCCGCGCCACCTCAGGCTGTTGCGGCGGCATCCCGCCGCGTTGTGTTCACGCCCATGCGACTGGGTGCCGGTGCGGACGACGCCAGTTTGTCCGCCGGCACGGGTGCCGCAGTGGCGGCGGAGATGGCGTCGACGCCGGCGGGCAGCGCTGCAGCGGGCGGTACCAGTTCGTCCGCTGCCGCGGCGGCAGTGCCGCACCAGCCACGTCTTGGTTTTGCCATGGCGCCACGCCGGCCATTGCGTGGGCAAGCTGGCGGTGGCAGCGGAGGTGCCGGAGGTGGCGCTGGCAGTGGCAGTAGTAGTGCTGGCGCAGGCACAGGCTCCGCTGACGCCGCCACATGATCGCCGCCCTGCCGAGGCTGTTATTGGCTTGTATCCAAGTGTCATCGTCATGCGGGTGTGTGTCCAACTTCAACATGTGACTTCAAGTGTTGTTTGGTTTACCGACAGCGCCACGACACCACACATGGCGCCGCGCGCCTTCAATGGTGATGAGCTACGGGCTTAGGAGTGCCTGACAGGAAGAGCGCGGCCTGTACGAGGCGCCGTTGCGGCGTTGCGCGCGATTGAGGCGCTGTGGGTCTTTGGCGGGGAAGTTACAAGATACATGAGCAGTAAATCGCTGACCACGCATTTTATCCACATTTTTAAAGATGTTACACCACATAAGTATTGCCTTTGTTGTTATCCGACACGCGCCCACTGCGTGCACGTTGTAATATTTTTTTTCTTGGTGTTGTAGTTGCCTCTTTGTTTCTACTCCTGCCTGCTCGACTGCACTTGCACCGCCACACACACCACCACTCCACTGCCATTCTTGCCGGTTGGATACCCACTGCACCATAAGCATCATCAACCACTGTCCGCGCATGCAGAGCGGCAGCCACACGCAGATGTTAAGGTAGAAGCGACAGCAGCAGTATCAAGGCCTCCGTCCCCGCCAGCGTATAGTACCGGTACCGGTTCTGGCAGTGCTCACCACCCCTCTATCCCTCTCCTCGTCACCACCCACTACCGGTACCATGGCTGCTGCTGCTGCTGCTGCTGCCCCCGCTGCCGCTGCCGCGGCCGCCGACACCACCGCTGCGGTGGATGCGGGGCGCAAGGTGCGGTGGGGCATCATGTCGACGGCGGGCATCGCCACCAAGAACCACCTCGCGGCGACGGCGGCGCGGAACGCGACGGTGGTGGCGGTGGCGTCGCGCGACGCTGGCCGCGCGGCGGCGTGGGCGGCGGAGCGTGGCATCCCCACCTCGTACGGCAGCTATGAGGAGCTGCTGGCGGACGCGAGCGTGGAGGCGGTGTACGTGCCGCTGCCCACCGCGCTGCACGTGGAGTGGGTGGTGAAGGCGGCGGCGGCGGGGAAGGCGGTGCTGTGCGAGAAGCCGGTGGCGTGCAACGCCGGCGAGCTGCGGCGCATGCTGGCAGCGTGCGACGCGGCGGGCGTGCAGTGGATGGATGGCGTCATGTTCATGCACCACACGCGCCTGCGCGCCATGGCGTCGCACTTCCCGTCGCTGGGCGACCGCCGCCGCGTCACCGTCGGCTTCACCTTCCCCGCCGACGGCGACTTCCTGGCGAGCAACATCCGCGTGAAGAAGGAGCTGGAGCCGCTGGGCGCGGTGGGCGACCTGGCGTGGTACGCCGTGCGCTTTGCGCTGTGGGCGTTTGACTACGCGACGCCGGAGTGGGTGACGGCGACGGCGCACGAGTCGACGCCCGACGGCGTGCCGCTGACGGTGACGGGCACCGTCGGCTTCCCGGGCGGCCGCCTGCTCACCTTTGACGTCGGCTTTTCCATCGGGTTCCGGCAGTGGGCGGAGGTGGCGGGCACGGCCGGCAACCTGTGCCTGGACGACTTCTGCATCGCGCGCTCGCACGAGTCCGCGTCCTTCACCGTCACCACCGGCGCCGGCCTCGCGGACGCCGGCGCACGCATCGCCGACAAGCGCGCCGTGGTGGAGGTGCGCGACTGCAACCAGGAGGCCGCCATGTTTGAGACCTTCTCGGCGCTGGTGGCAGCCGGCAAGGTGGACGCCACGTGGCCGCGCGTGTCGCTGCAGACGCAGCTGGTGATGGACGCGCTCATGGCCTCCATCGCCGCCGACGGCGCGCGTACCCCCGTCGCGCCCCTGTAGTGGGTTTGCAATCGAGCGCACATACCACGCGAATATCACATTATCACATTCAAATGCCGCACGTATCATATCATTATCGTTAAGGAAAGGGCACAGCTGCACCACGCGACAATCAAGCCAGGCCCACACAGCACGCACGGGCGCCAGAGCAACAAACGGCAAGGCGCAGCAGACACGGGCGACCCCGCTCCACCAGGGCGCCGCCTGCACCTTGCAGTGTATAAACGAGCAACGCATGCACAGCCCGCGCCATCCGCGGACACCTACTGGATCACACACCCGACGCCGTCTGTGAGGTCGTCCTCGTCGCCGCCGGCGCCACTGTGTGAGAACGACTGCGCAAAGGGGGGGGAGTGGCGGTGCGAGAGCGGAGTGTGGCGGGCATCAACATCACGAGATACATGCTGACCACGTACCACCGAGTGCGTCGCTTCACGTGGCAGGTCCTTGGCAGCGGCGGCGGTGGCAGGGGCAGGAGCAGCACCACCGCTACCACTCCCACCCCCATTACCAGCGCCAGCAGCGCGCGCCGCCGCGGCAGCTGCAATGCGCGCGGCCGTGGCGTCGCGCTCGGCTCGCAGGCGGGCGCGCCGTGCGTAATACTCGTCTTTGAGCGAGTCGGCGGCGGCGCGGCGCGCGTTGAGCAGGGTGCAGGCATGCTGCAGGCGCGCAGACTCGGCAACTAGCGCCACGGCGCGCGCCTCCGACGTCTCCTTGCGCACCAGCGTGCGGTGCGCGCGCACCAGCTCACGCCCGGTGCCATCCAGGTGCTGGTACACCACCGACACCTCGTCGCGGTGGTTCATGCGGTACGTGGTGCGCAGGACGGGAGTGGCAGGTGGTGGTGCCAGAGGATCATCACTGCGCGGCAGGGTGCGTCCTGCCGCCGTTGCCGCCTCCTCCACTTCATCTGCAAGCGCGCGCACATGCGCCAGCGCGTCCTTCTTGCCCGTAACGTCAGCCAGCGCGACGGTCAGCACCACCTCTGCCGTCGCCACAGCGGCGGCGTTTACAGGCAAGTCACGCAACCGCGTACCCCGTGCCGCCGCGTCGCCTGTCAGCTCGCCTGCCGCAGCGCGCCCACCGCCTGCCTCCTCGTCACTGCTGCTGCTTCCGCTGCTGCTGCCGCTGCCGCCGCCCCGCTCGTCTAGCCACGCGGCTGGCACGCGGCCAATGTCACCCAGCCACTGCGTGCCGCCGTCGCCGGCGCCCACCGGCTGCGACGCCGTCACCACCATGTACCGCCCGTCCGCCTGCCGCACCACGTCCCACTTGCCCACCCGCCACGTGTGCGCAAAGCTGCCCAGCCCCGACCGGTCCTCCGTCTTGAACGCCGCCTGGCTGTGCGTGATGGTGGTCGTGCTGTCAAACGCGCCAATGATCTTGCGCGCCAGCCACCCCACCCCCAGGCTGCTCCACAGCTCATCCAGCGACACGCTGCGCGCCGCGTCCACCGTCCACATGCCGCTCATGCTCACAAAGAAGGGGTCCAGCCCGCCAGCCGCCGCGGCGCCGCCACCACCGGGTGTGGCAGCAGTGGTAGAGGCACGCCCGCCGCCGCCACCTGGCGATGATGCAGGTGTTGACGCGGCAGGAGTCGCACCGACCGCCTTTGGTGGTACCACAGCCGGCGTTGCTGCCGCCGCCGGCGTACTTGCAGCTGCTGCAGCCGCCGCTGCCGCTCCTCCTCCCGCCGTGCTGGTTGCGGCAGGGGGGTGCATGGCAGCGACGGAGGCTGCAAACTTGTCCCGCGAGTAGTCCTTGTTCACCATGTAGCGCGATACCACGCAGCGCTTGCCGGCGGCGGTGACGTACAGCAGGTTCTGCTTCATGGTGCGGCCCTCCTCAATCATGATGCGGGTGTCGGTCGTCTCGCCGCCGCCGTGCGGCAACACAGAGTGCACGCGGAACGCGCCGTACGCCTGCGACAGCAGCGGGTCAGACGGCGGCGCCCACGCCTCACCGCTGCCCAGCCGCGGCGGCGGCGGCACGGTCAGCAGGGTGGACGTCATCACGCTCGTCTTGCCGTCGCGCGTCACCGACCGCGACTGGCCGTCCAGCGTGTACGTGGTCACCGTGATGCCCATGCTGCTGTGGTCCTCCGTCACAATGGACCCCGCCGCCACGTCGTGCTTCGTCATTGCCGTCACCTCCAGCGACCCTGCCAGCTTGCGCGCGATCCACGGCAGGCCCATCAGACTCAGGAACTCATCCAGCGTGTCAGACCGCGACTTGTCAATGACCCACGTCCCCGACACGTCACAGATGCCCGGCACGGCGGCGGCTGCGCTGGTTGCTGCGTCACCTGCTGCTGCTGCTGGTGCTGGTGCTGGTGTGGCAGCAGCTGCTGCTGCTGCGGCGGCGGCGCCACCTGCCGCTGGCGTCGTCGATGGGGTAGCTGCGGTAGCTGCAGTTGCGCCACTGCTGCTGGCCGGCTCCCCGTAACTGAAGCCGGTTGACATGAGGCTGAGCGTGGCGGCTTTGTGCGCCAGCATGGTGCGCGCCGCCTCCTCCGCCGCCTCCCCCGCCTCGCGCTCCTCCTCCGTCTCGGACTTGATAAAGTACCGGCGCACCGTGACGGGCGGCCGCGCCGGCACGCCGCCGCCGCCGCTGGCCGCGGCGGGTGTAAAGGTGGTGACCTGCTCAAAGCTGGCGCGCGACGTCAGCACGCGCGCGTCCACCAGGTTGCCGTGCGGGAACCGCGTCTCTATGCGCACCTCCCCCGTGTCGCGGTTGAAGGTGCACCGCATCGGCGCGGTGCGCTTGTCCACCTGGATCACCGGCCGCCACCGGCCGTCCGGCACCAGCGACATGGTGAAGGTGCCCAGCATGGAGTTGTCCATCGTGATGAATGCCTCCCGCGTGTGCATCACGTGCGTGTCCACCGTCACTGACGACACCACCTTGCGCGCCAGCCAGCCCACGTCCATCGCCGTGAACAGTGGCTCCTGTTGG
>Ga0066256_1002492_pt1 | contig 15987 bp, 13 predicted proteins | sample ThiBio_1000_biof_FD_87107 | JGI IMG/M metagenome (GOLD analysis project Ga0066256, IMG submission 87107) | Wastewater bioreactor microbial communities from Cape Town, South Africa - Thiocy_expt_1000_biof (version 2) | ecosystem: Engineered > Bioreactor > Thiocyanate-remediating >...
TGTTCCCCTCGATCGCGGTCACCTCGCCATAGCCGAACTTCTGGTGGAACACGCGGTCGCCGACACTGAACGCCGATGGCGTATCGGCCACCGACTTGGCGACCAGCTCGCCCTCGATGGTGCGACCCTTCACCGAGGTGCGGCCCGCCCCGTAGCCCGAGTCGGTCTCGCCGTAGCCGATGCGCTCCACCTGATGGCCGGAACGGCTGCCCCAGTTTCTGTCCGTCGCCTCGGTGCGGTTCTGCTGGGCGCGCTGCCAGCCGGGGGTGGCATAGCTGTTGGAGAAGGAACCCGAGCCGACATTGTCGAAGCGCGAGGCGCCGTAAGGGTTCTGACGGCCGCCGCGACCGGACGCGAACGACCCGCCGCCATATGAATTGCCGTAGCCGCCGTAGCTGTTGCCGCTGTCCTCGACCTCGACATGCGTCTCCGGCAGCTCGTCCAGGAAGCGCGAAGGGATGGTCGACTGCCACAGTCCGTGGATGCGGCGGTTGGAGACGAACCAGATGTGCAGGTTCTTCTTGGCGCGTGTCAGACCGACATAGGCGAGGCGACGTTCCTCCTCGAGGCCCGAGCGACCGCCCTCGTCTAGCGCGCGCTGGTGCGGGAACAGGCCTTCCTCCCAGCCAGGCAGGAACACGGTCTCGAATTCCAGCCCCTTGGCCGAGTGCAGCGTCATGATGTTGACGGCGTCGAGCTCGGCGTTCTGCTCGGCATCCATGACCAGCGCCACGTGTTCCAGGAAGGAGCGCAGCGACTCGTACTCCTCCATGGAACGAATGAGTTCCTTCAGGTTCTCCAGCCGTCCGGGCGCTTCCGCCGAACGGTCGTTCTTCCACATGTCGGTGTAGCCGCTCTCCTCGAGGATCGTCTCGGCGAGCTCGACATGAGGCGTGGTTTCAAGCGCCTTCTGCCAGCGCTCGAAATTGGCGGCGACTTCGCGCAGCGCCGCGCGCGGTTTAGGCTTCAGCTCATCGCTTTCGGCGAGCTTGCCGGCGGCCTCGAGCATCGGCACGCCCATCGCCCGGGCGGTGTCGTGGACCTGGCGGATGGTCGTTTCGCCAAGACCGCGCTTTGGCACGTTGACGATGCGCTCGAAGGCCAGGTCGTCGCCGCCGTTGGCGACAACGCGGAAGAAGGCCATCGCGTCGCGGATCTCCAGCCGCTCATAGAAGCGCGGGCCGCCGATGACACGGTAGTTGAGGCCGAGCGTGACGAAGCGGTCCTCGAATTCGCGCATCTGGAAGGAGGCGCGAACGAGGATCGCCATGTCATTGAGATTGTGCTTGCGCCGCTGGTAGCCCTCGATGGCCTCGCCGACAGCGCGTGCCTCCTCCTCGGAATCCCAGGAGGCATGCACGTGCACCTTGCCGTCCTCGGGGTCGTTGCGGTCTGTGAACAGCGTCTTGCCGAAACGACCCTCATTGTGGGCGATGAGGTGGGAGGCGGCGCCGAGGATATGGGCCGTGGAGCGGTAGTTTCGCTCCAGCCGGATGATGGTGGCGCCCGGGAAATCCTTGTCGAAGCGCAGGATGTTGTCGACCTCGGCGCCGCGCCAGCCATAGATCGACTGGTCGTCGTCGCCGACGCAGCAGATATTGACCTTGTTCTCGCTCGCGGCCGCGCGCTCTCCGGTCTCCGCCGGGACGGTTTGGCCGGCGGACGCACGCCCGGATTGCGGCCGCTGCGCCAGAAGGCGCAGCCACATGTACTGGGCGGTGTTGGTGTCCTGGTACTCGTCGACCAGAATGTAGCGGAAACGCTTGTGATATTCCTTCAGCACGTCCGGATAGGCGCGGAAGATGCGGATCGGGTGGCAGAGCAGGTCGCCGAAATCGCAGGCATTCAGCGTCTGCAACCGTTCCTGATAGGCCTGGTAGAGCTGGCGGCCGCGTCCGTTGGCGAAGCTGCGGGCGTCGCCCTCCGGGATTTCGGCCGGGCCGAGCCCCTTGTTCTTCCAGCCGTCGATCATCTGCGAGAACTGCTTGGCCGGCCAGCGCTTGTCGTCCAGCCCCTCGGCCTGGATCAACTGCTTGAGCAGCCTCACGACATCGTCTGTGTCGAGGATGGTGAAGTCCGATTTCAGCCCGGCGAGTTCCGCGTGCCGGCGCAGCAGCTTGACGCCGATCGAATGGAAGGTGCCGAGCCAGGGCATGCCTTCGACATTCTCATCGCCGATCAACTGGCCGATGCGCTGCTTCATCTCCCGCGCGGCCTTGTTGGTGAAGGTGACGGCGAGGATCTGGGACGGGAAGGCCTTGCCGCTGGCGAGGATGTGGGCGATGCGGGTGGTCAGCACCCGCGTCTTGCCTGTGCCGGCACCGGCCAGCACCAGGACAGGGCCCTCGGTGGTCTCGACCGCAAGCCGCTGTTCGGGGTTCAGACCCCTGAGATAGTCGGGAACGCTGTTGTTGCCAGCCCGGGCGGCCATGGCGCGCGCGGCAATGCCCGACGGGGCCGTGGGCCGCGCATTGGGTTCATCGAAAAAGGGCATGTCTTCGGAAAAGCCGGACATCGCCCCCGAATGTAGTGATTCGGCGGCGAAAGGCCAGAAGTGTCTCCGTTTTGTTCCAGTTTTGTCGGGAAACGAGCGGAGACACTTTTGCCGAAAGGCCTCAGCTTATGCCGAGATGGCTCTTCAGGCCGGGCACCTGGCTCAGCACCTGGTTGGTGAGGTCGGGACCGGCGGCGGCCTGGGCCTGCTGGATCAGCGTCGTTCCGGCCTTCTGGATCTGGGACATGTCGAGGCCGGAGGCCTTGAGCGCGGCGAGGCCGTTGACCAGCGCGCCGGCCTTTTCGCCGAGGATGCCGCCAAGGGCGCCCTGCAGTGACGAGAGCAGGCCACCACCGCCGCCATTGCCGGCGGCGCCGGGCGCCATCACGTCATATTGCTGGGCAAGTGCATCCGCGCCTGGAATCTGGGCGAAGAAATTCGCGGCGCTGGTGCCTTCCGCCTCGTGTTCGAGCACCGAGAAGATGGTGCCGACGACCTTTTCCGTCGTTCCCTGGTCCAGACCAGCCTTCTGGGAGACGGTGTTCACGATGTCCTGGACGTTCATGATCTGCTCAGCCTTGATTTCTCGTGTTTATGGTGGGGCGACGTTTGGCGCGCACCCTGACCATCGATCGCCGCGGCTCGGCAAGGGCCTTGAGCCGCACCGCCAGCAAGGCGACGCCGGCAAGCACCAGTGCACTGACGAGGATCGGCGATGGGAAGGTCATGGATCTGCTCCTTCTTGGTCGGCTGGCGGTCGCGTTGCCGCCATGTCGGGCGGCATGCCTCCAGCCAGCGGCAGCTTCCGTTAATATTGTGGCGGTGACACAAAGATTTTGCCGCGATGACCAAAATGTGATGAGCGGCGCACTTCGCCCGTTGATGGAAGGCTGATTGCTCGACGACTGGACCTCGCTGCGGGCGCGCCTATGTTTCGGCATGTCGCCCGCGCCACCGAGGAGCAAGCCATGACCAGACCGGTTTCCCCAAGGCCACCCGCTGCAAGACCGCTGATTACCCAAGCGATGATCGACGCCTATGACGAGTACACGCATCTGACGTTCGACCGCCGGCGTTTCATGCAGCAACTGACCAGGCTAGCCGGATCCGGCGCGGCGGCGGCCGTGATCGCACCGATGCTGGCGGCCAGTTCGGCGCAGGCGGCCATCGTTGTCGAGAACGATCCTCGCGTGAAAGGCGAGGACATCACCTATCCCGGCAGCGGCGGCGAGATGAAAGCCTATCTGGCGAGGCCGGCGGACCAGAAGGGCAAACTCGGCACCGTTATCGTGGTGCACGAGAATCGCGGGCTCAATCCGCATATACGCGACGTTGCGCGTCGCGTGGCGCTGGAGGGGTTCGTGGCGCTGGCACCCGACTTCATGTCGCCGTTCGGCGGCACGCCGAACGACGACGAGAAGGTGCGCGAACTCTTCCAGACGCTGGATCCGAGCCAAGTCGCGGCCAACGCGGTCGCCACCGTCGCCTTCCTCAAAAGCTACAAGGACGGCAACGGCAAGGTCGGCGCCGTGGGGTTCTGCTGGGGCGGCGGCACGGTCAACATGCTGGCCGTGAATGCGCCCGACCTCGATGCCGCCGTCGCCTATTACGGCATGCAGCCGAAGGCCGAGGACGTGCCGAAGATCCATGCACCGCTGCTGCTTCATTATGCCGGGCTCGACCAGCGCACCAACGCCGGCATCGATGCCTTCAGGAAGGCGCTCGAGGCCGCGCACAAGCAGTATGCGATCTATGTCTACGAGGGCGCCAACCATGCCTTCAACAACGACACCTCCGAGGCGCGCTACGACAAGAAGGCGGCTGACCTGGCATGGGGCCGCACGATCGCCTTTCTCAAGGAGAAGTTGGCTTAGGTTCGAGGCGTTGGGCGACAGGCAGTGCCGGCCGGTGAATGGCGACCCCCGCGACCACGAGGGCGATGCCGAGACAGTCCCGCGGGCTGGGGATCTGTCCCAGCACCAGCGCGCCTATCAGCGTCGCCACGACCGGCAGCAGTGACAGCATCAGCGCGAAGCTGGCGCGCGGCAGGCGCGCCATGGCCAGTTGGTCGCAGATATAGGGGATGACCGACGAGCAGATGCCGACTCCCACCGCCGCGAGCAGGAGCGATGGCGAGGAGAAAGCGGGCAGCGCCTCGCCGAGGCCGAGAGGCAGTACGACCAGGAATGCGACAGTCATCGCGGCGCCGAGCCCGGCAATGCCGCCTCCGGCGCCCGAGGCCGCGACGCGGTGGCCAAGGATGATGTACCCGACGAACAGCGCGCCGTTCAGGAACGCCCAGAACAGGCCGCGCGGATCATTGGACCATGACATGTCGACCAGCATCAGGGTGCCGACGACGGCAATTGCCAGCGCCGCCAGGTTGCGCGAGCTTCGCGCGCCCCAAAGGGCCACGCCGATGGTGCCGACGAATTCGATGGTCGCAACCGTCGAGATCGGCAACCGCGCGAGCGCGAGGTAGAAGGAGCAGTTCATGATCGCCAGGCAGGCGCCGAAGACGAGCAGAAGGCGACGCGTCCGCCAGTCGGCGCCGGCAAGCACGCGCCAGGGCCTGGTCAATGGGGCGAAGACGAGTGCCGCCGTGGCGATACGCAGCCACGCCATGCCGAGCACGCCTACCTGCGAAAACAGGAGAACCGCGAAGGCCGGTCCCAGGTAATGAAAAAGCGCGCTCACGCAGAACCAGGCATGCGGGGGCAGTGTGTCCGCGAGAGATTTAGGGGCCAGGAGGCTTGTCGGGGCTTGCCGATGCTCGTTCATGGCGCGAGTATCGCAGGCGATTTACGCGACTTATATGGCCGTGGAACGGTGGAATCGCGTTCTTCTTTGCCGAGTTGAAGGGGAAGTCGATGAAACGCCTTCGAAACGAAAGGGCCGATCTGGACGCCGCCGACCTGAAAATCCTGCGCCTGCTGGAAAAGGATGCCCGCACAAGCACGGCGGAACTGGCGCGCGCGGTCGACCTTTCAGCGCCGAGCGTCGCGGAACGCCTGCGGCGGTTGCAGGACGGCGGCGTGATCGAGGGCTATGCCGTTCGCCTCAATCCGGCTGCGCTTGGCCTGCCGCTTTCGGCCTGGCTGCGCATCAGGCCGGTGCCGGGGCAATTGGCTGTTGTTGCCGAGATCATTCGCGAGCTGCCGGAAATCGTACAGTGTGACCGGGTGACCGGCGAGGACTGCTTCATCGCGCTGGCGCATGTCGGCTCGGTCGCCGATCTGGAGCGGGTTATCGACAGGATCATCCCGCACGCGATGACCAACACCGCAATCATCCAGTCCTCACCGGTCGAGCCGCGCTCGCCGCTGGAGGCGCTCAAGCGCCCGGAATGATGTAGTGGGGCCATGCCGACCCGTTGTCGTCCGGAAAGCAAATAGCCCGGCCGAAGTTCGACTTGCCCGGATCAGACGTGCCCGCGCTTCATGCGCGCCTGCTTCAGGATGGCGCGCCAGCGGATCATGTCGAAAGGGATCGGCTCGTTGCTGTTGGCGGTATGGGATATCTCGTTGTTTACGTTCTGTGGCGAGCGCCCGAAATCTAAATCCGTAATGGGCGGATCTCGGTCTTCATGCACGTCCCTCGAAACGGCTGCCCCACCGTCCGCATCGCAAACTTCGATGCGAACCGTTTTGGGACAAGCTGCTGAGTCGTTCAATGGCTCAACCAGCATGCCCCCGTTAAAACCCCGGTAAGGTTAACGCGGGCATCGGGGCGCTTCAAGCACTCTTGCGTCGAATTCCGATGGAGCGGCCGGCTCGCTCGGGCATGGGCAGTTGCGCGTGGGCGGCGCGCATCGCCTCGACCCTGGCCAGAACGTCGGCCGGGAAGGGCGCCACCTTGGGTCCGGACATGTCGACATGCAGCGCCAACTGCTCTGACGTGGCCGCGAGCCAGCCGTCGACATGGCGGATTTCCTGGTAGAAGCGCAGCCGCTTCTCGTCGTGGTCGATGAGCTGGAACGAACCACGGACCTTGTGATCGAGGTGAAGCTCCTGCACGTAGCAGACATGGACTTCGGCGCTGTAGATGGTCAGCCGGCGATTGCGGGCGTAATCCGGTCCCATGTCCAGGGCGGCGAAGGCTTCGTCGGAACAGCGGTCGAACAGGACGTTGTAATAGGCCATGTTGAGATGGCCGTTATAGTCGATCCAGTCTTTCTCTATGCCCATGACGGCCGAGATGAACGGGGCAGGGGTCGACATGAAAACTCCTTGTTCTGGCGCTGGACAGCGCATGCAGGCTGAGACTAAGCAGGCTCCGTTGGCTTCGCCAAAGCGACGGCCGCCCCCGGTCGTTCGTCGCAGGTTCCCGCCGCATGGCCACCGGGCATCCGGCGGAACCCGCCTACAGCGCCGCCGGTCCTTCCGGACGTGCAACGGACGCTGTAGCACTTCTACTGTGCGCATGGTCCTGTTCGGAAATCGATTCCGGTTTCCGGGTCACGCGCCAGGCATCCGTAGCCGTTCCACAGGACGGCCACTGGTCCATTCGCGGAGGAATTCATGGCTCTGAGCGACCTCAATCCGGTCGAACGCAACGAGGAGGGCATAGCCGCGGTGCTCGGCATCCTCAAGCAGCGCTTCGGCGACCGCTTCCAGACCGGGCAGGCGATTCGCTCGCAGCACGCGCACACCACCACCTACATCCCGACCCAGGCGCCGGACGGCGTGGCTTTCCCCGAAAGCACGGCCGAGGTGCAGGAGATCGTTAGGGCCTGCGCCGAGCATCGTGTGCCGGTGATCGCCTTCGGTGTCGGTTCCTCGCTCGAAGGTCATACCAATGCGCCCGGTGGCGGCATCTCGGTCGACACGTCGCGCATGAACCGCATCCTGTCCGTCAACCCGCAGGACCTCGACTGCACGGTCGAGCCGGGTGTAACGCGCGAGGAACTGAACCGGCACCTGCGCGATACCGGCCTGTTCTTTCCCATAGACCCTGGCGCCAATGCCTCGCTGGGCGGCATGGCGGCGACGCGTGCCTCGGGCACCAACGCGGTGCGCTACGGCACAATGCGCGAGAACGTTTTGTCGCTGACGGCCGTCATGGCGGATGGCGAGGCGGTGACGACGGGCAAGCGGGCGAAGAAGAGCTCCGCCGGCTACGACCTGACCCGCCTGCTGGTGGGGTCGGAAGGCACGCTCGGCATCATCACCGCGCTGACGCTGAAGCTTCAGGGCATTCCGCAGGCAATTTCCGGCGGCGTCTGCCCGTTCCCCAGCCTGGAAGCCGCCTGCAACGCGGTGATCGCGACGATCCAGATGGGTATTCCCGTGGCGCGCATCGAACTGGTCAACGCGCTGCAGATGCGGGCGATGAAGAACTACTCCAAGCTCGATTATCCCGAGAGCCCGTGCCTGTTCGTCGAATTCCACGGCAGCGACGCCGGTGTCGCCGAACAGGCCGAGACCTTCGGCATGATCGCCGAGGAGCAGGGCGGCGGCCCGTTCCTGTGGACCAGCGTTGCCGAGGAGCGGACCAAGCTCTGGAAGGCGCGGCACGATGCCTACTGGTCGTCGCTGACGCTGCGGCCGGGCGCCAAGGGCCTGTCGACGGATGTCTGCGTGCCGATCTCGCGCTTCGCCGAATGCGTCACCGAGACCGAGGCCGACATTGCCGAGATGGGGCTTATCGCGCCGATCGTCGGGCATGCCGGCGCCGGCAATTTCCACGTGCTGGTGCTTATGGATGTCGACGATCCCAAGGAGATCGAGCTGTCGGAGAAGTTCGTGGCCAGGCTCAACATGCGCGCGATCGCCATGGATGGCACCTGCACCGGAGAACACGGCATCGGCCAGGGCAAGGTCGGCTTCCTGCGCCATGAGCTCGGCCATGGCGTCGACATCATGCGCACGATCAAGCAGGCGCTCGATCCGCTCAACATCATGAATCCCGGCAAGATCCTGCCCGGCCGCTGAGGGGGAGGCGCAGCCTGCTTCACGCCTATCGGCCTGATTTTTCCCGATTTTCGGCAAGGCCATGGCTTCGTTTCCCCGGCGCGGAAGCGGCCAACTCCCTCGTGTCTTGACCGCGCCGCTGTTCAGCCCGACAGTCTTGGGCGGGAGCAGTCGAGAGGAGAAACGGCTTATGGCTATTTCACGCAGGGAAGAGATCCGCGCGCTCAACGCCGACGAGCACGCCCTTGTGGAGAAGACGCATCATCCGGCGGTGCAGGAGCTTTCCGACGCCGACCTGTCCGGCCTTGTGAAGCTTGTGCGGGAGCGTCGCGACAAGGCGCAGACCGAGGCGCATCGTCGCCGTCGCGAGATGCGCGGCAAGGGCGCTCCCAAGGGTGCCGCCGCCTCGAAAGCCGATAGTGGTTCGCAGGTGAAGCTCGCGGTGCTGGCCATGGCCATGCGGCGCCTTAACGGCGAGGCCGAGCGGCGCCGGCAACTGGCGGCGAGTCTCGCCCTGACGGAAAGCGCGCGCAAGGCGCTGGCGATGAAACAGCAGACCAAGGGCGATGGCGCCGCCTTCAACTCGCGCACCGCCAGGAAGGGCATGCGGTCCGTCGCCAACCAGAAGGTGGCGAGCCTGGTGCGCCCGGCCGAACTCGGCCGGCAGCGCAAGGCCGGCAAGGTGGCGCAGGCCAAGCGCGACGCGCGCTGACCCTTTTCGCCGATCGAACCCGGAATGGCTTCCGCTCGGCGGCTCAGCCCGCAGCGGAGGATTGCTGGACGAGGTCCTGCAACGCCGGTCGTGTCGGCGCGAAGAACGTCGTGCCCGTATGCGGTGTCGAGAAATCGAGCAGCCTGTCATAGGCGCCGGCCGGCTCGCCGACATACATGCGCTGCAGCATCTTCTCGATCACCCAGAGGTACCTGCTGTAGCCGATGAAATAGGTACCGTATTCGTTCTGCCCCGGCCGGCCGAACGGCATGTTGTCGCGCAGTATGTCGTATTCGTTGCCGGCGTCGTCCTCGATCGTGGCCAGCGACTTGTGCGATTTGCGCGGCTTGTCGTCATCGTCGATCTCGATGTTGTCGATCTTGGTGCGGCCGATGATCTCTTCCTGGACATGCGTCGGTGTTTTCGCCCAGGCGCGCATGTCGTGCAGGTATTTTTGCACGACGACGTAGCTGCCGCCGGCGAAGTCCGCATCCTCGTCGCCGACCAGGGCTGCGGCCGGAAGGTCGAGGCCTGTCGGGTTGGCGGTGCCGTCGACGAAGCCGAGCAGGTCGCGCGCGTCGAAATAGCGAAAACCTGAAACCTCATCGACGACGGTGATGCTGCCGCCAAGGCTGTCGAGTAGAATGCGCTCGAACTCGAAGCACATGTCGGAGCGTTCGGCGCGGATGTGGAACAGCAGGTCGCCCGCCGTCGAGGGCGCCGAATGAACCGGCCCCTTGACCGGCGCGAAAGGCTTGAGCTCGCGCGGCCGACGGCCCGGCGACAGCCGGTTCCACAGGTCGGCGCCTATGCCGGCGATGCAGGACAGCCGGCCGGGGCGGTCGCGGAAGCCGACATTCTTGACGAGATCGTCGAGGCCGCCCAGCACAGAGGCAACTTTTGCAAGCGCGGCCTTGTCGGCGTTCACGGTGACGACGAGGAAAACCGCGGCCAGCGAGAGAGGGGCGTCGATGCTCTGCGCGTCGATCGGGACCCTGTCCCAGTTCTTGCCTGACATCGGGAATGCTCCGTGCTGGGTTCAAAACATGGCGGTCGGGGACACCGCCACCGGGGCGGGATTTTCAGTGAAAAGATATCGTGATGGCGCGTCCTCGCGCAACAGAGCCGATTGTTCGAAGTTGCGCTTCCGTCAGCGGAAATTGCCTCTTTATCGACACGCTGTTGCGGGTAGAGTGCGGCTGATTTTCAACCGACCTCCTGAGGCTGATGCTCGCACGCCTGTTCGTGATCTTCGGTGGCATTTTCGTGCTGGTGCTGTGCGCGGCGCTGGTGGTGCCGTATTTTGTCGACTGGACCGGCTATCGCGCAGAGTTCGAGCGCGAGGCGAGCGCCATTCTCGGCCGCAAGGTGACGGTGAGGGGCGATGCGACCGCCAGATTGCTGCCGTTTCCGTCGGTGACCTTCTCGAACGTTGCCGTGGCCGGCGGTCCTGATGGAAAGCCCGCCATGACCGTCGAGACGTTCTCGATGGACGCGGAGCTGGCGCCGTTCCTGCGCGGCGAGGTGCTGATCTTCGACATGCGGCTGGTGCGTCCGAAGGCAACCATCGACATCGCCGCCGACGGCACGGTCGACTGGGCGATGCGGCCATCGTCGCCCTTCGACCTCAACCAGATCGCGATCGAGAAACTGACGGTGACGGATGGCGAGATCGCGTTGCGCCATGCCGCCGGCGGCCGCAGCCATCTCGTCTCCGAGATCAACTCGACCATTTCGGCCAAGTCCCTGGCCGGGCCATGGCGGATGGACGGCACGTTGCGGCTCGACGGGCTGCAAGCCACGGTCGGAGCCTCTACCGGACGCGCCGAGGGCGACGGCCAGATGCGGGTGCGGTTGAAGGTCGATCCGGATGCCTATCCTCTCGTCATCGAGACGGACGGCAATGCCGGCATCGTCAACGGCGCTGCTCTTTATTCGGGCCAGTTCAAGATTTCGGGCGTCGACCGCGGCGGCGCCGACAAGGTGGCGGCGGAGCTGCGCGGCAGTGATGGCGAAACCGTCAAGGTCGCGGCGGGCAAGCCGGTCCCGGGGTTCCGGCTGAACGGCAAGTTCGCGCTCAACCACCAGAAGCTCGGCATAGATGAGTTCCGTTTCGAGACCGGGCCGCTGGACAATCCCTACACTGCCGACGGCAAGGCGTCGGTCGACCTTGGCCTGAAGCCGCGCTTCTCCATCGAAGCCAGCGGCGCGCAGGTTCAGTTCGACGAGACGATGGGCGGTTCAGGCACGGGATTGACCCTGCAGAAGCGCATCGCGGCGCTGGAGCAGGCGCTGATCGCCCTGCCGAAGCCTACCATCCCGGGCACCGTGGAGGTGAGGTTGCCGGCGGTCGTTGCCGGCGACACCACGGTGCGCGATGTGCATCTTTCCGCCGAGCCCACCGATGGCGGCTGGTCGGTGAAGTCGCTGGCCGCGACATTGCCCGGGCGCGCGACGCTCGAGGCCGATGGGCAATTGAGTGTCCGGGATCGCTTCGGCTTCACCGGCTCGCTGCTGCTGGCCGTGGCGCAGCCCTCCGGCTTCGCCGCATGGCTGTCGAAGGATGTCGACGAGGCGATACGGCGCCTGCCAGCGGCCGGGTTCAAGGCGAAAGTCGACCTCAGCGAGGACCGCCAGGCGTTCAGCGATCTCGAACTGATCCTGGGCAAGGCCAAGTTCTCCGGCCGCATCGATTCCAGCCAGCCGCAGGGTGCTCGCCCCTCGGTGCTGATGCAGCTCGAGGGTGGCGCGCTCGACGTCGACGGGCTGGCTGCCTTCGCCTCGATCTTCGTCAGCGACAAGGGGGCGAACCGCTTCGCCGACCGCGACCTCGATTTCCAGATCAAGGCCGGTCCGGTCAGCGCCGGCGGCCTGACCGCCGACACTGTCGACACCGCGTTGAGGCTGCGGCAAGGCCTGCTCGAGATCGACCGGCTGTCGGTCGGCGGATTGGCCGGCGCTTCGATCAGCGCTACCGGCCGGGTCAAGGATTTCCCGGCGAGCCCGACGGGCAAGCTCGATGCCTCGGTCGTGGCCGTCGATCTGAAGCCGCTGATCGACGTCGCGGCGCAGCACTATCCGGACAACGCCGTGCTCAAGGGGCTGGCGGACCGGGTGGCCACCTTTCCAGAGCTCTTCCAGGATACCCGTATCGATTTCGTCGCAAGCGCCGCCGACAATGGCGATGGCACGACGGGTCTGGCAATGAGCGGGCAGGGCAAGGCCGGCGGTTCCGCCTTCTCGGCCTCGCTCTCCGGCAAGGGCGCACCGGGGCGGCTCGCGGAAGCGCCGCTCATGTTGACCTTCAACGCCAGGAACCCGGATGCGACGGCATTGCTGGCGCTCTACGGCCTGCCGACATTGCCACTTGGCATGCTTGGCGAAGCGAACACCGATATCACGGCGAATGGCTCGCTGGCCGGGGGGCTGAAGACCAGCTTCCGTCTGGCCGGCAACGACTTCAAGACCGATTTCGAAGGCACGGTCACCGCTTCGCCGCAGGGCCCGACCGCTCGCGGCAAGATCGGCCTCGAAGCAGCCGATATCGAGCCCTGGCTGATGACGACCGGCGTCGGCCTGCCGGGGATGGGCACGGGTCTGCCGGCGACGCTCACGGCGCAGGCCGACTACGGCAACGGATTGTTGGTGCTGGACACGCTGGACGGAAAGCTCAACGGAGGCGCGGTGTCCGGCGACGTCAATCTCGACGTCAAGGGCGGCCTGCCGCATCTCTCCGGCGCGCTCAGCCTCGACGATCTCGACCTCGATCCGATGGTGACCTCGCTGTTCGGCGATTCAGCCCTGGCGAGCACCGGGGACGGAACCTGGCCATCGACGCCGTTCAGCCGCAAGTCGAGCCTGCCATTCACCGCCGATCTTGACCTGACGACGGGCGTGCTCATCGCCGGTCCGCATGCCACAGCCCGCGACGCGACCTTCTCGCTAAAGCTCGATCCAGGCGAAATCCGGGTCTCCGATCTCAAGGCGAAGTTCCTAGGCGGCTCGCTCGACGGCCTGTTCGACCTCAAGAACACCGACGGCACGGGGCTTTTCTCGGGTCAGATGAGGCTTGTCGATGCCGATCTGGCCTCCGTGCTGCCGGGCGCCGGCGTCAGCGGAAGGACCAACATATCGACCGCGCTGTCGACCAGCGGAAAGTCGGTGGACGCGATGATCGCGGCTTTGTCCGGCTCAGGCACCGCAACCTTGCAGGGTCTGTCGATAGCAGGGGTCAATCCCGATGCGTTCGGAACTTTCATTGCCAAGGCCGATGCGATCGGCCGCGACATAGACGCGGCCAAGACCGCCGGCTTCGCGCCTCAGGTAGCGTCCGCCGGCGATTTCGCGGCGACAGGCACCGACATCGCCTTCACGGTTGCCGGCGGTACGCTGAGAGCGCCGCCGGTCAATTTCGAGAATCCGGCCGCCACGCTGTCGGCTGATCTGTCGGCCGACCTCAACGCAGGCACTGTCTCGGCGCGCGGAGCCATCACCTACAAGCCTGGCGACGAGGCGCTGGTCGGCTCCGAACCGGCCGTGAATTTCAGCGCCGAGGGTCCTTTCGGGGCCATCAAGCGCCAGTTCGACAGTGAGCCGCTGGCGCAATTCCTGACACAGCGCGCGCTGGAGAAGGAGCAGCAGCGGGTCGAAGCCATGCAGGCCAGTCTGCTGGAGAAGCAGCGCCTGCGCCGCGAGGTTCGCTACTACGCCGCGTTGCAGGCCGATCGTGACGCGGCGGCCGCGGAAGAGCAGCGCAAGCTGGAGGAGGCGGCCCGGCAAAAGGCCGAGGCCGAAGCCCGCGCCGCCGCGGAAGCAAAAGCCAAGGCCGACGCCGAGGCCCAGCAGAGGGCAGCGGACGCGGCGGCGAAGGCCCAAGCCGAGCAGGAGCGGCGCAAGGCCGAGGAGGCGATGCGCATCGCCGCCGAGGCGAAGGCCCGGCTGGAAGCCGAGCGCAAGGCGGCCGAGCAGCAGCCCGCGCAGCCGCCGCAGGTCGAGCGCGCGCCATTGCCGCCGACCAGCGAGGAAGCGCCGGCGACGCCCAAAGGCAACCCGTTCACGATCGAGAATCTGCTGAAATCGCTGCCGTAGGTAGCGGCGTGGGCAGGGAGGCGTAAACACCGGCGTCTCCCGGCCATGATTGCATCGTTCGAGCCAGCCATGCGGGCGAGGGGTTCCCTTTGTCGGCCCACAGCTTCGCAAGAGGGCACCCGGAGGATGCCCAGGCAATTCTCGTGCTTCCTCAGGTCGAGCCAACGCGTTCGCCGTGCCGGCGATCCGCCGAGCCCTTGATTTCTATTGCCTGAATGGCGAATGATACGGGCGTAGTTGGGGGATTACAGAAAATCGCTTTCGATCTGCGGTCTATAGTCGACAGGTCCGCCCGGATCACCGAAGCGGCCGATCGCGCCGTTTTCGAAGCAGGTGCCTGGGATGATTTTGTCGAACTGCTCGGCGATGCTGTTCCGGATACCTGCATAGTGTTCCAGCGCTTCAACCTGCGCCGGAACAGGGTCGACTATGATCGCGTCCTGAACATGGACCCGGACGACGAGTCCAGTTACCGGCAACATTATTGTAGCTTGAATCCATGGGTCGAGCCGATGCGCTCCGTGCCGCCCGGCACGGTGCTCGTCAGCGAGCGCGACTGCCCTTCCGGCAGTTTCAGCCATACGGAATTCTACGACTGGCTGCATCCTGAAATGCGCGCGGGAGCAGCGATCATTCTGGAGGCAGGTGGTGAGAACCTGGCTGCCATAGGCGTGCACTACGGTGTCGGGCGCGCCGGCGCCCTTGACGAACCCGTCTCCAAATTGCTGCGCCGGATCAGCGGGCCATTGCTGCGATCCATGGAAGCCGCGCGCCTGTTGGAACGGACGATGGATCGTGAAAGGTCGGCCGCGGCAATCGTCTCGCTGACCCGCGACATCGCATGCGTGGTTGACGAGCAGCTGAAGGTCACCGACGCCAACGCACGTGCAGAGAGCGAATTCCAGCTTCGCAAGGTGGTCTCGCTGCGGGCCGGGAGGTTTTCCGTTCCGGCGCCCGATATCAACGGCTGGCTGGGGGATACGCTCGCGCTTTTGGCGGCGGGACGCGAGCCCGCTGCGACGACGAAGGTGTTCCTTGCCGATGGTGTGCATCAGATTGGCGTTGTGCGCCTTCCCGCGGGCTCCGCGCTGTTTTCGAGCGGCCCGCTTTTTCTGATCATCGTGCGCAATCTGTCGGCCCCGGCGGGAGCCGGCACGATCTCGGATCTGGCCGCCGCATTTGGTCTGACACCGGCTGAGATCAGGTTGTGCGAGACGCTTTTGCAGGGCCATTCGCTGAAGGACGCCGCCGACATGCTCGGAGTGGCTTCCGAAACGGCCAGGCACAGGCTGAAGACGATCTTCCAGAAGACCGACACCCACAAGCAGAGCGAATTGATAGCGCTTCTTGGACGTCTGCTTTGACGCCTTGAGCCAGTCCTGGCGATGGTGGACGCCTCAGTCGCCGCTGTTGCGGGAGAGCAGGCGCCGCAGCATCGGCTCGATGCGCGACAGTTCGTCGAGATGCGCGGCGGAAAGGTCCGCCAGGCAATCCTCGGCATATCCGGTGAGCCGCAGGAGGACGCGGCGATGATCCTGCTTGTCCTGGTCCCTGACGACGAGGCCGGCTTCGCAAAGCCGGTCGACAAGCTCCACCGCGCTGTGATGGCGGATGCGCAGGCGCTCGGCAAGGTCGCCGACCGTCACCGGGCCGCCGCCCGGAAAGCCCTTGATTGCCAGCAACGCCTGATGTTGGCGCGGGGTGAGGCCCGCTCCATTGGCCTGTGTCTGGCTGAATTCCAGGAAGCGTCGGATCAGATAACGAAACTCTGAAAGCCTCTG
>Ga0066256_1003274_pt1 | contig 15957 bp, 3 predicted proteins | sample ThiBio_1000_biof_FD_87107 | JGI IMG/M metagenome (GOLD analysis project Ga0066256, IMG submission 87107) | Wastewater bioreactor microbial communities from Cape Town, South Africa - Thiocy_expt_1000_biof (version 2) | ecosystem: Engineered > Bioreactor > Thiocyanate-remediating >...
GCAACCACCTGCGCTGCGGCGGGTAGTGGCAGCAGCAGCGGCTGCGGCAGTTGACCGCCTGCCACCTGCCGCCGCGCCGGCGCGGGCGGCTGTCCTTAGTGAGCTGGACGCCGTGCTGGCGCGCTTTGATGACGCAGACGACAACGTGCTAGATGGTGTTGCGCCACGGCGGCACGGCGGCGGGCGCAGCGGCGGTGGCGGGGACGGTGACGAGGGTATGAATGACAATGGCGATGCCGACAGCAACGACGATAGCGACGACAGCGATAGCAATGACGACGACGATGATGACGAGGATGACGAGGCGGAGCTGATGCGGGAGCTGGAGCGCATCAAGCGGGAGCGCGAAGCGGAGCGGGCGCGGAAGGAGGCAGAGGCGGCGGCGCTGGCAGAGAAGGATGCCACAGAGGCCATCATGCGCGGCAACCCGCTGCTGCCAAGCGGCAGCGGCGGCGACGGCGGCGGCGGCGGCGGGAGTGCCGCAGTGCGGCGCCGGTTTGGCGACGACACCGTGTTTTCGCACACGCACGCCAACGAGCCGGAGCTGCGCAAGCGGTTCATCAACGACATGATCCGCTCCGACTTTCACCGCGCCTTCCTGCGCAAGTTTGTGGTTTAACTATCATAATCATTAGTGGTGGCTCCCATAACGCAACTTCAAGCCAAGCCAACCAGGCGGGTGGCGTTGGGGGGAGAGTGCGCGTCATATGCCCGCGCCGCCGCAGAATGCAGCGCGCACACACGGCCACGAGGCGGGAGTACGGTGTGCCAGTCGGCGAATATCTCACCTGCAGCGCCTGCCCTTGCACGCTATTCTTTCACACCGCACCATCCCCGCCCCCACGCCGCGGGCGCGCCACGCCGCCGACGCCGCGCGCAGGTACGCGCTCCCCATGTCTCCCCGCCGCCGCCCGTCCCGTCCGCACACGCGCACACGGTTTAGTGCGTCTTGGCGGCCTTGGACAGGAACTCCGAGTGCGTGGAGTACAGGTTGCGGGGGAAGGCGGAGTCGCGCCACAGGTCGGGCGTCAGGTAGCCGTACGACTTGCACAGCGCGAAGAAGGACGCCTTGATGAAGTTACCCATGGTGCGGGAGTGGCCGCGGGTGGAGGTGTACACGTCCTCAATGCCGGCCAGCGACAGCATCTTCTTGGTGGCGGGCGCCGCCACCAGGCCGGTACCGCGCGGCGCCGGGATGAGGCGCACGCGCACGGAGCCGCAGTGGCCGGTCAGCTTGATCGGCACGGTGTGCGGCGCGCCGACGCGCAGGCCCCAGTAGCCGCGGCGCACGGGCACGATGGACAGCTTGGCCAGCGTCATGGCGCCCTTGATGGCGTTCGCCACCTCATTGGAGCACTTCACGCCCAGGCCGATGTGGCCGTTGTGGTCGCCCACCGCGATGAACGCCTTGAAGCGCGTGCGCTGACCGGCAGAGCTCTGCTTCTGCACCGGCATGATCTTCATCACCTGGTCCTCCAGCTTCTTGCCGGACGCCTCCTTGAAGAAGTAGTCCACGATCGGCGCCTCCTTCATGGGCAGCGAGTGCAGGAAGATGTCCTCCAGGCGCTCGATCTTGCCCGCCTTGACCAGGCGGCCCAGCTTCGTCACCGGCATCCACTCCTTCTCCTCCTCGCGCCCGCGGCCCTTGCGGTCACCGCCGCGCCCGCCACGCCCGCCACGGTCACCGCGACCACCGCGGTCTGCGTATTGTATGGGTGAGTGGGTGGGTTGTGGTGGTGGGTGGGGGGGGGGGGGGGGGGGGGGCGGGCGCGCGGCCGGCGGGGGGGGCGCGTTTCCGGCCGGGCGCGCGGCGCTGCCCCCCCCCCCCGGGGGGTGGGCGTCGGGGGCCCCCCGCCCCCCCCTCCCCCGTCGAGCTGGTGTGGTCACCGCCGCTGAGCGGCGGCGGCACGCAGCACGCCGCCCTTGCCTACGCCGTGTACTACGCCGAGCTCACGCCGCCGGCGTGGTGCCGCAATGCCACGCTGCCGCCGCCATCCCTGCGCGTGCCCGTACTGCCATCCGGCGGCGCCAACACCACGGGCGCAGTGATGACGGCGACTCTGACACCTGGCAGTGGCAGCGTCGGCGACGGGGCTGCCGTGTGGGTGCGCGGTGGCACAACCGCTGCGGGTGCCGGGTCGTGGCTGCTGGGTGGCCTGCAGGCTGGCGCCAGCTACGCGTTTGCGGTAGCTGCCGTGAATGTGGCCGGCGAGGGGCCTGCCAGCCGGCCGCTGGTAGGCGTGGTCTTGCCGCCGCCTGCCGCCCCCGCGCCCCCCGTCGCCTCCACTGTCACGGTGCAGCCCAGCGGGCCGGGCGCGGTGGATGTGGCATGGAGCACGTCGTCCGACGGCGGCGGCTCACCCGTGCGCGGCTACCGCGTGTTCCTGGCGGAGCTGCCACTGCCGCCCAGCCTGGCTGCCGCGGCCGGCTCTGCCGCCGCCGCCGCGCCAGCTACCTGCCCCGCGTGGGCACTGCTGCAGGAGCGCACGGGCGCGCCCGCGGGCAGCGCCGGCGACTTTTGGAACGGCACCGGCGGCGATGGCAGCGGCGGCAACCTGTCGTGGGTGGCGATGGCGGATGTGGCAGACAACGGCACGCTGCCAGCAGCGGTGGCGGCGGCGTGGCTGGCGCCTGTGACTAGCGGCGCGTTGTGCGCCAATGCGGGCGGGCTGACGACGGCGGCGCTGCGCGGCATCACGCAGACGCCGCGGCGGCTGTCCGTGCACCTGACCGGACTGAAGGCGGCGGCGCTGTACCTGGTGCGCGTGGCGGCGTGGAGCGTGGGTGGCGGGTTGGGCAGCGTCTTACCGCTGGCGTGCGGCAGCCTGGCAACGCAGGCGGCGGCGTTGGTGGCGCCGCTGTTGGCGCCTACGTTGCCCAACAGCACCGCGACCGTCACAGTACCGCCAGCCGTTATCCATCCGCGCCTTGACGCGCTGCTGGCTGCCCTCCTGCCACTGACGCCCACCCCCAGCGTGCCTGGCGGTGGCGCTGGCGCCGTCAGTACCGGCGGCACCGTGGTGAGTGACGGCTGCCCGCTTGTGGTCATGCGCAGTGGCGCCGCACCGTCGCCACCGGGGCCTGTGACGCCCGTGCCGGGTGGCCCGGCCGCCATCCTGCCCCTGCGCCGCCAGCTGCTGCCTACGCTGGCGGTGGGCGGGGCGTGGCTGCACGACGCCGCGGTGGCGGAGGTTGCCAATTCCACTGGCGTCAGCGCAGACGACGGCGTGGCAGCGGTGGTGTGCCCGCCCACAACGTGTGCCGTCGTGTCGTGGGTGCCGCCGACCGAGTCTGGCGGGCTGGGCATCCGGTGGTGGCAGGTGCGCGCCGTGTCAAACACCACGTCCAGCGTGGCGGCGGTGTACATGGTGCAGGGCAGCGGCCCGGGTGCGGTTCCACCGCGCCCGCTGCCGTTAACACCCGGCAGCGGCGTCGGTAGCGGCGCACCGTGGGGTCCCGTGCTGAATGCCAGCGGCCAGTTTGCGACGCGGCACCTGCCGCCCCTCAGCGTTATCAGCACCGTGACGCCCGGCGGCGAGGCGTGGGCGGTGCACGCGCTGTCACCACTGCCGCTGGCGGTGGCAAACGCCACCGGCCCGCAGCCGGCAGCGGTGGTGACGGTGGTGGTTGACCACCTGTCACCCGGCACCTGCTACTGGCTGACGGCATCGGCAATGAATGCGGCAGGCACCAGCATGCCGTCGCTGTTTGCGCCAGCACCACTGTGCACTGCACCCGCCCCTGCTGGCGGTGCACCAGCGCCGGCAGGCAGCCCTGGCAGCCCCCGCGGGCTAGCAGTTGCCAGCCTGGGTGCCGTACGCCGGCGGTACAATTTGACCACGGCGGCCGCCGGCGGGCCAGGCCACTGCGGCGCGTCGTGCTGCGCTGGCGCGTCGCAGCGTGCACCGTGTGCGCGAGTAGACGGCGCGGACGCTGCCGTCACCGACGGCGCGGTTACGGCCACGAGCGCGGTGGTGACATGGCTGCCGCCGCTGCCGGTAGCCGGCTGCAGCGGCGGCAGTGACGGCTGTGGCGTCGCGGCGGCTGGCGTGGGCGCCGTCACCGGCTACCGGCTTGCTGTGGCCACCAACGACAGCCGTGCTGCGCGCACCTACTTCCTCCCCACTACCACGTCGGCGCTGGCGGTGTTCGATGTCGGCGTGCTGACGGTGCAACCCGGCTCCGGCATGGTGGACGCGCGGCCAGCCGCGGGCGCCACGACCGCCTGGTTTTCGCTGCCGCCAGACCTGCTCAGCGGCGGCGGCGGCGGCGTCCACCGGTTGGGAGTGCACCTGGGCGGGTGGGCGGCGGGCACCGGCGTGGTGGTGAATGTGTCAACCTGCACGACGCGTGGTTGCGATGGCGCGCCGCCCGCCACCCTGGCACTGCCGCCGCCGGCAGCTGGCGCCAGCGGGGCGGCAGAAGTGCTGGCATCCTGGCCGGCTGTGAATTCGTCGGCGGGGCCGGCGGGCGGGTGGCTGGCGGGTGACGCATGGGCCACGCTGCCCTCCCTGCCGGCGTCGCTGGCGGCGTCAACTGCCAATGCTAGCAGCGGGCCTGCCAGCGGGTGGGTGACCGTGTCGTGGCGCGCGCCGCCGTCGATTGACGCCACCACCGCGTGCGCCGCCGCACCGCATGGCGGTGTGGCGGGCGTGCTGGTGGGCGTGTATGCCACCAACACGACAGCAGGTGGCGCCGCTGCCGCCGTCATGACGGCGTGGCTGGCGCGTGCGATGGCGCGCAGCAATGACGTGACGAGCGGCGTGCTGGTGGACGGCGTAAAGGAGTTTGGCGCCCTGCCATCGAACCTGTCACTCAACGCGTCGGTGGCACCACTACCGCGCATCGCCCTCCTGCGCTACGACGCGGCAAGCGTGCTGGCAGACGGCGGCGGCGCCGGTGGCTGCCTGGCTGCCAGCGGCAGTGTGCAACTACCGGTGCCACCTGCAGGGTTTCCCGGCGGCGTGGCGGTGGCGTTGGCTGTGGTGGGTGGCCGCGGCGACGTCGCGGTGGTGGGCAACGCAACTCTGCCGGCGCTTGCACCGGTGGCTGGTATCCCAAGCCCGGCCAGCAGCTGCGGGGTGCCGCCGCCCACTGTGGTGGCAGCTGCATCAACGGAGCTGACGCTGGCATGGGGTGACCTGGCAGCGGTGGCCGGCGGCGTGCCGGTGTTGGCGGCGGTGGTGCAGCTGGCGCCCATCGTGCTGGTGCCGGCTGCGGCTGCCGCTGCTGTCATCAATGCCACCCTGCAGCCTGCCGGTGCTGCTGGGTTTGGCGGCTGGTGCGCTGACGCTGGCGGCGGCGGCGGCGGCGTTGCCGGCTGCGCTGCACTGGCATCCGCCATTACCTGGGACGGCACCGCCAACAACCCGCCTCCGCAGCGTCTGGAGCCAGGCGTGGTGCCCCTGGTGTACCTGCCGTCCGTCATTACGGTGGTGGTGACGGCGGCGCGCGTCAGCTCGGCAGCTGCCGCCGCCTCGCTGCCGGCCACCTGCAATGACACGGCCGCCAGCGCGCCCTGGCCGGCATGCGCGCTCCCCTTCATCCTGCACCCGGCGGCAGACGGCAGCGTGGTGGTGGGCGGCCTGGTGGCGGCGCAGTACTACGCGGCGCGCATGGCGGTGTTTACTGCTGGCGGGGGGGCGGCGGCAGGCTACACCACGCGGGCGGGCAGCGGGGGGCGCGACCTGACGCTGGCATGGTCACCAGCTGCTGGCGCCGGCGGCCCAACCTGGCACACCAGCCTGGCGGGCGTGGCGAGCGTGTGGACAGCGAACGCCGGCGCGTCCGCCGCCGCCGCTGCCGTGGCCGCCGTTGCGACTGGCGGGTCTGGCTGGGACGTGCTGGCAGGTCACAACGCCACGATAGCGGCGGCGCTGGCGGCGGGGTGGAGCGAGTGGTCGCCGTGGTCGGCACCGCACCGCACCAACGAGCCTACACCGCCCTCGTCGCCTCCCGCACCCATTGTCGGCGCCGCGTGTGATGCCGTCGGCGGCATCGTGAATGCCAGCGCGGCGCCGTGCGCCGCCGTGTCGGCCGACGCCATCGCTCTCACTTGGATGCCGCTATCGGCAGACCAGGCGGGCGGTGTGCCGCTGTCTGCGTATGCCGTCCGCCTGGTTGACGGCGTCCTGCCGCCGCTTGCGCTGCCGCACCCGCTGCCGGGTGTGCGCACCACCGGCGCCGCGCTGCCGGTGGCGGTCATGGCGCACGCAGTGGCGTCGGGGGTGGTGGGCGAGGCGCAGGTGGCGGCACTGCGTTGGACGACGGTGAGCGCAGCGGCGGCGGCAGCGGCAGCGGCGGCAGCGGCGGCAGGGAGTAGCACCGCTAGCAGCAGTGGTAGCGGCAGCGGCAGCAGCGGTAGCGGTACGACGGCGGCCACCGCGGCGGCTGCGGCTGCTATGACACCCGCCATGCTAGCCACCTCGCTGGCTGGCGCGTACCTGTCGCTCCGCGGCACGGCGTGCAGCGGCGCGGTGGTGCGGGGCCTGGCGGCGGGCACGGCGTACACCTTTGGCGTGACGGCACTGAACGCGGCGGGGGAGAGCGCGCCCTCCCCCACCTCGCTGCGCATTGTCACCGCGCCTGCCACGCCGCCCTCCCCGCCCTCCCCCGCCGTGTGCGTGCCGTCCGGCGTCGCCAGCGTGCTGCTGGCGGGCGCGGCGGCGTCATACGGCGCCGGCACCGTGCCGCACGCCACGCCCGCCTCCTCCGCGCTCCTGCTGTGGGCGCTACCGCAAAACACGGGCGGCGCGCCGCTGTCGCATTTTGTAGTGAATGTGACGGTGGCGGAGGCCGGCGCGCCGGCGGGCTCCAACTCCGCTGCCACCGCGCCGCGCCTGCACGTGCTGTCCGCCGCGGACGCCATGCTGGCGGGCGACGTGGTGAGCGCGGCGGCGGCGCGGCTGGCATGGCCGCTGCCAGCGCGTCTGGTGGCGTTCTTCACTGCCGGCTCCGTGTCGCCTGCCACCGTGCTGCCCGCCAACACCACCACGTCGGTACCCAGCTTGGATGTCGCCCCCCGCCGCTTTGGCGCCGTCTTGCTGCGCGGGCTGACGGGCGGCACGGCGTACCGCGCCACCGTGCGCGCTGTGAGCGCGGGGGGCGTGTCGAGCGTGCTGCCGTCCACCGACGCCTGCGTGACGGCGGACGCCACGGCACCCGACGCGCCCACTGTGCGCCCGCTGGCAGACGGGCGGTCGTCTTCGCCGGGCACGACGGATATCGCGGTGGTGGGCCCGCCAGACAGCGGCGGCAGTGGCGGCGTGGGTGGCTACATTGTGTATGCGTCGCCTGACGGCGCCCTGTGGCCTGCCGCCTCCGCCCGCCTGGCCAACCTCACACTGGCGGCCGCCGCGCTGCCGGCCATGGCAGTCACAGCGGCGGCGGTGGCTGCGGCGGGTGGCGGGTACGGCGTGGGCGCGCGTGGAACGCCCGGCAGCGTGCCGCCCGTGTACACCACCGTTGTGTCGGCGTCCGGCAGCGCGCCGGTGTCGGGCACTGGGGTGCCCACCGTATCCAGCCTGGACGGCGCCGTCATGCTGACGCCCGACGCGCTGCGGCAGTGGTACGCGGGTGTGCTGGTGGTGAACATGAGCCGGCCCGCGAGCGCGATGGCCAGCGTGGCGGGCGCGCTGCACGGTCTGGCTGACGGCACGGTGCTGGACCCCACGCTGCACGCGCCTAACTGCACTGCGGTGGATTACAGCGCGGTGGGCAGCTGGTTGGCGAGCGTGGCAGCCGCCACCGCGCTGGTGGCGGAGGCGCCCGGCCTGCCACACACCGCGTCGCCCTGCCTGCGGTTTGCGGCCGGCACGCCGTCCGCGCTGGCCGTGGCAGCGGCGGCGGCGGTGGCTGTGGGCGCGTCGAGTGGCATGGTGCTGGGCATGAGCGGCGACGGCGACATGTGCGCGTCCGCAGCTGCTCTCTCCTTGCTGCCGCAGCGCGCGCTGACGGCTGCGTACGCCGCTGCCGCCTGGCGGCCGGCGCTGTTGCCCATGGGCACGGCGCGCGACCTGCTGTCGGCGGCGGACTCCACCTGCATCCACGCGCGCCTGCGCGTGACGGCGCTGCACGGCGACAGCACGTATGCGTTTGCGGTGGCGGCGGTGGGCGCGGGCGGCACGGGTGCCTCCAACGGCGCCACGCTGGACGGCGCCCTGCCGCCCGCCGCGCCGCTCACCACCCTGCGCCGTTTCCCTGTCGCCGCCGCTGCGCGCGCCGCCGGCGCCACCATCACCTTCCTGGCGGACACGACGGTGGCGGCGCTGGCGGGCGCGCCGGGCGACGGCATCCCCGCGGGCGCCACGTCGGCGCGGGCTGCAGTGCCATGTGGCGACCCTGATGGCGCTGCGTTAGTGCTGGGCACCGGCGCGTTGGCGGCCGACGTGGCGGCAGCGTGGCTGCCGGCGGCCGTGGTGGCACCTGCCAGCGGTAGCCTGGCGCCACCGCAGCCGTCAGCGCACTCGCCGCCGTCGGCGCTGGTGGCCACGCCGCCCGCCACGGCGCCGGGGCCGGTGCAGGCGCTGACGGTAGATGCCGCCACGCCCACGACGGTGACGCTGTCGTGGCTTCCGCCGGTGGACACCGGCGGCGGCAGCGTGCAGTGCTACCGCGTGGAGGTGGCGGTGGACGGCAGCGGGCTGGGCGACGCATGCGACGCTGCGGCGGTGTATGCCGGCTTGCCCACGGCGGCAGGCTACGTCACCTCCACCTCGCCGCCCCCGCTGCTGCCGCGCGCCGGCAGCCGCGCAGTTGCGTTCAATGTCACCAAGGTGCCGCTGGTGGGCGCGTGGTCGCGCCGTCAATCGGCGGCGGTGACCGCCACGCCGTGGCAGCCAACCCTCGCTGCCCTCACCCTGCCCATCCCCGCGGCGGCGATCGCCGCGGCGGGCGGCGCCGCCAACTGGACGAACGCCACCTTTGACGCGCTGGTGGCGGCCGCTGGCGTGACCCTCACGCCGCCCGCCGGCTTCCCGCCCCTCACGCCGTCCCAGCTGGCGGCGATGGGCGGGCCGGGCGCGGCGGCGGTGGCGGCGCTGGTTGCCAACGACACGCTGTTTGCGCCGCTGGCGCTGCCGTGGGGGTGGGCGTGGAACGCGTCAGCGCGCCTGACCACCGCACGGCAGGCCGGGTTTGCGCCCGTTACCTGCGTCCCCGCGGCGCCGCTGCTGGCGGTGAACATGAGCGCCATCCCGGTGGGCGGCAGCAGCAGCGGCGGCAGCGGCGGCGCCGCCGTGGCGCCAGGCAGCCGGGTGGCACCTGCGCCGCAGGTGGCGCTGGATGCACACCTTGTGACAGCCGCGTATGCCGGCGACGGCGCGGCAGGCATGCTGCGCTCCCTGCCTGGCCGCGTGACGGTGACGGTGGGCGGCGGCGCGCCTGGCGCGGTGGTGCGGGTGCGGGTGGCAGCGGTGGCAGCGGGTGTGAACCTGGTGGCCGGCGACAACGGCACGGTGGCGACGGCGACGGCGGCACTGGCGTGGGGGAACGCAGGCCGCGGTGGGGTGGATGCCGCCGCGGCTTCCTCTGTGTTCTCCTCACCAGCCACCGGCCTCGCACCGCTACCGCCCGCTGTGCTGCCGGCCGGCACGCCCATCGCGCCGGGAGGCAGTGTGTGGGGCAGCCGGCGGCTGCAGTCTGGCGGTAGTGGTGGCAGCAGTGGCAGCGGCAGTACCAGCACCAGCAGCGTTGTGCTGACGCCCGGCGTGTACATACCGGCTGGCCCCGGCGGCGGTGCTGATGAGTACGTGTATGCCGCCGTGGCAGGCAGCGAGGTGGCGTCGTTTAGCGCCAGTGCGGCAGCCAATGCGACCGGCGCGGCGCCATCGCTGCTGGCGCTCTTGCCTGCTGCCCTGCCGCCGGCACCCGCCGTGCCTGTTCTCGTTGCAAGCGCTGCCAGCAGCTTGCAGGTGGGGTTTGCCATGCCTGCGGTGGCGGCCACCGACAGCGGCTGCGCCATCACGCGGTACGAGCTGTCGCGGTCGGTGTACGTGGCGCCGGTGGGCAGCCGGGACGCGTGGGGCACGGCAGCGGCGGCGGCGGCGACGGGGAACGGCAGCGCGCTGCCGGCGGGTGGCTGGCTGCCACCCGTCGTGGTGGCCACCCGCGACGATGACGTGGCGTTCCCGCTGCTGTCGCGCATGCCGGTGGTGGCCGCCAACGGCAACGTGAGTGGCGTGACGCCGGCGCAGCTGCTGCCCGCCGCCGTGGCCACCGCGTCGCTGTGGTACCCGCTGACCGTGGTGGACGGCGGCCTGCGTCGCTTCACGTCGTATGCGTACACGCTGCGGGTGGGCAGCCGCGCCGGCTGGTCGGTGGCGTCGGCGGCGCTAACCACTGCCACAGCTGCCGCGCCCGCTGGCGTGCCGGGCGCCATAACGACGCCAGCGTCCAGTCGCACCCCTGTGTCAGTAGGCGTGGCGTGGGCGTACCCGACAGACGACGGCGGCCTGCCTGTCAACTCATACCGGGTGGACCTGGCGGTGAGTGATGGCAGCGGTGTGCCGCCGGGCAGCGCGTCGCCGGAGTGGGGGGTGGCAGCACGCATCAATGCGCCGACGCTGGGCGCCAACCTCACCGGCCTGGCGCCCTCCACGTCATACTGGTTGCGCGTGTCCGCCGTGACGGGGTTGGGCGGTGGCAACGTGTCGGTGCCGCTGGCGGTGCGCACGCTGGACCCACTGCCGTGCCCCGGCGCGCCGGACAGCACGCGCGGCGCGTGCTCCGGGCACGGCACGTGCCACGCCTGGGCGGGCACGTGCACTTGCGACAACGGCTACGCGCCGCCTGGGTGCATGGTGGTGGACGGCATCGTGTGGCGGCTGGGCCTGGTGGTGCCGCCGAGCGGCACCCTGAACAACACGCGTGTGACGCGCGCACTGGCGGGCGCGCTGGTGGCGTTTGGCACTGCGCCCGGGTCGCCACTGGTGGCCAACATGACTGCGGCGGTGATCAACGGCAGCGCACTGGTAGCCTCCCGCCTCACCCTGCTCCCTGCCACCGTGCCGCTGACGCGGCGGCTGCGGGTAGCTGCGGCGCTGCTTGACGGCAGCGGTAGTGCACCCCGCCGCGCTGCCGCTGCGACGGTGGTTGTGCAGTTGCTGCTGCACCTGTCGGCAGCGGAGCGGGCGGCGCGCAATGCGCTGGCGGCGGGCGTGGTGACGGGCGGCGGCAGCCTCACCACCCTGCCGCCGGTGGCGGGCGTGGCAGGCGACGCCGAGATTGGCACTGCCACGCTGTCCGCCGCGCTGGCGGCGCTGGCAGTGGCAGCGGCGGGCGGCGGTGCAAGTGCGGTGGCGGCACTGAGCGGGCTGGGCATCACCAGCCTTGCGCTGGTGTACGATGGTGCTGCGGTGCCGGTGCCAGACGTGCTGCCGGTGCCAGGTGCAGGCACCTGCGCCAACGCCGCCGGCTGCGCAGCCTGCCTGTCGTTGCCCGGCTGCGGCTGGTGTGCCATCACGGCGGCGTGTGTGGCAGGCAGCGCGGATGGGCCGACGTTTGACGTGTGCCCCGCCGCCGCCACCCTGCCGTCGCCCGACGCGCCGGTGTACACCGACGTGTTTGGGGTGCCGCTGTCCACCTACTACCTGCACCCCGCCCTGCCCGGCCGCAACACGTGCGGCCCCGAGTGCCACGCGCTGGCGACGTGCAGCGACTGCACGCACCGCGCCGACTGCGGCTGGTGTGAGAACAGCCAGCGGTGCTACGCGACGGCGGACCTGGCGCGCGGCGCGGCGTGCGGCAACGACACCACCGGCCTCGTGCACCTCACCTCTGACGCCACCTGCCCCGTGGCGCGCTGCCCCGCGTACCAGTCGCGGTGGACGTGCACCCTGGACGCCTACTGCGGCTACTGCGACGCGGGCGCGTGGCCCGCCGTGTCGTACTGCGCAGCGGGCGACAGCTTTGGCGCCGTGGACGGCCGCGCCTGCCCCGGCAACTACTACTTCCGCTCCACCACCATCACGTGCCCCTTCCGCTCCACGCAGCTGCCCGACTGCACGTCGTGCGCCACGGCGCGCACCGGCTGCGGCTGGTGCGCCACGCGCAGCGCGTGCGGCTATGCAGACGTGCCGGGCAGCGCGCCCGCATTTGGCAGCTGCCCCGCTTACGCCGACTCGCCCGCCTTCCTGCCGGCGCCGGGCGTGAATGCGTCAGGCTCGGCGTGGTACACGAGTGGCAGCGCGGGCGGCAGTGCGCAGCGCTGCCCCGCCGTGCCGCTCACCGCGCGCGAGACGTGCGCCGCGGCGTACGACTGCATCAGCTGCATGCGGCTGGCGGAGAGCGTGGGCTGCTCGTACTGCGACGGCGGCGACACGGGCGGCGGGTCCAAGTGCATGCTGCTGGGCGACGCAATGGGCCTGGGCGCGGCGTACGGATACACGGGCGGCTGTGCAGCCAGCTCCATCCGCGTGCTGGACACCGCGCTGCCGCACGCCTACTTCAACACGAGCGTGACGCCGCCGCTGACGGCGCGCGCCGGCTGCCCGCTCACCTGCCCCGCTTCTACCTCGCTCACTGCTGCTGCCGGTACGGTGCAGTTTGGGTCGGCGGGCGACGCCGCCGCCGTGCCGCAGGTGTACCGCCCCGGCTCGGGCGCCTCGGCGCCGTGCGTGTGGACCATGTGCCCCAAGGACATGGTGACTGCCAACCCTGCGGAGGCGCAGTCGTACCCGCAGGTGGCGGTGACGGTAGCGGCGTGGGACCTCGCCGCCAATGACCAGCTGACGGTGTCAGACGGCACAGTGGCGGCCGGCACGCCGGTCAAGACGCTGCGCGGCTCCTCCATCGCCTCCGGCTCGTCAGCGGTGTCGTTCACGGTGTACGCCTCCTGCGTGCGCGTGTCCCTGTACATGACTGCCAGCAGCACGGGTGGCGCGGGGTTCCGCGTGTCGTGGGGCGGCGTGCGGCCCGTCACCACGGACGTCGTCATGATCCTCATGATTGTCATCGTGTCCATTGTGGTGGGTGGCTTCCTGCTCATCTTTGTGGGCATCAAGGTGGGCCGCCGCGTGGTGCGCCGGTGGCGCCCCCACCCGTTTGTGGCGCCGGGGCCGGACGCCGACCCAGAGACGCTGGCGCAGGCGGCGGCGCGTGCGCAGCGCACCGGCCGCGGCGCGCCCAAGTTTGTCATTGACTCCTTCCCCGTGTTTGTGTGGGAGCGCGAGCTGCTGCGCCTCACCCCCATGCTGGGTGCCGACAAGCCGCCGCCGGCGCCGCCGCCGGCAGCAGCAGCAGTAGTGGCGGCGGCGGCGGTGGCCGACACTGCGGCAGATGCCGGTGGCGGGACGTCGCCAGTGCTGGCGCCAGCAGCGGCGCCGGCACCAGCGCCAGATGTTGCGTCGCCAGCGGAGGAGTACGCCTGCCCGGTGTGTCTGGCAGAGTTTGAGGAGGGCGACCACGTGCGCATCCTGCTGTGCCGCCACGCGTACCACCAGGCGTGCATTGACCAGTGGCTGGGCCTGAACAAGCAGTGCCCCACCTGCCGCCGCGACGCCAGCCTGCAGTACGTGCAGCGGTGCCGCGCGCTGGACGCCGGCAGCCCTGACCCGCTGGCGTTTGGCACGGGGGTGAAGGTGTTGCCGCCGCCGCCGCCGCCGTCTGACCCGGACATGGCCGCCATGGATGCTGCAGAGCGGGCGCAGCTGCGCGCTGCATTTGGCAGCCGGCGGCCGTCTGGCCGCCACCAGCGCGTGGCAACGGCCACGCCGCCGCGCACCAACGATGGTGGTGGCGGTAGCGGCGGCGACGGTGGTGAGGTGGCGATGCGCGCCAACCCGCTGCACTCTACGCGCACTTCTGCACCTCGCAACGCAGTGGCGCCGGGCGTCACGCGCCGGATTGAGCTGCCGCCCTTGCCTGGCTCTCGGCCGCGGTCTGTGTCAGGCCGCGGCGGCGGTAGTGGCGGCGGCGGCGGCGCACGTGGTGCCGCTCCGCCACGCGCCGCCAACCCTAGCAGGCGTCCGCTGTCGTCCATGTCGCCCGCCGCGCCAGCGCCTGCACCCGCATCTATCGCGCCGGCTGTGACGGCGGCGGCGGCGGCGGGCGGGGAGGAGGGTGAGGGGTCGTTCTCAAACCCCATGTGGCGTGGGCCCACAGGCAGCGGCGGCACCGCCACGCCCGCGCCTACGCCACGCGGCAGCGGTACATCGAGTGTGGTGGCGCGGCGGGTTACTCCCAGCGCGAGCCCACAGCTGACCGGCAGCAGCCGCGCGGCTGCCAGCGGGATGGTGCCCATGACCGACAACCCGCTGCGCGCACGCATGGCATCCCGGCGTGGCGTTGGCGCCAGCAGCAGTGATGCGGCACCGCCCGCATCCGGCAGCGACGGCGACGAGGCAGACGCCAGCGGGGAGGGCGGCGCAAGTAGTGATGGGTGGGAGCGTGGCGCCGGCGGGCGGCCGGCGCGTAGCCGCCCTGCAGCGGTGCCGCTGCCGGCGCGTGGTGTGCGGCCAGTTGTACCACCGCCGGGTGGCCGGCCGCAGCCGGGTGGCAGCGCCAGGGGCGGTGGCGCGGGTCGTGTGGCGCCGGAACATGGGCGTGACCGTGATGGTGGCAGCGACCGCGACGCCGACAGCGATCATGGGGAGGTGGAAGAGGGAGCGCGGGAGGGTGAGGGTGAGGATGAGGGCGAGGACGAGGGCCGCGGTGACGAGGCCGATGGCGGCGGCGGTGCCCGCGACGACGACGATGATGATGGCGACGGTGACGGTGGCGGTGACGGCGGCGGCGAGTATGACACGGAAGAGACTGACGGCGAGGGTGGACACCCTGCGTCACGCGGCCCCGTCCGGCTGGCCAACGGCGTCGTGCTGCTGTCGCCGCGCCACCTGGCGGCGGTGGATGAGGACGCCATGGCGGCCTACCTGGCGCAGTTCTCGTCGGACGACGAGGAGGGCGACCGCTACGGCTACCACGCGGCGCTGCAGGACGTGGCGCGCGCGCGCGCCATCCGCCGTGCTGGTCGCAGTGGGTCGTAAGCGTGACAATTGTGACGGACATGCGTTTGTGCGTGTGTGTGCCCGCGACGGTGTGCGTGTGAACGTGTGCGTGTGTGTCGTTTCCGACTATGATACTCCATGATGACTGTTGTCACCCCGCTGTATATGTATGTGTATGATGCTGGGCGCCGTGTGTGAGCCACCCGCCTGCGGTGTGGGGCGTGGCCTGCTTTGTCGGCGGGGCACACCCCACGCCGCCGGCGCTGGTGGCAGGCGCCGCCTCGTGACTGTATCCGACCCTAATTTATTCTATTGTATAGGGCGGGGCGCGGCTTGCGAGTCTGGCTTGCTGCCGCCGCGTGGTCGCGCGACATTTTTTGCATGGCGTGGGTGCGGGCTACTCGCCCTCCCTGCCATGTACATGCTGCGCGCGCCGTGTGTGCTGCGGTGACCACTCGCTGCCGCGCGCTCGCCCTCCACCACCTTGCGGTTCATGGTGCACGACAAAGTTTGAAGTCAACGCAATGTGGTGTGCCTCATTTTCTTACGACACACGCGGCTTGCCCACAATGGCAGCCGCCGCCGCGGCGGTGGTTGCGGTGGCGGCGGCACGCGCGCGCCGCTCTGCCACCTCCGCCGCCTCCATGTCCCGCAGCGCGGCGGCGCCATCAGTGATGGGTGCCACCTCCATGTACCGCAGCCCCGTGCCGCCCGCCAGCGCGGCAAGGGAGGCGCCGGTGCGGCGCACCGCACCAGTGGCGGGAGCGGCAGCGGGCACAACCAGGCTGCGTGTGCGTGCCGCGGCGCCGCGCGCCACCACCGCCGCGTCATCCAGATGCGCGCTGCCGACCGCCACCACCGCTTCAACACCACACCAAATATTGCCTTTCGCGTTGTCACGTTCAAGTTGCCTACCGGTAGCAACCCCAGCGCGGCGGCAAGTGTGCTGTCACACCTCTCACCAGCAACAGCGCCCGTCACTGTCGTGGTTCAACCGACACCCGCCGGCACCGGC
>Ga0066256_1001687_pt2 | contig 15949 bp, 24 predicted proteins | sample ThiBio_1000_biof_FD_87107 | JGI IMG/M metagenome (GOLD analysis project Ga0066256, IMG submission 87107) | Wastewater bioreactor microbial communities from Cape Town, South Africa - Thiocy_expt_1000_biof (version 2) | ecosystem: Engineered > Bioreactor > Thiocyanate-remediating >...
CAGATGGTCGACATGCATGGCGAACGAGTGGACGCCTGCGGGATCGGCAGAGTAGTTCGAAGTGCGCCGACGCTCAGCGCGGTCGGCATCAGGAACCGAAAGCAGCACGAGGTCGGTATCGCCGCACATGAACATGGCCCAACCCTTCTCAGGTTCGTAGCCATGCGGATGCAGCGGAAGCCCCAGAACCTCCTTGTAGAACGTCACCATTTTCGGAAAATCGTTGACGACGATATCCATATTGTCGAGGCGCTTTACCTTCAACATATCAACCTCTCAGCGGAACAGCGACGGAAGGCATTGGTGCGCCGGTGGCACCGAATATCTTCATTGGAAAGCCCATGAAGGCGAATTCGTAGACCTTCTCGGCGGCGATCTCTTCCATGTTCACCACCTCGATGATCTGCGCACCGGCGGTTGTTAACCTGTAGCAATGAACAAGGGCCCACTGCCCCCGCTAGGGATTTGGCCCGCCGACCATACTATGGCCACCGCAGCCAACTGCTCCCCCCCCCTCCCCAAATCACCGTGCGGTCGCAACATTGATACCGGGAGATGCGCCAAGATAGTCCAGTGATGGCCACATCCTCATGCGGCCTGTCCGGACCAGCACGACATCCCCCTTACGGAACTTCACACCTTGCCGCTTGGCCGTGTCCTGAATGTCCTTCGGCGTGATTTCGTAGTGGTTCGGCAGAATGTCGACGCCATGCATGCCGGCGACGTCGAGCATAACGCCGCGTGCAATGATCGGCGGATAGCGGTCGGTCCCTCCCTTCGTCCAGACCATGCTGCCCAGGTGTTCGTCCTGGGTCCAGCCGTTCCAGTGGCTACCATAGTAGCCCATGTGGTTCAGGGTATCGATGTGCGTTCCAGTGTGCGTGTACATGGAAATGGCATCACCGGAGTATCCGTATTCCTTGTGGATCTCGGCGCTGTAGCCCGAGCGGCCGTCAATGATCGATCCCTTGGGCGTGTGGGTCATCCATATCTGGAATGGCGGGTCTCCCGGCTCGGCGCAAGAAGGCATCCCCCACCTTTTGACGACGGCAAGGACCAGGACCTAGCTGCCAACCCCCCTGGCCAGGACGTCTGCCACCCACTCTTGCGTGCCCCAACTGAGGCCGCCGGGTTCGTTGGCGGGACTCCAAGGGCTGTTGTACACCCCCTGCCCCATCTTGGCGAGCAGCGCCTCAGGCTGGAGCTCGTCACTCAGGCGGGCAAGTTCTTCGGCGCATAATCCGCACATCTGCATACCTCCCAGCAAATCTCCGGAAAACGGTACGGGCGGCCTTGCCATATGTCAAAGACATGTATTTTATGACAGGCATAAGGAAATGCCTATGAATGATTTCACGCGCGTTGAAGCTCTCAATCTTCGCCATCTCAGGGCCTGGATCACAGTTACCGATGAAGGCGGCATCACCGCAGCCGCAAGAAAGCTGGGCGTTTCCCAACCGGCTCTGTCCCAACAATTGCAGGCGTTGGAAGACTTTTTTGGCGGCAAGCTGTTAGAGCGGCTGCCAAGAGGTGTGCAGCCGACCCCGTTCGGAAGAGCACTGCTAAATGATGCGCGTGCCACCTTGGCAATGGCCAGCAAATTGACGCGCAGCGCACGCAGCGCGATGGGGCTGGAGCATGGGGTGCTGGAGCTCGCCACCCTGCCAACCCTTGTCGAAGCCATCATGCTTGAGCCGATCCGGAACTGGCAGGCACAGCATGGCGACGTGGCCATTCGCATCAAGGAATTTACATTGCAGTCAAAGATGATCGAGTCGGACGCAATGGGTGAAGGCGACATGGCAATTGGCGTCAGACCACCGCGCTGGACAGGCGACATTATCGAGCTTGGCTGGGAGCGGTTTGTTATTGTTGCACCGCCGGACGACCCGATAATGGCCAGCGACGATCCGGTTGCCCTGCGATCGCTGTCGGACAGGAACTGGGTACTCTATGAGCCGAGCAACGGACTAGCCGACTACGTCGCGGCTGCCTGCGCCGTAGCCGGATTTCGGCCCCGAATGGCCGTGCTCACATCTCAGGCTCACGTAGCGATCAATCTGGCAACTGCCGGTCTGGGCGTCGCACTCGTGCCATCGATGAACGTACCGGGCCATCTGACCGGGAAGACGCGAGAGTTGCTGGAGCCGGTGTCCTGGCAACTCGCGGCATTCTGTCGAACTGAGTTCTCCGCACCAGCGGCAGAATTCGTTCGATTGCTACAGCAATTGACATGGCCGTCTGCGCCAAAGGATGCAATCGTCCTTCCGGGCAATTGACGTCTCGAGCGCCTGTTCATTCCCTGTTGTAAGGAATGCCCAGTCGCTCTGGTTGGGCTACCTTGCTGTTCTTCGCAGCCATCATCGCGACGATAGCGACAATGTAAGGCAGTGCCAGTAGCAACTGATAAGGCACTTTTACGCCAATGCCCTGAGCTTGCAGCTGGAATGCCTCGAGTGCCGCGAAAACGAATACGGCAAGCATGATGGGCCACGGTCGCCATCTACCGGCGATTATGATCACGAAAGCTAGCCACCCTCGCCCACCTGTCATTCCCGGAACGAACCTGTCAGTGAGGGCCAGCACCAGGAATGCGCCGGCCAGCCCGGTCATTGCGCCACCAAACGCCAAAGCGGCGTATTGGCGCCCGGAAACACTGAGCCCTTTTGTGTCGAGTGCTTTGGGGTTTTCACCAAGGCTGCGGATCTCGAGCCCGAACCGCGTCCGGTAGAGGAAGAACCAGACCAACGGAACCATAAGGAAGGCAAAATAGGTCAGGAACTGTTGGGAGAAGAGTATTCTGCCGAGATAGGGCAAATCGGCGAGACCGAACAAATCGAGATTATCAAAGGTCTGCAACCCGGGCAGGGTCTCGCCGCCCGCATCGATCGCAGCTTCTCTATAGAGGAAAAGTGTCGTTCCGGCGGCAAACAGATTCATTCCCAGGCCGACGACGAACTGGTTAAGTTTGAACGTCACAGCGCAAACCGCCATGATCATGTTCATCAAGATTCCAGCCAATATGGCAGCAAACAAGGCTACCCAAAGCGATCCCGACGATATTGCAACCATATAGGCGACGAAGGCGCCCATTAACATCGTGCCCTCGATGCCCAGGTTCCAGATACCTGCGCGCTGCACGACAAGTTCACCTATGGCGGCCAGCAGAAGAGGCGTCGCGATGCGCAGCGTGGCCGCGAGCATCGCGACGACTATGGTGGATTCGAATAGCTCAGACATTCGACTTCACCCTCATCAACCGGTAGCGGGAAAATGCAGAGGAACTGATAAAGACGATTAGGACGATAGCCTGCATCGCCGAGACCACAGCAGACGAAACGCCTGCCATCACCTCCATGAACAACGCACCCTGCGCCAGACTTCCGAACAGAACCGCCGCGATACCGATGCCAAGCGGACGCATCCCGGCTATAACGCCAACGATGATGCCGGTGGCTCCAAGCCCCTGCAAGGCAGTGGTGGTGAGGCGGAAGTCCACGCCGAATGTCTGCATGACACCTGCCATGCCAGCCAGCCCACCCGACAGAACCATCACCACGACAAACATGTATTTGGGATCGATGCCCCTGAAGCGAGCCGCCTCGGGATTCCAGCCGAAGGCCCGGATTGCGTAGCCAAGAGTGCCTCTGGACAGCAGAATCTGGACAGCGATCAACGCCAGGATCGCGACCACAAGGCCCATGTGCAGGTTTACGCCAGAGAACAGTGACGGAAGCCGGCTGGCTTCAACCACCTGCGGTGTCTGCATGTAGTACTGGCCAGGTTCCATCCATATTTTGCTGGACAACAGATACGAAAGGAACAGCACGATCACGTAATTGAGCATGACCGTCGAAACGATCTCGTCGACGCGAAAGCGTGACTTGAGAACACCGCTCGTTGCTCCAAGCAAAGCCCCGCCCGCGAACCCTCCGGCAAGGATCAACGGTATCATCAACACGCTTGGAAGCGAGACGGACGTGCTTAGCCAGTAGGCGAGCATCGATCCTGCGTAGATCTGACCTTCCTGTCCGACATTCCAAATTCGTGCCCGAAATGCCAACCCCGCGGACAGGCCCGCGAACACCAGCGGGATAGCCTTGACCAGCGAGCCCGCCACTCCTTCCATGTCGCCAAAGGCGCCTAGCAGCAGCGCGTCGAACGCTTCCCATACGTCGACGCCCGCGATCACCAGCAAGACCGACGAAGCCGCGAGAGAGAGAAGGATCGCGAACAACGTTATGAAAAAGGATGCAACCCATGCGGGTTGGGCTGGCTTTCTGACGATCGTCCACTGGGTCATCTCTGCCATCACTCAACTTCCAAGGCGACAGATGTGCCCAGCTTCTGCCCGGCCATGAGCAGACCCAGGTCCGCAAGGCTTACCGAGCCCGCATCAAAAATTCCCATGAACTCACCTTTGACGATGACGGCGATACGGTCGGACAGAGCCAGGATGTCGTCCAGCTCTTCAGACGCCAGCAACACGGCGAAGCCATCCGAGCGCTTTTCCAGGAGCATCTTATGGACGTACTCGATCACGCCCACGTCCAGGCCCCTCGTGGGCTGGTTGGCGAGCAGGCAGCTCTTGCTCGACCACAGTTCGCGCGCCAGAATGATCTTTTGGGCATTGCCACCAGAAAGCGTGTTTGCCCTCGCTTTCGAGGATGGCGTTACGATCCCGAACTGATTAATGGCCTCTTGCGCGAACTTGGCCATCCTTTTGACATCGAGAAGTTTGTGCCGCGAGAACTCCGCGCGCTCCTGCAAACCGAGGATCAGGTTCTCCTCGATGTCGAACTCGCCGACCAGACCAGCGCGATACCGGTCATCAGGGATGTATCCGATGCCTATGTCGATCATCGACTTCGGCGAAAGATTTGTAACATTGGCCCCATTCAGATGGACGCTTCCCTGCTCCACCTTGCGTGCCCCGACGAGCGCCTCGAAAAGTTCTTTCTGACCATTGCCGGCGACGCCGGCAATGCCCAGGATCTCGTTGGCGCGTATTTGAAATGTCAGGCCATTGACGGCGCGAAGACCCCGGTCGTTGTTCACCGCAAGGTCTTTGACCTCAAGGACAGGCTTCCCGGCCGACAACTCCCGACGCTCCGCCTTGAGCGAAACCGATCGGCCGACCATCATCTTCACAAGGTCTGATTTCGTGGTCTCTTCCGTATTGACGGTACCTACGATCTTGCCTTTGCGAAGCACAGTCACGCGATCGGACTGCATGACCTCGTTCAGCTTGTGGCTAATCAGGATAACGGACAGCCCGTCATCGGTCATACGCCTGATGATCCTGAAAAGGCGTTCGGATTCCTGAGGCGTCAGCACGGCCGTGGGCTCGTCGAGGATGAGCAGTTCAGCGCCGATATAAAGTGCCTTGAGGATTTCCACCCACTGCTGCTCTCCGACGGAGAGCTGCCAAATCTTGGCATTGAAGTCGGTCTGAATACCGTAGCGGTCACATATTTCAGCCAGGCGTTGCCTGGCTTCGGTCAGGTTGGCCGACCATCCAGACTTGTGCGTGCCCAGTACTACGTTCTCGATAACAGAAAGTGGCGTCACCAGAACGAAATGCTGGTGGACCATCCCGATGCCGTGCGCGATCGCGTCGCGTGGAGAACTGAATGCGACTGGATGCCCATCGACAAAAAGCCGTCCGGAATCGGGTCGATAAAACCCATAAAGGCACTCGGAGAGTGTTGATTTGCCCGCTCCATTTTCGCCAAGCAGGCAATGCACCTCGCCTCGCCTGACATCAAAGGATGCAGAATCGACGGCGGTGACCTCACCAAATCGCTTGGTTAGCCGCTCAACGCGCAAGTGTTCGGTAGTTGGCATTTCTAATCCCTGATCAATTCACCGGCGGTCGGAAGCATGGCCAGGGACGAGAGCGGGGCTGCCGCTCTCGTCTCTCAACCTCATCAGCTCTAGTCGGCTTCGGGAAGTCGGTCGCTGACCAGAGGAACATCCAGATCCCCGGCAATGATCTTGGCTTTGGCTTCTTCTATCTTGGCCTTGAGTTCATCCGGAACGACCTTGGCCAACTCATGATAGGGAGAAAGATCGCTGCCGCCTTCCGCCATGGAGAACCACTTGGCTTCGGTGGTGCCGGCAAAAGGCGTGCCCTTGGTCTTGAAATCGTACCATGCCCCGATCAATTCACGGACAGCAGGGTCCCATTTCAAAACCGTTCCACTTAGAACCACATCCGGCGCGAGGCTGGAGGTGTCCTTGTACTTGCTCAGGCACCAGACCTGCTTCTTCTGGCATGGTTCATAGACCTCGCCGACCAGTTCGTAGAGCACATCAGCACCAGCAGCGATCTGTGCATAGGAAGCTTCCGTTGCCTTGGGCGGATCGTACCAGGACTCAATGAAGGTCACCTTCAGTTTGGTGTCCGGATTTATCGATTTGGCGCCAGCAATGTATGCGTTGATTTGATCGTTGATGTCTTGCGCCGGGAAACTGCCGATTGCCCCAATTGTGCCTGTCTTCGACATGCCTGCGGCCAGCATTCCTAACAGATAGGCAGGTTGGTGGACGCGACCGTAATAGAAGTAGTGATTTTTTCCGGTGCTGTGATTGCCTGAACCGAACGACACCCACAGAACTTCTGGAAAATCACCCATCAGCTTCTCGATCTGGTCGCTATGCGCACCAGCACTGACGATGACATCGTAGCGACCCGACTTGGCCAACAGCCGCATGACGGTTTCGGCCTTATCTCCGAACGCGGCCTCCTTCATGTCGTACTTTACTGTCAACCCGTGGATCTTCTCGGCATCCACTCGCGCAAAAGCGTCAGTGACTGACGAGTCCCAAATGTTCTCCGGTCCGGTCGTCGGTATGACGGCCACCCGGATTTCGGTCGGCGTTTCTTGTGCTGTTGCCGGCGCCGCACCCGATAGAAATGCCACAGCGAGGCCGAAAAGGCCGGCTGCGCATCCTCTTACTCGTTTCCAAAGCATATGATTTCCTCCCTACGTAACTGTCTGCTACTTATGTTGCCTCCAGCAAGATATCTTCCGCAGTATCGTGGATCACACGTGCGCATGCTTCCAATTGCGTAACCGATACCCGCTCGTCTGCGCAGTGGCATTCGGCTACGTTACCAGGGCCAAAATTTACTGCTTCGATGCCGGCGTCATTGACGAGATTGCGCACGTCGCTGGAGTACGGCGCTCCATAAACTTCACCGGGGCGCCCGGTGATACGATCGACGCTGCGAACCAACTTCTGAATCAACGGCGCGCCAGGGTCTATTTCGGCCGGCTCGAAGCGGTTGTAAGCGACGGAAACCTCGATCCCGATATCCGACCCACTTGGCCGCGCAGCCAACACTCTCGCCTCAATATCACGAACCTCGCCATCCACCGTCTCTCCGGGGATCAAGCGGCGGTCAACATACAGGTCTATGAAATCGGATACGGCATTGGGCACAACCCCGCCATTCACCACGGTCGGCGTACAAGATCCGTGCGCGAGCAAGGGGTGGTGCCGCTTCTCGATCTCGACCCGGTATGCATCAAGTGCATCCAGCACCCACTTCAAACCCCATGCCGGATTGGTCGCGTATTTTGCCCGGCTGGCGTGAATGGAATGACCTCTCAAACGGATATGGACAGGCGCCAAGCCACGGGTCGCCGCCGCAATCCTCAACTCGGTCGGCTCCGTCACGATCCCGAAATCACCGGTGTATCCCGCCTCGAGAAGGGACAAAGTTCCCGGTTCGGCCCGTTCTTCACCGGCCGCAAAATGCAATACGAGAGACCCTCGCATTTCCGAGGCGCGCTTCGCCAAAGACAAAGCCACAGCGATCTGAACCGCAAGGCCCGCCTTCATGTCGCACGCGCCACGCCCATAGAGATATCCATCTTTTACAACTGCCGAGAAGGGGTCGACGGTCCACAAGTTCACGTCATCAATGGGTACAGTATCCATATGCCCATTGAGAACGAGCCGGGGACCATCTGCTTTGCCCCGCAGAACCGCCCCGACTGAAAAGCGGCCAGGCATTGATTCAACAAGATCAGCCTCAACCCCGGTTCCCTTGAACCAAGTCGCAACACGTCGAGCAACGTCGTTCTCATACGCACCGGGGTTTGTACTGGGTATGCGAACCAAGTCCGCAAGAATTGCGGAAACGGAAGAGGCGGAGAGCAGATCGGCGCTCAGTGTGGGCAGGAAGTGTGCGCGTGTCATCATGGCAATAAATTATAATTTATTATTTATATGTCAATAGCGCGCCAGCATTTTCATGGCCACAAGCAGGCCAGCGTCCACCTGACAACACCTCGAATACCTGTCTCACAGCCAAACGTTTGCCGAACAGCCCCGACAACCCACGGAAATGTCGCACTTATTCCGAGACGCCAAGCAAACGCCAGAAACATGAGGCTGGATGGTGGGGGACAGTCACACAAACCCCTCAACCAAGTGCGTTTTCCAAGCCACAGAAATGACAACCGAATTCCGGCTCGTTCAGAAAATCGCAAAATGGAGACATTTCTGGCGGAAACTAAACCATTGGTTGTCTTCTGTTTGCTGGCGTAACGCAGGTCGGTTCAGAATCTGGACCCTGAAATTATCACTCGAAACTCGTCATACTTTCGAACAAGACTTCAGGGTGAACAAAGCAATTGCTGGGACACCGAAGACAGGCGCGCGCGCTTACCGTGGCCTGATCGCGCCGCTTAACCTCGATACTGCCCCGTTTCAGGTGCCGCTGTTCTTTACGCCCGAGCATCCAAAGGCATGGTTCGGTGGGCAACCCACCAAAACGAACAAGCTAAGGTTCTTTGGCCGGGGTGAGGGTCGTGTCCCGAGTGGTGTTGTAGCTGACGGGTGGTCATTGACGGATTTCCGGTAAGGTCTGGTTGCTTAGGCAACTTCATCAATCCTGGAGTTGCCTAATGACCACGGAACGCGATCAGGCCCTGTTTTCTACAGACCGCGGATATCCCGACTCTCCGCTCGAAAGCGACAGCCAAGAGACAACCAACTCGCCATATCTGGTCGTGGAGCAGGCAGCGGACCACCTGCGCGTGTCAAAGAACTATCTGGACAAGCTCAGGGTTTCCGGGAAGGGCCCACGCTTCGTGCGCCTCGGCCGCCGCAAGGTCCTCTATCGGAAGTCGGACTTGGACAAGTGGGTCGAAGAGCGGATCTACGCTTCGACAACGCAATACGAGTCCTAAAGAAGGGAACGTCGCAGCTCAGGCGACTGTGAAATTATATCCATCCATAAACTGAATTGTACTGTCCCGGATCAGCGCCCTTGAGACATAAGTGGCTTAATTGAGAAGAGAGGGTTTTAGGCTCATCGTAGCTCTATTGAAGGAAGCGAAGATGAGACAGAAAGCCGGGCCGCAGACATCAGTGGCCGAGAAGACGATCAAGGATATCCGTCGCGCCACGCGCAAACACCATTCTGCGGAGGACAAATCCGTGTGGTGCTGGAAGGTCTTCGTGGCGAAGACAGCATCGCTGCGATCTGACGTCGCGAAGGGATTGCCGAGAGCCTGTATTATAGCTGGTCGAAGGAATTCCTCGAAGCAGGCAAGAAGCGCCTTGCCGGGGACACCGCCCGTTCGGCAACCAATGACGAGGTGAAGGCGCTTCGCCGCGAGAGCCGCGACCTGAAGGAGGCACTGGCTGACGTCACCTTGGAGAACCGCCTGCTCAAAAAAAGCATGATCGGGGATGGGGGCGACGACGAATGAGATACCTCGCCACTGAAAAGCTCGAGATCATCCGGCTGGTGGACGAATCCCACCTGCCTGCCAAGCAAACTCTCGACAAGCTCGGCATTCCCCGCCCAACCTTCTACCGTTGGTATGATCGCTTCCTGACCCACGGCCCCGAGGGACTGGAAAACCGGACATCTGCCCCGTCGCGGGTGTGGAACCGCATTCCTGACAATATCCGGGAGCGCGTCATCGCCATGGCGCTCGACCATGCCGATCTGTCGCCGCGCGAACTAGCGGTGAAGTTCACCGACACGGAAAGGTACTTTGTATCAGAGGCTTCGGTCTATCGCTTGCTCAAGGCGAACGACCTGATCACCTCGCCTGCCTATATCGTCATCAAGGCCAATGACGAGTTCAAGGACTACCCGCTTACGTTTTATGCGCCGGTATCTGGAACAGTTTTAGTCCAACCTCATTATCGTCAAAGACGGAGATCAAAATGACAAAATATTCGGTCAGTGATCATGTCAGTTGGAACTCGGAAGCAGGACGGGTCAGCGGCCACATCATCAAGCTTCACCAGCAGGATTTTGACTACAAGGGTCATCGACACCGCGTATCGAAACATGACCCGCAATATGAGATCGTGAGCGACAAGTCCGATCATATAGCCGCCCACAAAGAAGGCGCTTTGACGAAAATCGACTGATGTCGGCGCAGTTCACGACCATCGGCCATTCAAACCGCAGCCTTGGAGCGTTTGTCGCCATTCTGCGCGAAGCGCAGGTAAAACTTCTGGTCGACGTTCGCTCATTTCCAAGGTCACGGAAGAATCCAGTATTCAACATCGAATGCCTTCCCCAGGAATTGATGCAATTTCAGATCGGATACCGGCATTGCCCGGCCTTGGGCGGGCGGCGGCCAAAACAGCTTCACGTTGATGAAAATGTCAATGCGCTATGGAGGGTACAAAGTTTTCACAACTATGCCGACTATGCGTTGGGCAACGAGTTCGCTATTGCTTTTGCCGAGTTGCTTAATCTCGGCCGCTGTCGGCGCTTAACATTAATGTGCTCCGAGGCTGTTTGGTGGCGGTGTCACCGCCGCATAATTGCAGACTATTTGCTGGCTAATGGCCATGAAGTTGATCATTTGATGGGATCGGGACAGATCGAGGCGGCGATCTTGACGTCTGGCGCACAAAGAACCTCTCTAGGAAAAGTAACCTAATTATATACTTGACGTACCAAGGTTCGAAATGCCAAATGATTCGCGACAGGCCGGCCAAGATACTGAGGTTACCGCCGCTATGATCGAAGCGGGGGTGCAAACCTACCTAGGGTATTGTCCAGATACAGGCGTGGGTGACACTATTGATAGGAAAATGGTAGCCGACATATACGCTTCGATGGTTGGTCAGATTGATAAGGTTTCTATCTGTATCAGCTCATTCAGTTCGTCAGCACGGGAGCGAACCGTGTCGCAATGATGGCGTACGTCATTGGCTTTTACGACCTTCCGACGGGCTAGTGAGGCTGGATCGGCTCGATGGTCGAAGATTACCACTGTCTTGTCGTCCTTGCTGCCGCACCAGTCCCCATGCACCCAATGGTTTCGGGTGCTTGCAAGTTTCGCAAGTTTCTGGATGGCTTGTTCGATAGCCGCCTTATCGAATTCACTTGTATCCCACTCTGTGCAAAGTGAGAGAATGAATTTGGTGCGGGCCTCAAACGTGGGGATGCGGTAATAGCCGACCATTGCCATATTAAGCCTCATGCTTGAGACGCGCGCGAGAGCACTTAGCATAACCGTTTCAGCGTAGGCCCACACTACGACCATGTTGCCTATAGCCACAGCAAGATCAGGGTCGCGCGAAAGATCGCGGAGTGATGAATAAGACGCCGCCATGTCAGAAACCCCCAAAGACAAGGACCAGGAGAAGGGCGACGCTGTGTTGCGCCGTCTTTTGAAGACGCCTCCAGCGCCGCAAAAGAAGTCGGAGCCAAAGCGGGCCGAAAAAAAATCTGCAAAACCCAAACGAAAAAGAGACGGTTCGCCTTTATAAGCTTTGCAGAATCAGAGAGCCTCTAAGAGTGGAGGCCCCGCCGTAGCGGAGCCTCCTTCTTGGGAGGAACACTGTTTAGCGAGTCGGAAGCCCGCGACAATGTTCACGGACGAGTTCAAGTCGTCCGAACCGTACTCTCAGGTAAAACCTGACGAATACGGACTTGGGCCATGAACATGCCATCATGTTCTTGGTCCTCCGCCGGGATAATCCCCGGTTGACCGGAACGCGGGATTGCGCCCCTCGCAACAGGCGCTTTCTCGTGTCCGGCCATGGAGTTAGGCCCGAATCAGGAATCTACTCAAAAAGGCAGCTAACGCGAGTCCTTATGGACTGCTTTTGTTCTTGTTGCGCTTGCGCCTGTGGAGAAGTCGTCGCGCCTTTTGCTTAGGCGTAATCGGCTTCACCAATCCGCCGATAGGTAAGACGCTTATCGCGGGCCATGCGGAGCAGGTCTTCGGCCCGTTCCGCATCGCTGATTTTCAACGCGGTGCGGCGGTTGTAGCGGAAATCGAACTCGGCAAGGTAGCGGTGCAGATGGGCCTCGCCGCAATGCTGGTAGACGCCGATCATGCCGCGCTTGAACACTGAAAATACGTTCTCAATCGTGTTGGAGTGAATGACTTCCTCGCCTTCGTAGCGAACGTATTCGCCATGTGCGTGATTGGTGGTCTTGTGCGAGGCATATTCCTCGCCCGTACGGGTGTAGAGGCGCGAGGAGTCGGTATAGAGAACGGTGTCGCGCGACACGTTGCGAACCAGCACGTCGCGAACGGTGGAAGCCGTGGCGTCATTTAGGTGGAACATGCGGGCCTTGCCGCCGCGTTCGACCAGACCAACCACGATACGCTTCTGTGCGCCGCCTGACTTGCCCGACTTGGTAGGCTTGGCAATGCGACCACGAGCAAGTTTGCGCGGCGTCTCACGCTTGCCGATGTAGGTTTCGTCGGCTTCGACGGTTTTGCCTTCGCCGCCGAGAGGGCCGGACGAAGAAACATCTTCCTTCATGGCTTCACGAATGCGATGCGCCATGAACCAAGCGGTCTTGTAGGTAACGCCGAGCATACGGTGAAGCTGATGAGCGCTCATGCCCTTTTTGGATGCCGCCAACAAGTGAGAGGCCAGTACCCATTTGTTGAGCGGGATATGCGAACGCTCAAAGACTGTGCCGACAGTGACGGAAAACGGCTGGCGGCATTCGTTACACTTATAGACGCCGGGGCGGGTGGACTTGCCCTGAAGCTTCACGATGCGTGTTTCGTCGGCATTGCCGCAATGGGGGCAAAGAGGGCCGTTCGGCCAGTGGATAGCCTCAAGGTGTTCGCGGGCCTTATCGGCGTCGGTATAAATGGCGGCAGTGATGTCCATTGCGGTAACTCCTTGCATTCGTTATCGCAAATGGCGTCTGGTACGTCAAGTATATAATTAGGAAAAGTAACCTATCCAGCTGCTGGAAACAGCTGATTGAGCTCATCCTCAGAGTCCCCTTGAAGATGTTCGGGAACTCGCGGGACGTTTCCATCCAATTCCAAATTCTGGGTGTAGGAAATGTGGATGAGCAAGGATCAACGCGAGATGGCGTGTCAAATTCATCCAGGCAATAAGCGGGAAATAAATCGGTTGAGGCAGCACAACGTCCAATTGAACGCCTTCCTCCCGTCGAAACAAATGTCCGCCCGCTCGGCTAGGCCGGGCGGGCTTTTTCGTTGCAGCGCGATCTTGCTATTGCTCGCCGCCCAGCCGCTTAACGTTGCTGCAAAACTCAGGATGTGTGTTCGCAGCGTCGGCATTCGCCAGCTCGTCTGCACATGCCTTGGTCATAGATGCTCTGTCATCGTCAGTCATCGCCTTCCAGGCCGCAACAAATTCGTCGTCGGCCTTCATCGTCTTCATGGAGCTGTCCGTGTAAAACGCGCCCATTTTCGCCGTGTCATCCAAGGCGGTCGTGTTTCCGCCTGCTGCCAGCGAGGCATTTGACATGATGAAAAGACCGAGAGCGCTTGTAGCTAGAATTGCGAGTTTCATGTGGATCGTCCTTTTCCATTGTTGTATGAAAATAGGAACGATGGCGCGGGATGAATGTTCCCCTCACCGGCAAAAATGACCTCGATTTAGATATGACTCGCTAATGACATGTTTCGGTGCGATGATGGGTTATCGCCAGCCATTAAACTGGGCGCTGGCGGCTGACAGCGGACAACATGCTTTCGCCCCCGACCTCCTTGAAAGGAGGCCATTATGCGCATTCCAGATGATTACTCTGGCTTCTTTACTTCCGAAGACTTGGCAGAAATGCAAGTCCAACTGGAAAGTAATGCACCCCCGAACGAGACTCCGGTGGAGCGGGAAAACCGCGCTCTGGCTATCATCCTGAGGCGACAGGCACGTTCTGCCACGGCTGCTCAAAAGAAAAGCCGAAAATTAGGAACCGATCGTCCTTCCGCAAGTTAACCATCGTCAGTCTCGCATCCTGACATTGTGTGCAAGCCCCCGCTGCCGATCCCTCCGGCGGCGGGGTTTCGTTTTCTCAGCCAAGGCATTTGGGAAATCCGGAACGCTGTGGCGTTCTAAACGTTGTGGTTCGCATTCGTTGAGCAACCCATCGGAGAGGGGACATCATGAGTCTCGGTACAATTCTTATCATACTGCTTGTGCTTATTTTACTGGGCGGATTTAGCGGGCTCGGCGGCGGTCCGTTTTATGGGACGGGCTATTATGGCGGCGGCGGTTTGGGCGTCGTGCTTCTCATCGTCATCATTCTGGTCGTGCTGGGCAGAATATAGAACTCTACCATCGCCTAGCCATCACCGGGAAATCCACGCCACCCTGTTTCCCGGTGAGCATGCCCCATCCGGACGACTACCGGATGGGGTTTTTGAAACTTAGTTGAGCACCTGAACAATCTGGTGGGTTTGAGGGTCGATCAAGACCGTCTGTCCGTTGATGACTGCATAGGGATAGCTGACGTTAGGTACTTCATGAAGTTCTACCGTTTCGGGCACCTTGGTGCCAAGGCTCAGTTCGAGCCCAAGAATGTTGATCGACGCAGCCGGGTTCTTGTGCACGTATTCCCGAATTATTGTCTGTTGCTCGGGCTGGATCACGACGGCGCCTGGCGCAGGTTCAGCCGGCACGACGACAGTTGTATCGGCCGGAACGACAACAGTATTCTGTGCAGCAGCGATCCCGCCACATGCCAGAAGCATGGACAGGGCAAGGGTTAAGCGCGTCTTCATCGGGTTTTCTCCTTTGCATTGCTTAGGAAAGCAAAACCTCGATTCGTCTGTTTCGTTCCAGACTTGATTAAGGTCTTTTTGTGCCAACCACCGGCCTAGAATAGGTTCAAGCCGCTTTGCCTTTATTTCCGTTTTTGGCGGGGACTTCGCCGCGTTCCTGCTCAAAGCGCTTCTGTTGAACTTCTGCCAGATTGACGACGTTCTTCGGCTTTGGTGCTGTGCTGCCTTTGTCTTCGACTTAGCATTGGAACTTCGCCTGGAACTCATGGCAGTTATCTGTCCTGATTTCATGAATGCGAAACGGAAACGTTTCGATGATGTGGCCGAAGAAGTCGATGTCGCTGGCTTGAGTGTGTTTCTCATAAAATCTTGAGCGCTCGTAGTCGAGATGTCCCGCGAGTACCAACATATCTACAGGCTTGAGGTCTGCTTGAGCGGCTTGGCCATAGCGAAGAAGTCTTGCCACGGGTCATCGGCTTCGAGGCGTTTCAATGTCGCCTTGTCGCCGAGCGGAAAGGCGTTCGGGGCAAGGCCGGCCTCGATCGCGGGCCACGTCACCGGCATGGAAATGGTGGCGCCCTTCCTGGCGCGCGACGAATAGGGAGCGACAGTGGTGGAGCCGCGGCCGTTGCGCAGATAGTCGATGAAAATCTTGCCGGTGCGCGCCTTCTTCGACAGCGTGGCGGTGAAGCGGTCGGGCTCGGCCTGTTCCATGGCGCGTGCGAAGTCGTGGGCGAAGGCCTTGACCTGATCCCATTTGGCCGCCGGCTTCAGCGGCACCATGATGTGGTAGCCCTTGCCGCCCGATGTCTTGACGAAGGTGGGCAGCGACAGTTCCTGAAGCTTGTCGCGGATGTCGAGCGCCGCCTTGCGGACTTCATCGACGGCCACGCCCTCATCGGGATCGAGGTCGAAGACGATCTGGTCTGGCGTATCGATTTCCTCGACCT
>Ga0066256_1001140_pt1 | contig 15947 bp, 14 predicted proteins | sample ThiBio_1000_biof_FD_87107 | JGI IMG/M metagenome (GOLD analysis project Ga0066256, IMG submission 87107) | Wastewater bioreactor microbial communities from Cape Town, South Africa - Thiocy_expt_1000_biof (version 2) | ecosystem: Engineered > Bioreactor > Thiocyanate-remediating >...
TGGCCAAGGGTTATATGGAGAGCGGAACTGTGCCGGAGATCGCAATCGCGCGTGCCGAGCGGAAAGTCCCTGTCGGCGCAGCGGCCCGTCGGGCGTCGGGTAAGCTGAATGTACTTTACTTCAGCCCATTCCCCTCGCATCCCGACAACCACGGCAATCAAGCTACAATTCAAGCGTTTGGCCGGCGCTTCCGCGAAATGGGGCACCAAGTTCATTTCGCCTTGCTTCAAAGCCGGCTTTATGACGAGAACGCCGTCGCTTTGATGCAAAATGCCTGGGACAGCCTGACCATTATTCCGAACGATCTTCGGCTTTGGTCCAATGGTACGGATATTCCCTTTGACGCCTGGTATGAGGAGGGAATTGGTGAGCGTATTCGCTTGCTCTGCGCCAAGTACGACATTGATCTCGTTTTCTGCTCGTACGTCTTTCAATCGAAGCTTTTGGACTATGTCCCGGAACACGTGCTTAAGGTCATAGATACGCACGACAAGATGGGGGGGCGATATGAGATGCTTCGCAAAAACGGGCAGCCCACTGAATTCTTTTCGTGCACTCCTGATGAGGAAGGTGCATATCTGCGCCGCGCCGATATTGTAGTGGCCCGACGCGCCGAAGAAGCTGAATACTTCGACGCCGTGACCGGTCGTGCATCCGCGATCGTTATTCCGCATGTCGAGGAGCCTAGGCCTCTCGATCGGGAATTTACTGATCTAGCGAATATCGGACTAGTGGCGAGTGCCAATCAAATCAATCTGGCCATTGTGCTGCAATTTCTGCAAGCGGTCGAAAGACGCACCGAAGCCGGTCATCCGCCGTTTTATGTACATATTGCGGGACAGGTGCGTGACATGATCCGGGCACTGCCCTCGGCCAAGGCGGAGATGTTCATGAAGCCCTGGGTGAAACTACTGGGTTTCGTTCCAGACATAGGCGAATTTTATAGTAGCGTCGACCTTGTAGTTTCTCCAGTTACAATGGGAACGGGCATTAATGTGAAAACTGTTCAGGCCATGGCCTACGGTATGCCGCTTCTGGCTACGGCCTGGGGTAGCAAGGGCATCGAGACAGAAGAGCCGATGCATAACCATCAGGATCTCGACACATTGGTCGATGGCCTTTTCTGTTTGGCTAAGGATCCAAATCGGCTTTCCGCACTCGCTGAGGTCAGTCGTCAGCGCTACCGGGCCTTCTACGAGGACAGCAATCGCGCGATGGAGGGGATGTTTTCAGCAGCAAGAGGGCGTGAGGAAACGTCAATTGCGTAGGTTGCGCTCTCGCCCGCCTGGGTAAATATGAGTAACCAATGCGCGGTGAACAAAAGCAAGGGGGATCAAAACAATGGCTAACTTGCTCCGATGGATGCGCCGGACTTCTGGAGCCCCCGGCACTACGGCGCCGATTTCCGAGGATGTGCAGCCCCCTGTTGAGTATCCCGATGTCTCTGCGGCAATCAGCGCAATTACTACCAAAGAGTATCTTGAAATGTCTGCACGCTTCTTCGGCGCAGGGACGCATCGAGACCTAAGAAATGTTAAGCTCGCTTCGATCTATTTGCGCGACGATGAATTTTTCTCCCGCTGCCTCGAGGTGTTGCAGCAAGTAGAATCTGAAAAGATACAGAAATTGATCAATGATCAGGCGGCAAAGAGAGTCGGGGGCTCTTTTGCCGAGTTTGGCATCTTTCAGGGGGCTTGGATTGAACGCCTCTTCCACATGACGGAGAGTGCGGGCCTAAGCGACCGGCATATCTATGGATTTGATAGCTTTAAAGGACTGTCCAAGCCGCACGAAACTTTTGATGTGGCATTCTGGAAGGAGGGGATGTATGCGGCGTCGCGTGCCGACGTGGAAAAAAATCTGAAAGTCGCCGAACGGCCGAGGATCAAGCTGATTGAAGGTTTCTTTGACGAGTCGTTGGAGCGCGACGATGCCAAAACCGTTGGCAAGATCGCCTTTGCTCGTATCGACTGCGATATCTATGAACCGGCCAAGCGATGCCTTGAGTTTCTGTCATCGCGTCTGGAACATGGCGCCATTCTCGTGTTCGATGATTGGACGCATGACTACTCGGTTGGCGAGGGACGAGCATTTGCTGAGTGGGTCGTCACAGTTCCGCACTTGAGGTTTAAGTTTATTTTTCTCGGACCGTGGGATCATTTGCACTTGCGAGTACTGCATCGGGATCAGGATGACATTTTCTAGAGCGGCCTCCGCTGAATGATTACTGGGATCGCGATCCTGCTCCTCAGCCCGCATCTGTTCGAACACCTAAGCGCGCTTTGCAAAGTCTTGATCGATGATTTCCCGATAGTGTTGGTCATAGATGCGCCGCAACGCACCTGGCATTGAGCACTGATCGCACAGCGGTCTCCTTGGAAGCCGATACATCGCGACCGAGGCGATGCGCCTCGAATTGTTCGGCTTTTCCTTCGCCTTGTGGCGGATGAGACGATCGGCTTGCCTGCGATCGCTGGTCCGCAGCGAAAAGGTGACCTCAGGTCTTGCCGAAGATATCGCGGATGTCTTTAGGTACCGGTGCGCGCAGGTAGTAGACGCTGCCGCGCCCGTTGAGCCAGGGATGTTTTGCCCACCGTCGCCATGCCCCCAAGTGCAACAGTGGGGTTAGCGAAGGCCCTGATTTACGTATTATTTATAGATTTCAGGAGGTTGAGCCGGACATGGCTCCGCGGGTAGGATTCGAACCTACAACCAACCGGTTAACAGCCGGTTGCTCTACCGTTGAGCTACCGCGGATCAGGGGTGTCGCCCGAAGGCTGGTGGCTTCTAGCAAACACTCGCGCGTCGCGCCACCCCTTTTGGGTGCGACTTGCGAGACTGGGAATATCCCGTGTGCCGCCGATTATTCCGTCGGCGTCATGTACTTCAGGGCCACGTTCGAGAGCGCCCCGCCGATCACGCACGGAATGCCGACCTGCGCCTGCCCGAGCGCGCTCGCCACGACGCAGCCGAAAGCCAGCGCCGTCTGGCCCGCCTGGCCCCACCACGAGGCATTGCGGACGTTTTCCGGCCCTTTGCGGCGCAGCTCCTCGACAGCGGCGACCGCCTGCTTGCGAATGGCCGCCGTCTCGTACGTCTCGGCCGCCGTGATGACCTCGCGCAGCTCCTTCGCGGTCTCCTTGGGGACGCTATCGAGCTGGCGCTTCACGTAGGCGAGGAGCCGCGGATCGGTCTGCAGGTTCTGGGCCAGCGTCCACTTCGCCATGCTGCCGAGCGTCAGCTTTTCGACATCATTGCGGTCCTTGGACCAGGGCAGAACAGTGATGATGCGGTCGATGCCCTTGAAGCTGCCCGAGCCGAAATAGTGGCCCCACATGATATCGATGTTGGCCGGCGAGGCCTTGAGGTCCAGCGTCTCGAAGGTCGGGCCTTTGCCGTAGAGATGATGCTCGATGAGCACCTTGCGCGTCGGCATGCGCTCGACGAATTTCTGGAGCAGCTCCTTCCAGCCGCGGAGGCCCGAGTACGCGATCGCGCGTATGATCACCACCTGATCCTCGGGCGGCAGCGGGTACATCTCCGAGATGAGCTTCTCGGCGATCTCGGGATTGGCCGCGATGACGCCGGCGATGAAGCCCTGGTAGACGCCCGCCTGCTCGAGCTCTTTGAAGACGCCGATCCCGCTCATGGCCTTGACAGCCTCGGATAGCTTGTTGGGCTCGGGCTTCTCCCGATAGCTGTTGATCCATTTGAGGATGGTCTGCGCCGTGAGCTGCTGCGGAGGCGGCTGCCGCTGCTGCAGCGTGGCCTTGCGCTGGGCACCAGCCGTGCCTGCGCTCAACGCGAGCACGAGCACCACGAGAAAGGACAACACCGCACGCATAGCTACTCCCCGTCTCTTCGGCGCGCGTGGCGGTGCGCGCGGCGCCTGCAGCTACAATGCGAGAGGGCGTGGCCAATTTGCGGCTGGCTTATGGCGGTTTCGCGGTTGTACCGTGGACGCGGGATGGTCACGCGCGCATCGAGTGGTGTAGGGCTTCGCGCTTTCAGCGCGACGGGGCTTTCGCCCCTGGCCCCAACCGGGGGAGACCCCGGACCCCCTCCTTTTTATGACTTGGAGCCCGCCGCGAGCGCCGCCATGCCCCTTCTCCCCGTGCTTACGGGGAGAAGGTCGGGATGAGGGGCGGCAGCTTGCGCTGACGTCTGCATTTGCCGCCCCAGCCGCCGCCGCGGGCATAGCACCACGAGTGGATTGCGAAGCACCTCTTCCCAGCAGCCCGCGGCACTCAATAAAGGCGGGTGGGTCCGGGAGGGTGTCCCTCCCGGCTGGGGCTCGGGGACTGGTCCCCGTCGCGCCGAAGGCGTGAGCTTTGTCAGCGTTCCTCCCGCACAACCACCGCATCGACGATGGCATAACCTTCGGCGCCGACGATGAGCGGGTTGATGTCGAGGCTTGCGATACGCGGGCTCGATTTCACGACGAGATCGCCGACGGCCACGGCGGCGCGCGCGACGGTCGCCACATCAGCCGCCGCTTCCCCGCGCGTGCCTGCGAGCACGGGCCAGCAGCGCAGCGAACGCAGTGCCGTGAGCGCATCGTCGAGCGTGAAGGGCGGCAGCAGCAGACGCACATCCGGCATGGCCTCGACGTACTTGCCGCCATCGCCGAGCACCACCACGGGACCGAAAACGGCATCGCGATGCGCGCCGATCATCAGCTCGCGCAAGCCCCGCACCATGCGCGCAACGATCACGCCGTCGAAAGTCGCGCCGGCTTTCGCAATGGCCTGCTCCATGTCGCGGAAGGCCGCGCGCACGGCATCCTCGTTGTCGAGGCCGAGGCGCACGAGACCGTGCTCGCTCTTGTGCGGGAGATCCGCCGAGCAGCCCTTGACGGCGACCGGGCCGCCGAGATTGCGCCACGCGGTCGCGGCTTGTGCCGCCGGGCGGCCAAGGGGATGCGGCACGACATCGAGACCCGCACGCGCGAGCATGTCGAGGCTCTCGGCTTCATTGAGCACGCGGCCTTCGAGAGTGCCGCCATCCTTCGGGCGCGCCCATTCCGGCGCCGGACGCGCCTTCGCCCGCGCGATGAGCGCGTCATGATCAATGAGGCGCGTCATGGCGGCAATGGCGTCCGCTTCGAGCGGAAAGGTCGGCACGCCCGCGCCCTTGAACACGTCCGCGACCGACTTCTGCCAGGCCGAGACGACGACCGGCGTTCCCGTCGCGTCGGCAAAGGCGGCCGTATCGCGCGCGAAGGTCGGAACGTCATAGCCCTGGCCCGCAATGGGGAAGCCGATCATGAAATTGTCGGCCGCGTTCTCGTTCGCAAGCACCGGCAGGATGTCCGAGAGCAGGCGATTGTTCTGCAGGAGCGCGGCCGTGAGATCGATCGGGTTGGCCGCCGAAGCAAAGACGGGGAGGATCGCGTCGAGCTTCTGGCGTACTGGCCCTTCGAGGCGCACCATTTCGAGGCCGGCGAAGGTCGCTTCATCCGCGCTCATGACGCCGGTCGCGCCCGAGCCGGAGATGGTGACGAGGCGGCGCCCCTTGGGCGTCCAGCCCTTGAGATAGATCTGCGCCGCTGCCACCAGCTCGCCGATATTGCGCGCGCGCCAGATGCCGACGCGCTCCAGCGCCGCATCGACGACGCGATCCTCATTCGCGAGCGCGCCCGTATGCGAGAGCGCCGCGCGCTGACCGGCCTCGGTGCGGCCCGCCTTCAGCGCCACGACATAAACGCCACGCGCGTGGGCGATCTTCGCGAGCGTTTCGAGCTGATCGGGACGCGGGATGCTTTCGATATAGAGAAGCAGCAGCTTGATGGCCGGATCGCTTGCCGCGGCCGCCGCCATCTCCAGCACGGAGACATCCGCGTCATTGCCCGTTGCGAGCGAATAGCGCACGCCGAGACCCTGCTCGAAGAGCAAGCCGACCGGCACCGCGCTCATGGCGCCGCTCTGGCTGACGACCGCGATCGGGCCGTCCACCGGTTCGGACTCCGACCACATGGTCGAGAAGCTCGTCACCGCGCCATTGCCGAAGTTCGCGAGGCCCTGCGTGTTCGGCCCGACCATCCGCATGCCGGCGGCGCGCGCGGCGGCGACCATGCGCGCTTCCTTGGCCTTGCCCTCGGGGTCGGACGTCTCGCCGAAACCGGACGTCATACACACGAGGCCCTTCACGCCCTTTTTCGCGCAGGCCTCGACCGCCGCGACGGCGTTGTCACCGGGCACCGCGACGACGACCGTGTCCGGGACCTCGGGGAGATCATCGAGGCTCGGAATGCTTTTGAAGCCCTGCACCTCGGAGCGCGTCGGATTGATCGCCCACACCGGCCCCTTGAAGCCGAAGCGCTTGAGGTACGCCAGCGGGCGCCCGCCGATCTTGTTCGGGTTCTCCGAGGCGCCGAGCACGGCAATGGAGCGCGGGGCGAGCAGCGGCTTCAGGCTTTCGATGGACATGACGGACCTCGGGCGCGCTTGAAGAAGGGAATGGGACGACCGGCGAGTTCGACGATGCTTCCAGACACACGATCGCCGATGGCGAGGCCAGGTTCGCCGTGCGCCATGAGGCGGAAGCCTTCCTCGGCATCGACCATGACGAGCGTGTAGGGCGCGAGTGCTTTCATGTCGGGTGTCGGCGCGCGATCGACGATCGTCACAGCGTGCACGACACCCGCACCGGACGCACGCGACGTCACAGGCTCGCGCGCGCCGCACTTCGGGCAGAAGCTGCGCACGAAATACCAGACGTGACCGCAGGGGGCGCAGCGCTGATAGCTGATCGCGTCGCTCATCCTTGACGCTCCATGATCAGGCTGACGTGCGAGGACATCACGCCGCCATCGCCGTGCAGGAAGGCGAGGCCCGCATCTGCAACCTGTCGGTTCTCCGCGCGCCCCGTCATCTGGAGCTGTGTCTCGACGAGATGAGCGAGCGCACCGGCAACGCCGCAATGGCCGTAGCTCATGAGACCGCCGTGCGTGTTCAGCGGCTTCGTGCCCGTGCGCGAGAAATACCCATCGCGAGCGAGCCCGCAGGCCTCTCCGCGCCGCGCGAGACCAAGCTCCTCCAGCAGGATCGCGAGCGTAATCGTGAAGCTGTCGTAGATGGCGAGATAGTCGGCGTCCGTCGTCGTGAGCTTGCGCCCTGTCGCGGCAATGGCGCGATCCATGGAGAGCCGCGCGCCGAATTCCGTCAGGCTCGGCGCCTCGCTGATGTGCTGGTGCGTATGCGCCTGCCCGGCGCCGATGATGCGGACAGCGGCAGTGCCCGTCCGCTCGCGGCTGACGACGAACGCAACGGCGCCATCAGCCGTGGCGCAGCAATCCAGCAGCTTCAGCGGTCGCGCAATCGGCTTCGACGCGAGCACATCGCCAACCGTGATCGGCTCCCTGAACTGCGCACCCGGATGCGTCGCAGCGTTCGCGCGCATGAGCACGGCGAGCTCCGCGAGGTCGGCCTCGCTCACACCGTGCTCGTGCATGTAGCGGTTGGCGACGAGACCGTAATAGGCCGGAATGGTCGGCCCGAGCGGCACCTCGTGCACCGGATGGCCGACCTGCGCCAAGGTCTCGACGACCTTGTCGCGACCGCCCGGCGCCGAGAGACGGTTCTCGCCCGCGACGACGAGCACGTGCTTGAGGCGCCCCGCTGCGACCAGCTCGTGCGCGAGCATAGCCATGGCAAAGCCCGTCGCGCCGCCGACCTGCAACCCATGGGCATAAGCCGGGCTCAGGCCGAAGTGCTCGCAGAACACCGTCGCCAGCATGATGTGCGGCATGGTCGTGGCGTAGCCCGTGAGCACGCCGTCGATGTCGCCGCGCTTCAGGCCGGCATCGTCGAGCGCCAGCGCTGCCGCCTCGCTCATGAGGTCGAGCGTGTTCTTGCCCTCATGTCGCCCGAACGGCAGCAGGCCGACGCCAGTTATCCAACTCATGTGAGCCAGCTCAGACCGTCGCGATCGCGTTCGCGGGCGAGCCGACCGCACCCGGCAGATTGAGCGGCGGCGCCGTCATCAGGAAGCGGCTGCGATTGTTCGCGCGCAGCCAGTCGGCAAGCTCGGAAAGCCGCCAGATCTCGCCGAGATTGACGCCGGTCTTGAAGAGGCAGTGCTGGTGCAGCGGGAGTGCCGCGCACTGGCCGGGCTTTAGCGGCGCATTGTGCACCTCGACGGCGTAGTTGTCCGAGATGAGCGCGACGAGCTTCGACTCCGTGATCCACTGATGGAGCTTCGTATCGCTGCCATCGAGGCCTGTGCAGGTGTTGTGCATGGCCTCGTGCGTCGGCTTGCCTTTCTGCTCGAAGATGACCTCGTCGAAGCCTGTCCTGAGGCACACGAAGTCACCCGGCTCGACCTTGATGCCGTCCGCCGCCATCACACGCATGAGATCGTCGTACGTCACCGCGTGCTTGCGCCGGCCGAAGTGGGCTTGCAGGTCGATCATCACGCCGCGACCCTGCAGACATTTCTCGGCAAGGTTCTCGACGCCGAGCTTCTTCGCCGCGGACGTGGCCTTGGCTTCCACGAACGTGCCCGGAATGCTGCCCGCTTCCTTCGGGTCGGTCGGGCCGAACATGTCGGTGTCGCCACGAAAGCCGTTGTAGAACACGGGCTCGGCAACGCCGTCACCGTCGGCATCGAACAGCGAGCCGACATGCGCGAGCGTGTCCCACTGGCTCGAGTACTGCAGGTGCAGCAGGACCATATCGTCGTTGATGACGTCTGTGAGGCCCGCCTGGTCATACTCCGTGCGATAGAGCCAGTTCGGCCGATCGCTGCGCACGGTCGGCCTCAGCAGCGGCGGGGGGCGGGGCGGGGGCGGCACCTTGCCGCCCCGCAGAGCCCGTGGGGCGGGGAGGCAGGACGCGCGCCCCTCCCCGGCCCCCGCGACCGCCCGGCTCCTGCGCCTCGGCTTTGGGCCGTTCATGCGCCCGAGCTGGTCATCGGGGCCATAATCCCCCCAGGTCGAGTTCTCGGGCCGCTGCTTCCAGCGCTCGCTTTTGGCCATGGGCTTCCTCCGGTGCGGCGCTCTGCTGCAGGCGGCGCGTTATCTCCGCCGGCGGTCGTCCGCCGGTCGCGCCATCAGGATACGTGCGCCGCGCACGCTGGCAACCCGCGATTGAGCGCCCCAGCTATACGCCGCGCCAGACCAGCACCGGCGTGGTCGTGTGGGTGAGCACCTTCTTGGTCTCGCTGCCGAGCAGGATTCCGGCAATGCCCCGCCGGCCGTGCGAGGACATGAGAATGAGGTCGGCCTTCTGCTCCTTGGCCGTCTCGATGATCGCCTGCCAGGGATGGGCGTGCTCCACCTGGAAGGTGCTCACGAGCACATTGGCGTCCTGCGCCACGCGCTTCACGCGGTCGAGCACCACGGTGGCGTTGATGGACGCGCGCTTGGTGTACTCGTCTCCGACCAGGAAGGAGGCCAGCCCTCCGAGCGCGACAGTCTCGTAGGGGGCGGTGACGTGGAGCGCCGTGATGCGTGCGCCGATGGCCTTGGCGAGCCTCACGGTATAGGGCACCGAGCCCATCCCGAACTCGGAGCCGTCGACCGCCAGGAGAATGTTCTTGTACATGGGACCTCCCGACATCTTTTGCGGGGCCGCCCCGTCGGCGGCTTGGCCGCGCGCATGACCCACGATGCTCTTTGCGCAGGGCACGGCGCTTTGCGGCGGATCAAGTCGGGTGCGGTCCGGGTGCAGGGGGCAGGCGACGTTTGGCGTCAGGGGCGGAAGCAGCTAGTGTGGCGCCGAATTTCGGACCGGATGACCACCGCACCCATGCCCAGCGAACACGCCCCACAGGTAAACGCCGCCGACGCCCATGTGTTCCGCCCAGCGGCAGAAAGTGCGCCGCTCGACGGGGCGCGTCTTGCCGCTTACCTCGCCGGTATCGGGCTGCCGCCCGACACGTCCGAGCCCGTCCGCCAGTTCGGCACCGGCCTCGCCAACATCAACTATCGCCTCACGGCCGGCGGGCGACGGCTCGTGCTGCGGCGCCCACCAGGGGGCGACCTGCCGCCCGGCGCACACGACATGTCCCGCGAGCATCGCATTCTCTCGCGCCTCTGGCGGGTCCATCCGCTGGCCCCCGAGAGCCTGCATCTCTGCGAGGACCGGAGCGTCATCGGCGTACCCTTCCAGCTCATCGACTATCGCCCGGGCCTCGTCATCAAGGGCGATGACCGTTCGCGTTTCGATGGCCGCCCGGACGTCGCCCGCGCCACCAGCGACATGCTCGTCGCGACGCTCATCTCGGTGCACCGCGTGGACTGTGCCGCGATCGGCCTCGACACGCTCGGCAAGCCCGAGGGTTTCATCGCGCGCACGCTCAAGGGTTGGGCCGGGCGCGGCCAGCGCCTGGATCTGGCGCCGGACACGGCGCGCCTCCTCGCCGAGGTCGTCTCATGGCTCGAGCGCCAGCCCGTCCAGTCGCGCGCGCCGACGCTGCTACATTCGGACTTCAAGCTCGACAACATGATCGTGCATCCCGAGACCCTGGCGCCGGTCGCCATCGTCGACTGGGACATGGGCACGCGCGGCGACCCGCTCTTCGATCTCGCGACGACGCTCAGCTACTGGGTCGAGCCCGGTGACCCGCCCTGCATGTACGCCCTTCGCCAGATGCCGACGGCGGCGCCGGGTTTTGCGCGCCGGCGCGAGGTGCTCGCCGCCTATGCTCGCGACATGGGCGTCGATGTTTCCGACTGGCAGGTTCTGCGCGTGCTGGCCATGCTCAAGCTGGCCGTCGTGCTGCTCCAGCTTTTTGCGCTCTATCAACGCGGTGCCGCCAAAGGCGTCGACTATGCCGAGTTCGACCGGGTTGCCACCGAGCTGCTCGCCTATGCTACCGACGTCGCTCACGGTCGCGCGGACTGACTGAGGCCGAATGCCCAGGCCCCGAATACCCAGGCCAGAATATCCAGGCCCGAATACCCAGGAAGGAAGCCCATGGATTTCACTATTCCAAAGCCGCTCGAGGAACTGCGCGACCGCGTGTCGGCCTTCGTGCGCGAGAAGATCATTCCCTTCGAGAAGGATCCGCGCTGGGGCCATCACGGCATCCCGGAGGATCTGCGCCGCGATCTCAACAATGCGGCCAAGGAGGCGGGCCTCCTCGGCGTCAACAGCCCCGAGGAGTTCGGCGGCAAGGGCTTCTCGCACTTCGAGCAGGCCGTGGTCTTCGAGGCGGCCGGCTACTCCATCCTCGGGCCGATCGCGCTGCACTTCCATGCCCCCGACGAGGGCAACATCCACATGCTCGACGTCATCGCGACGCCGGCACAGCGCAAGAAATATCTCTCGCGCCTCGCGACGGGCGAAGTGCGGTCATGCTTCGCGATGACCGAGCCCGATGGCGGCGCCGGCGCCGATCCGCTGCTGCTGAAGACGCGCGCCGTGCCGGACGGCAATGGCTACGTCATCAATGGCCGCAAGTGGCTGATCACGGGCGCCGAGGGTGCCGCTTTCGCCATCATCATGGCGCGCACCGGTGACGGCCCGGCCGACTGCACCATGTTCCTCACCGAGCTGCCGAACCCGGCCTTCAAGATCAGCCGCGTGCTCGGCACGATGGACACGAGCTTCATGGGCGGCCACGCCGTCATCGACATCGAGAACCTGCGCGTGACGGGCGAGGATATTCTCGGCGAGGTCGGGCAGGGCTTCAAATATGCGCAGGTGCGCCTGGCGCCCGCGCGTCTCACGCACTGCATGCGCTGGCTCGGCTCGGCGATCCGCGCGCATGACATCGCGACAGCCTACGCGCGCGAGCGGACATCATTCGGCAAGCCGCTCGGCGATCACCAGGGCGTGTCGTTCATGCTCGCCGACAACGCGCTCGACATCCACACGAGCCGCCTCGCCATCTGGCACACGGCATGGCTGCTCGATCAGGGCGACAAGGCATCCACCGCAAGCTCGATGGCCAAGGTGATCTGTTCGGAGGCGATTTTCCGCGTCGTCGACCGATCGCTGCAGATCCTCGGCGGCATGGGCGTCACCTCGGACACCGTCGTCGAGCGCATCTTCCGCGACGTGCGCGCCTTCCGCATCTACGACGGTCCCTCGGAGGTGCACCGGCACTCGCTCGGCCGCCGCATCGTGAAGGGCGATCGTCCCAAGGCGCACTGAAGTAGTTCAATCAAGATCGAAGCGCGATCCCCCTCCCCCTTGTGGGGAGGGTTAGGGGTGGGGGGAATCCCTACCGCACTTGTTCTGCAATCCCCCCTCCTAACCTCCCCCACCGTCGCGCCGAAGGTGCGCCTTCGGCGCTGGGGGGAGGAATAAGCATGGAGCGCATCCACGATAGTCGCGCGCTACTTCTTGCTGCCGGCCACCGCGGGCTTCACCGGCTCGGCATTCTCCGCGTCGTCATCGGCCTTGGTCGCGGCTGGCTTTGCCGCGTCGGGCTTGGTGACATCGGCGACCGGCGACGGCCCCGGCGGTGACGTATCGCCGATCACCATTTTGCACTCGGCCGGCAGGTCGGCGAGCGTGATCTCGGGCGGCCTGGGCTTGGGTTTCGGCTTCGGAACTGCAATCTTCGGCTCAGGTGCCGGCGGGCGCGGCGCATAGATGCGCTTCATGCGCGCGATCCAGTCGTCGACCTCCTTCCCGCAGCCATCGTCCGTGCCGACAATGGGCTGTGGCGTGCACGCCGGGCTGTCCTTCGGACAGGCCATGCGAATGTGCATGTGATAGTAATGCCCCCAGTACGGGCGGATCTTGTTGAGATGCTCGCGTGGCAGCGTCTTGGTCTCGCAGATGGCCTTCTTGATCGCGGGATGCACGAGCACGCGCTCGACCTGCGGATAGGATGCGGCGCGTGTGATAATGCGGCCGTGCGCCTCCGTCCAAACCTTCGGATTGATGCTCACCCTGTCATCGGCCAGCATCGAGGTCGCCGCGAGGTCCTCGCGCTCACGCGTGCTCAGTCGTTGATCCGGCATCGGCGTCAGCCAGATGTCGGCATCGAGTCCGATCTGGTGGCTGGCGTGGCCGGTCAGCATGGGGCCGCCGCGCGGCTGTGAGATGTCGCCGACGAGAAGGCCCGGCCAGCCGTCGTGCTCCTTGCCGTCCTTCGACAGCCGCTCGACGAGCGCGATCAGTGAAGGATGGCCCCACATGCGATTGCGCGAGAGCCGCATCACCTGCCAGGTCGGCCCATCGACGGCGATGGCTTTGGCGCCGGCAAGGCAGCCCTTTGCATAAAAGCCGATCGCGCGCGCGGCGAGCGGTGCCGGGGCCTTGGCGGCACCAAAAAGCACTTTGGCTGGCGTCGGCGGTGGGCCCTTTGGGGCCTGCGCCTTTTTCTTCACGAGCTTCTTGGCCGGCAGTGGCTTGGGTTTGGCCTTTGCAGCTCCGGTGTCGCCGGCCGCGGCGAGGCGCAGCTCGGCCTGGCTCTGGGCCACGGAGTCCGTGCTGGCGGGCATCAGGGCGAGGGCGGTCAGCAGCGCTGGCCATGCCAGATGCCGAGACGTCAATTTCATGCGCGCTCCTCTAAAGCTCGCCGTCGTGTCTACCATGGTCGGCGCGTGGCACCAACGCTCATGGCTTCCACGCGAGAGAGGGCGGGATGACAGGTGAACGGGAGATGAAGCGCGTCGCCGAATTCGGCGACGAGGGGACGCAGCTCTTCACGTGTGGTTGTTCGGCGCGTGAAGGCGGTGCACATGACAGCACCGCCGCAATGTCATTTGCTATTCGATGACGGCGCTGCGCGATCGCGCCTTGCGCGGGCGCTTGGACGCCGCCGGAAGCTTGGCGGGCGGCGCGCTCGGAACGGGCATCGATACTTGCCCGCGCCAGCTCTGATCCTGCCACGTGTTGCCGAGGCGCGGCCGCACCTTCCGCGTCCTGCGCGGCTTCGCGCTCGATACGATTGCGGTGTTCAGCATGATGCTTTCCGATTGGGGACGGACTGCCCCAGGAGGATATCCCGAGGCAGTCCACTGGATCGTCGGCTGATGGCCTACTTTTCGATCTTCGGCAGTTCCTTGGCCTGATCAGCGGTCAGCGTGAGCAGAATCTTGTTGTCTGCCGTCACGGTGAACTGCGAGGGCATGACCCGCACGCGCGTCTTGCCGATGCCGAGGAAGCCGCCGATATCGGCCTGCAGCTCGGTGACCTTGCCGTCGCTGTCGCGCTGGATGGCGGCGACATCGCCGACGTTCTTGTTGTCGCTGCTGACGACGGTCGCGCTGATCAGCGCCTTGGCTTGCGCCTCCGTGAGCATGGGTGCCGATTGGGCTGGAGCCGGTTGCACGCTCGGTGCCGTCACCGCCGGCGGTGCGGGCTCTGTCGACGGCGTCGTCGTCTGAGCAAATGCACTCGTCGATGCGGCGATGGCCAGCGCTGCGGCGGTCGGGACAATCCACTTCATCACGTCATCTCCATGACCTGTTGGCGGTAATGTGCGTGCCTTGATGTGGGAGCACTGCTCGAAGAACTCTTAATGGTGCCGACGGTTCCGGCCCTTTCGGCGCCCGATATGACGCCGCGCGCCCAAGGAACCATGGTTTCGCACGTGCGTTCTCAGCACATCGGTCTCCGGCGAGGTCACACCTCCCGCGACACGAATTGAACCTGCATAAAAATGTAGAGGAGTTCAGCCGATGGATTGGAATCGGATCGAAGGCAACTGGAAGCAGTTCCGCGGTAAGGTCAAGGAGCACTGGGGCAAGCTCACCGACGACGAGCTCGACCAGATGGAGGGTCGTCGCGAGCAGCTCGAGGGCAAGATCCAGGAGCGCTACGGCTATGCCAAGGATCAGACCCGCAAGGAAGGCGACGAGTGGCTGAAGCGCATGTAACGCGCAACGCTAGATCAAGTGATGGTCAGCAGTGCGCGCCCGCGTGACCTCAGGTCTTCCCGGGCCGCGTTGCGTCAGATGTGTTCATGCTACTAAAGTGTGCAATGCGGATCGTCCGTTTCCGGCGGTCCTTTATTTGCGTCGGGGTACCGTCATGTCGTTCGATTTCTCCTCGCTCATCTGGATCGCCGTTCTCATCATGGTGCTTCAGCCGCTGCTCATGGGGCGCTGGTTCGCCATGCAGCGGATGCGGCTCATTCGCGCCGTGGAGCAGGAACACGGCTCGCGCGTCATCACGATGATCCACCGTCAGGAGCGCCGCAGCCTGCTCGGCTTTGCCGTTGCGCGTCATATCGACCTCGAGGACGCCCAGACGATCATCGCGGCGATCAAGGAAACGCCGCGCGACATGCCGATCGACCTCGTGCTGCACACGCCGGGCGGCCTCGTCCTCGCCGCCATGCAGATCGCGCGCGCCGTCGAGGCTCATCCTGCGAAAGTGACGGTCTACGTGCCGGTCTATGCGATGTCCGGCGGCACGCTGATCGCCCTTGCGGCCGACGAGATCGTGATGGGCGAGTTCTCGGTGCTCGGCCCGATCGACCCGCAGATTGCCGGCTTTCCAGCGGCCAGCATCGCCAAAGTGCCGAAGATCAAGCCCATCGAGCAGGTCTTCGACCTGACCCTCGTTCTCGCCGACGTCAGCGAGAAGGCCCTCGAGCAGGTGAAGCGCGGGGCTGTCGAGCTGCTCACGCCGCAGATGGAGGAAGGGGCCGCGCGCGCCCTCGCCGAGAAGCTCGCCGGGGGGCACTGGACGCACGACTATGCCCTGACCGCCGAGGAAGCCCGCTCGATCGGTCTGCCGGTCAAGGTCGCGATGCCGAGCCGCATCCTGGACCTCATGAAGCTCTACCCGCAGCCCGTTCAGCAGTCGGGGATCGACTTCCTTCCGATCGATCTGCCACGCCGGCGGCAGACCTGATCGGCTTGTCATACTGGCGCCTTAACCATGATCGCTGCCGCGATCCGCGACAGCGGCTCCGCCAAGTGCTAAGGGCTGCAGTGGGACTGGCGGACCAGGCATGCGCGCCGAGGCGTGGAGATCCGCCGAGCGACGCGCGCTTCGAGGGGGGAGGGATGGGTGATTGTCGCAGGGCCTGTTGAC
>Ga0066256_1003278_pt1 | contig 15926 bp, 17 predicted proteins | sample ThiBio_1000_biof_FD_87107 | JGI IMG/M metagenome (GOLD analysis project Ga0066256, IMG submission 87107) | Wastewater bioreactor microbial communities from Cape Town, South Africa - Thiocy_expt_1000_biof (version 2) | ecosystem: Engineered > Bioreactor > Thiocyanate-remediating >...
AACGGGATGGACGGGGACGATCACGGAGAAGGGGGTGAGCGGGCAGGCGGTGCCGACTGCACGGGCCGCGCCCGGGCTGCCGGCGACGACGGCGACCTCGCCGTAGCTCATCGTCTCGCCCCAGGGGATGTCGCACACCGCCTGCAGGGCGGCGCGCGCGAAGCCGTCGATCAGGCGCCAGTCGAAGCGGATGTGCTCGTCGAAGCGGATCGGCGCGCCCTCGAAGTAGTCGTCGAGCAGGTGGGCGAGCTCGTCGCCGGCGCCGGGCGCCTCGTCGGGGACCTCGCCCAGTCGCCGGCTGATCCCCTCGAGCAGCCACGGCACGCTCGGGGCGGCCGACTCCGAGAGGTCGAAGCTGACGATGCCGTCGTCCGAGAAGACCGCCAGGGCGTCGCCGAAGGGCGTCGGGACGAAGTCGTGTCGAAAGGTCATGCCACCCATCTTCCTGCGCTGCGGGACGGCGGACGGCGTGGATCCCGGTCTCCGTGGACAACCCGCACGGAAACATCCCCTGTGCAGGGAGGATGTTCGTACGAGTCCGTCGGCGCCAATCCGCGCGAATCGGCCCGGGATACCGGCCCCCGGGCGCGTCGCGCTTAGGCTTTCAGATGTGTGGCGACGTGAGGCGAAGGGCGCCGAGGACGCGGGAGAGGATGCCGCGATGAACCTCGGGGAGCTCAGCGACTCATCGACGGGCATCGACATCGCCCACGCCGCGGAGGCACGACGCACCACCCTGCGCGCCGAGGCCGCCGATCTCGGCGGCGCCTCGCCGCTGGTCACCTTCGGCGACACGCCCGAGGCCGGGATCGACATCTCCAAGGCGCACCCCGGCAGCCTTCCCCAGTTCATCACCGGGCGCTCCACCCTCCTGTCGAACCTGTTCCGCGACGAGGTGGGCCTGCGCACGGCGCGGATGGCGGCCGAGCGGATCACGGCGCGCAACACCGAGCTGCGCACGGTCCGCGGCATCGACGCCGTGCGGCTGGCGGTGGGCATCGCACGCTGGCGGATCGGCGGTGCGGCCTTCTCCGCTCCTGTGCTGCTGCGCCCGCTGGCGATCCGTCGTCACCACGCCGACTTCGAGCTCAAGCTGCACGGCGGCTTCGAGGTGAACCCGGAGCTCATCCGCGTCGCCCGCGACCACTTCGGGCTCACCCTCGACGGCCCTGGCCTGGCATCCCTCGCCTACGACGGCGGCATCTTCAAGCCGCAGCCGGTGATCGACCAGCTGCGCGCCCTCACGCACTCCATCGACACGTTCGCCGTGCACCCGCGACTGGTGGTCTCCACCTTCGCCGACGTGTCCGGCGCCATGGTGCGCGACATGGTCGAGCTCGACCACCCCGTGCTCAACGCGCTCGGCGGGCACGCCAGCGACCGCGAGCAGGTGTCGGCACGCCGGGAGGCACCGGCCGTGCACGGACCCGACGACCGGGCCCCGGCCGCCGAGACGCTGCTGCTGGACGCGGATGCCGAGCAGGAGGAGGTGCTCGCGCGGATCGCGGCCGGGCATTCGCTGGTCGTCTCCACCCTGCCGGGCACGGGCGGCACGCAGACCGTGATCAATGCCCTCGGCGCGTTCGTGCGCGCAGGCAAGCGGGTGCTCGTGGTCTCGACCCGGCGCTCCACGCTCGACGGCGTCCGTCACCGCCTGGCGGGCATCGGGCTCGAGGGCCTGGCCGTCTCCCCGGCGGCCGTGCGACGCGACCTCATCCGATCGATCGCCCGCAGCGAGAAGGCGACGCAGCCCAAGGCGACCGAGGTCGACGAGGCCCTCGTCCGGCTCCGCGCCGTGCTGCGGGACTACCGCCGCGCCCTGACGGGCGAGGTCGGCCGCACCGGAGCATCCGTGCTCGACGCCACCCGCCAGCTGACCCGGATGGCATCGCTGCCGGTGCCGCCGTCGACCGGTGCGCGGCTGTCGATGCAGACGCTGGAGGGCCTGGCGGGGGACCGGACGGATGCCGCGAAGGCGCTCACGCGGGCGGCGAAGCTCGGCGAGTTCCGCTTCGGGCCGGACGACTCGCCCTGGTACGGCGTGAGCTTCGAGAGCACGGAGGCGGCGCAGAAGGCGCATGCGCTGGCCGGCGAACTGCACGGCACCGCCGTGCCCGCGCTGCTCGAGCGCGGTTACGAGCTGATCGCACAGACCAGCATGCGCCCGTTCGGCACGATCGACGAGCTCGGCGAGTACCTGCAGCTGCTGGGGGGCATCCGCGACTCCCTGGACCGCTTCAGCCCCACCGTGTTCGAGCGTCCACTGGGCGAGCTCATCCAGGCGCACGGGTCGCGCCGTGACGCGCCGGGGATGTCGTCGGCCAACCGCCGGCGCCTCAAGCGCCTCGCCCGCGAGTACGTGCGCCCCGGCGCTCAGGTGCTCGAGATGCACGAGGCGCTGCTGCGCATCCAGTACCAGCGCTCCCAGTGGCAGCGCTACGTCGACGCCGGCGTCGCACCGCAGGTGCCGCTCGGCCTCTCCGACGTGCACGTCGCGTGGCAGCGGGTGTCGGCCGAGCTCGCCGAGCTGGATGCCGCACTGGGGCGCAAGGAGCCGCTCGCCGCGCTCCCCGTCGCGCGTCTCGTGCGCACGCTCTCCGGTCTCGCGGCGCGCAGCGCCGTGTTCGACAACCTCGTCGAGCGCACCCAGATCAGGGACGCGCTCACCGGGCTCGGTCTGCGCCCGCTGCTGTCCGACCTGTCGGTACGGCACGTGCCGGAGGAGCGGGTGGCGGACGAGCTGGAGTTCGCGTGGTGGCAGTCTCTGCTCGAGCGCGCACTCCAGGACGACCGCTCGCTGCTCGGGGCGAACACCTCGGTGGTGGACCGGCTGGAGCGCGACTTCCGCCTCGTCGACGAGGCGCACACCGCGATGGCGGGACCGCTCCTGGCGTGGAACCTCGCCAGTCAGTGGCGCATCGCGATCGTCGACGAGCCCGAGCAGGCCGCCAACCTCCGTCGCGCGCTCAAGCACGGCGAGGCCAGCCCGGCCGAGATCGTCACGGCGGCACCCGACCTGGTGCGCGTGCTGGCGCCGGTGTGGATCGCCTCGCCGTATCAGGTGCCCGAGATCCCCGACTCCGTGAAGTTCGACGCCGTGCTGCTGGTCGATGCGGCTGCGGTGAACCTCACCGAGGCGGCCCCGGCCATCCGCCGCGCGCGTCAGGTGGTCGCCTTCGGCGACCCTGTCACGCAGCGGCCCACGCCGTTCTCTGTGGCGACCGTGCCGGATCCGGAGTGGGAGCCCGAGGTGCCGTTCGACGACGTCTCGGTGTTCGAGCGCCTCGCCGAGCTGTTCGAGGTGTGCACCCTGACCCGCAGCTACCGGGCCGGGGGAGAGGACCTCGCCGAGCTCATCAACGACGCCTTCTACGGCGGCGAGATCGTATCCCTCCCATGGGCGGGGTCCTACCTCGGCCGGGGGAGCCTCACCGTCGACTACGTCGAGGGTGGCGTCGGCAACCCGGATCCGGAGTCGGGCGCGGTGGAGAGCCCGGATGCCGAGGTCGCACGCGTCGTGACCCTCGTTGTGGAGCACGCGATCAACCGCCCGTCCGAGTCGCTCATGGTCGTCACCGCCAGCCGGCGTCACGCCGAGCGCGTGCGCGCAGCCGTGGCATCCGCCTTCTCCGGCCGGTCCGACGTGGCGGAGTTCGTGGGACGCGACACCGAGGAGCCGTTCGCGGTGCTGACCCTCGAGGAGTCCGTGGCGGAGAGCCGCGACCGGGTGATCTTCTCCCTCGGGTTCGGCCTGACCAGGCATGGCCGCGTGCTCAGCGATTTCGGAGACCTGTCGCAGGAGGACGGCGAGCGGCTGCTCACGGTCGGGATGACCCGCGCCCGTCGCTCGATGGTGATCGTGTCCTGCATCCGCCCCTCCGCCTTCGACGAGGGACGCCTGGAGCACGGCGCCTCCACGCTGATGTCGATCCTCGGCAGCCTCGCCGCCCGCGGCCGGGACGCCCGTCTCGAGGATCTCGCCGATCCGCTCACCCTGGCCCTGGCGCGCGAGCTGCGGCGTCTCGGGGCATCCGTCGACGTCGACTACCGCGGTCTGCTGCCGCTGGTCGCGCAGCACGGCGGACGGGCGGTCGTGATCGAGTCCGACCCGGAGTCCCGCGACGAGTCGCTGCGGGAGAGCCTGCGGCTGCGTCCGCAGGTGCTGCGGCGCCTGGGCTGGCACTACGTGCGCGTGCACGCGTTCGATCTCTACAGCGACCCCGCGACGGTCGCGCGGCGCATCGCCACCGTCCTCGGCATCGAGGAGGACGCCGTCCGCGCCGACAATGACACGCAGCCGTTCGACATCGATGAGTGACCAGGAGCGTCAGCACATCGAGCGCGTCCCCGGCGCCCGGCGCGCGCGACTGACCCCCGTGGCGGGGACCACTGCGGAGCCGCACGTGCGCGAGGAGCGTCACGCCGGGACCGAGGGCGACCGCGGTCCCAACGACGAGCGGATGCTGCGCGAGGTGCCCCCGCACTACTGAGCGCACCGGGTGAGCGCCGGGATGCGGAAGAGCGCCCCGCCCCCGAAGGGACGAGGCGCTCGTCGGCGTGGTGGCCGAGGTCAGCCGGCGGCGTTCTTGCGCAGCGCGTCGCGGATCTCGATGAGCAGCTCCTGCTCGCTGGGGAGGGTCTCCTCCTCGACGGCCGGGTTCTTGGCGGCCTGGTGCTCCTTGTACTTGTTCATCGGCAGGACGAACACGAAGTACACGATCAGGGCGACGGCCAGGAAGTTGATGACCGCACCGATGATTGCGCCGATCCCGATCACGCCGAGCTTGACGTGGCTGAGGTCGTCGGCGTTGAAGATCAGACCGATGATCGGGTTGATGAGGTTGTCGACGAGAGCGGCGATGATGGCCGAGAAGGCCGCGCCGATGACGACTGCGACGGCAAGGTCGATGACATTGCCCTTGGCGATGAATTCCTTGAATCCCTGGAACATGGACTCCCCCTGGAGTTGTGTTCGACCTCAGCTCGAGGCCGGGGTCTTCGCGGGCGCCGGATTGGAGCCGGTCGAAGAATCCACCTTGGATGATGCCTGACTTCCCGCCGCCGCACCAGTATTTCCGCGCGAGTCGGTGCGATAGAAGCCCGAGCCGTTGAAGGTCACGCCCACGGTTCCGTACTGCTTGCGCAGCGCGCCGCCGCACTCCGGGCAGACGGTGAGGGAGTCCTCCGAGAAGCTCTGCACGGCGTCGAAGCGGTGGCCGCAGGCCGTGCAGGCGTAGGCGTAGGTGGGCATGGGAGTTCCTGGTTCCTTCGGGCTCGGTGCGGGAGTCTCAGTGGCGCGCGGGCGACAGGGCGATGGTCTGCGTCGGGGTGACGATGCCATCCACCGGCTGGTCGTGGACCTCGCGCGGCAGCGAATCGAGTACTTCGGAATCATAGATGACCGCGTACACCGGCGGGCACTTCTCCATGGAGCCGATCGTCTTGTCGAAGTAGCCGCGTCCCCAGCCCAGCCGGGTGCCGGTGCGGTCGATCGCGGCGGCGGGGATGATCATCAGGTCCACATCGTTCACGGCGATCGGGCCGAGCACCTCGCCGGTCGGCTCCGGGAGGCCGTACAGCCCCTCGGACACCTCGTCGCTGTCGTTCGCGACCGCCCAGTCCAGCAGCCCGTCGGCGCGGGTGATCGGGAGCAGCACGCGGATGCCGCCGGCGACGGCCTCGCGCACGAAGCGGCGCGTCCCCGGCTCGGTGGTCGTGGACAGGAAGCACGACACCGAGCGGGCCCCGTGCGCGCGGATGAGCTCATGGAGCTGCGCGGCCACGCCGTCCGAGGCGGACTCGCGCTGCGAATCGGACAGCAGTTGCCGTCGTTCGCGCAGCTCTGCACGCAGTGCTCGCTTCTGCTGTTCCTCGTCGCCGGGCATGCTCCGATCATACGGCGGGCCGCCTGCGGGCCCGCCGTGCGAGCGGATGCCGCCGGTATGCTGACCGGATGAGCAAGATGAAGGCGGTCATCCCCGCTGCGGGGCTCGGAACCCGGTTCCTCCCGGCGACGAAGGCGATGCCCAAGGAGATGCTCCCCGTCGTCGACAAGCCCGCGATCCAGTACGTCGTGGAAGAGGCCGTGAGCGCCGGGATCGACGACATCCTGGTCATCATCGGACGCAACAAGAACGCCATCTCAGACCACTTCGACTCGGTGCCGGAGCTGGAGGTCAAGCTGCAGCAGAAGGGCGACCACGGCCGCCTGGAACGCGTCATGAAGTCGAGCGACCTCGCCGACATCCACTTCGTGCGGCAGGGCGAGCCGAAGGGGCTCGGACACGCCGTGCTGCGGGCCAGGACCCACGTGGGCGACAGCTCCTTCGCGGTGCTGCTCGGCGATGACCTCATCGACGAGCGCGACCCGCTGCTGACCGAGATGATCGCCGCGCACGAGCGCACCGGGGCCGCGGTGATCGCGCTCATGCAGGTGCCGGCCGAGAGCATCCATCTCTACGGGGTCGCCGAAACCTCCGGCACCGACGCGGACGGCGCCGTCAGGGTGACCGGGCTCGTCGAGAAGCCGAGCGCCGAGGACGCCCCCTCCGATCTCGCCGTCATCGGACGGTATGTGCTCCCTCCTGCCGTCTTCGAGGTGCTCGAGCGCACGCCGCCGGGCAAGGGCGGGGAGATCCAGCTGACCGATGCCCTGCAGGAGCTCGCCACCGACCCCGACGGGCCCGGTGTGGTCGGCGTGGTGTTCCGCGGCCGTCGCTACGACACGGGGGACCGGGTCGACTACATCAAGGCGATCGTGCAGCTGGCCGTCGACCGCGACGACCTGGGGGCGGACCTGCGTCCCTGGCTGAAGGACTTCGCCGGCAGCCTGTAGCCGACGCACCGACATGGCGACCGACGGCTTCGACCCGATGCAGCACGGCCCGGTGGGGCTGAGACTGATCCGCGGCAGAGACGCGCGCACCCTGCAGCGCGAGCTGCTCTCCAACCGCTCCTGGCTGCGGCCGTGGGAGGCGACGATCCCCGGCGGCGTCGCATCCTTCGACATGCGCGTCAGCATCCGCCGGCTGCTGCAGCAGCACCGGGACGGCGCCGGGTACCCGTTCGTGATGGAGTACGACGGGGAGATCGCCGGCCAGCTCAACATCTGGGGCGTGGCGCGCGGCTCGCTGGGATCAGCCACTATCGGGTACTGGGTCAGCGAGCGGTTCGCGGGCCGGGGGATCACCCCGACCGCCGTGGCGATGGCGACGGACGCGGCCTTCGATCAGTTCGGCCTGCACCGGATGGAGATCTGCATCCGCCCGGAGAACCGCGCGAGCCTGCGCGTGGTGGAGAAGCTCGGCTTCCGGTACGAGGGACTGCGCCGGCGGTACATCCACATCGACGGCGACTGGCGCGACCACCATGCGTTCGCGCTGGTCACGGAGGACGTACCGGAGGGCGTGCTCACGCGCTGGGTGCAGGGGCGCGTCCCGCCGGGCCTCGGGGTGGCTCCGTCGGAGATCTGAGGCGCAATCGCCGCGACACGCGAAGCCTGTTTCGCGGCGGTTCGGATCCGCTCGCTTACCGTGGTCTCTATGGATGGGCCGGTGCTGAGTGGGGGCGTGATCGTCGTCGTCGCCGTCCTGCTGTGGGCACTGTACTTCCTGCCCAGCTGGCGGGGACGGCATCAGTACTACGCCGCCGAGCGCAACGCCGTCCGGCTGAACCAGGCCCTGCGGGTGCTGGCCGAGACCAGTGAGACCCCCGAGGAGGTCCGCCTCGAGCTGACCGCGCGCACGGTCATGCAGCAGCAGCGACTCGCAAAGCGCGTGCAGGCCGAGAAGGAGAACGCCGAGCTGGAGCGTCTCCGTCAGGAGCTCGCGGAGACCAGGCGCGATCCGCTCGTCCGTCAGGCCAGGGCCCGTCGCCGGCTGCGTCTCACGGCCACTGCCGGACTGGTCATCGCCGCCGCCATGATCGGCTTCGGCGTCTGGGACTACCTCTCCACCGGCGGCTGGATGCTGGCGGCATCCGGAGCAGTCGTCGCCGTGCTCGGCGTGATGGTGCTGGTGCGCATGTCGCAGGTCGCGCGGAATGCGGTCCGCCGCGCCGCGGCGCCGGTCGCCGTGCCGCAGGCCGAGCGCGTCTCGCCGCCGCTGCACGACCAGGGCCCGGCGTCCTGGACTCCCCGTCCGCTGCCGCAGCCGATGGTCGACGTCGCGGGTTCCCGCGCTCAGCAGGCCCGCGCCCAGCAGGACGCGCAGGAGGAGCGCCGCCGTGCGGCTCGGCGCGCCGAGCTGCGTCGTCGCGCCGAGGAGCTCGCGCCGCCCGTCCCGACTCCGCTGGTCGCACCGGCCGCGAAGGCGGATGCCGCGGAGTCGCCGTACTCGCGGATGGGCGTCATCGACGACCGCGAGATCGAGGCTCACGTGCGGGAACTGCTCGCGCGTCGAGCAGCGGGCTGAGCGCGTGATAGCCTAGGTGAGTTGTCAGGGCCTATGGCGCAGTTGGTAGCGCGCCTCGTTCGCATCGAGGAGGTCAGGGGTTCGAATCCCCTTAGGTCCACCGATCGGACGCCCGATCGGACATGCGAGAGTATGTCTGATCGGGCGTTTTGTGTCGGCTTTCAGTGTCGATATGTCCGCGCTTTGCGTTCCCGCCCCGCCGGCGCCGCGCTCTAGCTCTGCGCTATTGCGAGCGCATTCCGCCGCTTCAGGCGTTCCTGGTTGGGACGAGTTCCAGTACGCGTGATGTCCGCAGGCGCCACCGCAGGAAGGCGAGATTCATTCGTGTGCGGCCGATGCCGCTCATCGGATCGAATCCGAGCGTGTCGGTGATGATCTCCACTCGATCCGTCATGGTGCTGTGGTGCACGTGGGCGATACGGGCTGCCTCCCGCACGGACCCCGACCGAACCAGCGCATCGATCGTGATCGCGCCCCAGCGGTGCGACGCGATGATCTCGACCGCCATCTGGTCTCCGTCATCGTGGCGGTCGTCAGGGAGGTCGGCGAGCATCTCAGCAAGTCCTCCGAGATCGTCGGCTCGACTAGTCTCACTGCTCGAGCCGTCGTGGAGACGGAGCGCGATCATCGCCGTGCGGAATGATCGATCCATCTCTTCGACCTGGGCAATCGATCCGATACCGACAGGCGATGCCGCAGGTGCGGCGTCGATGTCCACGACGGCGGCGTGGACGGGGCCGAACGGCGTCGCGACGACGTCCTCCGGTCCGCGTGGGTGTCGCGTCCAGGTCGCGAACAGTGGGGCGACGACGATCCGGTACCGGGCGTTCGTCGCGAGACCGAGCCGGGCCGCAGCATCCCGTCGGTCGGTGGCGGAGGATCCTCGCTCGAGCAACAGGGTCATGTCGCGTGGCGGCACCGCCGACGTGCGCTTTGTGTCGAGCCGGATCAGGAGTGCGAGCGCGAGCCGCTCGAGGATGATGGCATCCAGTTCAGCCGTCTCGTCGGCAGGGTTCTCGATCCAGACCTCGACATCGTCCATGACGGGATGCGCGTGGATGGGAGCTCCGACCGGCTCCATAGACCCACCATGGGAATCGACGCGCGTCACCACCGTTCCCCGTGCCAGGCAGACCGGCCGACCGGCCAGTGCTGCGGCGGCGGACAGCAGTCCGTGGACGCCGACGTCTCCGACGATGAGTTCGTCGAAGCAGGCGATGACCCGCAGGCTCTGCGACGCGGCAGGATCGAGAGCTTTCAGGCGGCCAAGCAACTCCTGCACGGTGAGACTCCTTCGTCCGTGAGTCGATTATCCCCCGGTTGGGTCAGTCCACCAACATCCGACGGAGCCACGCGCGTCGAGCGGCGATCATGCGTCGTGAGATGCCGGCGTGCGGAGCGAAGATGTCGCACGCGTGAAAGGCGCCGGGCCAGACGTGCAGCTCTGCCTCGCCGCCCGCTGCCCAGATTCCGCGCGCGTAGTCGACCGCCTCGTCGCGAAAGATCTCCGCTGCGCCGACGTCGATGAATGCCGGGGGGAGCCCGCCCAGATCGTCCGATCGGGCAGGCGCGGCGTAGGTCGGGACGGGACGGATGCTCCTGAGCAGGGCGGCCCAGCCCGTCTCGTTGCTGACGCGATCCCACACGCCGATCCCGTCGAAGATCGCTGTCGACGGTGTCGGCCTGTCATCGAGCATCGGGTAGTCGAGCAGCTGCCCGCGGATCCTCGGGCCGTTTCGGTCGCGAGCGGCGAGCGTGACGGCCGCGGCGAGCCCGCCTCCGGCGCTTGCTCCTCCCACGACGATCCGGTCCGGCCGGATCCCGAGGTCGTCGGCGTGGTCGGCCATCCAGACGAGTCCTGCGTAGCAGTCGTTGAACGGCGCGGGATGCGGGTGCTCGGGCGCCAGACGGTACTCGATGGTGAGCACTCGGACACCCAGATCCTCAACCCAATCGAGTGCATCGTCGATGCCGCTGAACCGGTCGCCGAACATCATGCCGCCTGAATGGAGCAGATACACCGCGCCGCAGGGCCCTGATGCGTGCGTCGGCGAGATTATCGAGGCGTCTATACCGCCATCCGGGCCGGGAATGAGGAGATCGACGATCTCGATCTCCCGCCCTGAGAGCAGGTCTGCTCGGGGCGCTGAGGCGTACGACTGACGCATGAACGGGATCAGCTCCGGCGTAATGGTCGGCGGGAAGACCCCGCCGACCACCGCCAGAGCAGCTCTGAGCTCGGGATCGAACACGCGGCGTGGATCGGACATGACATTCATTCGTACCAGCCGCTCGTGCCCGCGACGGGTCAGGCTTCGACGAACGCGTTATATGCCGCGGTCTCGAACTCGACGAAGTCGGTGAACGAAGGACCGTCTGCGAACGGGAGGATCTGCGTTGCCCAGTAGCCGCCGAAGCCGTTGTCGCGGTCGATCCAGTAGAAGAGATTGGCCAGACCCGCCCATCCGATGGCGCCGGACGGTCGGCCCGTCGGCCATGGGTCCTCGGTGTACTGGAACGTGTAGGACCAGGTCTTCTTGAGGCCGGGGAAGAACTCGGCGTCGTTGGAGAGCCATCCGATGACGCCGGGAAGCATCGTCACTTGCAGGTTGTCCGGCAGCTGGTTGGTGAATCCGAGATCGACCGATGCCGGAGACAGTACCTGCTCGCCCGAAGCGCTGCGGCCCTCGTTGAGCCACATGCGGATGAACCTCAGATAGTCGGGCACCGTTGAGAACAGGCCGTGTCCACCGAAGTCGACCTCCGGGGTGACGGGAGCGGCGAAGTCGCTCGGCGTCAGGGTCCCGTCTGCTTCGCGTTGGTGGTGCCGGACTTGTCGCGCCCGCATGTCCGCCGTGGGGGAGAACGCGGAGTCGTTCATCCCGAGCGGGGCGAAGATCCGCTCCTGGAAGACCTCTCCGAGTCGCTTGCCGGTGATCCCCTCGACGACCTGCCCTGCCCAGTCGATGTTGCTGCCGTACTCCCACTTGGTTCCCGGATCGAACAGCAGCGGCGTGCGGAGTGCCGCTCGGGTGGCGGTCGCGACGCTGGGCTGGCCGTGCTCCTCGGCGAGCCGGTTGTACGTCTCGTTGAAGAAGTCGTAACCGAAGCCCGCGGTGTGGGTCAGCAGGTGGTGGGTAGTGATGTCACTAGCCGGTGCCCGCAGGATCGGCTGGCCCGCGGCGTCGAAGCCCTCGATGACCTGCAGCTCGCCGATGGCCGGGGCGTACTCCTTCGCGGGGGCGTCCAGGTCGAGGTCGCCCGACTCGACGAGCTGCAGGCACGCGGTTCCGGTGATGGCCTTCGTCGTCGACCAGATGTTGAAGACCGTGTCGGTGGTCATCGCGGTGTCGGTCGAGAGATCACGAACACCGGATGCACCGAGGTAGATGTCTGAGTTGCGATCGGTGACGCCGGCGACGACTCCCGGAACCCTCCCCTCGCCGGAGACCGGTCCCTGTGAAGCATTCTGCACGACGGCGTCGACGGCGGCAGCAAGGCTCTCGCTCATGAGATTCCCTTCGTAGATGTTTCCACCTCGACCTCGTCGTTGAGGTGGAAACTGTAGATTCGCACGGGCGTCGCGACTCCCGGTACCGACAACGCGTCGCCGATTCCCGTCCAGCTACCGACAGTTGGCGGGGCGCCGCAGTGCGGCCCACTACCGGAGTACTCTTGCCACGGTGAGCGGGCTGAAGCCTGTGACGCATGCGATGCTGTTGATTGACTGACCTGCCTCGCGCGCTTCGCGCGCGCGAGCGATGTCGTCGTCGCTCATCCGCCGGATGGTGAAGAAGCCTGCGTCCGTGAGGTACTTGCCCGCGGTCTGGCGTGTGATGCCGACAGCTTTCGCCGCGGTGGTGACGCTGCCAGTGTCGCGGTAGTGCGCAATGAGCGCCTCGATCTCGTCTGGTCGAAGCTGCCGGGCGCGCTTCACCGCTGGCGCGCTGGCGCTCCTGCGCTTCGAAGCCCGCGCCTTCCCGACCAGGCTATGTACCGGGGGAGCGCCGCCTGGTTGTTTCGAGTAAACATGCAGTAGGTCCACAGCTGAAAGCCCCCGGTTCTCCGGGGGCTTTCGTCATAGCTGCCGATCGATCGGGACGATGACGCTCCGAGGGATGAGGGGGAAGATGGATACGGAGAATCTGGACAACGCACCCGTGCTGGTGGCGGAGCTGGATCGTCTGCACGCCGACGCGGGCGGGGCGGGCATCGACGGTGAGATCGCCGTCTGGAAGGCCGCCACGCGCCTGGGCGTGTGGTTCTTCATCAACCGGGGCACGGACGATGCGGTCGTTCCCTACGCCGTGCAGCCGCCGGGCATGGCGCCGGTCGTCTGCGTCTACAGCTGCCGCGAAAGGGCGGCGGCGGCCGCCGCCGCACTCGGCCAGGGCGAGGACGTGGTGTTCGGCCTGCTCACTCCGAAGGCGCTCGAATACGCGCTCGCGCTGGGGGAGAGAGGAGCCGGCGGCATCGTGCTGGATCATCCGCGCATCGGCCTGTGGACGCCGATGGCGAACGTCTCGCGTTTCGGCGCATGGCTGGTGCCGCAGTCCGCGATCAGGCGCGTCTCCGCAGACGAGGCCTGAGCGCGCTGAGAAGGCCCCCGGGTCCTCCGGGGCTTTCGTCGTTCCCGGTCTTCGTCGCCGACTTGCTTTCCCCTGGTTCCGGGCTATGGTCGGAGGTTCATCCACCCGCCAGCCGAAAGAGGGGAAGCGAGTCACATGTCCGGTAAGACACCGCAGTCACGAGCAGGGAAGAAGGAGCCGAAGCTCTCGCTCAAGGAGAAGAGGGCCGAGAAGCGCGCCAAGCGCGAACCGGAATCCTTCATCAAGCCGCGCAAGGGCGCGAACGGCTGAACCACCTGCCGTGCACCCGGAGGGGCGTCACGGAGCACTGCGGACCGCGGGCTTCGTGGCGCTCCTCCGCCATGCCCGGCCGGGTTCAGGCCGCCGGTGCCGCCGGGATGCGCAGGGTGACCAGGGTTCCGGCATCCGCCACCGAACGCACGTCGACGTCGCCGCCGTGCCGGCGCAGCACGGTCGCGACCAGCGTGAGGCCGATACCGGAGCCGGGCACGTCCCTGGCGTTGCCGGCGCGGGCGAGCTCGTCGAACACCTGGGGGAGGTCCTCGGCCGGAATTCCGCGTCCGTTGTCGGCCACCTCGATCACGGCGGTACCCTGCTGCTCCCGCAGGCGCACCTCGATCGCGCCCTGCGCGGAGTACTTCGCGGCGTTGCCGAGCACGTTGTCCAGGGCGAGCGAGAGCAGGTCGAGGTCGCCCCGCACCTTCGGCACGGGCCACGGCACCGTGGTCGCCACCACCTGGAAGCGCCCGGCGGCGTCCGGATGCTGCTGACCGATCGCCTGCACGGACTCGCGGACCAGTTCCTCCAGATCGATCTGCTCGAGCTCCAGCGGCCGGCTCTCCAGCTCGGCGAGCTTGCGCAGATCACGCACCAGGGTGCTGAGCTTGGCGGCCTGCGCATCGACCGTGCGCCACTCCGGCGTCGGCTCGACCGCCGCGGCCTGCGCACGGATCGCCATCACCGGGTTCTTCAGCTCATGGTCCAGGCGCGCCAGGAAGCGCCGATGCTGTTCCCGTTCCCGCAGCACGCCGTCGTCCACGGCCTGTGCGACCGCCGCCTCCCTGCGACGCCGGGCGCTGCCGCGCGCGGCGACGACGATGAGGGGGAGCGCCACGAGGCACGACAGCACGGCCCCCGCGCCGACGGCCACGGCGGGCAGGGCGGTGCTGATCTGCAGCATCCGCTCATCGCCGGCGAGGACGAAGCCGAGCCCGACCAGCCCGCCGATCACCAGCGGCACGGGCACCAGCAGCCAGCCCGTCGTGCGCGCCTTCATCCCGGCACCACCGGCGACGTGAACTGATAGCCCACGCTCTGCGAGGTCTCGATCAGGCGCTCCGCGCCGTTGTCGCCGATCACCCGCCGCAGCTCGGCGATGCGGTGGTCCACGGCGCGACTCGACGTGGCGAAGTCGAACCCCCACAGCGTCGACAGCAGCCGCTCGCGGGTGTGCACCTCCTGTGGATGCATCATGAGGTACTCCAGCAGCGTGAACGCCTTGGGCGTAAGCACGAGCTCGGCATCCGCCCGCCACACGCGGCGCGCGGTGCGATCCAGCACGAGATCCTGGGCGCGCAGCCGCTGAGCCGAGCGGAGCGGCTGGGCGCTGCTCCCGCTGCGGCGCAGCACCGCCCGGATGCGGGAGAGCAGCTCCTGCGGATCGAAGGGCTTGTTCAGGTAGTCGTCCGCGCCCTCGTCGAGGGCGGCGCTGCGCTCCCACGACTCGCCCACCTGCGTGAGCAGGATGATCGGCAGCATGGCGTCACCGGCGCGCACGCGGCGGACGAACTCGCGCCCGTCCAGATGCGGCATCAGGACGTCGCACACCACCAGCGCCGGGCGCTCGCGCTCGAGTGCGTCCAGCCCCTGCATCCCGTCCGCAGCGACGGCGACGCGGTAACCGCTGCGCTCCAGGAAGGCTCCCAGCGCGCCGGTGATCGCCTCATCGTCGTCGATGAGGAGAAGCAGCGGACGTTCGGATGGCACGGGATCATCCTGCCGTGAGGGTGTTGCCCGAGCCGACATCCGAGACCGTCGGCGTGGCCCCCGACCAGTGCACGGTGTTGCCCATGCCGTTCACGAGCACCTGGTCCACCGAGCCGGTGAGCACGAGGTTGGCGTCGCCGATCACCTCCAGCGACGTGACGTCGTCGGTGACGAGCATCGACCCCTTCGAGTTCAGGATGATGCGCTTGCACGTGCCCTCCACGCGCGCCACCACGGCGTCGTCGAGGATCGTGAGCTCGCCGGAGCTGTCGCAGCGGCGCACGGTGGTGGCAGCGGCGGTGATCGAGTCGCGATCGAGGCCGGTGCCGGCGTTCGGCAGCGGGTGCTCGCCCTCGTCCGTCGGAGCCGCGTCCGGCGACGCCGAGGGGACCTCCTTCGCGGGCTCGCCCCGCGTCGTGGACGCGGGCGTGTCGGTCCCGTCGATGACGCTCACCGAGCATCCGCTCAGCAGGGCGACGAGCACGGCGGCCGTGGCGAGGGCGGGGAGGGGACGGATCATGGTGCGCTTCTCCTGAACGGTCATCACAGGCTCGCCGGGATGAAGATCTCGACGCGGCGGTTCAGCTGGCGTCCGGCGGGGTTGTCCTTGCCGTCGATCTCGTTCGCGGCCACCGGACGGGACTCGCCGTAGCCCTCGGCGGTGAGGTTGGTGGTCACGCCGGCCTTCTTGAGCGCGGCCACGACGGCGGCCGCGCGCTTCTCGGAGAGCGTCTGATTGTAGTCGTCGGAGCCCTTGGCGTCGGTGTGGCCGGACACGACCGCGTTCGCGACCTTGTACTCGGTCAGGGCCGCAGCGACCGTCTTCAGAGTCGCCGCCGCGTCGGGGCGGATGCCGAACTTGTCGAAGTCGAACAGCACGCCCGCGTCGAAGGTGATCACGGTTCCGCAGGAGGTGATGGGCTGCAGTGCCGCAAGGGGC
>Ga0066256_1003279_pt1 | contig 15925 bp, 17 predicted proteins | sample ThiBio_1000_biof_FD_87107 | JGI IMG/M metagenome (GOLD analysis project Ga0066256, IMG submission 87107) | Wastewater bioreactor microbial communities from Cape Town, South Africa - Thiocy_expt_1000_biof (version 2) | ecosystem: Engineered > Bioreactor > Thiocyanate-remediating >...
AACCAGAAATGCTTCTGCCTGCGCGATGCCGACGGCAAGCTGGCCAATCGCTTCCTGCTCACCTCGAACAACCTCGCCACCGATGGTGGCGCGGCGATCGTCGCCGGCAATGAACGCGTCATCCGTGCCCGGCTTTCGGACGCGCGCTTTTTCTATCAGCTCGACCTGGGTACGCCGCTCGAGAACGGCGTGCCCAAGCTCGAGGACGTCGTGTTCCACGCCCAGCTCGGCACGCAGTTCCAGCGCGTCGAGCGGCTGGTGCGGCTGGCGGCAGACATCGCGTCGAAGGTGGGCGCCGATGCGGAGGCCGCGAAGCGCGCCGCCATGCTGGCGAAGGCTGACCTCGTCAGCGGCATGGTCGGCGAGTTTCCCGAACTGCAGGGGCTGATGGGCCGCTACTATGCGCTGGCCCAGGGTGAGGACGGCGCCATCGCCAACGCCATCCAGGATCACTACAAGCCGCTGGGCCCATCCGATCTCGTGCCGGCTGCACCGGTATCGATCGCGGTGGCGCTGGCCGACAAGCTCGACCTGCTGACCGGCTTTTGGGCCATCGGCGAAAAGCCCACCGGCTCGCGCGACCCCTTCGCGTTGCGCCGCGCCGCGCTCGGCATCATCCGCATCGTCAGCGACAATGCGCTGAGTCTGCCGCTGACGCCGCTGTTCCAGGCCGCCTACATGGTGCGGAACGCGCAGGGCTCGAAGTCCGAGATCGAAACGGCGGACGAGACCGCAGAGGACCTGTCACAGACGGAATTGCTGGCGTTCTTCCACGACCGGCTGAAGGTGACGCTGCGCGACGCCGGGGCGCGGCACGATCTCGTCGATGCGGTGATCACGCCGGAGAGCGATGACATCCTCGAGATCACCCGCCGCGTCGAAGCGCTGTCGGGGCTGCTCGGCTCCGACGACGGCAAGAACCTGCTGGCCGGCTACAAGCGCGCCGCCAATATCCTGGCCGCCGAGGAAAAGAAGGATCGGGCCACCTACGCGGGGACGGTGGAGCCGGCGCTGCTGGCCACGACCGAGGAGACCGATCTCGCCAAGGCGGTGATCGAGGTGAACTCGGCGGTGGCGGCGGGGATCGCCGGCAACGACTACCGCGGTGCCATCGGCCGGCTCGCGACGCTGCGTGCTCCGGTCGATGCGTTCTTCGAACAGGTGCTGGTCAACGATCCCGACGCCAAGGTCCGCGTCAACCGGCTCAATCTGCTGGCACGCCTGCGCGACACGATGCATCTCATCGCGGATTTCTCGAAGGTCGCCGGCTGAAAGCCGGACCGCTCAGACCGGCGGCATCAACTCGGTGGTGCGCTTCTTCGGCTTGAACGGCGCCATGCCTTCGTTGGCGAGCTGATCGGCCCGCTCGTTCATCTCGTCGCCGGCATGGCCCTTGACCCAGTGCCAGTTGATGGAGTGGCGCTGCGTGGCGGCTTCCAGTGACTGCCAGAGCTCGAGGTTCTTGACGGGCTTCTTGTCTGCGGTGCGCCAGCCGTTGCGCTTCCAGCCGTGGATCCACTTGGTCAGCCCGTCTTTGACGTAGCTGCTGTCGGTGTGGAGCTCCACCTCGCACGGCCGCTTCAGCGCGTTGAGCGCCTCGATGGCCGCGGTCAGCTCCATCTGGTTGTTGGTGGTGATCGGGGCGCCGCCCTTCAGTTCCTTGATGGTGCCGTTGTACTGCAGCACCGCACCCCAGCCGCCCGGTCCCGGATTGCCGGAACAGGCGCCATCGGTGTGGATGACAACCCTGCCACTCACGCGGCTGTCGGCCGGTTGTAGATGTACCACTCGCAATAGTGCCCGTGGTCGTTGTCGCCCTTGTGGGTGAACACTCCGCCCAGCTTGCGCAGGACCTTCAGCGAGCTTTCGTTGCGCACGTCGGCGAGGCCGATGAAATGCCTGCGGTCGGTCTCGCGCCAGTACCAGTCGCGCAGCGCGCTGGCGGCCTCGTAGACGTAGCCGTTGCCCCAGAATTCGGGGTAGAGCGAATAGCCGATCTCCGGCGTTTCCTCCGGCCCGTAGATGCCGAAGCCGCAGCGCCCGACGAGGACGCCGTCGCTTTTGCGGGTCAACCGCAGCTTGCCCATCTGCTGGCGCTCGAACAGCTCGATCCAGTGCGCGAGCGAGGAGTCCATCTCCTCCTTCGTCCACGGCCTGCCGTGTTCGGTGAGATAGCGCGCCACCACCGGATCGCCATGCAGGCGATAGAGGTCATCGATCTGGTCCGGCCGCCAGCCGGAGAGCACCAGCCGGTCGGTTTCGAGAAGCGTGAGGTCGGTCATGCCGCGGGTGCCGTATCTTTCTTGCGGTCCCCGCCATCGGCGCTTCGCGCCTCCGGGCCAACCGCTGTGGTTCTGAGTTCGCGGGGCAGGTTGAAGACGATGCTTTCGCGCTGCTGGCCGCTCGCCTCGACCTTGATGTCGTAGCGCTCGGCGAAGGCGTCGATCACCTCGTCGACCAGCGTCTCCGGTGCCGAAGCGCCGGCCGAGACGCCCAGCGTGCGGATGCCCGAAAGCCGATCCCACGGAATTTCACTCGCCCGGTCGACCAGCATGGCAACGGGACAACCGGCTCGTTCGGCCACTTCGACGAGGCGTAGCGAATTGGAGGAATTGGGCGAGCCGACCACGATCATGGCGTCGACGCTGGGCGCCACGCGCTTCACTGCTTCCTGCCGGTTGGTGGTGGCGTAGCAGATGTCTTCCTTGTGCGGCACCGAGATCGACGGGAAGCGCCGCTGCAGCACCCCGATCACGTCGGCCGTGTCGTCCACCGACAGCGTCGTCTTGGTGACGAAGCCGAGATTGCCGGGATCGCGCGGGGTGAACTTCTCGGCGTCCGCGGTGGTCTCGATCAGGGTGATGGCGCCTGGGGGAAGCTGGCCCATGGTGCCGACCACTTCGACATGGCCGGCATGTCCGATGAGGACGATCTCGCGGCCTTCCTCGAAATGCCGCCGCGCCTGCACATGCACCTTGGTGACGAGCGGGCAGGTCGCATCGAGGAAGAACATCTGGCGCGATTTTGCCTCGGCCGGCACTGCCTTGGGGACGCCGTGCGCCGAGAACACCACCGGCGCCTCGGTATCGGGGATCTCGTCGAGCTCTTCGACGAACACCGCGCCCTTCGCCCTCAGGCCATCGACGACATACTTGTTGTGCACGATGGCGTGGCGGACATAGACCGGCGGGCCATACTTCTCGAGCGCCAGCTCGACGATCTGGATGGCGCGATCGACGCCAGCGCAAAATCCGCGGGGCGCGCAAAGCACAATGTCAAGCTGCGGCCTTGTTTGCATGGCTGTTGAGATGCTTTCTATGCCCCGCCAAGTCAAGTGTTGCGGCGTCGCGGGGCGATTGGCACTATCGCCGTTCGCGCTTGGGGACGTTCTTTGACACTGGCACTCGAAATGTTCGTTGTGGCCCCGGCCACGGGCAGTGCCAACCTGTCTCCGCTCCAGGAATCGCTGCTGGCCGGAAAGGCCTTGTGGCTGCACAAGGCGGCGGAAGCTGGATTGCCCGTCGTTCCCACCATCGCCATCACGCGCGCGGCCTGGGAAGGGCTGCTGCAGGAGCGCAGGCGCGGCGAGGAGCGGCTGCGGACGCATTGGGTGGCGACCCTATTCCGGCTCGTCGGTCGCGATGGACGGCCGCCTGCGCTTGTGGTGCGGACCTCCGCGGAACAGCACAGCAAGGGCCTGATGCCGGCCCGCATCGGCCTGCCGGCGCCCGCCGCCGAGTCCGATGCCGTCGATCCGCGCCAGCCGCTCGCGCGGGCGATCAGCGAGGCGTTCGACTCCTACGGCGATGACGCCAGCCTGTGGGTCGGCTCGCAGAAGAGCGCCACCCGGCACGGCCAGATCGTCATCGTGCAGGCACTGGCGGAAGGCGAGGTGGCGCAGTTCCTCACGCGCAATCCGACCACCGGGGCGCTTGGCCCCGCGCCCGTGAAGGGCGTTCCGGCCGTCCGGCTGCCGCCTGAGGCGGCGGAGATGGCCCGCCGCATCGATGCGGCGGCAGGGCAGGCGCTGTGCTGCTTCGTCATGATCGACGGCGGCGGCATGCGGCTGTTTTCGGCCCGTCCGGTACAGGCGACGCCTGCCGCCGAGCTCGAGGCTGCCGTCGATCGCGTCGACCGCAAGGTGTGGACGCTGGGGCAGGCCGTGGCGCGCACGGACCCGCAGCGCCTGCAGACCCTGCTGCACCCCCGGCTCAGCGCCGACAATGCGGCCGAGCCGATCGCGACCGGGCTGGGGGTCTCGCCCGGCGCCGCCAGCGGGGTGATCGTGTTCAGCCCCGAGGACGCGGCACGGATGAAGGCGCGCGGGCGCCACTGCATTCTCGTGGCGGCGGAGACGGGGCCCGGCGATATCGAAGGCATCCGCGCCGCCACCGGCATCCTCACGGCGCGCGGCGGCATGACCAGCCACGCCGCAGTGATTGCCCGTGTCATCGGCCGGCCCTGCGTGGCCGGGGTGCGCAGCCTCGCCGTCGATGCGGCGGAAATGACCTGCCGCATCGGCGAGCAGGTGTTCCGGGCCGGCGACCGGCTGACCATCGACGGGACCGACGGCAGCGTCTATCGCGGCATGCTGCCGCTGACGCAGCCGCATATCGGCGGCGCCATCGGCAAGGTGCTCGACTGGTCCGATGCCACGCGCGAGATCGAGGTGCGGGCCAACGCCGAGACGGTGGAGGCAGTGTCGACCGCGCTCAGCTTCGGCGCCGAGGGGATCGGCCTCGCCCGCTCCGAGCACATGTTCTTTTCCGAGGAGCGCCTCGTGGCGCTGCGCCGCCTGATCCTGAGCGAGGATGAGGACGACCGGAAAGCCGCGCTGACCGGTCTCGTCGACTACCAGACCGGCGATTACGCAGCGATCTTCGCCGCCATGCGCGGACGGCCGGTCTGCGTCCGACTTTTCGATCCGCCGCTGCACGAATTCCTGCCGCGCTCGGATGAGGATCTCGACGAGACCGCCCGCTCGCTCGGGCTTGCCTCCCGGGTGCTGAAGCAGCGGCTGGAGCGGATCGAGGAGATCAACCCGATGCTGGGCCATCGCGGTGTCCGGCTGGCGATTACCTATCCCGAAATCCTCGACATGCAGATGCAGGCCCTGCTCGCCGGCGTCCGCGATGCCGGGCGGCAGCAGGAGGAGCCGGTGATCCTCGAGGTGATGGTGCCGTTCGTCTCGACGGTCAGCGAGGTGCTGTTCATCCGCGACCAGGTGAAGGCCCAGGTCGACGCCGCCGACCTGCCGAAGGCCACGCATGATGCGTTCCGGCTGGGGACCATGATCGAGCTGCCGCGGGCGGCGCTGCGCGCGGCCGACATCGCGACGGCGGTGGATTTCTTCTCGTTCGGCACCAACGACCTGACGCAGACCACCTACGGCATTTCCCGCGACGATGCGCCGGCCTTCCTCGCCGCCTATCAGCGCAAGGGCATCTACGATTTCGATCCGTTCGTGACGCTGGACCAAAAGGGCGTGGGCGAATTGATGGCGCTTGCCATCCAGCGCGGCAAGGCCGCCAATCCGAGCCTGAAGATCGGCATTTGCGGCGAGCATGCCGGCGACCCGGAATCGCTGAAATTCTTCGCCGGGCTCGATGTCGACTACGTCAGTTGCTCGCCCTACCGCGTGCCGGTGGCGCGCCTCAGCCTCGCCCAGTCGTCCTCGTCGTCACGCTAACCACGTTGACGGCCGCGACGGCCCCGGACTGATCACGAAATGCGGTGATCGTGAGGTTTCGTGCAGGGCTTAACCTGCCGATAACCCTAACGCGGCATTCTTGGAATGGTCGGCATTTAAGCCACTTTGTACCCGTTCCCTTGTTGCGTTGCGTACCCAGTAAAGCGTGTTGATGGCCCCGTACCGGACCACAAGTCGAGCCAATAGGGCTCTTGCCGAGCTCATCGTGCTCAAGGCTGCCGCGGGCGTGGCGCTCGCAGTCCTCGGCTATGCCGGCGCCACCACCGGCGCCGTCGGACCCGCCTTCGGTTCGCTCTCCGATTTCGACCTGCCGTCCCAGAGCGCCAGCCTCGTGCGCTCCGGCGACGATGTGACCATCACCGGCTCGATCGGCCACATGTTCCTGTCCGGCAGCTTCGCCGGCCCCAACCGCGCCGAGAAGCAGGATCGCCTGCGGCCGATGGTGGACGTGGTCGCCATGACGACCCAGTTCGACGATATCCGCGCCCGCCTCGCCTCGATCCGCCATCCCGCTCCAGTGGCGGCGATCGCTGTCGCCGCGAAGCCGGTGCTTCCGGCCGTCGACCAGGTGGTCGAGGCATCCGCGAGCGCCGCGCCGGTGATGGTCGCCGCCCTGCAGCCGCAGGTTACCGCCGAGGCGCTGAACGCCATCGACAGCATTGCCTCCGGCTCGGTTCCGGTGCCCCGGGCGCTGTCGCAGCAGCTTGCCTATGGCCGCGCCGACCTGCCGGCGACCGTGTTCGACGGCAGCGCCACGGACCGCAAGGGCAAGAAGGTCTCGGACAAGGAATATAACTGCCTCGCCACGGCGATCTACTTCGAGGCCCGGGGCGAGACCTATCGCGGCCAGATCGCGGTGGGGCAGGTGGTGCTCAACCGCGTTGCCCACAAGCTCTATCCGGACACCATCTGCGGCGTGGTGTTCCAGAACCAGCACAAGCGCAACGCCTGCCAGTTCTCGTTCGCCTGCGACGGCATTCCGGAGCGGATCACCGAGCAGAAGGCGTGGGACACGGCCGAAGAAGTGGCGCGCGGCGTCCTCAATGGCACGCTGTTCCTGCCCGAAGTGGCCTACGCCACGCACTACCACGCGACCTACGTCTACCCGCACTGGGCGCCGCGGATGAAGAAGGAGACCAAGATCGGCCTCCACGTCTTCTACCGCTTCAAGCGTGGCTGGAAGTTCGGCTGATAACCGACTCTGCGCGCTGGGCTTCAGCGCGCCGGTTGAACCGATCTGTCAACTCAGCAGTAGATGGCGTTCTCGACCCTGACGCAGGCTGAATTGCCCTCGCGCACGCCCGTGCGTCCATCGGCGATTGCGACGAGATCGATGAACGAATCCGCGCCGCTCCGCGTCACTGCCACCCAGTTGCCATCGCTCAGGTAGGCGAAGCTGGTGGCGGCGAGCCAGTGCTTCCACTCGGGGTTCCGGTGGATGCCGGGATAGCCGATATGGGGCGAGGCGAGACCGTCGCTCGAGTAGACGCCTGTGGGTGTGGTGTAGATGTCGACGAAGGTCGTCTGCCCGTAGCCGATCTTGGTGACGGTGCGGTGCGAATTGACCTCGGTCGAGACCCAGGGCTCGACGCGGGCACGGACCGGCGGCTTCACGAACCGGGTGCCATCGAGCTCCTGCTGCAGCAGCGCGCTTCCGGACTGGAGCAGGGTGCGTACCGGCTCCTCCTGCGCGATGGCCGACGGCAGCAGGCTGGGGAGGGTCAGGAAACCCGCGACCCCGAGCCCGATGCCGGCTCCCGCCATGATCCCCCTGCTCCGCGCGCGCCTGGTCCACCCCCATTCCACTGGTTAAGTGGTCATCAAACCTGTTCGCCCCGTCTGCGTCAAAATGGGACGCTCGTTAACGTTAACTTAACCGGGCTGGGGATGCCGGCGATCAGCGGGGGAGCTTTGCCGCCAGCGTCTCGACATCGGCAACGAACCGATCATGCGCTTCCCGAGTCGGCCAGGGGCGGATCAGCCGGTCGAACTCGGCCAGGTCGAAGCCGGGCACGGTCGGCTCGCCGAAGAAGCGCCGGGCCTCGTCGCGCTCGAAGCCGGCAAGATGCACGGCCTCGAAATAGGCGGCCTCCCGGTCGGCCTTCTTGATCTGCCGATAGAGCGCCACCGGCGGATTGGCGCCGATGGAGAAGCGCAGGTGCACGGCCCCCTGAAGGCGCTGCTCCACCTCCTTGTAGTTGCCGCCCATCACCGTCTTGAACGGCGAGATGATGTCGCCCATCACGTATTCGGAGGCATCGTGGAGGATGGCGTAGAGCTGCGCGCGCACGTCGGCATCCGGCTGCAGCTGGCGGAAGATCTCCAGCACGAACACCGAATGCTGGGCCACCGAGAACGGATAGTCGCCCTGCGTCTGCCCGTTCCAGCGGGCAACACGGGCGAGGCCATGGGCGATGTCCGAAAGCTCGACGTCGAGAGGCGACGGATCGAGAATATCGAGGCGCCGGCCCGAAAGCATGCGCTGCCAGGCCCGTAGTGTCCGTCCCCGCTTCGGGTTGGAGCGCGAGCGCTCCCCGGGGGCTCCCGATCCGCCACCCCCACGCCCCCCCCGGCGGGGCGGCCGGAGACTGCCGGGCAGGCCGCCGACCGCGGCCGCGGGCTCGTTGAGGACGCGATCGAGCCGCAGCACCGCCACGGCTTCGCCGCCCGTGGCGAGGCCGATGCTGCCGGCCTCCCGCTCGCCCACGGTGACCGGCGCCCCCACCGCAGCGCCATCGGGAAGACCGGAGACGATCACCGGCCGGCGTCGGGCCGTACCACGGTGCTGCATGCGGCTCACGACCTCCTGGCCGACATAGCAGCCCTTCTTGAAATCGACGCCGTTCAGCAGATCCATGCCGATGTCGTGCGGGAAGGTGCTGTCCGGCGCGAAATCCGAACCCAGCTCGGCGATGCCGGCGCCGATTCGCGCCGCGTGAAAAGCCGTTTCGTCGTCGAGCCAGTCGACGCCCTTCTCGGCGAGAACACGTGCACCGATGCCGCGCGGATCGGGTTCGCCGGTGCCGCTGTCGCTCCAGCCGACGGCATGGCTGGAGCGCAGGTCGGCGATCTCGACCTGCGCGCGCAACTTGTACATCCGCATCCGGCGGTGGAATTCGTCCGCCACACCGGCATGAACGTCGAGCCAGAAGGCACCATCGACGAAGCTGGCCAGCCCCTCGGCCTGAATCTTGCCCTGCGGTGACAGCAAAGCCCACCAGACGGGCGGTCCGGCTTCCGCCGCCAGCCGGCCGGTGACGACGTCGAACAGCAGCTTGTGCGCATCCGGACCCGAGAAGCGGAACAGCGCACGCGACGAGCGGAGGATTGTGGGCATGGGAGCCATCCAGTACACCCGCCTCGAACAGGCGGATCAGGCGAGACATGGCGCACTACGACGCGATCTTCAAGAACGGCACCGTGGTCAACCACGATGGCATTCATCGGGCAGACCTCGCGGTGAGCGGAGGCGGGGTGGCCGCCATCGGCAACCTGTCTGATGCAGGCGCCGACAGCGTCACCGATTGCACGGGGCTGCACATCCTGCCCGGCGTCATCGATACGCAGGTGCATTTTCGCGAGCCGGGCCTCGACCACAAGGAAGACCTGGCTTCGGGCTCGCTGGGCGCCGTGATGGGCGGGGTCACCGGTGTCTTCGAGATGCCCAACACCAACCCGCTGACGACGACGCGGGCCACATTCGAGGACAAGATCCGCCGTGCCACCGGCCGCATGCATTGCGACTTCGCGTTCTATATCGGCGGCACACACGAGAACGTGGGCGAACTGCCGGAACTGGAGAAGCTGCCCGGCTGCGCGGGCGTGAAGGTGTTCATGGGCTCGTCCACCGGGTCGCTGCTGGTGCCCGACGACGACGGCGTCGAAGCCATCCTGAGGGCCATCAGCCGCCGCGCCGCCTTCCACTCCGAGGACGAGTACCGGCTGGAGGAACGCAAGCACCTGCAGGTGCCGGGCGATCCGTCCTCGCATCCAGTCTGGCGCGATCCCGAGACGGCGCTCCGCTGCACCCAGCGGCTGGTCGCGCTGGCCCGCAAGACCGGCAAGCGCATCCATGTGCTGCACATCTCGACGGCCGACGAAATGCCGTTTCTCGCGGCCAACAAGGATGTCGCCTCCGTCGAGGTGACGCCACATCATCTGACGCTGGACGAGACGGCTTATGCGCGGCTCGGCACCTACGCGCAGATGAACCCGCCGGTGCGCGACGCGGCGCACCGTGCCGGCATCTGGGCCGGCGTCGCCGATGGAACGGCTGATATCCTCGGTTCCGACCACGCCCCGCATACGCGCGAGGAAAAGGATCATCCCTATCCCGACAGCCATTCGGGGATGACCGGCGTGCAGACGCTGGTGCCGATCATGCTCGATCATGTGAACGCCGGACGCCTGAGCCTCGAGCGATTCGTCGACATGACCAGCCACGGACCTAACCGGCTGTTCGGGATCGCCGGCAAGGGGCGGCTGGCGGCAGGCTATGATGCCGACCTGACCATCGTCGACCTCAAGCGCCGCGAGATCATCACCAACGAATGGATCCGCAGCAAGGCGGGTTGGACGCCCTATGACGGCGTGACGGTAACGGGCTGGCCGGTGGGGACGGTGATCCGCGGCGAGACGGTGATGTGGCAGGGGGAGCTGCTGACGCCGGCGAGCGGCCAGGCCATGCGCTTCCTCGAGGCCCTGCCGGCAGCGTAGGCGAGGGCGGTCGCGCCGCTACTGCAGCGAGCGGGTGAGGTTGTACTCGCCGGCGCGCAACCGGTCGGGGAGCGTCGCCACCAGTTCGGCGGCGGCATCGTCGCCGTACTTCTTGGCCAGCGTGGTCAGCGCCGCGAACAGCGAGGCATGCGCCAGCGCGTCAGGCTCGATGCCGTCTTCCTCGGCGGCGTTCCAGGCTTCGGCGATGTATTCGAGCGCGAGCTGGCGTTCTTCGCGATCGCTCTCGATCAGCGTTTCGATAGGTCCGAGCTCGAGCGGCGGCTTGGTGGTCTTCATCAGGGACGAGTTAACACGAGACGGCGCCGACCGCGCTCGCCACGTCACCAAACGGTTAACGCCGGTTCGGGCCTTGTAGTTAATTGCCGTGGCTACTCAGCAAAGCGCGAATGGATGTCCCGCGCCATCTGCTCAGCTTCGACCAGCAGCCGGGTCAGCGCCTCCGAGGCGGACACCGTGCAGACCCGGTAAAGCCGGCCATAGGCGGCGTAGCCCTCGTTGAAGGCCCCGGCGAGACGCTGCCGCCGGTCCTCGTCGGGCTCGTCGAGGGCAATCAGGTCTGCCATCTGCGAGCGCCAGTCCTCAACGCCCGGCTGACAAAGCGGCTGACGGAAATAGAGGCTTCCCCGGAACTGCGCGAGCCGTTCCATCGCGCCCTGGGAGGGCGGATCGATTGCGCTGGCCGGCTGGCCCGAGAGCGAGAGCGACATGAGGACAGCGGCGAACAGGGAACGGATGCGCATGCGTGGAGCAATAGGGGGTGCCGGCCGCGCCAGCAAGCTCAGCGGCGCCCCAGCAGCTGGAAGGCGCGCTCCAGCACCTCGGGCAGGCGGGGCGTCACGGGCAGGTCACCAAGCTCATCGGAGCGGGCCCAGCAGTGGCCGGCGATCTCGTCGGAGGGGAAGATCTCGCCGCCGAAGTCGGCGGTGACGAAGACCTGCAGGATGAACGGCCGCGGCGATTCGCCCAGCGGCATCTCGATCACCGGCATGAGGTTGGCGCAGACGAGGCCGGTTTCCTCGGCGATCTCGCGGATGGCGCAGGCGGTCGCATCCTCCCCCGGCTCCAGCCGCCCGCCGGGCAGCGTCCAGAGGCCGAAATAGGGCGCGCGCGCCCGCTGGATGAGCAGGACGCGGCCACTGTCGACGAGGGCGACGCTCGCGGCGTTGGGCAAGCGGTTCATGCCTGCCAGATTGCCGTTTGCGGCGCACACCGCAAGCGCCTAACTAGGGACAAAGCCGAGAGAAGACCCATGTGCGGACGCTACGCCGCGACCCTGTCGCCCGAACTGATGACCGAGCTGTTCAACCTGCTGCGGTCGGTCGACATGCCTGCGCGCTTCAACATCAAGCCGACGGACCCGATCCTCGCCATCCGCAATAGCCGCAGCCAGGGCGGGCGCGTCGCCGAAGCGTTCCGCTGGGGGCTGATCCCGCCCTGGGTGAAGGACCTCAAGGGCTTTCCCGTCCTGATCAACGCCCGGGCCGACGGCGTGACCGAGAAACCGGCCTTCCGAAACGCAATGAAGTCGCAGCGCTGCGTCATCCCGGCAGATGGCTACTTCGAATGGATGGTGGGGCCGGACGGCAAGAAGTACCCGTACTTCATCACTCTCAAGGCCAACGAGCCGATGGCGTTCGCGGGGCTCTATTCGAGCTGGCGCGCGCCCGATGGCGAGAGCATCCCGAGTGCGACCATCGTCACCGTCGACCCCAACCTCGACATTTCCGGGCTGCACGACCGCATGCCTGCCATCCTGACTGGCGACGCGATCGAGGCCTGGCTGAATACCGCCGACGTGCCGCCGGCTGAGGCGGTGACACTGGCGAAGGCCCCACCGCCCGGAACGATGCGCTATCACATCGTCACCAAGGAAGTCGGCAAGGTCGATGCCGAGGGCGAGCACCTGATCCGTCCGCTGACGCCTGAGGAAGCCGAAGCCGAGGGCGGCTCCCGCCGCCCGACGTCGCGGAAGAAGGCCGCCGGCAGCGGCCAGCTGGACCTGTTCTGAGATGACCGACGGCGCCCCCGAGCCACCAACCGAACAGCCAGAAAACCGCCGCGCCGGCTTCGCCCGTTCGCTCGCCTTCCTGTTCGGCGGGCTGGCGATGATCTTCATCGGCTGGGTATGGGGGCGGGCCACGCCCATCGATGGCGTCTATGGCGGTGCCGTGGTCGTCGCGGGCATTGCCGGCGCCCTCGGCGGGCTCGCCGGTATCGTCCGGCTGCTGCGCCGATAACCGCGGTCAGAACACCCCGAAATAGCCGATGGCGTCGCCGATCTCTTCTTCCTCGTAGCCGAGATGCGAGAGCAGCACCCGCTCCAGCGCATCGTGTAGTTCGACGGCGGCGTCGAAATGCTCGCGGCTGGGGTCGGCAGCCAGCAGCTCCAGCGCATCGATCAGCCGCATCAGGATCTCGTGAACCACTACATGCTCGGCCTGCAGCCGGTCGGTCACCCGCTTCCAGGCCTCCGCCTTCGTGGCGAGCGCCGGGAACAGGTAGGCATCCTCGATCGAGTGGTGGCCATGGACGAACTGGCAGTGCTGCCCGCACAGCGTGCCGAACCGGCGGAAATTGGCGACCATCGCGAGATCGCCGGTCGCCTCGGCGACTTCAGCCGTGGTGACAAGGCCGGCGGAGGCCTTCTCGATCAGCCGGCGCAGCAGCTGGGTATTGTGACGCAGGTGGTCGTGAATCTCGCGCAGATGCAGCCCTGCCGCGCGCTGCGCTTCGGTGACCCCCGCAAGGCGAGGGGCGTGAGGCCGGGTGGCGTCGTCGAGAAACTGGATGTCGTTGATCATGGCCCCGACATAAGCCGGCCCGTGCCGCGATCAAGAAGGCACACCAAGGTGCGTTGCTACCCCAGCATCTTGCCCGGGTTCATGATGCCATTGGGGTCGAGCGCACGCTTGATCGCCCGCATCATGTCGAGAGCGACCGGGTCCTTCACCTGCTTCAGCAGGTCCACCTTGAGCTGGCCGATGCCGTGTTCGGCGGAGACCGAGCCGCCCAGCCGCAGCACTACCTCGTAGATTGCCGCATGAACCGGCTCGGCGCCGGCCATAAACGCCTTGCCTTCGGCGCCTTCGGGCTGGCTGAGGGTGAAGTGGACATTGCCGTCGCCCATGTGGCCGAAGGCACAGGGCCTGATGCCGGGAACGATCCCCTCCACCGCGGCGATCCCCTCCGCCAGCAGCCGCGGGCTGCGGGCGATCGGCACCGAGACATCGTGGTTTATCCGGGGCCCTTCGCGGCTCTGCACGTCGGTCATCTGCTCGCGGGCGGCCCACATCGTGGTCCGGTCGGATTCGGATTCGGCCATCACCGCGTCGGTGATCATTCCCCGCGCCAGCGCCGCCTCCAGCGCCTCCTGCATGGCACCCGGCGTCCCGCCCCGCATCCGGTTGATCTCGCACAGGGCATACCAGGGCGATGGACCGGCCGACGGATCGCGTGCCAGCATGCCGTGCTTGAGCTGCAGATCGATGCCGAAGCGGGGCATGAGCTCGAAGGCCGTGAGCCGCGTGCCGGCCCGCTCGCGCAGCAGGTAGAACAGCGCCAGCGCCTCAACCGGCGAAGCGACGCTGCAAAGCGCGGTCTCATGCGCCTCGGGCAGCGGAAAGAGCTTCAGCGTCGCCGCCGTGATGATGCCGAGCGTTCCTTCTGCCCCGACCAGCAGGTCCTTGAGATCGTAGCCGGTATTGTCCTTCCGCAGGGCATTGAGGCCGCGGTAGAGCCGACCGTCGGGCAGCACCGCCTCGACCCCCATGCACAGCTCGCGGGCGTTGCCGAAGGCCAGCACCTGTACGCCGCCAGCATTGGAGGACAGCACGCCGCCGATCCGCGCCGAGCCCTGGCTGGCGAGCCAGAGCGGAAACATCGCACCCTCCGCCTCGGCGGCCTCATGCGCCCGCTGCAGGATGACCCCCGCTTCGGCGACCATATTGCCGGCGTCGGCATTGACCTCGCGCACCCGGTCGAGCCGCGTGAGGCTGACGATGACCTCGTCGCCCCGCATGGGAACCTGCGCGCCGACGAGGCCCGTATTGCCGCCCTGCGGCACGATGCCGATCCGCCGCTCGTTGGCCCAGGCGACCAGGGCCTGCACCTGCGGCACGTCGCGGGGCAGCGCGATTGCCGCGGCGCCGGTGTGGAAGCGCTTGCGGGGCTCGTTGAGATAGCTCCCCATCCGCGCCGGGTCGGCGATGACGGAATCCGGGCCGAGCAGGCCAGCAAGTTCGGCGGCAATGTCGAGATTGGGCATGGCGGGAGCTTTACCGGCACGCCGTTCCGCCGCAAGCACAACTTGCCCGTAAGGCCCCGACCGTGCCAAAAGCGGCACAATCCAACAAGCAAGGAAAATGGCGATGGCGAACGGGCTTATGGCGGGGGAAAAAGGGGCGACCCAGGGCGCTGGCCCCAACCGCTCGCACGCCCCGGCGATTTCCCAGCCGCTCCCCCGCCAGGGGGCCCCGACCGGCTTCTCGTAGCCGCGCGAGGCGCCGGAGACGCGCCGCCAGACCCTCCGCCCCCAGGTCGGCGCTCCTCCCCTGCGGAACGGGGCGGTCGCCAGCGTCCGGGCGATGGACGAGACTTTTCGCGTTCTGAAGGAGAAATGGGGGACGATGGATTTCCTCGTCCACGCCATCGGCTTTTCCAACAAGGAAGAGCTGGAGGGCCGCTATATCGAGACCAGCGCCGACAACTTCGCGCTGACCATGAACATCTCGGTCTACTCGTTCACCGCGGTCGCCAAGCGCGCCGAGGCCATGCTCAATCCGGGCGGCTCGCTGCTGACCCTCACCTATTACGGTGCTGAGAAGTACGTGCCGAACTACAACGTCATGGGCGTGGCCAAGGCGGCGCTCGAGGCTTCCGTCCGCTATCTCGCCGCCGATCTGGGCCCCAGGAACGTGCGCGTCAATGCCATCTCGGCTGGTGCGATCAAGACCCTCGCGGCCTCCGGCATCTCGGGTCTCCGCACCATGCTGCACTTCCAGGAGAAGGCGGCGCCGCTGAAGCGCAACGTGACGCAGGAAGAGGTCGGCACGGCAGCGGTCTACCTGCTGAGCGACCTGTCGTCGGGCGTCACCGGGCAGATCCAGTATGTCGACTGCGGCTTCAACATCATCGGCATGTACATCGACGAGGAAGCTGCGTCCGCTGCGGGCGCGCCGGGGAACTGATGTCCGACGCATTCGGCTGGCCTGAACTCTATTTCATCCGCCACGGGGAAACCGACTGGAACCGCGAGGGCCGCTATCAGGGCTCGCGCGACATTCCCCTCAACGACACGGGCCGGGCCCAGGCCGATCGCAACGGGCTGCTGCTGCGGCGCCTGCTGCAGCGCGCCGGCCGGAACTCCGAGGAGTTCGACTGGTACGTATCGCCGCTCAGCCGCACCCGCGAGACAATGGAACGGGTGCGCGGCGCCTTCCGGGATACCCCGGTTCCCTCGGTCGCCGCGGATGACCGCCT
>Ga0066256_1003280_pt1 | contig 15924 bp, 16 predicted proteins | sample ThiBio_1000_biof_FD_87107 | JGI IMG/M metagenome (GOLD analysis project Ga0066256, IMG submission 87107) | Wastewater bioreactor microbial communities from Cape Town, South Africa - Thiocy_expt_1000_biof (version 2) | ecosystem: Engineered > Bioreactor > Thiocyanate-remediating >...
TTTGTCGACCTCTTAGCAGCGAATGTTATGACCGGCAGGCGCGCCAGATCTTCTCGTTCGTCGCCGGCATGTCGATCATCGGGTGGCCGGGGATCGCGTCCTCGATCGCGTTCATGATCGCCGCGAGCGCACCGATGGTGCCGCCCTCGCCCGCACCCTTCACGCCCAGCGGATTGGTCGTCGCGGGCACGACATGCAGCCCGTCGCGGATGCTGAGTTCCTTGATGTCGCAAAGCTGGGCATCGAGCTTGGCAATGGCCTGACGGCGGGGTTCATCCCTGACCAACCCGCATTCGACGGCAAGGCCGTTGCTCCAGGCACGCTCGACGATCTCATCCTCGAGGTAGCTGAGACGCCGGCGATCGAGACCCTGGACGTCATCGAGGAGCGCAAACCGGCCGGCGAAGGTGACTTGCTGCTTGCGGAGCTTCCGGAGGTTTCCGCTCCAGCCAAGAAGGCGACCAAAGCTCGCGCTCCAAGAAAGTCGAAGGCGGAACTGGTGGGCGCCACCGCTGCCCAGCTCGACCTGAGCGCATAGTGCGCATTTCAGCAAGCAACCGATTCTACTTCGTCGCGTAGCGACCGCCGGGCTTGGATAGATCAGGCAATCCGATCGGCTGGCTGTGGCTGCGTGAAGAGTTCGTCGATTTCGAGCCAGAGATCCGCGGGGATCGCCAGGCGCGACCAAGCAAGATTTTCCGCTATGCGTTCCGGCCGGCTCATTCCGAGAACCGCAGCAGCGACTAGAGGGTTGCGAAACGGAAACTGGATCGCGGCCGCCTGCAGCGGCAAGGCATGGCGGCGACAGATTTCCTCGATCTTCCTGGCTCTGGCGATGATGATCGCACTCTGCGGGATGATGATGGTCACTGCGGCAAGCGCCAATGGAGCACACGGCAGCTCCCTTGCGGCAGAAGCCCCCTCGCACCTCGATGCCCGCCAGCCGACCGTGGCACAGCGCGCAGGCTGGGTCGCGCTCGCATTCGTCCCCTCGGGCCTGCTCGTCGCCTTCACGAGCTACGTCACGACCGACATCGCGTCTGCGCCCTTCCTGTGGGTGCTCCCGCTCGCGATGTTTCTCGCGACCTTCATCCTCGTGTTCCGCGACAAGCCCTATATTCCGCATCCCTGGATGCTCCTACTCCAGCCGATCGCGACGATCGTGGTGCTGCTTGGCATATCGCTCGTCGGAAATCGCGGATGGCAGGTCGCCTCGATGGGCGGCACCTTGGCCTTCTTCGTCGCCACCATGGTATGCCACCGCGAGCTTTTCGAGCGCCGCCCCGCGCCGCGGTATCTGGCCGAGTCCTATTGGTGGATGGCGCGTGTCTGCGCGCTCGGCCGCATGTTCGCCGCTCTCATCGCCCCCCAAATCTTCAGCACCATCTGGGAGTATCCGCTGCTGCTCGTGCTCGCCATGGCGTGCCGGCCCGGCATGAGCGCCCGCATTTCCGGCAGCGAAGCGCGCGAGCTTGCGGTGGTTTGCGCGGCAGGCGTCGCGACCATGACGTTGCTGGCGTTTCTGCAAGGGCGTGGCCTTCTGCTCGTGCCGAACGCCGTGCTGAGCCTCCTCGTTCTGCTCGGTTTCGGCTCGCTCTGCGTCCTGCAGCGCGACAAGGCACTGCGCCAGTTCGCCTATGCGGTCATGGCCGCGCTCACGCTCGTCATTCTGCCATCGCAGATCAGCCGTGGTGAGGCAGAGCGCAGCTTCTTCGGCACGCATCGCGTCACGACGACGGGCGACGGCAAGGTGCGTATGCTCCTTCATGGCACGACGCTGCACGGTGCCGATCGCCTCATTGCTGAGGACGGCTCTCCCGTACAGCAGCCCGTGCCGATGACCTACTACCACCCCGAGAGCCCGATGGCGCTCGGCGCTGAAGTCATGCGCAGTGGCAAGAGCTCGGCAGGCCCTGTCCGCGTCGGCATCGTCGGCTTGGGCTCAGGCGCGATGGCGTGCAATGCGCGCGCTGGCGAACAATGGCGCTTCTACGAGATCGACCCCGTCGTCGTGCGCATTGCGAGAGATGCGACGCGCTTTCGCTATTTGTCGTCCTGCCAGCCGGACGCCGACGTGGTTCTCGGCGATGCACGGCTCACCCTCGCGAAGGAGCCGTCAGCGCGGTTCGACTATCTGGTCATCGACGCATTCTCGTCGGACGCCGTTCCGGTCCATCTGCTGACGGTCGAAGCGCTCAATCTCTATCTCGACAAGCTCACGCCTGACGGCCTGCTCGCGCTGCACGTATCCAATCGCCACCTCGATCTCGTCTCGGTCGCGACTGCCGTTGCGGGCGCCGTGCCCGGCCTGCACACCGCTGTTGCTATCGACAAGCAAACAGGTCAGGGGTTCGACCGCACGAGCTCGCAAGTCGTCCTGGTCAGCAGATCACCGGCCACGATCGAGCGCGTTCTTGCCTTGCCGTTCGCCAAGCCCACGAAGCCGTCAGCCTTGCGCCCCTGGACGGACGACTACTCGGACATCCTGGGTGCGATCTGGCAGAGGTACGGGCGATAGGTGTGCTACGGGCGCCAGGCACTGGCGCTCATGAGCCTGCAGCACGCGCGGTGCCTCGCGAGAGCGTTGCTTGACAAGTCCTCTCCTGCGGCCCACCGAGGGGGCAACGCCCGGATTTCTCCGGCGATCGCTTGGGAGAGCAACGTGAAACTCTCTGACTTCAAGGTCCTGACGTTCGACTGCTACGGCACGCTCATCGACTGGGAGAGCGGCATGATCGCCGCGCTCACGCCGCTGACCGAGCGCCTGCAGCCCGCCCCCACGCGCAATGAAATTCTCGAGGCCCATAGCCGCATCGAGGCCATGCAGCAGCTTGCCACGCCGACCATGCCTTATGCCGAGCTTCTCGCCGTCGTCTACAAGCGGCTTGCCGAGCACTGGCGTCTTTCGGTGAGCTGGCAGGAGTGCCTCACCTACGGACGATCGATTGCCAACTGGCCGGCGTTCCCTGACTCAGGTGAAGCCCTTCGCTACCTGAAGCAGAACTTTGCGCTCGTGATCCTGTCCAACGTCGACAACGAAAGCTTCGCGCATTCCAATGCCCGTCTCGGCGTGGCCTTCGACGCGGTCTACACGGCTGCGGACATCGGATCGTACAAGCCGGCGATCCGTAATTTCGAGTACATGCTCGCCGACCTTGCTCAGCAGGGCGTCGCGCGCGGCGACATTCTCCACGTCGCCGAAAGTCTGTTCCACGACCATGTGCCGGCGAACAGCCTCGGCCTTGCCTCGTGCTGGATCCATCGCAGCCACGGCGACGAGGGTTTCGGCGCCACCCGCCCCCCAGGGACCATGCCCAAGCTCGATTTCCGTTTCGAGAGCATGGCGGCACTGGCTGCGGCACATGCCGCGGAGGTCGGGGCAGACTAAAGAGCCTTCCCAGCACAGGGGGCCGGAAAGGCTGCGTCACCGCAAAGTCTGGGAGGCATTCCGACGCAACTACCCCCTCGCCCGGTCTGCGAGCCACATCGGCCCGACGACCGGCAAGGGAGATGTATGGGTCACATGGCGCAGGCGGCGGTATCCGCTACCAGCGCCACCGGCAGGGATCTGCCTAGTGACTCCTCTTGGTGCTCAGTCTGCTTATTTCGTCCTTGAGTTTTAGTTTTTCGAGCTTCAGCCGGGTGATCTCCACGTCATTGGAGCCCGGTCGGCTCATCTCTTCCTCGATCCGGCGGTCGAGAAGCTTGTGCTTCTCAGAAAGCTCTGCGAGATGTGCGTGTAGCGACATCAGGCCCTCCGTGTACGAGTTGACAGTTGAAAGTCTGCCACGGAACGGCTGCGCTGTCCAACCGGCTCGGCATCAACTGGTGTAAAACAAGCCGACGTCCACGCATTAACGCTGACTGATCACGCCTCAATCGGTTAGATACTTTCTACAAACTATACAAAATCTTGCGTCAGCGAACTCACGGAACCGATCGGTCATGACGGCACACCAGATCTTCCTTCACCGCGGCGACCTCCCCGACGGCCTCGCCTTTACCGGCGCCGTGGCCGTCGACACCGAGACGCTGGGGCTGAAACCACATCGCGACCGCCTCTGTCTCGTGCAGCTCTCGGCCGGCGATGGCGCCGCCCACCTCGTCCAGCTCGACGGCACCGACTGGTCCGCCCCGCGGCTCAAGGCGTTGCTCACCGATCCGGGGATCACCAAGATCTTTCATTTCGCCCGCTTCGACGTAGCGGTGCTGGAGCAGTATCTCGGGGTCGTCACCGCGCCGATCTACTGCACGAAGATCGCCTCCAAGCTCGTACGGACGTACACCGACCGGCACGGCCTCAAGGACCTCTGCCACGAGCTGCTGGGCGTCGAGCTCTCGAAGCAGCAGCAGAGCTCCGACTGGGCTGCCACCACACTGTCCCAGCAGCAGCTCGCCTATGCCGCCTCGGACGTCCTGCACCTGCACGCACTGAAAACCACCCTCGACGCCATGCTCGCCCGCCAGGACCGCACGGCGCTCGCCGAGGCCTGCTTCCGATTCGTTTCCCAGCGGGCCAAGCTGGACCTCGCCGGCTTCGAGGACATGGATATCTTCAGCCACTGAAAGAGGCTGTGGGTTATTCCGTTTTCGCCGTAACAGCTTGCAGGGTGTCCCAATATCTCCCAAATTCGCCTTCAGTGAATGGGGAGGAGCCCGGCTCCGACAGGCCCGAAAGGGCGCATCAGCGGGCAAGCATGGCGACAGCGATCGATTCACGCCCGCTGCGGGACCGGCCGGGTGGCTTTGTTCCGAGCGGAACGGGCCATGCGGCGGGCGATGATCGCGTGCGCGCTTTCGCAGCCGCCCGCCGCCATAGCTGGATGGTCCGCACACTGCGGCTTGCCCTTCCGCTCCTTGCCATCGGGATGCTTGGGATTTACGGGGCAACGACCTGGCGCATTGCTACGCTGAGAGCCAGCGGGGTGACGCTCGAGGAGGTCCGCCTCTCCAACGACCTCCTCGTGATGGCCAATCCGAAGTACGCCGGCAGCGGCAAGGACGGCTCGCGCCACGCCGTCCGCGCCCGCTCGGCCGAAACCGATCTGCTGACCCAGAAGCTGGTCAAGCTCACCGCCATCGAGGGCGATATCACGCAGCTCACCGGCAACAAGATCGATCTCACCGCGACGCGCGGCACCTACGATCAGGAAACGGGTGTGCTCGAACTTCACGAGCAGATCGACGTGCGCTCGACCGACGGCATGACCGCCAAGCTGACGGCCGCGACGGTGATGACCAAGGAGAACCGGATCATCTCCAACGAGCCGATCACCGCGGCGACGGCAACGAGTCGCATTCGTGCCCTCAGAATGGAAATGGCCACGCAGAGCAGGCTCGCGACCTTTACGGGCGACGTCGCCGTGCGCATGACGCCACCTCCCACGGATGGCACCGCGCCGAAGAAAGAAAAGCCAGCGGCCAGTGCGCTCGGGCCGAGCTTCTCCTCCGGTGAGCCCGTCGATGTGACATCCGACCGCCTCGTCGTCGATGATGGCAAGCACACGGCCATGTTCCGCGCCAATGTCATCGCCCGTCAGGGGACGTCGACGCTCGCGGCCCCCGAGCTCGATGTATTCTACGCAGGCCGCTCCGCGTTGCCCGGCGCTGCCGCGAGCGAGTCGGCAGCCGATCCGGCGGCCTCGCGCCTGACGAAGCTCGAAGCGCGCGGCGGCGTGCTCATGACACGCGATACGGATCGTGCGACGGCAACGACGCTGCACCACGATGCGGAAGCGCAGCGCACGACACTTTCGGGCCCCGTGGATATGACCTCCGGTATCGACCGCCGTGCGACCAGCGCGATGGCCGAGATCGACCACAAGGCAGACCGCATCATGCTCGATGGTGCTGTCGTGCTCTACCAAGGCCGCAACATCCTGCGGGGCGAGCGCCTCGCGATCGATCGCGCGAATGGCCGTGCACGCCTCGATAGCCCCCCGGATGCAGCGCGCGGCCCCGGCCGCATCAGCGTGCTCCTGTACCGCACCGAGCAGCCCGCCCGCTCGCGGCCCTCGGCGCCGGCAGCGGATACGAGCGAGAATGGGGTTATCGGCGCCTTCCGTACCGATCCGAACCAGCCGATCGATATCGACGCGGCGGTGCTGGATTTCGATGAGGCGCGCCGCAATGCGCACTTCACCGGCAATGTCGTCGCCAAACAGGGTGAGTTCGTGATGCGCACACCCAGCCTCACCGCGTATTTCCAGGGACAGACCTCGCTTCTGGCGGCGGCGCCGAAGGGCGGCGATGCCGCATCGGCCTCGAGCCTCAAGAAGATCGAGGCGAGAAACGGTGTGGTGATTACGGGCAAGGACGGGCAGAAGGTGACGGGCGACTCGGCCGATTTCGATCCGGTCGCCAACTTCGCGACCGTCACCGGCCGGGTGATCGTCCATCAGGGCAAGAATGTGGTCGAAGGCTCGAAGCTCATCATGGACCTGACCTCGGGGCGCACCCGCTTTGAGACCGATGGCGCCCAGACCGCGACGGCGAGGCCCGCGCCGGAGAGCTCGCTTCCGTGTGTCGCCGGCCAGACGTGCACCTCCAAGCCGCGCGTCCGCGCCGTTTTCTATCCCAAGGATGCCAAGCGGCCGCCTGCCACTCGCAATGCGCCCGGCTCGGCCGCACGCCAGGGATCCGATCAGGCCCCGACGCCGCGCGGCACGGGCCAGTCCTCCTGGCAGTCTTCGACCACGCCATCGACCACGCCGGCACCCGACGCGGGGGCTTTCCGATGACCTGCCGCCCGGGGATGCCTTCATGAGCCAGAACGGCTGGATGCAGCGGTTCGGCTTCGGCCGCCGCCAAACGCACAATGGTGCGCACCATGAGGAGGAGGCGGAGCCCTACGACTATGCCGATCATGGTCACGGCAGCCACGAGGGCTGGCTGACGGCGGTCGGCGTGCGCAAGTCGTACAAGCGCCGCCTCGTCGTGCGCGGGGTGGATCTCGCCGTCCGCCGCGGCGAGGCCGTGGGCCTCCTCGGCCCCAATGGCGCCGGCCAGACGACCGTCTTCTACATGATCACCGGCCTCGTTCCCGCCGATGCCGGCCCCGCCGCGATCAACGGCCGGGACCCCCCCCGCCTCCCCATGCACCGGCGGGCCCGCCTCGGCATTGGCTACCTCCCTCAGGAAGCCTCGATCTTCCGAGGTCTGACCGTCGAGCAGAACATCATGGCCGTGCTGGAGCTGGTCGAGCCCAACAGGCGGCGGCGGCGCGAGCAGCTCGACGAGCTTCTCGAGGAGTTCCGCATCACCCGCCTCAGGAAGAGCCCCTCGATCGCGCTTTCCGGCGGCGAACGGCGGCGCTGCGAGATTGCCCGGGCGCTCGCCTCCCGCCCGGTCTTCATGTTGCTGGACGAACCGTTCGCCGGCATCGATCCTATTGCGGTGGGCGAAATTCAGCAGCTCGTACGCCACCTTACGCAGCGTGGGCTCGGTGTATTGATCACCGATCACAACGTCCGCGAGACATTGAGCCTCGTGGATCGCGCCTATGTTATTGCCGACGGCCAGGTCCTGACCCAGGGCAGCCCGTCGGAAATCATTGCCAATGAGGATGTCCGCCGGGTGTATCTTGGCGACATGTTCGGTTAAGCGCTGCCCCAAATCAGGGCATGTCTTTTGGCGGAACCGGCACTCGGCACGCAATGCTGTTTACGATTCTGGGCTAGAGTGCTCCGCTAGTTGCAGCACGCGGCCGAACATGAAGGCTGCTGGCATTCGAGTGGTATCCTGCGCGGTGTAGGGCATCGCGGGGCAGCGGTTGGGGATAGTAAGTATGGCGATTACGACGAAGCTCGAGCTCCGCCAGAGCCAGCAGCTCGTCATGACGCCGCAGCTGCAGCAGGCGATCAAGCTCCTGCAGCTCTCCAACCTGGAGCTCAACGAGTTCGTCGATGCCGAGCTCGAGCGCAACCCTCTGCTCGAGCGCGACGATGAGCAGTACCCGGCGTCCGGCCCCACGGAGAGCGCCCCCGAGAAGGAGAGCAGCGCAGAGGACGACTTCGGCGACGACGGCGACTACGGCAATGGCGATGAGCCGTCGGCCGCGCAGGACATGGTCGCCGACGCGACGAAGCTGGCCAGCGACCTCGATGTCGACCGCGATGTCGCCTTCGCCGAGGAGAGCCCGCAAGACATTGCCGCACTGCTCGCCGGCAGCGCCTGGTCCGGCGCCCGCCAGTCCGGCTCGCTGGACAGCGAGGAGGCCGATCTCGAGTCGATCCTGACCAGCGACGTCTCGCTCCGCGAGCATCTGTCAAACCAGCTCCAGCTCGCCGTCAGCGATCCCGTGGAGCGCATGATCGGCGCTTATCTGATCGATCTCGTCGATGACGCCGGCTACCTCCGCGCGGACCTCGATGAGCTGGCCGACCGCCTTGGCGCTGCCTCTGCCCAGGTCAAGGCCGTGCTCGCCAAGCTGCAGACGTTCGATCCGCCCGGCGTGATGGCGACATCGCTCAAGGAATGCCTCGCACTCCAGCTCAAGGAGCGCGGCCGCTACGACCCCATGATCGCGAAGTTCCTCGATCATCTCGAATTGCTGGCCGCGCACGACCTGCGCCAGCTCAAGCGCATTCTCGGCACCGACATGGAGGACATCACCGACATGATCGCCGAGATCCGCTCGCTCAATCCCAAGCCCGGCAATGCCTTCGACGGCCCGCCAGTGCAGACCGTGATCCCCGATGTGCTCGTGCGCCCGGCGAACGATGGGAGCTGGCACGTCGAACTCAACAGCGAGACCCTGCCCCGCGTGCTCGTCAATCGCGCCTACTACACGCGCGTATCACGCAACATGCCGGCGCAATCGCGCGACAAGGAATTCCTGGTCGACTGTCTGAACACGGCCAACTGGCTGGTCAAAAGCCTCGACCAGCGAGCGCGCACGATCCTGCGCGTTGCCGAGGAGATCGTGCGTCAGCAGGATGCCTTCCTCGTGCACGGTGTGCAGCATCTGAGGCCGCTCAATCTCAAGACGGTCGCCGACGCCATCAAGATGCACGAGTCGACGGTGAGCCGCGTCACATCATCGAAGTACATGGCCACGAACCGCGGCATCTTCGAGATGAAGTACTTCTTCAACTCGGCCATTGCCTCGGTCGATAACGGCGTTGCCCACTCCTCCGTCTCGGTCCGCCATCGAATCAAGCCGCTGATCGATGCCGAGGCCGCGAGCGCCGTGCTTTCGGATGATCAGATCGTCGACATCCTCCAGCGCGAGGGGATCGACATTGCGCGCCGCACGGTCGCCAAGTACCGGGAGGCCATGGGGATCGCCTCGTCCGTCCAGCGCCGCCGCGAAAAACGCGCCCATGCCCAGACAGCCCGAGTGGCCGGCTAGGCAGCCGCGGGCACAATCCGGGCCAGGAGCGGGGCTCAGGCGTTGCTATCCCGGGCAAAGCCCTGTAATCACGGCGCCTGAGCCTGATCGTTCCAGAGGGGGCCCCGCGCCCCCCGTCTGGGGTCTGGATCATGCTCTCATCCTAGGCTTGGAATGTGATTGCCTTTGATGAGCCCGCGACGCCGGTTATGGCCGGCAATCGCACTCAGGGGGCGGGTAGCTCAGTGGTAGAGCATCTGACTTTTAATCAGATGGTCGTGGGTTCGATCCCCACCCCGCTCACCAGATAACTCCTTGAAGCAGATTGGATCTGCAGACACAGGTGACGACACAATCTCGTCGCCGGGCATCAACGTTGTCCACAGCAGACAGCGGAACGCGCGTTGCGGGAGAGCGACGAATCAATTCCTCTGAAGATCCGGCGTCAGTACCGCGTCCGCACTGCCCTCTTGCGGATCAAGTTGAGGCGCGCCGGTGGCAGGGGTTAAAAGGGCTTATCGTTGGTACTGGACGATCTGCTCCCAGCCAAATTCATAGACCCCGCTTCGGCGGGGTCTTTGCTTTCAAATGTCTGTGGAACAAAGCATCAACGCCGATCGCATCGTTTTCCGAATCACTTAGCTTCCGCTGCACGTGAACACGGAGCTAGCAAGATGCAGGACGTTGATACCGACAGCATTGTTGCGAGGATCGAAGAACTCGAATGGGAACGAGGGCGTATAAGGTCGATGCGGAGATCGGCGGTGGGTAGCTGCACGTGGATCATCGAGAGAAGCAAGAGCATCAGCGGATACCACGAAACCTCCGCGCGCGCATTTGACCCGGAGCCCTTCGATAAAGAGAAGGACCTCCGTAATCGCCTGAGCCGTATCGAAGCGGAACTGACTGACCTGCGCTCGAAGCTGCGTGCGACGGCGAGCGTCTAAGCTTTCCAGCACGTCATGCAGCGGTTGCCCTTCGAGCTGTTGTCGGCAGGGCTCAGGAGCTGCCAGTTGCTAGGCTCGTGCTTTCCTTGAGCACCGCAGACGCGACACGGCGCAATCGGCACAGAATGATCGATCGACATGCCGAGGCGCTTCGCACGTCGCGAGAGCTTCGCGAACGCGCGCGAGTGTGCTCCGTCATCCACCGCTGACTTGCGCACTCGCCTTAGTGCTGCGCGGGCGTGTCTCGCTGCTCGGAACCTCTCCGGATTGTTCTCGCGCCAGCGCTCAGCGGCGGCAGTGAACTTCTCGCCCCGCATACGTTCGCGATTGCACTCGACACACACGCCACGCCTCTTCACGCGGCGAAGGCCCTTCAGCTCAGGATGCTTCGGGCAGATCTCTCCATAGAACGTCGTGCCCGTGCGACGCTCCTTAGCCTCTGCGTAAGCGACACTGACGCACTCAACGCAATTCTTGTTCGCCGTATAGCGCTCCGTCGTTCCGCACTTCGGGCACGCCTTACCGTGATAGCGCTTCAGGCCAGCACTGAGCGCTACCTGCCGATAGTCCGGAAGCTGGATAGGCGCTCGTCCTTCGCGTCGCTCACGTTGACGACGACGCTTGCAATCCACGCAGTTCTTGTTGCTTGTCCGTCTCTCCGTTCCACCACACGTCACACACGCAGCGCCATGGAACGTCTTGAGCCCTGCTGCCTTCGCGGATGCCCAGTCCTGTGCCTGCCCCTTGCTGGGCGCCTTAGTCGTCTGCTTCCTCGTCAGTGGCTCTCTCATCAATTGATCATATCGCGATTTGCTCGCCTCGAGTTGACTCGGCAAACCCAAGCAAAAGGCCGCTCAACTGGCGGCCCTGGTACTCGTGTCGGCTATGTAGGGGCGAGGTCAGCTCAACGTGGCGTCATACGCGAGCACGACGTCCTCGAAGCTGTGGAATGCTTTGCGCGTCCAGAGCGCATGAGCTGCATCGATGAGCAGCAGCTCAAGACCCTCGGCACGAGCAGCAAGCATACCGCAGCGAGGGTTTAGACGAGCAGCGCGCATCGCATACGCGCAGTCGGCAATCAGGTACATAACATCCAGGCGCATGTCGGGACGTCGCGCATCGTCGTGATAGTGTGAGTTCGTCTGCATGAACCGATCTCCATTCGGTTGATGTGGATAAGACGGCGGGGGCATTGCAGTGCTCTCGCCGTCGCCCTCAATTGTAGATGCCACTTATTCGGAATTCGTTAATCATTGTCGGATCTCGACGCGAGTTAACTGCTCGTTAAGAAGTCGGGGGCTGGCACAGGGGGAAAGATGATTTTGAAGATTGCAGCCGCCGCTGTCTTCGCACTTTGCGCGTACGTCGCGGGGCTTGAGTACACGCTTCACCGCTTTCGCGAGACTGTGCCCAAGGGCTCTTACATCACAACTCAGGCATGCTTCGAGAGCGTCGCAAGCGCGCGATCCAAAGAACACATGGTGGGATGACTTCTTGAAGCGGCAGTTCCCTTGGTACGGCATCAGAGAGAACCCGCGCATCTCTGACGACAAGCTCAAAGCCGACCTGCGACGCCTACTCGACAGAAGCTTGAAGTAGCTCTGCGCTTACCCAACACCGTCGAATTGATTGCGCCGCCGTGCGCGGCCTTCTGATGAGGTAGCAGATGTCTCGCGAAGCTATCATTGCAGCGGCGGTCTCGGCGGCAGGCTCAGCGATCTTGCTCTTCCTTGGCGCTCTCCTCAATCACCTCACGAGCAGCGCGCGATATCGCCGTCAGCAGATCGCGGAGAAGGAAAAGAGGCGCGCCGAGAAGTTTGAGGAGCTGATTGCGGTCCTATTCGAGTTCAATCAGTGGCTCGATACACTCGGCAACATCTACCTTTTCGGTCGCAACATCGAAGAGCCAATCTCACCACTGCCGCGAGCCGACGCGATTGCTGCAGTGTACTTCCCGAGCTTCCGGAAGAAGCTCCTGGCGTTAGATCAAAAGTCGAACGCTTACTATCTGTGGCTGCTTCAGCGCGCTCAACTCAGGCTAGCTGGCAAGTCCATGGATGAGGTGTGCGCTGGGCGAGGTGAGCAGTTTACGCCTTACTACCAGCTGTTCCTCGATCTTATCGACGATCTCCACGATTTTGCTGATCGTGAGTTCCGCTGAAGCATGGAATTGCAATGGACCTTCTCGACTCGAAGGAATTCTGGGCTGCCGTCATTGGCGCAATCGTCGGTGGTTTAATAGCCGCGCTAACGCAATGGTTCTTCTCGTGGTCGCAGCGGAAGCAGCAAGAGCGAGCCCTCGCGACTTCGTTGCTCCTCAAGCTAGGAAAGCTGACCGCGACTTTGATGGCCACCAAGCAGCACGTGGACGACTGCTTTGCAGAGGCTGGGGACGTCGGTCGCGACACTCAGCCGTGGCAGATACTCACCCCTATCGCCAATTTAGCTGCTCCTATCAGCTTCACGTCTGACGAGCTGGCGTTGCTCCTCGCTCAGGCCAATGACAGAATCTTTCATCTTGTTCTGGGCTTGGACGATCGGCACAACGACATCATGACATTGATGAGGTCGTTTCAGGAGAAGCGCGCTGACATCAATCGCATGATCGAACCTCATCAGATTATCGAGCGCGTTGTCGGCGACCGTGTTGACATTCGCTACCCACCTCAGTTGATGGTCAAATTGAGCCCTTACACCATCGATCTAAACTCGCTCATCGGTCACCTTCAAACCGACCTGCCGAAGGATGTCCGAACTGCTCGCGAGGCCACCGAGCGGGCGCAGACGCTGCTGAAGAATCGACTGCACCTCAAGTTCCGGCTTCAGATCAACGACCTCCCACTAAGGAACGACGCTGCGCCTGCCGCTTAAACGCGTGCCTCGGCTCTCAGGGCTGCTCAGACAGCGCGATCTCGACATCACCGGCTAGGGAAGTAGCTGCGCGGATGCCCGGCAGCCTAGAGAGCGCTTGCGAGAGTTGCCTAGACCTCTGATGGCAGAGCAGACCTCTCTGCGCGGCAAATCGACCAAGATGTGCCGAGAACCCCTATTTTTGTGCGGAATTCATGCCGGAACAAACCGGGACCCGCGCATAGCCTCTGCCTGCTCGCATCGAGTGAGCGTAACCAGTAGAGGAATGCGAATGACCGAAACAATGAACTCTAGACCGGACTTCATGTTTCAAGGCGCTTGGCTTGCCAGATCGGTAAGACGCCGTGTGAAGAACCTAGCTCCACAACATGACCCAGTGGACGCGGTCGCCGAGTATCTCCACGGCCTGATCGCCGAGCTTGTGATCATCTTGGAGGCCGAAGGCGTCGAAGGCGACTTTGTGCTGAGACATCGAGTGGAAGATCTCTTGGAGGACAGCATGAGATTCATCGAGGATTGTCGCGCTGAAGATGCGAAGCAAGGCGTCGAAGAAAAGCGGGCCGTCAGGTTACATCTTGTGCCCTTCGAGGACGACGGTTCGCCAGCAAGCTAGACCTCTCCATCCTGTGTCTGACCCACGACTGCATGAGGCATGAGTCAGACACAGGATGTGCTCGCTGAGGAGGATGTTCCTTGCTCACGCGAGAGCGCCATAGAGGCCAGTGTTCCTTGCGCATGCCCACGCCCTTTACGCGCTCGTGTGCTAGTGCTCCGACGTTCTGATCGGATGTCAGGAGAACATCTGTCTTCTAGACGATTTTGTTATTTTGTTATTTTGGGGCAATGCGCTCGCAAAATCACATAATAACAAAATCATCTCTCTTTTCTATCGCGTGCGCGCGTGTAGTCACTTCGTCGGTACTTGATAGCGCCCGTGCCCCAAACGATCGACTTCGCCGCGCTTGTGCATGTTCATCAGCAGTTGATTGACCGCCCCCTTGTCACGCCCCACGGACTTCGCGATCTCGTCGTTAGTCATCTCGCCCCGCTCGCGGAGCAGTCGAAGAATTTCCCGACGATGTCCTGAGACGCGGCGTTCGCGCGCATCACCCGCGATCACGAGGCGAGCGCCCTCCTGTTCCAGCGCCCACTCGACCGGCTCAATGTCACGACCCGCGCCCTGAAGCTCCAGGCCGTTCTTATCGGACTTGAATACGAACCAGCTATCCACCGCCGCCACAGTGCCGGTGCTTCCGATGATCTGATCCTGAGCATCGTCCGAGGCAGCTTTGCGCGTATGGTAGACGACAAGGACGACGATCTGCAGGCGATGAGCCAGCGCGTGAAGGCGCGACATCAGCTCGCAGTCCTGCTGGTACGGATCGTTGCCCTGCGACGCCGAGGGCCTGATTTTGGTCAGCGTATCGATCGCGACAACCTTCGCATCATGCTTCCGGACGGCTCGCTCGATTTCCTTTTCCCACTCGTCCCGCGACAGCTCGTGCGTGATGTGCAATCCGACCGGTGCCTCGCGTCCGTCTTGCAGCAGCTTTGAAAGTCGTTCCTTGAGCCGGTGCGGACCACCCTCGAGGTCGTAATAAATCGCGTTGCTCTTTTTCGTCTTGAGCATGCCGAACGTGTCGCTGCCGCGAGCGATATCCATGAGCATCGCGAGCGTCATCCACGATTTGCCCTTTTTGGGCTTGCCCGCAAGGATCGTCAGGCCATTGACCAGAATGTCCTCGACGATGAAATCCCGCGGCCTGAATACCGTCTTCATCAAATCCGCTGCGCTATATGTTTTGGGAAGTCTACTCACATCCCTGAGCGCCGGTCGGGTAATTGTGGTTTTCACTGCACGCGTAGTCACGCTATATTCCCCTATGTTGTGAGCATTGTGCTCGTGACCTTCTCGACCCCAACTGCAATCGATCCTTCTGAGGCGCAGCGCTCACCCGCTGCGCCTATTTTTTGGTCGACCACCTCCTTTTCTCGATTGCCCCGGCCTATAGCCTGCAGCCAAGAGAGCTTTCGTCTCTTCGATGTATTTAATTGCATGGCGACCACTAGTCGATCGAGGTTTGCCGAGTTCCGCGTGATTTCTGATCCTTTGTCGGTTTGCTTGGCATGTCCGACAATTTCGAGTTTCAAATGCGCTTCCTATCGTGCGGCATGTTTTAGTTGCAGCTACTAACATATTGCTTCTTCCGTGCGAGCCTGTTATCAGTTTATGAGTAATTGTCGCCGTACTCTGAGCGCTTCGCATCGAAGGCTCGCGACGACCTGACAATCGCTTCCATTTCGTTCGGGCTCGCTCCACCGCCGGCGACGGTCGACGCAATCGCCCACACGATGTCGCTGCGCATCTCCTTGCCTGGGTCAGTCTTCACGTACTTATCAACCGCGTCCCCTGTACCTTTACGCACGCGCAGATGACCGAATTTCTTCAACGCTTCCGCGGCTGTAGGCACAGACCCACTGCTATCCGAGCAGTAGCCCAGGGTTGTGCCAGCCCGATCAAACGAGCCGTTGGGCATCCACATGCAGTTGCGGAAGGGCTTCTTGAACTCGCGTGCGTAGGCGAGATCAAACGAGAGCGGCAGCTCATCAGGCAGCTCCACGTCCCATCGCCGATAGCGCAGCATGAACTCGCTGCGAGGATACAAACGCAGCGTCTTTCGGATCTCGTCCTTAGAGGCGTACCAGCCAGCAATAAGGACGACGCGTTCCTTGCCTTCGACTGCTTCGCGGGCATAAAGATCAAAAGGCAAATGC
>Ga0066256_1003282_pt1 | contig 15919 bp, 17 predicted proteins | sample ThiBio_1000_biof_FD_87107 | JGI IMG/M metagenome (GOLD analysis project Ga0066256, IMG submission 87107) | Wastewater bioreactor microbial communities from Cape Town, South Africa - Thiocy_expt_1000_biof (version 2) | ecosystem: Engineered > Bioreactor > Thiocyanate-remediating >...
ATCACCGGCGACCTTGATCAGCAGGCCGGCGCTTCCCCGGTGTTCGACTCCTATGTGGAAGCCGGCGTGCGTCGCTTCCAGGCGCGCCATGGCATCGGCCAGACCGGCGTCGTCGCCAAGCAGACGTTCACCGAAATGAACGTGCCGATCCAGACCCGTATTCGTCAGCTCGAGATCAATCTGGTGCGTTTGCGCGCCTTCTCCGGCAATCTCGGCAGCCGCTTCGTCACCCTCAACATTCCGGCCGCCGCTGTCGAGACGGTTGAGAACGGTCAGATCGCGACCCATCACCAGGCTGGTGTCGGCAAGATCGATCGTCAGTCGCCGGTCATGCAGGCGCGGGCGCTGTCGGTGAACTTCAACCCGTTCTGGACGGTTCCTGCCTCGATCATCCGCAAGGATCTGATCCCCAAGATGCAGCAGGATCCGAACTATCTGACCGAGAACAAGATCCGCATCTTCACCCGCCAGGGCCAGGAACTGCAGCCCTCGCAGGTCAACTGGAACTCCAACGAAGCCACCAACTACATGTTCCGCCAGGATCCGGGCGGCGAAATCAATTCGCTCGGCTTCGTGCGCATCGATATCGCCAATCCGCATGGCGTCTACATGCACGACACGCCGGCCAAGGGCATTTTCGGCGACGACTATCGCTTCGTCTCCTCGGGCTGCGTGCGCGTGCAGAACGTGCGCGACCTCGTCACCTGGCTGCTGCGCGACACTTCCGGCTGGGACCGCCAGCGCTTCGAGCAGACGATCAGGAGCGGCGAGAACATGCCGGTCAACCTGGCGGCACCCGTGCCGGTCTATTTCGTCTACATCTCTGCCTGGTCGACGGGCGATGCCGTGGTGCATTTCCGCGACGACATCTACGGCATGGACGGCGTCGACGAGCTGCAGCTCTCCAGCTCGCTCTGACCGGGCTCAGGCCGGGGCGCGCTCGCGGGCGCGCCGCGCCAGCCGGGTCCTGATGCTTTCCACGTCGGCGCGCGGCGTCGCCGCGAACAGCGTCTTCGTGTAGCCGTGCTTCGGGTGGGCGAAGACCTCCTCGCGGCTTCCCTGCTCGACCGCCTCGCCGAAATACATCACCATCACGTCGTCGGCGATGTAGCGCACGACCGACAGGTCGTGGCTGATGAAGACGTAGGCCAGCCCGAACTCGTCCTGCAGGTCGGACAACAGGTTGAGCACCTGCGCCTGCACCGACAGGTCCAGCGCCGAGACCGGCTCGTCGAGGACGAGGAGCTGGGGGTTGAGCATCAGCGCCCGGGCGATCGCGATGCGCTGGCGCTGGCCGCCCGAGAACATGTGCGGGTAGCGGCCGTAATGCACGGTCTCCAGCCCCACCTTGCGCAGCATGTCCATGGCGCGCGCCTTGCGGTCGGCCGCGCTCATGTCGGTGTTGATGGCGAGCGGCTCCATCAGCGCGTCGCCGATCTTCTGGCGCGGGTTGAGCGAGCCGTAGGGGTTCTGGAAGACGATCTGCACCTTGCGGCGCAGCTCCGCGCCCGGCCGGCCGGTCGCGATGTCGACCTTCTTGCCATCGAGATAGAGCTCGCCGGCCGTCGCCGGGTCGATCAGCGTGATGATGCGCGCCAGCGTGGACTTGCCGCAGCCGGATTCGCCGACGATCGCCAGCGTCTTGCCCTTCTCGACCGAGAAGGAGACGCCCTTGACCGCATGCACCACCTTCGGCTGGCGGAACAGCCCGCCCGGCACGATGTAGTCGCGCTTGATGTCGCGGCCTTCGAGGACCTTTGCGCCCATCGTTCCTACCTCGGCCCGGTGGTCATGAATTCGCTCTCCGCCAGCAGGCCGGCGATCGTCGGCAGCCGGTCGCCGGTGGCGTTCTCGGGCAGCGCCGAGAGCAGGGCGCGGGTGTAGGCGCTCTTCGGGCTCTCGAACAGCGACAGCACGTCGGCCTCCTCCACCTTGCGGCCCTTGTACTGAACGATCACGCGGTCGGCGGTCTCGGCGACGACGCCCATGTTGTGGGTGATCATGATCATGCCCATGCCGTGCTCGGCCTGCAGCCGCATCAAGAGGTCGAGGATCTGCTTCTGGATCGTCACGTCGAGCGCCGTGGTCGGCTCGTCGGCGATCAGCAGCTTGGGGTTGCAGGCGATCGCCATGGCGATCATCACGCGCTGGCACTGGCCGCCCGACATCTGGTGCGGAAAGGAGGACAGCCGCTCCTCCGCCTGCGCGATGCCGACCGCCTCCAGCAGCTCGACGGCGCGCCGGCGGCGCGCCTTGCGGTCGAGCCCGAGGTGGAAGCGCAGCACCTCCACGATCTGGAAGCCGACCGTGAAGCACGGGTTGAGGCTCGCCATCGGCTCCTGGAAGATCATCGCGATGTCGCGGCCGATGATGCGCCGGCGCGCCGCGTCGTCCAGCGACAGCAGGTCCTTGCCGTCGAACACCATCCTGTCGGCGGTGACCTTGGCGATCCACGGCAGCAGGCCCATCACCGCCAGCATCGAGACGGACTTGCCCGAGCCGCTCTCGCCGACGATGGCCAGCACCTCGCGCTGGTCGACGGTGAGCGACACCCCGTCGACGGCGCGGAACGGGCCGGTCGCGGTGGCGAACTCGACGACGAGGTTCTCGATCTCCAGCAGCGCCATCGTCACGACCTCTTCATCTTCGGGTCGAGCGCGTCGCGCAGCCCGTCGCCGACGAGGTTGATGGCGAGCACGGTGATGAGGATCGCCAGGCCGGGGAACGTCACCACCCACGGCGCGCGCAGGATGAACTCGCGAGCCGTCGCCAGCATCGTGCCCCATTCGGGGATCGGCGGCTGCGCGCCCATGCCGAGGAAGCCGAGCGCGGCCGCCTCCAATATGGCGTTCGAGAAGGACAGCGTCGCCTGCACGATCAGCGGCGCGACGCAGTTCGGCAGGATGGTCCTCAGCATCAGCCTGAGATGGCTGGCGCCGGCGATCCTCGATGCGGTGACGTATTCGCGGTTCTTCTCCGCCATCACCGCCGCGCGCGTGAGCCGCGCGAAATGCGGCTGCAGCACGATGGCGATCGCGAGCATGGCGTTGAACAGGCCCGGCCCGAGGATCGCCACCAGCACCAGCGCCAGCAGCAGCGAGGGGAAGGACAGGATGATGTCCATGACCCGCATGATCAGCGCGTCCACCCAGCCGCCGAAATAGCCGGCCAGGATGCCGAGCACGATGCCGCTGACGAGCGCGAAGACGACGACGACAAGTCCTATGAACAGCGAATAGCGCGCGCCGTGGATCAGCCGCGAGAGGATGTCGCGGCCGACGGCGTCGGTGCCGAGGAGGAACATCGGCTTGCCGCCTTCCTGCCAGGCCGGCGGGGTGAGCAGGGAATCGCGGAACTGCTCCTGCGGCAGGTGTGGCGAAATCAGCGGCGCGAATATCGCCATCAGCACCAGCGCGGCGAACACGAAGAGGCCGATCACGGCGCCGGTGTTCGCCGAATAATAGTGCCAGAACTCCGCCAGCGCGCGTCGGCGCGTGCCTGCGGCGAGCGCGCCGGATGCGGATTCGCCTGCGGACTGGTCGGTCATCTCACTGCACCCTGATGCGCGGGTTGATGACGGCGTAGAGCACGTCGACGATCAGGTTCACCGCCATCACGATCAGCGCGATGATGAGAAGGCCGCTCTGCACCACCACGTAGTCGCGCTTGCCGATGGCGTCGATCATCCATTTGCCGATGCCGGGCCAGGAGAAGATCGTCTCCGTCAGGATCGCGCCCGCCATCAGCGTGCCCACCTGCAGGCCGATGGTGGTGACGATCGGGATCAGCGCGTTGCGGAAGGCATGCAGCCCGACGACGCGGCGCGGCGACAGACCCTTGGCGCGCGCCGTGCGCACATAGTCCTCCGACAGCACCTCCAGCATGGCCGAGCGCGTCTGGCGGGCGATGACGGCGAGCGGAATGGTGGCCAGCACGATGGATGGCAGGATCAGGTGGCTGACCGCCGACCTGAAGGCGCCCGGCCGGCCCGAGATCAGGCTGTCGATCAGCATGAAGCCGGTCGTCGGCCTGAAGAAATATTGCAGGCCGATGCGGCCCGAGACGGGGGTCCAGCCGAGATAGCCGGAAAAGAAGATGATGAGCAGCAGTCCCCACCAGAAGATCGGCATCGAGTAGCCGGTCAGAGCCACGCCCATGGTGGCCTGGTCGAACCACGAGCCGCGCTTGACGGCGGCGAAGATACCGGCCGGAATGCCGATCAGCACGGCGATGATGAGAGCGACCGTCGCCAGTTCCAGCGTGGCCGGGAATAGCGCCTGGAACTCGCCCAGCACCGGCCGCTTGGTGGCGATGGAGATGCCGAAGTCCCCGGTCAGCACCTGGCGGAGGTATTCCAGATACTGAACCACGTAGGGACGGTCGTAGCCGAACTGGTGGATCAGCTCGTTGTAGCGCTCGGGGCTGACGCCGCGCTCGCCCGCCAGCGCCAGGATGGGATCGCCGGGAAGCAGCCGCACGAAGGCGAAGGCCGCCAGCGAGATGCCGAACACGGTCGGGATGATGAGTGCCAGCTTGTGGAGGAGATAGCGGAGCATCGTCCTTGATAAAACGGCGGCGCCAGATGTCCAGCGCCGCCGTTTCCGTTCATGCGCGCGGCATCATTCGGCGACGTCGACGCCGTCGAAGCGATGGATGCCGAGCGGATCCATGACGAAGCCCTGAACCTTCTTGTTCATCGGCATGAACACCTTGGAATGGGCGATCGTCAGCCACGGCGCCTCGCGCTTGAACACGACCTGCGCTTCCTCATAGATCTTGGTGCGCTCGGCGACGTCCGTGGTGGCCTTGCCCTTCTGCAGCAGGTCCTCGAACTCCTTGTTGCACCAGATCGCGTAGTTGGACTGGCCGATGGCCGAGCAGCCCAGCAGGAACAGGAAGTTGTCGGGGTCGCCGTTGTCGCCGGTCCAGCCGAGCTGGAAGGCGCCGTCGCGGTCCTTGGCTTTGCCGCGCTCGCGGTACTCGGTCCACTCGTAGCTGACGATCTCGGCCTTGACGCCGACCTTGGCGTAGTCGGCCTGGATCAGTTCGGCCACGCGGCGCGCGTTCGGGTTGTACGGGCGGCTGACCGGCATGGCCCAGATCTTCATGGACAGATCCTTGACGCCGGCCTCCTCAAGCATCTTCTTGGCGGCATCCGGATCGTACGGATCGTCCTTGATGTCCTTGTTGTATGACCACATCGTCGGCGGGATCGGGTTCACCGCTACCTGGCCTGCGCCCTGGTAGACCGCGTCGATGATGGCCTGCTTGTTGACGGCCATGTTGAGGGCCTTGCGGACCTCGACCTTGTCGAACGGCGGCTGCGTGGTGTTGTAGGCCATGTAGCCGATGTTCAGGCCTTCCTGCTCGTCGACCTTGAGGTTGGCGTCGGCCTGCAGGCCCGCAATGTCGGCGGGCGCCGGATACGACATGATATCGCATTCGCCGGCCTTCAGCTTCTGCGCGCGCACGGCCGGGTCGGTCGTGATGGCGAAGATCAGGTCGTCGATCTTCTGGCGGCCGCCGAAATAGCCGTCCCATGCCTGATAGCGAATGACCGCGTCGACCTGGTAGTCGACGAACTGGTAGGGGCCGGTGCCGACCGGCTTCTGGGTGAACTGCTGCAGCGTGCCGGCCTTCTGGAGCTGGTCGGCATATTCCTTCGAGACGATCGAGGAGAAGTCCATGCCGAGGTCGGGCAGGAAGGCCACCTCGGGCTTGTTGAGCACGAACTTCACCGTCAGGTCGTCGACCTTGACGATTTCCTTCAGCAGCTCAGGGAAGCCCATGCCGGTGAAATACTCCCAGCCGGTGCCGGGCAGGTATTCGTACCAGGGGCTGTCCTTCTTCCACTGCCGCTCGAAGGAGAAGATCACGTCGTCGGCGTTGAGGTCGCGGGTCGGCTTGAAGTAGTCGGTGGTCTGGAACTTGACGCCGGGCCGCAGCTTGAAGGTGTATTCGAGACCGTCGGCCGAGACCGTCCAGCTCTCGGCCAGCCCGGGCATGATGGAGGTCTTGCCGTGCTCGAACTCGACCAGGCGGGAATAGATGGTGCGCGAGGATGCATCGAAATCGTTGCCGCCGCTCCACGGCGACGGGTCGAAGCCTGCGGGCGAGGCTTCCGAGCAATAGACCAACTGCTTGGCCTGCGCTGTCCCGCCGATGACGGTTGCAGCGAGCAACGCGGCCGCAAAGGTCAGTCTCGTTCTCATTGAGGTCTCCCGTTTTTTTATTTCGGATCTCGCATCGCGGGTCCTTGATACGAGGATATAGCCCGAAGGAAACCGCTTTGGAACTCTCCTCGCGTCGTGTTTCGGTGCGATCCGGCCGCAGAAGAGCCCCCCGGACACCCCATCTGCACAGGCTGCCCCCAAGTGCCGGCGAGCCAGTTGTCGCGGGGCGGGGATTTCGCGCCTCGGCGCGTGGCAGCCCTCTCCGATTCGTGATATGCGCCCGGCTCGCACGTTCCCGACAAGCTAGTCCGAAAGGCTGAACACCGATGGCCACAGCGACCGCCCAGACGGCATCCGCCGGCACGTTCTTCACCGCGCCGCTGGAGGAGATCGACCCGGAGATCTTCGGCGCGATCCGGTCGGAGCTCGGTCGCCAGCGCCACGAGATCGAGCTGATCGCCTCGGAGAACATCGTCTCCCGCGCCGTGCTCGAGGCGCAGGGCTCGGTGATGACCAACAAGTACGCGGAAGGCTATCCGGGCAAGCGCTACTACGGCGGCTGCCAGTTCGTCGACATCGCCGAGGAGCTGGCGATCGAACGGGCGAAGAGGCTGTTCGACTGCAAGTTCGCCAACGTGCAGCCGAACTCCGGCTCGCAGATGAACCAGGCGGTTTTCCTGGCGCTGCTCAGGCCCGGCGACACCTTCATGGGGCTGGACCTCAATTCCGGCGGTCCCCTGACGCACGGCTCGCCCGTCAACATGAGCGGCAAGTGGTTCAACGTCGTCTCCTACGGCGTGCGCCGCGACGACCATCTGCTCGACATGGACGAGGTGGAGCGGCTGGCCCACGAGCACAAGCCGAAGCTGATCCTGGCCGGCGGCACCGCCTATTCGCGCATCTGGGACTGGAAGCGTTTTCGCGAGATCGCGGATGCGGTCGGCGCCTATCTGATGGTCGACATGGCCCACATCGCCGGGCTGGTCGCCGGCGGCCAGCATCCGTCGCCGCTGCCGCATGCGCATGTCGTCACCACCACCACCCACAAGAGCCTGCGCGGCCCGCGCGGCGGCATGGTGCTGACCAACGACGAGGAGATCGCCAAGAAGATCAACTCGGCCGTGTTTCCCGGCCTGCAGGGCGGCCCGCTGATGCACGTCATCGCCGCCAAGGCGGTGGCCTTCGGCGAGGCGCTGCGGCCGTCCTTCAAGGCCTATGCGGCCGACGTCGTCGCCAACGCCAAGACGCTCGCCGCGAGCCTCAGGGAGACCGGGCTCGACATCGTCTCGGGCGGCACCGACAACCACCTGATGCTGGTCGACCTGCGGCCCAAGAACGCCACCGGCAAGCGGGCCGAGGCCGCGCTCGGCCGCGCCAACATCACCTGCAACAAGAACGGCATCCCCTTCGACCCGGAAAAGCCCTTCGTCACCTCGGGCGTCCACCTCGGCACGCCCGCCGGCACCACGCGCGGCTTCGGCCAGGCCGAGTTCCGCGAGATCGGCAAGCTGATCGCCGAGGTGCTGGACGGGCTGAAGGTGGCCAACTCCGACGAGGGCAATGCCGCCGTCGAAGCCGCCGTGAAGAAGAAGGTCACGACCCTGACCGACCGCTTCCCGCTGTATTCGTATCTGGGGTGACATTTCGACGGCCGGAATCGGTGCGTCATTGCGATCCCGTGCTAAAGGTAATACCTTTTTAGATTGGGTATTACGGAGGCTGCGATGAATACGACGGTGACCACCAAAGGGCAGGTGACAATCCCGAAGGGGGTACGCGAGATGCTGGGGCTTGTCCCCGGCAGCAAGGTGCGGTTCAGGCGGACGGAACAGGGCGACATCGTCATCGAGCCGGCCGAGGGCGAGAAACCTGCCAGCCGTTTCGAAAAATATCGCGGATTTCTCAAGGGCGGGATGACCACGGACGAGATCATGGCCCTGACGAGGGGCGAGGATTGACGTTCGTCGATTCGAACGCCCTGCTGGATGCGCTGACCGAGGACCCGAAATGGGGGCCTTGGGCGAGCGCGGCGATCGAGGATATCGTCTATGCCGAACTGGCCGTGGGTTTCCCGACGATCGAGTCGCTCGATCACTTCGTGGCGGAGGTGGGACTCAAGATCGTGCCGATGCCGAGGTCTGCCCTCTATCTGGCGGCAAAGACGCACTTGCGTTATCGGCGGGCAGGCGGAACACGGACGAGCGTGCTTCCGGACTTCTTCATAGGTGCGCAGGCGGCGGTGTCGAGTGCCGCAGTGCTGACGCGGGATGCCCGGCGGTTCCGCACCTACTTCCCCACGGTCGAACTCATTTCTCCTGAAACGGATTGATCCATGCGCTGCCCTTATTGCCAGTCGCTCGACACGCAAGTGAAGGACTCGCGGCCTGCCGAGGACGGCGCCGCGATCCGGCGCCGGCGCGTCTGTCCCGACTGCGGCGGCCGTTTCACCACCTTCGAGCGGGTCCAGCTCCGCGACCTGATGGTGGTCAAGAAGAGCGGCCGCAAGGTGCCGTTCGACCGCGACAAGCTGATGCGCTCCTTCGACATCGCGCTCAGGAAGCGCAACGTCGAGCCGGAGCGCGTCGAGCGCGCCGTCACCGGCATCGTGCGCCAGCTCGAGAGCTCCGGCGAGGCCGAGATCGCGTCCGAGAACATCGGCGAGCTGGTCATGGAGGCGCTGAAGTCGCTCGATGACGTCGCCTATGTGCGCTACGCCTCCGTCTACCGCAATTTCCGCGAGGCGCGCGATTTCCACGAGCTGCTGGGCGAGCTCAAGGGCGAGGACGAGGCGGGCTGAGACATGGCTGACGCCGGGCTCGACCGCCGCTTCATGGCCGCCGCGCTGCGCCTGTCGGCGCGCCACCGCGGCCTGACCGGCACCAACCCCTCCGTCGGTACGCTGATCGTGCGCGACGACGGCGCCGGTCCGGCGATCGTCGGCTCAGGCATCACCGCGATCGGCGGCCGGCCGCATGCCGAGACGCAGGCGCTGGCGGAAGCCGGCGCGCTCGCCCGCGGCGCCACCGCCTATGTCACGCTGGAGCCCTGCGCTCATCACGGCCGCACGCCGCCCTGCGCCGAGGCGCTGGTCGCGGCGGGCGTCGCCCGCGTCGTGGGAGCTGCCAGCGACCCCGACCCGCGCGTCTCCGGCCGCGGCTATGCCATCCTGCGCGCCGCCGGCATCGAGGTGGTCGAGGGCGTGCTTGCGGCGCAAGCCGCCGACCTGATGGCCGGCTATCTGATTCGATCTGCGAGCAAGCGGCCGGAAGTGACTCTGAAGCTTGCGGTTTCGGTCGACGGCATGATCGGCCGGACGGGCGAGGGCCAGGTCGCCATCACCGGCCCGGTTGCGCGCGCGCAGGTGCACCTGATGCGCGCGGCAAGCGACGCCATCCTGGTCGGCATCGGCACCGCGCTCGCCGACGATCCGGAGCTGACCTGCCGTCTGGCGGGGCTGGAGCGACGCTCGCCGCTGCGTATCGTGCTCGACCCGCATGTGCGGCTGCCGGCCGGCTCGAAGCTGGCGCGCACGGCCCGCGACGTGCCGGTGCTGGTCGCCGCCGAGCCGGCGAATGCCGCCCGCGCCGGCGCGCTGGCCGCACTCGGCGTCGAGTTCATCGGCGTCGAGATGGCCGACGGCGCGATCGCGCTGCCGGAGCTGATGGAGGATCTCGCCGCACGCGGCGTCTCGACCGTGATGGTCGAGGGCGGCGCCGAGACGGCGCGGCGCTTCCTCGCCGAGGGGCTGGTCGACCGCATCGCGCTGTTCACCGGCCCCGGCACGATCGGCACCGGCGGCATTCTGTCGCCGGTCGTGCGCGGCCGCATCCCGGAAGGATTCGCGCTTGCCCGCGCCGCGCGCTATGGCGACGACGCTTACGAGGAATTCACGAGGCAGACCTGATGTTCACCGGCATCGTCACCGACATCGGCACGGTCGGCGCCGTGCGCCCGCTGGTGGAGGGCGTGCGCCTGCGCGTCGAGACCGGCTACGACCCCGCCACCATCGCCATCGGCGCCTCCATCGCTTGCGCCGGCGTCTGCCTGACCGTGGTGGCGCTGCCGGAGGTTGGCTCCAACGCCCGCTGGTTCGAGGTCGAGGCCTGGGAGGAGGCGCTGCGGCTGACGACGGCGCGCGACTGGAGCGCCGGCACCCGCATCAACCTCGAACGCGCCCTGAAGATCGGCGACGAGCTGGGCGGCCACATCGTCTCCGGCCATGTCGACGGCATGGCGACGATCGTCGAGAGGAAGGACGAGGGCGACGCGGTGCGCTTCACGCTGGAGGCGCCGGCCGAGCTGGCCCGCTTCATCGCACCCAAGGGCTCGGTCGCGCTCGACGGCACCTCGCTGACGGTCAACCGCGTCGCGGGCAACCGCTTCGACGTGCTGCTCATCCACCACTCGCTGACGGTCACCACCTGGGGCGAGCGCAGGGTCGGCGACAGCGTCAACCTCGAGGTCGACACGATGGCGCGCTACGCCGCCCGGCTGATGGAAGCCGACCGGCCGACTTAACCTGCCGCGAGCCAGACCAGATAGACGATCAGGACCGCGGCGATGCCGAGGTCCGACGCCATCGCGGCGATCTCCGCGCGGGTCGTCGCCTTGTTCCTGACATGCTGCAGCCCGGCGAGGCCGTAGAAGATCGCGCCGGCAAGGGCGAGGGCCGGCACCCAGGCCGGGAACCACAGGCTCGCTATGGAAGGAATGCCGAGCGCGAGGTTTCCGAAGCCGATTTCGAGGACGAGGGCGGTCGCCGCCGGATCCCTGATCTCGAAGATGTGCTCGGCCGTGAAGGCCGGCTGCATGAGCTGGCGAACGGCCGCCGTGGCGAGGCGCCACCCGACGCCCCAGAAGACGAACCATTTGCCGAGCGCGACGGCCAGCGCCGTGCCGTAGGCGACATCGACCGCGATCGATACGATCGGCAGCACGATCATGAAAAGGACGATTGCCGCCAGTTGCATAGCATCCCCCATGCCGTGCCCAGACCGTGCGACAGTACAGGAAACCGCGACGGCCGCCTACGGTATTGGTGAGGCGTCGAAGCATGCAGCGGCGGTCGTGGCGCCCGCGCTCCGCCCCGCCGCGGCGGGTTGGGCCCGTGCGCGCGGGGGAGCCTGCGCCCGCCGCCGGGTCGGCTTTAACGGCCGCGCCTTCCCGAGCCCCCCAAGGCTGGCACCCCCGAGCCCGGCACGGCCGCCCCGCCCCCCCCAAAGGCCCACCTGCTGATCGTCGAGGCGCGCTACTACGACGACCTCGCCGACGCGCTGCTCGACGGCGCGCGCGCAGCGATCGAGGAGGCCGGCGCCACCTGCGACGTCGTCACCGTGCCCGGCGCGCTGGAGATCCCGGCGGCGATGGCGTTCGCGCTCGACGGCGGCCGCAACGGCGGCACCTTCTACGACGGCTTCGTCGCGCTCGGCTGCGTCATCCGCGGCGAGACCTACCATTTCGACATCGTCGCCAACGAATCGAGCCGCGCCCTGATGGACCTCGCGATCGCGGAGTCCGCGGCCATCGGCAACGGCATCCTCACCGTCGAGAACGAGGCCCAGGCCTGGGCGCGCGCGCGCGTCTCCGAGGGCGACAAGGGCGGTTTCGCGGCGCGCGCCGCGCTCACCATGATCGCGCTGCGCGCGAAGCTGGGAGCCTGACCTTGCCGGAACCGGAGCGAACGGGACCGAACCAGCGGGGCGCCAACAAGCGCGGCGCCGCCCGGCTGGCCGCCGTGCAGGCGCTCTACCAGATGGACCTGTCGGGCAGCGGCGTGCTGGAGACGGCGGCCGAGTACGAGGCGTTCCGGCTCGGCAAGGAGCTCGACGGCGAGCACTACCGCGAGGCCGATCCGCAATGGTTCCGCGCGATCCTGGCCGGCGTCGTCGAGCACCAGAAGACGATCGACCCGGTGATCCGCGAATCGCTGACCGAGGATTGGCCGCTGTCGCGCCTCGACACGACGCTGCGCGCCATCATAAGCTGGTGAACGCCGTGCTCGACCGCGTCGCCCGCCGCGCCCGTGGCGAGGGCAGGGGACGCGACCCGGCATGAACGCGGACGCCGGCCTCTCCCGCGACGCGGTCCGCACCACGCTGATCCTGGCGGCCGCGCAGGCCGTCATCGGCTCGGCCGGGCCGATCTGCTTCTCTCTCGGCGCGCTCGCCGGCGACTACCTGCTCGGCCCCGACAAGTCGTTGGCGACCGCGCCGGTGACGGCCTTCAACGTCGGCGTCGCCGTCGGCGCCATCCCCGCCGCCGCCATCATCCGCGCGCTCGGCCAGCGAAACGGCTTCATGTCGGGAACCGTCATCACCGGCCTTGGCGGCGCGCTCGCCGCGCTGGCGCTGTTCCGGTCGGGCTTCTGGCTGTTCGCGGCCGGCCTCCTGATGATCGGCATCGGCAGCGCCTTCGTCCAGCAGTTCCGCTTCGCCGCCGCAGACAATGCGCCTCCGGCCTTCAAGGCGCGCGCCATCTCCTGGGTGCTGGCGGGCGGCGTCGTCACCGCCATCCTCGGGCCGCAGATCGCCATCTTCACGCGCGAGACGCTGGCGCCGGTGATGTTCGCCGGCTCCTTCGCGGCCATCATCGGCGTGGCGATCGTCGGCGGCATCATCCTGTCCTTCCTGCGCGTGCGCGACGGCAGCGCCCACGGCGGCGGCGTCGCGGCCGACGCGCCGGCCCGGCCGCTGCGCGGGATCGTCACCGAGCCGCGCCTCGCGGTGGCGATGCTGTGCGGCATCGCCAGCTTCGCCCTGATGACCTTCGTGATGACCGGCGCGCCGCAATTCTGGACCGCGCTGGTCCTGCTCGGCCTCGGCTGGAACTTCGGCTTCATCGGCGCCACCGCGATCGTCGCCGAAAGCTACCGCCCGCAGGAGAAGGGCAAGGTGCAGGGCTTCCACGACTTCGTGCTGTTCTCCTCGGTCGCGCTCGCCTCGCTGATGTCGGGCCAGGTGTACAATGCGTGGGGCTGGGACATGCTCAACTGGGTGGTGCTGCCGGTGACGGCGGTCTGCCTGCTGGCGCTCGGCCTGCTGGTCCTGCGCCTGCGCCGCCCGGCTATCGGTTGACGGCCGTTCCTCTCTGGCTTCAGCCGCCCCGCCGGACCGGATGATCGAGCGTCAGCTCGAGATGGGTCGCGTTTGCCGAGACGATCCACCGCCGCTGCGTTACGGAGAAGTCGTGGCGGCGGCCTTCGGCCTCGATCGTCACGAGGTCGCCCGTGGCCACCGTCGCGCCGAGCCGGGCCCGCATCAGCGCCGTTTCCAGCCCGTTGGCCTTGGCGTACCGTTCCGCCGATGTCGTGAGTCGGATGGCGGCGCCGGCGTTCGTCGCCATGGGAGAACGGCCAGCGGCATCCCCGCCGTCGCCGGCGGCTGGCAGACGAGGAGAACCCACCATGGCCCTGCGCCTTTCCAAGATCATCATGTGCCTCAGCCTTGCGGCATTCGCATTTCTCGTGACCTTCGGCAACATCACCGACTACGGCTCGAACTACGCCTTCGTCCAGCATGTGCTGAGCATGGACACGACATTCCCCGGCAACGCGCTGATGTACCGCTCGATCACCAGCCCGTTCATATGGAACCTCGCCTACTGGCTGATCATCCTGGGCGAGGGCATCACCTGCATCCTGTTCCTCGTCGCGGCCTGGCGCCTGTGGGGCGCGCGCAACGGCTCGGCCGCCGCCTTCAACGCGGCGAAGTCCGGCGTCGTCGTGGCCGCCACCATGGGCTTCCTCGTCTGGTTCCTCGGCTTCATGGTCATCGGCGGCGAGTGGTTCGCCATGTGGCAGTCGCAGACCTGGAACGGCCAGGAGGCGGCCTTCAAGTTCTACGTCACGATCCTGGCCGTGCTGATCTTCGTCAACCAGCCCGACCACGAACTGCCCTGAGGGACACGCTTCCGCGGCGGCTGGCGAGGTCCTGTCCGCCGCCGCGACGGGCGAGGGGAGGCGCGGGGTGACCGGCCGCCGCGCCGCCCGATTCTCCGCACTTCGTTGCCCCGCACGGCGCCCGGACGGCTTCCGGGCGGCGGGTGCCGTCCCGGGACCATACTTTCTGTCGATTTCGGGGCAAAAAATGAACCAAACCTTGACGTTGCCCGGTGGCTTGCGCATAAGCCGCCGCGAAAGGGAGGTTGCCGGAAATCCGCGCTCCCTTCGTCGAACGGTCCGCTGAGGGGTTCTTTCGGACCAAGCTTCAAGGGATATCTGGCAATGACCATGCTTTACGTCGTCATCGCCTGCGGCCTGCTCTCTGTCCTTTACGCCATCTGGGCGACGCAGTCGGTCCTCGCGGCCGATCAGGGCAATGCGCGCATGCAGGAAATCGCCGGCGCCATCCGCGAGGGTGCGCAGGCCTATCTCACCCGCCAGTACACCACCATCGCCATCGTCGGCGTCGTGGTGTTCCTGCTCGCCTGGTGGCTGCTGTCCGGCATCGCCGCGATCGGCTTCCTGGTCGGCGCGGTGCTGTCGGGTGCCGCCGGCTTCATCGGCATGCACGTGTCGGTCCGCGCCAACGTGCGCACCGCGCAGGCGGCCTCCGGCAGCCTCTCGGCGGGCCTTGGCATTGCCTTCAAGTCGGGCGCCATCACCGGCATGCTGGTGGCCGGCCTCGCGCTGCTCGGCGTCGCCGTCTACTACTGGGTGCTGACCGGCCCGCTGGGCTACGCCCCGGCCGACCGTACCGTCATCGACGCGCTCGTCGCGCTCGGCTTCGGCGCCTCGCTGATCTCCATCTTCGCCCGTCTCGGCGGCGGCATCTTCACCAAGGGTGCGGACGTCGGCGGCGACCTCGTCGGCAAGGTCGAGGCCGGCATCCCCGAGGATGACCCGCGCAACCCGGCCACCATCGCCGACAACGTCGGCGACAATGTCGGCGACTGCGCCGGCATGGCGGCCGACCTGTTCGAGACCTATGCGGTGACGGTCGTCGCCACCATGGTCCTCGGCGCCATCTTCTTCGCCGGCACCGAGGTGCTGTCGAACGTGATGCTCTACCCGCTCGCCATCTGCGGCGCCTGCATCATCACCTCGATCATCGGCACCTTCTTCGTGCGCCTCGGCGCCAACGGCTCGATCATGGGCGCCCTCTACAAGGGCCTCATCGTCACCGGCGTGCTCACCATCGTCGGCATCGGCGCGGCGACCTCTCTGACCATCGGCTGGGACCAGATCGGCGAAGTCGGCGGCATGGCGATCACCGGTACCAACCTGTTCATCTGCGGCCTCATCGGCCTCGTGGTGACGGGCCTGATCGTGGTCATCACCGAGTACTACACCGGCACCAACAAGCGCCCGGTCAACTCGATCGCCCAGGCCTCCGTCACCGGCCACGGCACCAACGTGATCCAGGGCCTGGCCGTCTCGCTCGAGTCGACCGCGCTGCCGGCCATCGTCATCGTCGGCGGCATCATCGCCACCTTCCAGCTCGCCGGCCTCTACGGCACGGCGATCGCGGTGACGACCATGCTCGGCCTGGCCGGCATGATCGTGGCGCTCGACGCCTTCGGCCCGGTCACCGACAATGCCGGCGGCATCGCCGAGATGTCCGGCCTGCCGAAGGAAGTGCGTCATTCGACCGACGCGCTCGACGCGGTCGGCAACACGACCAAGGCGGTCACCAAGGGCTACGCGATCGGCTCGGCCGGCCTCGGCGCGCTGGTGCTGTTCGCGGCCTACTCGAACGACCTCGCCTACTTTGCCGCCAACGGGTACAAGTTCCCGTACTTCGCCGGCA
>Ga0066256_1003283_pt1 | contig 15914 bp, 13 predicted proteins | sample ThiBio_1000_biof_FD_87107 | JGI IMG/M metagenome (GOLD analysis project Ga0066256, IMG submission 87107) | Wastewater bioreactor microbial communities from Cape Town, South Africa - Thiocy_expt_1000_biof (version 2) | ecosystem: Engineered > Bioreactor > Thiocyanate-remediating >...
AACGGCACGCAGGTAACGCGTTCCGTGGAAGTGCGCGACGAGTTGTCCCTCTCGCCGGCGAGCCAATCGGTGGAAACCACGCTGGAGCCGCAGACGCGGCGCAAGTCCATCTACAGCTCGGTGATCTATCGCGCGACCCTTTCGGGCACAGCGCGGTTCGAATTGCCGCAGGAGCTCGGCGTGCCCGGCCTGTCGCGCGCCGATCTGATGCTGGACGAAGCAGAGCTGCGCTTCGGCGTGTCCGATCCGCGCGGGCTGCAATCGGATGCGAAGCTTTCGGTTGCCGGCGGGGAAATCGCGCTTCAGCCGGGCAAGGGGCTGGCCAGCAGCAACAATGCCGGCTTCCATGGTTCGCTCGATTGGAATGGTGCCACGCCGCTCGACATCCAGTGGAGCTATGGGTTGCGCGGAAGCCGCTCGATCGCGCTGGTTCCGCGCGGCGGCACCACGGAATGGACGGTCCGCTCCCCCTGGCCGCATCCCGGCTTCGGCGGGAGCTTCCTGCCCGAGCGGAGCGAGGTGAAGGATAGCGGCTTCACCGCGCATTACGCGATCGCCAATCTCGCGCTCGGCCAGGCGATGGTGCTGGACGATGATCCCGGCATGCCGATGATCGGAGCGGACGGGATGGTGGACACGCGGGCCTATGAAGGCGCCAGCGGGGCCACCATGGCCGCCTCGATCGGGCTGATCGAGCCGGTCGACCTCTACAGCCGGGTGGACCGCAGCGTGAAATACGGCTTCCTGTTCATCGGCTTCACTTTCCTCGCCTTCCTGATGTTCGACATCGTGGGCGGCGCGCGGGTGGCGGCGGCTGAATATTTCCTCACCGGCGCGGCGCTGGTGCTGTTCTTCGTGCTGCTGCTGGCCTTTGCCGAAGTGATCGGCTTCGCGCTGGCCTATCTCGTCGCCAGCGGTGGGGTGATCGGGCTGCTCACGGCCTATAGCGCCGCCGTGCTCAAGAGCCGAAGAAGGGCGGGCTTCATCGGCGCGCTGCTGCTGGCGCTCTATGCGCTGATCTACGTGCTGCTCAGCCTGGAGGCCTTCTCGCTGCTGATCGGTTCGGTGCTGCTGTTCCTGGCCCTCGCCGGGGTGATGTACGCCACCCGCAACGTCGAATGGTCGCGCATCGCGCAGCAGGCCGGAGAGGCGGCGGGCGGCTGAGGGAGAAGCGGTCCTTCCCCCTTGATGGGGGAAGGATGGCGAAGCTTGCTCCCGCATGGGAGCTAGCGAAGCCTGGATTGGGGGTGATGTCGCCCCAGGCGTTGTGTCCAGTCGAGAGATCACCCCCACCCAACTCCGGCTAACGAGCAAAGCTCGCAAGTCTTCGTATCCCTCCCCCATCAAGGGGGAGGGGAACCTCAGTTCCTCTTCTTGTCCTGCTCTTGCTTCTCCGCTTCGGCCAGAGCCGCGGCCTGCTCGGCCTCGGCGGCCAGGCGCGCCCGGTCGCGGTCGTCGGCGGGGCGGGCGGGGTAGCGGCAGCCCAGCTTGGCGCCCATGCCCTTGAGGAATGCGCGGCGGGCCATGCCGGCGAGGATCGCGTCCTGGAACTGCTGCTGGTGCTTGTTCGCGCCGGTGATTTCGCGGATCAGGCCGCGGAAGGGAATGAAGGAGCCGACGACCGACTTGGCCACGCTGCCGGCCGTGGCCTTGCGCTCGGTCGGCCCCGCGACGTCGAAATCGGGGCCCAGCACGGCGTCGAGCTCGCTCACAGCGGCGATATACTGATTGCAGCGCTTCAGGCCCGTGACGTCGTAGGGATCGCGCTGCGCTTCGGCCAGCAATGCCGGGATATCGTCCTTCTTGAGGTTCAGGTCCTCGATCGGCGTGGCGGCCACGTCGCCCGCGTTCACCGATTGCTCGGTCACGGGCCTGGGCGCGTCTTCCTTCTTTTCCTTGTCCTGCGCCTGCGCGGGGCAGGCGAGGGCAAGCGTCAATGCGGCGGCAAGAGTGCTAGCCCCTGAGATCTGCAAATGTGTCGCACTGATCTTCATCGCCGGTTTCGAGCCCTTTCCTCAGCCATTCCATGCGCTGGGCGCTGGAACCGTGGGTGAAGGCTGCTTCGACCGGGCGGCGGCCCGCGCTTGCCATCAGCGTGTCGTCGCCCACCGCATGTGCCGCCGTGAGCCCTTCCTCGATGTCGCCCGGTTCGATCCGGTCGGCATTGAGCTTGGCCCACACGCCGGCGTAGCAGTCGGCTTGCAGCTCCATCCTCACCTGCAATGCGTTGGAAGCGTTCGGGTTCCGCGACTGCAGGCCGCGGACCTGATTTGCGGTGCCGGTAAGGTGCTGGACGTGGTGGCCGTATTCATGCGCCATCACATAGGCCCGCGCGAAATCCCCCTTCGCGCCCATGCGCTGCGCCATTTCGTTATAGAAATCGGTGTCGATGTAGATGCCCTGGTCGCTCGGGCAGTAGAACGGGCCCATCGCGCTCTGCGCCGCGCCGCAGCCGGATTGGCCCTGCTGCGAGTAGAAATTCAGGATCGGCTGTTCGAAGGCGATTCCCGCGTTGCGGAACTTCGGCTCCCAGGTCTCGTTGAGCGAGGCGAGGTTGGCGCAGGCTTCGGTGCTGTACTGGTTCACCGCGCAGCTTTCCGCTGCGGTGCCGCCGCCCTGGGCCTGGGTCTGCTGCGGCGCGCCTTGCTGCATCTGCTCCAGCCCGCCCAGCATCTGCGCCGGGTCCGCGCCGAACACGAACACGCCGATCAGCACGATGATGATCGTGCCGCAGCCCAGCTTGCCGCCTCCGCCGCCGGGAAATCCCATGCCCCCGCCGCCCCGCTGGTCGCGCACGCGGATATTGGCGGGATTGAAATCGTTGAGGCGCATCGGCAACTCCCGTCTGTGATCGGACCGGGTTTGGCATGACCGGGCTCGGAATGTCGAGCCTCTAGCACGGCCCATGGCGCCGGCTTGCCGCTGTCACGTAACATAATTGCGCAAACAGGGCCGCAATTGTTCGGCGCCCCACTAGCACTGTTCCCCCAGTGCGGTTACATGGGCCGCCACGATTCTCCGGAGACGAGCAAGCGGTGGCACTCATGGATATCCCGACCGGCCTGACTTTCGACGATGTTCTCCTGCGTCCGGCCGAAAGCGATATCGTCCCCTCGCAGGCGAACACCTCCACTCGGCTGACGAAGGAAATCGGCCTCAACATCCCGGTGATTTCCGCCGCGATGGACACCGTCACCGAAGCCGACATGGCGATCGTGATGGCGCAGATGGGCGGGATCGGGGTGCTGCACCGCAATCTCTCGATCAAGCAGCAATGTACCGCCGTGCGCAGCGTGAAGCGCTTCGAAAGCGGCATGGTGGTCGATCCGATCACCATCGGGCCGAACGCCACCCTGGGCGATGCGCAGGAAATCATGGCCAGCAACCGCATCAGCGGCATCCCGGTGGTGGAGGAAAGCGGCAAGCTGGTGGGCATCCTCACCAATCGCGACGTGCGCTTCGCCGACGATCCCAAGCAGCCGGTGCGCGAACTGATGACGCATGAAGGGCTCGCCACCGTGCGCGCGGGCGTCAGCCAGGAAGAAGCGCGCAAGCTGCTGCACCAGCGCCGGATCGAAAAGCTGCTGGTGGTGGACGGCGATTATCGCTGCGTCGGCCTGATCACGGTGAAGGATATCGAAAAGGCCGTCACCTATCCCGACGCGACCAAGGACGGCGCGGGCCGCCTGCGCGTGGCCGCCGCGACCACGGTAGGCGACAAGGGGTTCGAACGGACCGAGGCGCTGATCGACGCCGAATGCGACGTGGTGATCATCGACACCGCGCATGGCCACAATCGCGATGTCGCCCGCGCGGTGGAGCGGGTGAAGAAGCTGTCCAACGCGGTGCAGGTGATCGCCGGCAACGTCGCCACCGCCGAAGCGACCAAGGCGCTGATCGGCGCGGGCGCGGACGGCGTGAAGGTGGGCATCGGCCCGGGTTCGATCTGCACCACGCGGATCGTGGCGGGCGTGGGCGTGCCGCCGCTCACCGCGATCATGGAGGCGGCGGGCGAAGCGGCCAGGTCGGGCGTGCCGGTGATCGGCGACGGCGGCCTCAGGACCAGCGGCGATGCCGCCAAGGCGCTGGCGGCCGGCGCGTCCAGCGTGATGATCGGATCGCTGCTGGCCGGCACGGAGGAAGCCCCGGGCGAGACGTTCCTCTATCAGGGGCGCGCCTACAAGGCCTATCGCGGCATGGGCTCGGTCGGCGCGATGGCGCGCGGCAGCGCGGACCGCTATTTCCAGCAGGACATCAAGGACCAGATGAAGCTGGTTCCCGAAGGGATCGAAGGCCAGGTGCCTTACAAGGGCCCGGCGAAGGACGTGATCCACCAGCTCGTCGGCGGGATCAAGGCGGCGATGGGCTACACCGGGGCGGCCACGATCGAGGATCTGCAGAAGCGTGGCAAGTTCATCCGCATCACCAATGCGGGTCTCAGCGAAAGCCATGTCCACGACGTTTCGATCACGCGCGAGGCGCCGAATTATCCCACGAGGTGAGCGCGATGTGCTCACTCCCTGAGTCCCTGCGCAGGCAGGGACCCGCGCTTCCCGCATGACTCCTGCCGCCCGCGTCCAGACGGCCATCGAGCTGCTCCACGAGATCGTGCGCGCCGCGCAGGAGAACGGCCCGCCGGCCGACAGGATCGTGTCCGAAGGCTTCCGCAAGCGCCGCTATGCCGGAAGCAAGGATCGGCGGGCGGTTCGCGATCTGGTCTATGGCGCGATCCGGGCTTGCGGGCCGGTGCCGGAAAGCGGCCGTGCGGCGATGCTGCGCCTTGCTGAGCTGGAGCCGGCGATAGCCGTCCTGTTCAACGGATCGCCTTATGGTCCGGCGCCCGTCACCCCCGGTGAAGTGCCTGCAAAAGGCGGAATTGCGCCGGAATGGCTGGCAAATGCGCTGGTGGAATCCGGAATTGCCGGGGAGGAGGCGGAAGCGCAACTGGGGCGGGCACCGCTCGATATCCGGGTCAACACGCTGAAGTCCGCGCGCGATATTATCGAGCTGCCGGTGGCGGGTGAGAAACTGCCTGCCCCTAACGGGTTGCGGCTGCCCGACGGGGCACAGCCCGAGCAATGGGAGGCCTGGCGCGACGGGTTGATCGAAGTGCAGGACTGCGGCAGCCAGCTGGCTTGCGAAGCCGTGGCGGCGCGGCCGGGCGAAACCGTGATCGACCTCTGCGCCGGGGCGGGCGGAAAGACCCTGGCTTTGGCGGCGGCGATGGAAAACCGCGGATTTCTGCTGGCTGCGGATAGCGACAGGGCGCGGCTTTCACGCCTGGCGCCGCGTGCCGAGCGGGCCGGCGCGGCGGTTGCCGAGACGGTGCTGATCGACCCCGGGAAGGAGCTGGATACGCTTCAGAAGTGGCTGGGTGCTGCCGACGCGGTGCTGGTCGACGCGCCATGCTCCGGCACCGGAACCTGGCGGCGCAATCCCGAAAGCCGCTGGCGGCTGACCGAGGCGCAGCTTGCGCGCTACGTCCGCACGCAGGCGCATTTGCTCGACGTTGCCGCCGCGCTGGTGAAGCCGGGCGGGCGGCTGGTTTACATCACTTGCTCGCTGCTCGACGCCGAGGGGCCGGCGCAGGTCGAGGCCTTTCTTGCCGCCCATCCGGGCTGGCACGCCGACCCACCCGGCCTGCCGCTCGGCCGCGTTTGCGGTGCGGGACTTCGCCTGACGCCCTTCCGGGACGATACGGACGGATTTTTCGTCGCGCGTTTGTTCAGGCCGTGTTAGGCCGTCTCCGTCATGAACATGCATGACCTTCCCGCCTTTCCCGCGCTCAAGGAGTTCGCGATGCGTTACTATCCCGCTGCCCTTGCCCTCTCGCTGCTAGTCGGCGTGACTGCGAGCGTGGGTGACGCGGAAACGCCGGCTCCGCTCGATCCGCGCGCCGCTGCGTTGATCGCCGAAGGGCAGGCGAAGCTGGCGGCCGGCGAGGTGCAGAGCGCGATCGGCGCCTATGAGGCCGCGCTCACCATCGCGCCGGGCCAGCCGGCTATCTATCTCCGCCTGGCCGAAGCCGCGCGCCGCGAAGGGCTGCAAGGCAAGGCGATCCACTATTACCGCGCCGCGCTGGAGCGCGAGCCGGCCAATTTCGCCGCGATCTCGGGCGAGGGTGAGGCGCTGCTGGAAAAGGGCGCGCTGGAAAAGGCGAAGCAGAACCTCGCCAAGCTGCAATCCATGTGCGGCGCCAGCTGCGCGGAAACCAAGCAGCTCGCCGCCGCGATCGCCGCCGGGCCGAAGACGCCTGTGCTGACCGCCGAAGCGGTGGTGCCGGAACCTGTGGTGACGCAGAATTGAACCTTCTTCCCTGCTGCTGGCTGATCCAGACCCGCCTCAGATCAGCGCCCGGAACTCTTCCAGAACAGCGCGATAGACGCGTTTCTTGAAGGGCACTATCAGCTCCGGCAGCAGCTCGGGATCGACCCATTTCCATTCGCAGAACTCGGGCGGATCGTGGGCTTCGAGGTCGATGTCCTCGTCGCTGCCGGTGAAGCGCAGCAGCAGCCAGTGCTGGCGCTGGCCGCGATATCTGCCGCCCCACAGCTTGCCGATCAGTTCGTCGGGCAGGTCGTAGAGCAGTTCCTCGGTCGCGCGGGCGATCAGGGTGGCCTTTTCCGCGATGACGCCCGTTTCCTCGGCCAATTCGCGCAAGGCGGCGGCCAGCACGTCCTCGCCATCGTCCATCCCGCCCTGGGGCATCTGCCACCAGTCGCCTTCCTTGTTGTCGATCCGCTTCCCGATGAACGCCTGACCCTTTTCGTTGACCAGCATCACCCCCACGCATGGGCGATAGGGCAAATCGGCGGCGTTCGTCATCCGGCAGGCTCCGTGGTGGTTTCTTCACCGTTGAAATACGCGCCCGGCACGTCCATTTCCATCCGGGATTTTTGGGCGCCGCACAGAAAAACTTGATTGCGGCACGGCTGGGAGCCTCATAGGTGCCCCACCATGACGAACGAAGCCTGCCTCGCATATGGGCGAGGGCAGGGTAAGGACAGAACGATGGCGACTCTTGCGGCCGAAAAGCCGGTGGTTACGGCACCTTCACCCGAAGCGGTGGTGGTGCGCTTTGCAGGCGACAGCGGCGACGGCATGCAGCTCACCGGGGGGCAGTTCACCCTCTCGACCGCGCTGGCCGGCAACGATCTGGCGACTTTCCCGGACTTTCCGGCGGAAATCCGCGCGCCGCAGGGCACCCTGTTCGGCGTTTCGGCCTTCCAGATCAATTCGGGCTCGACCGAGATCGACACTGCGGGCGACGCGCCCGACGTGCTGGTGGCGATGAACCCCGCCGCGCTCAAGGTGAACCTTGCCGCGCTCAAGCCCGGCGGACTGATCATCGCGGACACGGGCGAGTTCTCCAAGCGCAACCTCGAAAAAGCGAAGTACGAGGTGAACCCGCTCGAGGACGGCAGCCTCGCCAAGTGGGACGTGCTGGCCTTCGACATTTCCGCCCTGACGGTGGAGGCGGTGAAGGAATTCGGCCTCGGCAACAAGGACGCCCTGCGCTGCAAGAACATGTGGACGCTGGGCTTGGCGCTGTGGATGTTCGATCGTGACCGGCAGCCGCTGGTCGACTGGCTGAACGACAAGTTCAAGACCAAGCCCGAAGTCGCCGCCGCCAATATCGCCGCACTCAATGCCGGCCATGCCTATGGCGAAACGGCGGAGATCTCCGGCCCGCTCAAGAAGCTGACCATCGCTCCGGCCGAAAACGCGCCGGGCCTCTATCGCACCATCACGGGCGCCGAAGCGGTTTCGCTCGGCCTCGTCGCCGGCGCGCAGCTGGCCAGCCTGCCGATGTTCTTCGGCGGCTATCCGATTACGCCGGCCAGCGCGATCCTGCATCATCTGGCCCGGCTCAAGGAATTCGGCGTCACCACCTTCCAGGCGGAGGACGAGATCGCCGCGGTCTGCTCCGCCATCGGCGCGTCCTATGCCGGGCAACTCGGCGTCACCAGTTCCTCCGGCCCCGGCATCGCGCTCAAGACCGAGGCGATGGGCCTTGCGATCATGACCGAGCTTCCGCTGGTGATCGTCAATTCGCAGCGCGGCGGCCCCAGCACCGGCCTGCCGACCAAGACCGAGCAGAGCGATCTCTATCAGGCCGTCTACGGCCGCAACGGCGATGCGCCGATGCCGGTGATCGCCGCGCGCAGCCCGGCCGACGCCTTCGACTGCGCGATCGAGGCCTGCCGCATCGCGGTGCAGTACATGACGCCGGTGATACTGCTGACCGACGGCTATATCGGCAATGCGGCCGAGCCGTGGAAGGTGCCCGACCCGGCAAGCTACGAGCCGTTCCCGGTGAGCTTCCTCGAAGAGAAGAATGCCAAAGACGACGAGGGGAGCGAGGAGCTGCTGCCCTACAAGCGCGACGCGCAGGGCAAGCGGCCCTGGATCAAGCCCGGCACCCCCGGCCTGATGCACCGCATCGGCGGGATCGAGAAGGCGCAGGACACCGGCCATATCGATTATTCGCCCGCCAACCACCAGGCGATGACCGATGCCCGCAAGGCCAAGATCGACGGCGTTGCGAAGAGCATCCCCGCGCAAGAGGTGACTTTGGGCGAGGAAAGCGGCCGGCTGGCCGTGGTCGGCTGGGGCTCCACCTTCGGGCCGATCCACCAGGCGGTGCGGCGCGCGCGGGCGCAGGGGCTGAGCGTCAGCCACATCCATGTCCGCCACGTCTGGCCGCTGCCAGAAAATCTCGGCGACCTGCTCAAGGGCTTCGACCGCGTGCTGGTGCCCGAAATGAACACCGGCCAGTTCAAGACCGTGCTGCGCGACCAGTATCTGGTGGACGCCGAAAGCCTGACCAAGACCAGCGGCCAGCCGTTCTCCATCGCCGAGATGGAAGAGGCGATCGCGAAGTATTTCGACGGCATCCCGAACAACGAAGGCGGCGAAGTGCCGCCCAACGATGCCCAGTTGCCCAGCCCTCAGGCGGTGAACCCATGAACGACATGACCCCCATCACGACCACGCTGAAGGACTGGGAAACCGATCAGGAAGTCCGCTGGTGCCCGGGCTGCGGGGACTATGCGATCCTCAAGGCGGTGCAGCGCACCCTGCCGCAGATCGGCGCCGATCCGGCGAAGACGGTGTTCGTATCCGGCATCGGCTGCTCCAGCCGCTTCCCCTATTACATGGAAAGCTACGGCTTCCACACGATCCACGGCCGCGCGCCGGCCTTCGCCACCGGCATCAAGCTGGCCAATCCGGAGCTGGACGTGTGGCTGGTCACGGGGGACGGCGATGGCCTTTCCATCGGCGGCAACCACTTGATGCATGTGCTGCGCCGCAATCTCGACGTGCAGATCATGCTGTTCAATAACGAGATCTATGGCCTCACCAAGGGGCAGTATACGCCGACCATGCGCGTTGGCACGAAGAGCCCGTCCACCCCGATCGGCTCGGTCGACCGCCCGGCCAACCCCTGCGCCTTCGCGCTGGGATCGGGCGCGCGCTTCGTGGCGCGGGGCTTCGACGTGTCGAAGAACCTGCCCGACGTGCTGATGGCCGCTCATGCCCACAAGGGCGCGGCCTTCATCGAGATCTTCCAGAACTGCATCGTCTACAACAAGGACGTGTTCAACGATTTCGCCGCACCCAAGGGGGCGGAGGATCGCCAGCTCTGGCTGGCCGATGGAGAGCCGATGCTGTTCGCCGGCGGCGCCAAGGGCATCACGCTGGACCGTGACGAACTGACGCTGAAAGTGGTCGATGTGGTGGATGGCGACTGGCAGGCGGCCGGGGTGATCGTCCACAATGCGAAGAATCGCGCGGTGGCCCACATGCTGGTGGAAATGCCGTTCGGCCCGTTCCCGATGGCGCTCGGCGTGCTTTACGACGATCCGCGCCCGACTTTCGAAAGCGGTGTGATCGCCGAACGCGAACAGGCCAGCGCGGGCCGGGAACCGAACCTGGCCAAGTTGCTGTCGCGCGGCCAGACCTGGACGGTGAGCTGAGGCGAGGGGCAAACACGCTTCTCCTCCCTCTCCGTGAGCTCCTGCGTAGGCAGGAGCCTCGTGCCCCAGGCGCTGCGCACCGACGAACGAGGTCCCAGCCTTCGCTGGGACTCGCATCGAGCGGCAATCTCAACGGCTTGCCCTTCCGCTTTGAGCGCGGCATAAAGTCCCGATGTCTGCGGAGGGGCTCAGTAGGGGGCACATGCTGCTGGAAGGCAGCCATCGGATCGGCACTGGTCCGGATTTCTTGGCGCGCCTGTTTTCCGGCGGGTTCCACAAGATGCTCGACAGCTTCGATCGCAGCCTGGAAAAGGGATCGCTGCTCGTGCGCCTGCCCGATGGGACGGTGCGGATGCTGGGCGGCCGCAACGCGGGCTTCGCGGCCGAGATCGCGCTGCATGACTGGCGGGCGCTGCTGCGGCTTGCCACCGGCGGATCGGCCGGATTCTATCAGGCATGGGAAGCAGGCGAGTGGGAAAGCCGCGATCCGGTGGCCCTGTTCGCGCTGGTCGTCGACAACAGCGACACGATGGGCGAAACCGGCCGCGCCAAGGGGCCTTGGCGGCTGGCGGCGAAGTTCCTCCACTGGCTGAACCGCAACACGCGCGAGCAGGCGGAGCGCAACATTCACGCGCATTACGACCTGGGCAACGATTTCTACGGCGCCTGGCTCGATCCCACGATGAGCTATTCCAGCGGCCTCGATTATGGCGCGATGGGCCTCGAGGCGGCGCAGCACCGCAAGTGGGAACGGCTGGCGGAGCGGCTGGGCGATCCTGCGACCCTGCTGGAGATCGGCTGCGGCTGGGGCGCGTTGAGCAACTACTTCGCCTCGCGCGGGAGCAAGGTCACCGGCATCAGCCTGTCCGACGAGCAGCTCGAATGGGCACGCCGCACCTGCGCCGAGGGGATTGAGTTTCGCCATCAGGACTATCGCGATGTGTCCGGGCAGTATGACGGCATCGTCAGCGTGGAGATGGTGGAGGCGGTCGGCCGCAAATACTGGCCTACTTTCTTCGACTGCCTGGCGCGCAACCTGAAGCCGGGCGGTCGGGCCGCGATCCAGTTCATCGCCATGCGCGATGACCTGTTCGAAGGCTATGCCCGCAATGCCGATTTCATCCAGGCCTATATCTTCCCCGGCGGAATGCTGATCCGCACCAGCGAGTTCCGGCGCCTGGCGGCCGAACGTGGCCTTTCCTGGGAGGATCAGGAGGATTTCGGGCTGGATTATGCGGAAACGCTGAAGGCCTGGCGGATCAATTTCGACCGCGCGGCGGAAGAAGGCCGCCTGCCCGCCGGCTTCGACGAGCGCTTCATCCGCCTGTGGCGCTTCTACCTGATGTATTGCGAAGGCGGCTTCCGCGGCGGCGGGATCACCGTCAGCCAGGCTACGCTGGTGAAGGGCTGATCAGCGATACGCCCCCTCGCCATTGAACCGGGCGAGGATATTGTCGTGGACGATCGGGCTCAGCAGGTTCGCGAAGGCGCAGCCGCATTGCGAATCCCGCCACCATATCACTTCGGCCTGCAGCGATTCGAGGCCGGGGATGGTCAGCCAGCACACCGCGCCCGGATGTATCCGGTTCACCGCCGTAGCGGAAAAGCCGGATAGCGAAAGATCCTGCACGACGGTCTGGAAACCCCGCCCGCCCGACATGCGCAATTGCGCGGGGATCGTTACCCGCGTGCGCGGCGCGCTCCGGTCTTCCTGTGCCGCGATCTCGTAGCGGCCCCTGACGTTGTAAAGGGTCATCGCAAAGGACTCCCATCTCGGTGCGGCAACAGGCGGGCAACCCGCCCGCCATGCTCTGCAAAGAATGGCCAAACCTGCTTTCGCAAGGCTTTGCGAATCTGGTTAACCGGCAGCCTCGATCCGTTCACGATGCCCGGTGGCGAAATCTTCCTGCACCAAGGCCAGGATGCGTTCCGCCACGGTTTCCGGGGGCTTCACGGTCTGCGGGTCTTCGCCCGGATAGGCACGGGCACGCATTTCCGTGCGCGTGGCGCCGGGATCGACGATCGCGACGCGGATGTTCGATATCCGCTCCACTTCCTGCGCGTAGCAATCCAGCAGCGCCTCGAACGCGGCCTTGGTCGCCGCATAGCCGCCCCAATAGGCCCGGCGCACCGTGGCGAGGCTGCTGGTAAGGCCCACGATCCGCGCATCGCCGCTGCGCTTGAGCAGCGGATCGAACGCGGCCAGCAGCGCCTGCGTGGCCAGCAGGTTGGTGGTGATCGCCTGGTTGAAGCTCTTGGGGTCGATCTGCGTCACCGGGCCGAGCTGCGGCAGGAACGCGGCCGACATCACCAGCAGGTCCAGCTTGTCCCAGCGATTGGACATCGCCACGGAAAGCCGCGCGATCGCATCCGGCTCGCCCAGGTCCAGCGGGGCGATGGTGGCGCTGCCGCCGGCATTGTGGATGTCGTCCTCCACCTGCTCGAGCCGCTTTGCGTCGCGGGCGGTAAGCACCACATGCGCGCCGGCATTCGCCAGGGCCATGGCGGTCGCGGCGCCGATGCCCCGGCTCGCCCCGGTAACGAGCGCATATTGCCCGGCGAGGGGCTTTTCCGCGCTTTCCTGAGCCATCAGGCGACCTTGTTGACCGGGAAGGAAAGCTGGGCCGCATCGGCCTCTCGGCGGGCGAGGTCGGTCAGGCTCGTCGGATAGTCGCCGGTGAAGCAGGCGTCGCAGAATTGCGGGCGCAGGGTGTCGCGCTTCGTGTGGCCGACCGCGCGATAGAGGCCGTCGATCGAAACGAAGGCCAGGCTGTCCGCCTGGATGAAATCGCACATCGCGTCCACATCCATCCGCCCGGCAAGCAGCTTGGACCGCTCGGGCGTGTCCACCCCGTAATAGCAGCCATGGCCCGTGGGCGGGCTGGCGACGCGGAAATGCACTTCGCGCGCGCCCGCATCGCGCATGATCTGCACGATCTTCAGGCTGGTGGTGCCTCGTACGATCGAATCGTCGATCAGCACGATCCGCTTGCCTTCCACGATGGTACGGTTGGCGTTGTGCTTGCGCTTCACGCTGGCCAGCCGGTCGCCGTCGGAAGGCTGGATGAAGGTCCGCCCGACATAGTGCGAACGGATGATGCCGAGCTCGAAGGGGATGCCCGATTGCTGCGAATAGCCGATCGCGGCGGGCACGCCGCTGTCGGGCACGGGAACCACCAGATCGGCGTCCACCGGGCTTTCGAGCGCGAGCTGGACCCCGATCTCCTTGCGCGAGGAATAGACCGAGCGGCCGTCGAAGATCGAATCGGGCCGGCTGAAATAGACATGCTCGAAGATGCAGGGGCGTGGTGATGGCTGGCCGAAGGGGCGGTGCGTCTGGATATTGCCGGCAAAGTCCGCCTGGATCAGCTCGCCCGGCTCGATCTCGCGGATGAAGCTGGCGCCCACCACGTCGAACGCCACCGTTTCGCTGGCGAACACCACGGCATCGCCGATCTTGCCCATCACCAGCGGGCGGATGCCCAGCGGATCGCGGCAGGCGATCATGCCCTGCGGCGTCATGCAGATCAGGGAATAGGCGCCTTCCACCATCCGCAGCGCATCCACGAAGCGGTCGAGCAGGGTGGGGAAGCGGCTGGTGGCGACGAGGTGGATGATCACCTCGGTATCGGAAGTGGACTGGAAGATGGCACCGTTGCGGACGAGCTCTTCCCTGAGCTTCATCGCGTTGGAGATATTGCCGTTATGCGCGATGGCGAAGCCGCCTGCCGCCAGCTCGGCATAAAGCGGCTGGACGTTGCGCATGCCCGAACCGCCCGTGGTGGAATAGCGCACATGCCCCGCCGCCATATGGCCCGGCAGCTCGGCAATGGCTTCCGGGGTGGAGAAATTATCCGCCACATGGCCTTGCCCGCGCCGCGAGAAGAAATCCTTGCCGTCGAAGCTGGTGATGCCCACGGCTTCCTGCCCCCGGTGCTGCAGCGCGTGCAGCCCCAGCGCGCAGATCGCCGAAGCGTCGTTCGTGCCGATGACGCCGAAAACGCCGCATTCCTCACGCAGCTTGTCGCCGTCGATATCCCACGGAGTTTCGTCGCGGAAGGGATCGCTTGTGTTCATGTGTTCCGGTGGCTCGCCAGGCCCGTTGCGCCAAATGCGCAGGATCGCGCCCCCAATGGCGTTGTTGCAGCCGGATTACAAGGGGGCCGCCGTGCCGAATGCCGGATTATGCAGGAAAATCGCGGTATTCCGTCCCGATGGATTCGATCGGAAATACATGCGAATCTGAAACGGACAGTGAGATTCGCGCTAGGAGGATCTTCTGCTGGCGGGAGAGAGCGTTTCCGGCGGCGGGCGGTTGCTGCGCCCCGGCGCGAATTGCTGGCGGATCGAGAAGGCGGATCGCTTCACCGTGATCGTCGATGCGGCCGATTATTTCGAAGCCGCGCACGCCGCCATGCTGCGCGCCCGCAAGAGCATCTTCCTGATCGGATGGGATTTCGATGCCCGGATCAAGCTGCGCGGAAAGGAAAGCGAGGGGCCGGAGCGGCTGGGGGACTTCATCCTCTGGCTCGCCCGGCGGACGCCCACGCTGGAGGTTCGGCTGCTGCGGTGGGACACCGGAGCGTTCAAGGCGATGTTCCGGGGCAGCACGCTCGCCACGATCCTGCGCTGGAAGGCCCATCCGCGCATAACCCTGAAGCTCGACAGCGCGCATCCGCTGGCCGGATCGCATCACCAGAAAGTCGTGGTGATCGACGATTGCCTGGCCTTCTGCGGCGGGATCGACATGACGATCGACCGGTGGGACCGGCGCGAGCATGCCGATGACGATCCCGCGCGGGTGGAGCCGGATGGAAGCCCTTACGGCCCCTGGCACGATGCGACGAGCGCGCTGGACGGGCCGGCGGCGCGGGCGCTGGGCGATCTCGCACGCGAACGCTGGAAGATGGCGACCGGCGAGGAATTGGCGCCCGTCGAAGCCGGGGGCGATTGCTGGCCGCCCGACCTCGAGCCGGAATTCACCGATGTCAGGCTGGGGATCGCGCGGACCTGGCCGGAGGTGAAGGAGCGCCCGCCGATCCATGAGATCGAGCAGGCCTATCTCGACCTGATCGCCGGTGCCCGGCGCTTCATCTATGCCGAAAGCCAGTATTTCGCCTCGCGCAAGATCGCGCGGGCGATCGCGCAGCGGCTGATGGAGGATGAGGGGCCGGAGATCGTGATCGTCAATCCGCGCAGCGCGGAAGGCTGGCTGGAGCCGATGGCGATGGATTCGGCGCGGGCGAGGCTGGTGGAAGCGCTGCAGCGGATCGACCGGCACGGGCGCTTGCGCATCTATCACCCCGAAACGGCGGGCGGCGCGGAAATCTACGTTCACGCCAAGGTGATGGTGGTGGACGACCGCTATCTCCGCGTCGGCTCCTCCAATTTCAACAATCGCTCGCTGCGGCTGGACACCGAATGCGACGTGGTGCTGGCGGCGGACGAGCCCGGAAACGAAGACGTCGCTCCCGCTATCGCCGCGCTGCGCAACGGCCTGCTGGCCGAGCATCTCGGCATCGAGCCGAAGGATATCGCGGAAAGGCGGGAAAGCAGCGGATCGCTGATCGAAACGATCGAGGCCCTGCGCGGCAAGGGCAGAACGCTGGTGCCCTACGAACTGCCCGAACTGTCCGCCACGGAGGAATGGCTGGCCGACAACGAGATCCTCGACCCCGAAGGCCCCGACGCGATCTTCGAACCGTTGGGCAAGCGTGGCCTGTTCAAGGGCTGGCACATGCCGTGGAGACGGCGATAGAAGGAAATGGTCGGGGAGAGAGGATTCGAACCTCCGACCCCTGCCTCCCGCAGACAGTGCTCTACCAGGCTGAGCTACTCCCCGACCCGAGCCCGCTTTCGACTTGCCGCGGCCGCGGCAGCGGCGGACCAATCGCGAGGCGAGGGAGGGGCGGCAAGCGGGCAACTTCAGTAGCA
>Ga0066256_1003288_pt1 | contig 15896 bp, 6 predicted proteins | sample ThiBio_1000_biof_FD_87107 | JGI IMG/M metagenome (GOLD analysis project Ga0066256, IMG submission 87107) | Wastewater bioreactor microbial communities from Cape Town, South Africa - Thiocy_expt_1000_biof (version 2) | ecosystem: Engineered > Bioreactor > Thiocyanate-remediating >...
CTGTGGGTGGGCCCCATCCCGCCGGGCGGCGGCGTGGCGGACGCAGACCTGCGCTCCGCGCTGTCATCGTTTGGCGACATCCGCAACGTGTTTATTTCCTCGCGCGCGGGTGCCGCTTTTGTAGAGTTTAGCAGCCACGACGAGGCGTCGGGTGCGCTCACCTCCACCGGCCGCACCCTGTCCGTCGCCGGCACCAACCTGCGCATGGCGTGGGCGCGCCCGCGTGCGGGTGGCGGTGGTGGTTATGGTGGTGGTGGTGGCGGCGGCGGCGGCGGTGGTGGTAGTAGCAGTGGCGGTGGCGGGGGTGGGGGCGCTGGCGTGGTTGAGGACGATGACGGCGGCGTCATTCGTGCGCCCGCACGGCGTGGCGCGCCAGGTAGCGGTGCCGGTGCCGGCGGTCGGGGTGGTAGTGAAGGCGGTAGTTTTGATGCGGCTGGCGCGGCAGCGGCGGCAGCGGCGGCCGCTGACCCTTGGCGCGCCATGACCGCCATGTACCAGTCATGGATGGCAATGGCGGCGGCAGCCCCACCCGCTGCGCCGCAGCCGCAGCCGCCAGCTTCTGCAGATGCCAGCAGTAGTGCCGCGGGCGCCAGTGCACCTGCCGCCACACCCGCCGTTGCAGCTGCTGTTGCCCCGCCGCCACCAGGCGCGATGCCTGCCATGGACCCCGCCGCCATGGCTGCCATGGCTGCCATGTACCAGCAGTGGATGGCTGCAGCGGCCGCCGCTGCGCCGGGTGGCATGTATGCTATGCCTGGCGCGCCACCACCAACTTCCATGCCTGGCAGCCCACCGCCACCAACGACAATGCCCGGAATGCAGCCGCTCATGCCCACGCCAGGAATGCCGCCAATGATGGCACCCATGCCCGGAATGGCAGGCATGCCCGGCATGTATGGGATGCCTGGCATGCCGCCAATGATGGCGCCGATGCCAGGCATGCCCGGGATGCCGCCAATGATGCCGGGCATGTATGGTATGCCACAAATGCCAGGTGGAGGTGGCGGGGCGATGCCGCCCATTGTAGGCATGGGCGGCGGCGGCGGCGGCGGCGCCAGCGGGCCGGTGCGCGGTGCTGGGCGCGCGATTCCCATGCCGCATCGTGACAGCCCATATGGCGCGTACCCGTCCATGAACCCGCACCGCATGGGCACGTAGTGTCCTTTGAACTCGCTTTGCTGCTGATTGTCGCCCTTTGTTGGACGGAGGCCAGGCTTGAGGAGATACACATCCAAGTCTGCAGCTCCCGAGGAGGCCACTCTCCCACCAGAGTGTAGCTTGGGTCTATGCAAGAAGGGAACAGGGTTCAGGCTAGCCTGGCTAGGAAACACACTGTTCAAACACTCCCGAGGCCCTACAGACACCGCCGACGTGACCGCTGTGACGGGCCACTGACGACGCCGTGTAACTTCACAGCGTCGTGCCTTCAACACCCTGCCGGCGGGTCAAAAACGACCCCCTCCACACCTACAAAATCGCTGAAATCCATATAGTGAAATCGCCAACGGCACGTGCATTTTCACAAGCGTCTGCGTACTTTGCTCCGAAACTACCTTATTAGTGCTGGACTGCCCATTTTTTACGCGCCAAACGCGCGTATCCGGCTTATTTTTTGCGTTTGTTATCTCCTCCTCCTCCGTTGAGTGGTGCTGGAGCAGCAGCCTGCGGTGACGTGCGATAGGTGGTGAGCGGTGACGTACTGTGAGGAGCGGCGACGTAGTGTGAGTGGTCTGGTGAGGTGTTGCGGTGAGGTGCACTGCAATACAGTGAGTGGTGAGTGGTGACGTGCTGTGGGGGAGGTGAGGTGCTGTGGGGTAGGTGCAGAGCAACGAACAGTAGTACAGGTGGTGAGGTTCTCGTAAGTACTCACACGCGCACACGCTCCGCACAGGAAGGTTTGAACACGCGACTGGCACCCAACCAACCAGCCAATCTAGAATGGCAGCTGCCGCCGCTGCTGCAGCCACTGTCGCCTCCGCCGCTGCTGGAGATGAAGCGGCACCACCACCTTCACCGCCACCACCTGAACCAGCGTCAACGGCAGCTCCGGCACTGGAGGACTGCCCCGTGTGCATGACGCGGCCGCTGCTGCCGCTGGCGGCGGTGGATGGCAGTGGTGAGACCGGCGCGGCGGGCGCACACGCCGCCATCGCCGCAACCGGCGGTGGGGAGGCGGCTGACACGGGTGTGGTGTTGGGACCGTGTGGCCACCGCGTGTGCCGACCGTGCGGCATTGAGATCGTGCGCGCGGGCATGTCCATCAACCGGGAGCACGACTTCCCGCGGTGTGACCTGTGTGTCAGCGCCCGCGGCGTGGTAGGTAGCCGCACGCAGTACGGCGTCGGCTGGCTGGCATATGCCGCCGTGAGCAGCCTGGTGGCGTGGAGTAACAGCGTGGATGCCGCCACGCGGGACGGCCATGAACCGCTCTCGGCCGTGATGGAGTCGCGGTATGACCGCGCCATGGTGCTGGCGGCGCTGGTGGACCGCCCGGCTGGCGAGGTGGACGCGGCGGCTGCCGCCGGCGGCGCGGGTGGCGGCGCGGGTGGTGCGGGCGGTGCGGGTGGGCGGCGCGCCCCCGTCGTGTTTGCTGCAGTCGCGGCAGCTGCAGCGGCAGCCGCACCCCGCGTGGCAGGCGACGCCGTGCCAGACGACATTGACGTGGCCGCCATAGCGGCCCTGTTTGCTGTTGCGGAGCGGGACGCGGCAATCGCTGCTGTAGCGGCAGCAGAGCTGGGCGGCGGCGGTGGTGGTGGTGCTGCCGGCGGCGGTGCAGCAGCGGCCGGCGCTGCCGACGCCGACGCAGAAGCGTTGCCGCCCGACGCGCCTGCTGCGCCGCCAGCGGTGAGGCGGCAGGGGTCGGTGGCCGGCACCTGCCCCAACCCAGATTTGTGGGCCAACATGAAGGCAACCCCCACCCCATCACCCGTGCGTGGAGAGGGCGCCGCCTGGGGCCCCGGCCTCTGCCTGGCGGGCCGGCTCGCCAGGGGCATGCGCAGCCACTACAGCGGCCTTAGCCACTCGGGGGTGCCGTGCGAGGTGTACGCGTCGGTGGTGACCTCGGGGGCGGCGTCCACGACCACCGACCGGGAGGGTCTGGAGCTGGAGGTGGCACGCGAGGGTGGCATTGTGGGCGGCCTTGGCAAGCCGTGCCCCGTGTGCGCCATCATGACGATGCACTACCGTGGCCACGGCTGCCACCATGCGCAACCCGGCGGCTGCATCATGTGTGGCACGCACTACTGCTGGGTGTGTCTGGGCCCGTGGCCGTGCACGAACGGCTGCCCCACCTACTGCACACCTGCCTGCGGCTGCCCAGAGTGTCCGGACTGCCGGCCCGGCGCCAAGTGTGCCCACTGCCCCGGCGCCATCTCCTGCCCATCGTGCCAGGAGGAGAGCGCGGAGGACGCGGCAGAGCGCCGCGCTGGCGAGGCGGCAGCGCAGGCGGCTGCCATTGCAGGTGGCTGGGTTGGCCCACGGTTGGAGCTGGCAAGCGACGCGCGGCTGGACATGCAGCTGCGCCTGGCAGGCTTCCATACCACCGCCGCCTCGCTGTGGTCTCACATCAACGCCACCTGGACGGCGCTTGGGGATGTGTTGGATAGTACGGCAGAGGCCGTCAGTGCGGGCTACGCCCTCCTGCTGCTGCCCGCCGCCAGCGATGCAGCAGCAGCAGCCGCGCCGCCACCGACGCCAGAGGCGCTGGCAGCGCTGGCGGCGGCGGTGGCGGTGCCGCCGCCCCGTGTTGCCCTCATTCATGAGCGCGCCTGCGCCATTGACTACGCCCTGCGTACCGCAGCACGAATTATCGTCACCGAGGGACGGTCCGAATGGGGGTACATGCAACGCGCTGTGACAAACGTCATTTCGTCTCTCGCCTGGTTTATTGCCCAGCCCACCTTCGTCGCGCCTGGGCCCACCTCCAGCGCGGTGCGCGCCACGCTGCTTACCATTGTGGAGCGGTTGGGCGCCGTGCTGCTGGCGGCGGCCTGCCGTGAGCACGACGGCATGTTTTCAGAGATGGTGGCTGCCACGCTGATGCTGTTGGCAGAAGCCGCCCCCGCCGCCCTAGCACCTGCCACGCGAGACCTTGATCGGGAGGCTGCCCTTCGTGCCATCGGCTCCCTGCTGGCGGTGGTGCACCAGATGGGGTGCGCCGCGCCGTACACCTTTCACACCGTGATGCAGCGCTGCATTGTTTCGCCCGACTCAATCAACACGCTGCGGCGTACCGGCTTGGCGGCAGCCGTGCCCTACTACGTGCCGCTACCGGCACTGGTGCAGGTGCTGCTCCGCATGGCGGCTGCGGACGCTGAGGCGCTGATGGGCGCCGCACCTAGCACACCTGCAGGTGGCGGTGGCGCGGCAGCGGCAGCGGCGGCGGCGACAGCAGGGGCGGCGGTTGCAGGTGGCGATGCGTGGTACCCTCCGGGCAGGCTGGCAAGCGGTGATGTGACGCCGTTAGTGGCGCGGCGGTGTGTGGTGCAACCCGCCACCGCGTCTGCCGCCGCCCTGCTGGCAATGATGGCGGCGTGGCAGCCAGACGACGATGCGCGGCTGAAGGTGCTGAGCGGCCTAGAGGCAACCGTTCCCTCACTCCTGGTGCTGGCGCGCTATTATTCGACGCCAGGCGCAGGTGCCAGCCCTGACGGCACGCCAGCCGCCGGCCTGCCGTCGGTGTTGGCGGCGTTGTGGGCGGCGCGGGACCTGCCGTACTACGAAGAGGGCGCGGCCAGCCGCGCCCCGCCACCGCGCACTCCAGCGGCGATTGTTGCCGCAGTTGCCCTCGACGAGGCGGCGTTGGCACCCGCTGCCGTGCCGCCTGCGTTGCGTCGCGCCCTCGCAGTGGTTGCCTGCATGCCGCTGTTGCGCCCGTCGCTGCCGGAGGAAGCCCGGATGCGCCGCAGCCGGTGGGTGACGTCTACCTCCAGTATCGTGGCGGATGCCTCGCTGTGGATGAACACCGCCTCCGCGCTCATGGCATTCATTGGTGCGACCGGCGTTGACGACCTGCAAATGCAGCTGTCGCTGATGCTGTCGCGGGAGGCGCCAGTAGCGCCTGCTAGCGGTAGTGCTGCCCGCGGGCGCACGGCGGTGGTGGCGCCATCACCGCCGCCGGTGGCACACTTCACACTGGCTGTTGCAAACGCTGTCGGCGGCGTTGGTGAGGAGCTGCTGGCCCTTGTGGCACTCCCCCATGGCACGGCCGCCGCCGACCTGCCCCCTGCGGTTGCCACCTCACGAGCCATCCTGGCTGCATTCCGCGGTGCGCAGGCGGTGGCGGCTGCCATTGCACGCTGGCCGGCGGCGGGCGCACCTACCGAGGGCGTGCTGACGCTGTGGGCGGTGGCTGCCGCGCTCCTGCCTGCCACCATCTGCCGCGCCGCCGCCGCGGTGCCAGGCCTGCCCAAGTACGCGCAGGCGGTCATGCGCGGCTGTGCGGAAAACCTTGCGCCGCTGTGTCGCGACGAGGACGCGGATCACGACATCAGCACCGATGCCAGCGAAGCGCTAGATGCGGTGGCGGGCGCGGCCGTGCATCTTCTGCGCACGCACGGGACGGGGGCAACGGAAGAGGCACGCGGTGTGGTGCGGCGCGTTGCCACCGACCTGGCGGCGGCGGTCGAGGTGCGAGATGGCCGCGAGGCTTGGCTGGGCGTGCCGCCTGCTGCGGCGCTGGCGCTGGCGTTGGACGCCGCCGGCGGTGGTGATGCGCCCGCACTGGTGGCGGCCTGTGTGGCGTCCGCCGTACGCGCGGTGGACTGGGGCACCGTGCAGGCGCTGGGCCGCCTGCTGGACGGTGTGCTGCTGGCCTGCCCCGCGGCGCTGGGCGAGGCGCAGCGGCAGGCGGAGTTTGGTGACATGGTGAATCGGGGCAGCGTGTTGGCTGAGTTGCTGGACGCCCGCGCCCGCACCTTTGCTACCGCCTTTCTCACCGCCCCCATTGCTCCTGCGCCTGGCGCCGCTCCTGGCGCGGCTGCTGCCGTCGCTGCTGGCACCGCTGCAGCTGCGGAAGCGGCTGCAGCCGCCGCTGCGGCACCAGCTGCACTGGCTGGTGGTGGTCGCGGCGGCGCACCACACGTCTCTATGGAGCTGGCAGAGCTGCTGGCAGCGTCGCTGACGACGCTGGTAGACACGCCGCGCGCCATGCGGTCGTTATGCCGCGCCACGGCAACGCTGTGTGCCGTAGAGGGCGACCTGGCAGCGCGCCTGGGTGCCATGCCTGCCGTCGTAAATGGCGTACTGGCGGCGGTGCGGGCCGCCGTGGGCGCGGACCTGGAGACGTACCTACCGACGGGGCGCCTGCTGGCGTTCCTGATGCACGCCGCCGACGACGCGGTGGGCGTGGTGCTGGCACGCGAGGGGGAGGTGCACACGCTGGTGTCACACCTGCGCGAGTACGTGTCGGTGGCCACCTCCACCGCGCGCGCCATCGACTGCGCCGCCGTTGTGTACACCATGCTGTCTGCCATCGCGCAGCGGCCGGCGGGCCTGGCCGCGCTGCGTGCAGACGCCGATTTCATGCCCGTGGTGCACCGCCTGGAGTGGAACAAGGTGCCGCATAGCTGGTTGGTGGTGCTGGAGCACCACTGCGCGCTGCTGGCGCACCTTGTGGGCGGCGCCGCCGACAGCCGCGACGCCCTGCTGCGTGATGCGGGCGGCTCCGTACTGCAGAACGGCTTCCGTTGGGGGCTGGTGTCACCTGGCAGCCTGTCACCTGGTGCCATCAAGGCGGCACTGCAGGTGTTGTGTGCCGTGGCGGCGGTGGCACCCAAGGCGGCAGCGTCACCGGCGCACGCTGGCGCCGTCGTTGCGTCGCTGGCAGCGGCGCTCCGTGGGTCCGCGGCCAGCGCCGCCGTGGACCCCGCCATCATCACGGCGGTGGCCGCCGCGGTGGCCACGGCACCCCTTGCAGGCGCCATTGGCGGCCTGTGGGCCCCCGGCACCAAGGCGCCCCGTATGGAGCCGGTAAGACCGCTGGCGGGCCACGGGCCGGGGGGCCCCCCGCCGCCTCCCCGCCCCCCCCGACCCCGGCTTGAGGGCGCTGCTGGGCGCCACCGCCGGTCTGCACGCAAAGGAGCCGCTGTGGAACGACGTGCTGTCCGCCGCCCTGTCCGCTGCCTGCGCTGACAGCCTGGGGCCAGCCCTGGTACCTGTGCCGCCAGATGGTGTAGAGGCCAAGGCAACGAAGTGGGTGGGCGAGACGCTCCTCCTGGCAGCGCTGCGTGACGACGGTAGTGGTGGCGGCGGTGGCGGTGGCGGTCGCCGTGCAGCAGGCGGCAGCGGCAGCGGCGCAGGCACAACCGCCTTGAGCGGCATGTTGATTACGTACAAGCCGCCGTCGTCGCCGTATGTGAAGGTGGTGCCGTCAACCACCAGCCCAGCCGTCGCCATCCGTATCCTCACCGCCGTCGTGGAGCTGTACACCCCGCCGCTTGCCACCGCCGGCAGCCCGGCTGTTGAGCCCCTGCCGCCGCCCGCCGCGCTCCTGCTGGGCGACCTGCTGGCAGCGCATGCGTCACACCTGCGCCGGTCGTTGGATGCCACCGTGTTGGCTACCGCCATGCGGCTGGCGGGCGTGCGCCGCAAGTAGACTAATTATTTATTGGTGTTCAACTCGCACGCCGCATGCTATGATCGATATAACTAGGGCATCGAGAATGGCGGGCGCACAACCCTGGCGTCACTTGCAGGGAGGTCGGCAAGTTACAACAGTAGTAACGAAAAACGGCGAGGCGGCACACACACACGCCGCCTGCACCCTAACTTGCCCGCCAAGTACACCACCACGATGGCGGGGAGCAGCTGTTCAGTAGTAATCATCTGTCCTTGGCGTGGCGGGAGGCGCCGCTACCGCGGCCACCGCCGCGGCACCGTAGGCCGCAGGGCAGGGAGGCAAAGCGGCGGCGCGTGCGCCATACTAGAAACGTACACAGGACCAGGGCGCACATCGATGCCGCTGCGGTCGTAAGTGCCGATAACACGCTCGGCGCGTCCGCGTGCGGTTGCAGGACGCGGCGCAGGTCGCGCGATGGCGCGCTGCCGGCAGCCAAACGGAAGGTCGCCGCAAACCGCGGGTCCGACGCCAGCGCTGCCGCCGCCGCCTGCGCGCGCACACGGGAGGGCGCGGCATAGGTGGCTGGCGCGCCGGTCAGCTGGTGCGGCGCCACGGTGAGCGGCAGCGCCGACAGGGCGCCAATGCGGACGGGACGAGCCTGCCAACCACGTGGCACCAGCAGCGTGGCATACAGCGCTGCCAGGGGCGCATGCGGCGACAGGGGGAAGGCGTCGTAGTGCGTGTGCCACGACGCGTTGCGTGCCAGCGGTGACCGCCACACCGCCACCGTGCCATCCTCATACACCGCATCCACCACCAGCGCGCAGGAGGCGGCAAACCCGCCGCCCGGCTGCGCCACCAGCACGTCGTCCTCAAACGGCGCGCCCGCCTCCCTCCGCGCCACCTCCTCGGGCGGGGTGCCAGCCGGCGGCACACACGCGCCTGCCGTGTCCACCATCGCCATAATGGTCAGCGCCTGGCGGGTGGCGCCACTACCGGTTCCGGTGGTAGTGGTAGGCACTGCCGGCGGCAACACCTCCTCCGCCCGCAGCTGTGCGGACAGGACGGCAACGGTGGCGGTGATGGACAGCGGCGGCACGGCGCCAGCCAGGTGGTGAGTAACACCGTACGCGGTAATCCACGATGCATTGCAGGCAGTGCCAGCACCGCCCACGCCGGCGCCAGTGATGTGCGCCGTGGCTGACGCCGTGCGGCGGGCTAGGGCCACGGTGGCACCGCACACGGAGGCGGGGATGCCGCCACCTGCCGCCCCGCATGCCCCGCACGTCAGGCCCACGCTGCCGCCCTGCCCCAGCCCCTCTGCCCGCCCGCCACCCACGCCGTACCACGCGCGGGAGCCGTCGCCCGCGCGCACCGGCTGCCACTCGGCGCCCACCGCCGCGCCGCCGCCCCGCAGGAACGCCAGCAGGGTGGCAGGCGAGGATGCGGCGGCCGCCATGTCGGCACGCGACACGCCCGCAGCCAGTGACAGGTGTAACGAGCCAACGGGCGTAGCGCCCGCCACTGGATCACACTCCCACCACCCAGGCGGCCCACCCGCCTCATCGCCTGCCCCTGCTCCGCCAGCACCACCACGGCGCGGCAGCCGCCCACCGCCGCCATCAATCCCGGTGCAGGCGCAACACCAGCAGCAGGGCGTGCGTGACAGCCCGGAACAGGCAGGCATGCCCTCTGCCATGTTGTAGTACGCCGTGCGCGCTGCCTGCGGCGTTGCCGTTTGGAATGCCATTGCAGAATCGCTGCAAGACGGCGCTACCTGCAGCCGGCTGTCATGCACAAGCACCACGCCGTCTGCGCGTCGTCGGCCCCCACCCTCACTGCCGCCGCCATCGCCGCCGCTGCCGGTGACACCACCGCTGCCACCACCGTCACCACTGTTGCCACTGTCACCGCCGCCGCCGCCACCGCCGCCACCGCCACCACTGCCACCGCTGCCACCGCTGCCGCCGTTGCCGGGCGCGGTGGCGGCGTTTATCCAATACGCAAGGGCCACGTCAGGCGGCACGCCGTCACGAGCGGCGGCGGCTGGCGGCAGGCGTGCAACGTCCGCGACCACGTCTGCGGACAGCACGCACAGCGGCCCCGCTGCATATGGCGGCAACGTGCCGGTGGGGTACTGCAGCGGTGCAGCGGCGACGGTGCGTGGCGGCTGCACGCCCGCCATGCGGAACCCACGCCACAGGCGCTGGCGCGGGTAGGCGGGCACGTCGTGGAGCAGTGCAGGCAGGCGCACCAGCGTGGCACTGGCTGGCACAATTAGCAGGAAGTCGTAGGCAGGCAGGCGGGCAACGGCAGCTAGTGCAGCTTGCAGCGACGGCGCGCTGCCGGCCGGCCCGGGAACAAACAACAGGTCTTGGTACGCTGCTGCTTCGATAGCAGCCGCCTCCGCGCCAGCCGCCGGCACCACAAAGTAGTGTGTCATGGAGGTGGTAGCCGGTAAGGGCAGTGACAGCCAGGTTTGACGCGCCAGCGCTCGTGCCGGCGCGTCGCCGCCGGCCGTTACCAGCACCAGCACACGGGTTGCGGATGCGCCAGAGTCCTGTAGCACGTCGCGGAAGCGGCGCGCGCGGGCAGCGCGGGCGGCATGCGCCGCCACATCCGGCGTGGCTGCACGCCGTGCGTCGCCAGAAACTTGCGGCGGTGGCGGCGTCAGGATCCAGGGCAGGGGTGGCGAGCAATACGCGCGGCCGTCACCCGCGCCCTCCACCGCCTGCACGTTGCGCAGGACCAGCAGGTCGGGCAGCGGCACCGCGGTGGGCAACGCCGCCACGTTGTCAAAGTACAGCGCCGGCGTCGCTGGCGACGTGGTGCCAGTACCCAGCGCCAGCCACGCCAGAGGTGCGCCGGCCGCCAACGGCCCGGTGTACTGCGCCTGCAGCAGGCCGTCCACGGTCAAGGAGGCATGCAAGTCCAGCGTGTCGGCACCCGCGCGCGCCCGCAGCAGGCCGCCGATAGAGATGCCAGACCGCTCGTGGTCGCAAAAGTACGCGGCCGTGATGACCACGTGGTGCCACCGCCCGTCAGCCACGCTCGGCCCGCTGGCCAGCCGCCACGTGCCGCTGCCGTCCCGCACCGTCAGCACGCCATCCTCCACCCCGAGTACGAGGGTGGCGGACCGCACTGCAGATGGTGTCGCAGGCGGCACACCCACACTCGTGCTAGCTGGTCGCTTCGCGAGCGCAATCAGTGCGTCCAGCACGTTGCCGTCGAGCGCCGCCTGCCATGCAAGCACGGAGGCGTCGCCGCGAGGCAGCTCCCGCCGCCGCAGCGACACGTCAGGCGCCAGTACATTGATCCACAGCGACACCGTCACGCCGCTACCAGCCGCCGCGTGGCAGCCTGTTGTCGCGCCACGCGTCGGCTGCGGCGGCGGCGGCGGCGGCGGTAGCCGGATGGTGACGAGCCCGGCGGCGCCGTACCCACTGCACACGACGCCGCACCGCGCTGGCACAATGGCGCCTTCCACGCCGGCTGCTGCAGTGTCATCCGCGCTCACCAGCCGCCACCTGGACTTGCGGCCACCGCCGCCTGCAACGGCGGCAGCGACACTGTCATTGACACTGCCTGCGCCAGCAGCAACAAACGCGCCGCTGGCCACCAGAACGCTTGCCGGCGCCAGTCCGAGCGTTGCCCACGCCGCAGTGGCGTCGCTCGCAGAGGGTGGGCATGGCGCATGCACCGCGGCCGCCGAGCTGAGTGCCAGGGCGGCCGCGGTGGCGGGCGTGTTTGGCAGCAGGCGGGGCGCGGCGGCGGCAAGCACGAGCGCAATGTGGTCAGCAAACAACGGCAGCGATGTCACCGACGCGTCGGCCGACACGTCGGCAGGCTGCGGTGGTGGCTGCGGCTGCGAGTGCAACAGTGGCTTCGACTGCTGCGGTGGCTGGTTCACGACGCCCGGGCAGGCGTCCGCCAGCACGGCCGCCAGCACGGAGCCAGGCGGGATATTCGCAACGTGGTGCAGCAGGGGGGTGCCATCGGCGGCTGCCAGCGGCAGGATGCGCGCTGTGGCAAGGAAGTTGAGCGTGGCTGCGTCTGGCGCGGCACCGGGGCGGAGGAAGCCCGCCCAGGTGTCGCGGGGCAGGTGCGGAGGTAGGTCGGACGGCGGCAGTAGCGCTATTACCGGCGCGTTACGGGGCGCCGGCGCTGACACCCATGCCGCCGTCAGCGCCGCTGCCAGCGCGTCGGGTGTGCCAGTAGCAGGAGTGTGGGTGCCGGTAAGTGCCGCTGCCAGCGCGTCGGCAGCGGTGGCTGCCGTGGGGTGCCGTGCCGGTAACAGGAACGCGGCAGCGCTCAGCGCGCCGGCACGTGCCAGGCCGACGGCGGCGGCGGCGCCCTCCAGCGGCCGCAGAGTGACGGCATGCGGCTCCAGCAGCACGCCGCCATATCGCGCCGCCAGTGCAGCGCGCACTGCCACTCGCGCCCCACGCGCGCGCGCACCGGCGTCGGCACCCTCCCACCATGCCGCCAACGTCGGCGCGCTTGTTGCCAGTACGTCACCAGGCGCATACCGCACGATGCGCACCGTCGCGGTCAGCGAGCCCTCCAAGGATAGCACGCCCGCGCAGGTGAGGGTGTTGGAGAACAGGTACAGGTGGCGCGCGGGGTAGCGGCGCACCGCCGCACCCACGGCACATGCCAGCGGCAGCGGCAGCGGCGCAGTAGAGTTGGTAACCGCCGCATCATCCACCACCATCAGCACGTTACGACCACTGGCACCCAGCGCAGCGTGTGCTGCCGGGCTGCCCCACTGCAACACGCACCCGTCTTCCAGCGACGCGCCCGCCTCACCGCCGCTGTCGCTGCTGCTGCTGCCCCCAGCCGCCGCCGCTGCAGCTCCAATGCGCTGTGGGCCGTCGCCTGGCTTGGCCAGCCGCCACCCACGCCGCGGCGCCTCCCCGGCCGCCCCTGCGCCGCCCTCCACCAGGTTGGCACGCACGCGGCCCAGCGCGCCATGCACGGCATCCACCAGCCGCTCGTCACCGGCGTCCAGGTGGTCGTGATCGTGCTCATGGCCAGGGGGTACTTGTGGCACCGCGGCCGCCGCCGCTGCCGCCGCCGCAGCCAGCGACTTGGGCCCCGCCGCCAGCGCGTCACCCCGCGTCACCATTCCCGCCGAAACCACCACCACCAACGTGACTGCAGCTGCCGCGCAAGGCGGCCGCCATCGCCGCGGTGTCATGGCGGCAGCTGTCGTAGTAGTGTGTGACATGCGGAGACACTGCCGCCGCCGGCCGCCGCCGCCGTTTCAGCACCCCGTGTCTCCCTCACTCAACCCGGTCAGGACGGCGATGGCAGCGTACGAGTGTGGAGTCAAACACACCCCGTTGTCCAGTTGGAGTGGTGGTGGCGCCACTCCGAGGTTGGAGGTGCGTTGATGCGCACGCCACAACGCTGTGTGTTGTGATACCAGTTGTACCGGTAACTTAGTGGTGGTTGTTGAACTGATCTGTACGCCACCGCATGCGCCGAACAGCGGCTGCAAATGCCACGCCGCGCACTGCAAAACCAAGACAAGTCCGTCCAGTACGCACCTATGCCGCTAATAGGTACAGCGCGGCGGTTCAGTGTCGTTTTGCTTGATAATACCAACAATTGCTGGTTGCCGGTTGGGTAGTTTTGGCAGCAGCTGGGAAATCGTGGCCAGGCGTAATGCTCAGGCTGTCAGGGGAGTCCCGCGCCACAAGTCGTCACTGCGCGACTCACCACTTGCTCTCTATGACCCTCGCTGCCACACAGCACCGGGTGTGATATGGCGTACCCTGCTAGGCAGCTGGGCCAGCGCTGCGCGCTGGAATTGACGCGCCCCGTCGTCGCGTGCGCCGCGTGCAGCGTGCGGGCCGCGCAGTGACACACACTGCGGCGTGACACGTCGGCGTCACGTCGCAAACGCCACGCCACGTGTGACGCAAATTCACACTAATCCGGCTGCTACCACTGACACATGCACCATTGGAACCCGGTGCTTCATGCGCCACCATCAATTGCCGCCGCCGACGTGTAATTTGACCGCATTTCCAGGCGGCGCGCCCATTGTGGTGGCGCGCGTGGGGAGTCACGAAACAAGCTGCAGCTGGAAATCTGGCGGCCGCTGGTGTCGGTTCAAGCCAGTAGTTGCGAAACACGAAGGCAACAGCCTGATGATGGGCACCAGCAGCTGCCCAGCACCACCAGGCGCCAACGAAAGGGGGAGACAACGGCGGCGATGCTGGTGGTAGGCGACAATTTTGTGCGAGGTGGACGCACGGGCACACGTAACAAGGCGCGGCGCAACAGGTGTTGAGGCATAGGTACGTGGTTTTGGGTGAGTGTGGTGCGGGCATGCGCCCGCAATGGCGCAATTTGTGCACCAGTTGCGGGACGCCACTTCAGTGGGCAGGTGGCCGGGGGGGCAGTCAACGGGGAAATACACACGCGCCGCGGTTAACACGGCGGCCGGCGGGCGCGCCGCCGCGTGTCTAGCACCACTGCCTGCGGTTCTGTGGGCTGCATGGGTGCCGCGTGCAGGGGGTACCGGCGTGGCACCGCCTTGTCCCCCCACCTTTCCCACCTCCCTCTCCCCCTACTCGCCGCCGCCGCGGACTACTTACCCTACTGCTCTGTTGAGTGGTGGTGGCAAGCGGATCTCTGCGGCGCTCCCTCCTACACGCCGCCCGCGCGGCGGGGCAGCAGTGCCGGGCGCACCCGCCGCTCCGCGCACACGCCACACGGCCCCACACAGGGGCGCATGGGGCGGGATGATGGTACCGTAGGAGGTGCGAAGAAAGGGTCGCTCGCGGCGAGTGACGACTCTCACAAGCTGTCGCTCCGGTTGCACGCGCCGCCGCACCATTCATAATTACTCCGCGCGCGGGCCCCGCGGCAGCGCAGCGACGCTGTAGGGGCGCACGCCGGGCAGGCCGCAGGTGCCCCTACGTCCTTCCCTGGTGGCGGGGGTGCGCGCGTGTGGGGCGTTTGCGTGCAGCTGGGCGGTAGTCACTTCGTGTTCGTGCCGCCGCATGTTGCCGCCAGCTTGGCGTCCGTTATCAGGGTGTGACAGCGTGTCACCCGGAGCGCGAACGCCGCGAAGCGGCTGCGGCGGAGCAACCCGCCGCCACGACATATCGCCGCGGCGGTGTATTTGGGGGCGGCGGCCGCCAATTAGTGTAGTTGCCTATAGTACGTGTGTGCACGAGGCCATCCCATTCCACGCCGCTTGCAGGACAGCACGCACAGCGCACGCGTCGGTGCTCCGTGCACGCGCCCTGCCTGACTTCAACTTGGCGGTCCGCCTGACACACGCCACGCACCCCGACCGCGCGCGCATACGCGGGAGCAGCGGACAAGCCAGCGGCTAGGGAAGCACACGTGCCACCATGGCTGCACCTGGCACTGGTGGCGGGTATGAGGCCGTGAATGGTAAGTTCGCGCTTCCGCATCTGGCGCGCCGCATGCGTGTCGCGTTTTGCCTGTCACCCACCCACCATCATGCTCCCACCACCCATCCGATGCCGCCACAGATGCCGACCTGCTGGACGCCGCGGCGGCGGGCCTGGGTGGCGACCGCGATGACGGCGAGACGGACGCCACCGGCCGCCTGCAGTCCATGCGCCACCGCGTGCGCCTGGCCGCCTTCCAGACCTTCCATGCGTGCGTATGCCGCGACGATGACCGATTGCCTGGCCAGGCCGGCGCGCGAGGTTTTTTGCAATGCCACGCGCGCCATAACCACCACCGCCACTGCCACAATGCCCCCCTGCAGATGCGCCACCGACAATAACATTGCGTGGCCCGTGCTGCTGCTGCTGTGGGTGATGGGGTGTACGTTTGCGCTTGCCACCTTGTTACAGGGCCAAACACACCTCGCCACACCCCACCGTGCAACACTCCCCCCCCACCCCCAAATGCGCAGTCATCCAAATGCTGTTCTTCCCGCTGGCGTCGCAGGACGCCATGCCGTGGCACGACATGCCCATCATGGTGCACGGCGTGTACTACCCGCTGCTGACGCTGACCTTCATCCCCGGCGCGCTCACCGGCGCCCTGCCGTCGCCCAACTTTGCGTACAGCGCCGTCAGCCTGTTCATCTTTGCCGCCGTGTGGACCGGCACCCTGCTGCTGCTGTGGCTGTGGTGCATGACCAGCTCGCTGGGCTACATTGCGTACCAGCCGGCGTGGCGCATGCGCCTCCTGCGCTTCATGTCGCTCGTGTCTGTGCACATGCTCACCATCCCGCTCGTCACCTCGCTGGCCAGCCCCTGGGCGGCGGTGGAGAAGTCGCAGTGGCTGCACACCACCGTGGGCGTACGTACCCCGTTGTGCGGCTTGTGGCGCTGTACAT
>Ga0066256_1003290_pt1 | contig 15883 bp, 13 predicted proteins | sample ThiBio_1000_biof_FD_87107 | JGI IMG/M metagenome (GOLD analysis project Ga0066256, IMG submission 87107) | Wastewater bioreactor microbial communities from Cape Town, South Africa - Thiocy_expt_1000_biof (version 2) | ecosystem: Engineered > Bioreactor > Thiocyanate-remediating >...
AGGCGGCGGTGTCGGCGGCCACGGGCGGGATCAGGGCGCGGGCCCCGGCGATCATCGAGCGGGCGATCTCGCGCTCGCCCATGACGATGAGGTCGGCCCCGAAGGCTTTCAGATGCTCCGCCTCGGCGTCGCTGTGGGCGCGGCGGCGCTGTCCTGGCCCGCCAGCAGTTGCACGTCGCGCCCGGCCACCAGGCCCACATCGCCCTGCGCCAGGTAGCGCACCCCACCATGAACCAGCTTGGTGCTGCGGCTTGAAGTGCCTTTAGCAAAATCAGATTGTTCTACCAGCAAAGTTTTATAACCCCTGGTTACAGCATCCAACGCAATACCAAGGCCCGTTGCACCACCGCCAATCACCAAAATATCCCAGGTAATTGAAGTGTCTGCAGCCTCTTTCAGTAATGCGCTACGGTCAGGTCTCATACGCAGTATTTACAAAGAAAAAAAGATAATGAATATAATTCGAAACTAAAACGAAACAAATCGAAATCAATATTATAACATTATTTTTACATTAGAAAATTTTTTCGCAATAAATCGTAATATTTTACAGAAAGTTAATCTCCGGATTTTCTTTGCTGTAATTTTGGCCTTAATTTGAAACGAATGCCAAGTACCACAATCAACTTTATATGAGCAATTTAGCAGACAGGCACCAGCAAATACTTGAAAGATTAAAAAAGGCAGGCAGTGTAAACGTGGTGGATTTGTGCGCAAAACTGAATGTATCTTCCGTAACAATCAGAAAGGATTTGCAAGTTTTGGAAGATAAAAATATGCTCTACCGCACACACGGCGGCGCTACCCTAAGCAATCCCTACATTGCAGATCGCCCGGTTAACGTAAAATTCGGCCTGCAAACGGAAGAAAAAGAAAGAATTGCCGCCGCCGCTGCCAGACTGATTGTAGAAAACGATTGTATTTTGGTGGCTTCAGGTACCACCGTTCAATATTTTGCAAAAAACATTCATGCAGACGGTCATTTAACGGTGTTAACGTCTGCGCTGAACGTGGCGCTGGAACTCATTCATCATCCGGGAATAGAGGTGATACAATTAGGTGGTATTATGCGCAAAACTTCTTCTTCAGTTACAGGTATTTACGCAGAAAAAGCCCTTGAAGATTTTTCGTGCAGCAAATTATTTTTAGGGGTAGATGGTATTGACCCGGAGTTTGGCCTCACCACATCTAACATGATGGAAGCACAACTGAACCGCAAAATGATTGCCACCGCGCAAAAAACAATTGTACTGGCCGATTCCGGCAAATTTGGGAAACGCGGCTTTGGAAAAATATGCGGAATTGAAGACATTGAACAAATAATAACCGATAGCAACGTGTCAGAACATACGGTGGAAATTTTACGGGGCATGGGGATTGAGGTGACGATTGTTTGAAAGAAGCGTGAGTGAAGCCGGAAACTGATGCGGGGTACGAGGTGTGGGAGGCGGGGAACCCTGGTTAACAGTTGCTGGTTACAGGTACCGTTCTAATTATAGAAGGGTTTATAGGCAAATACTTCGAATTTTTAAAACTCCTTCTTATAAACCTTTCAAGGCCGCTAAGGGGCGGCGTTTGCTTTGCAAAACTCTTGCTATACTTTTTTGAAAGATAGAAAAAAGCTCAACGAACACTTCGCAAAAGTTTGATTCCCCAATAATGATGACCCTAAAAATCACTGTTTTCGGGATTGTACCATTCATCTTAGAGGCTTTATTTTGTGTTTGAAAACGGGGTGGCTGCCCGCAATTTTTAATGTAAATTTGATGAGATGAATTCTTTGATCACCATGAATATTTTTGGGGTTATATTGTTGTTTATTTTCGGGTGTGATAAAACACCAAAAGGCGCTGACGATAATCCGGCAAGCCTGAAAGTTTATAAGGATTCCGTTTTTACAAATTATTTTAAACGAACCCACGGCTGGGTGGCGGGAGACGGGGCCATATCTTTTTCGCTGAACAACGGCAAGAGTTTATGGTTGTACGGCGATAGCTACATTGATAATTACAACCTGGTTACTAACACCGTTCCCTGTCTTTTTCAGGTGAGAAACGCAGCGGTTTCGATGGGTATTTCAAACCCTGCCGACCAGCAAACACATTTGGGCAGTGGTTCCCCAAAATCAACCTTTCAGGTGGGTACCGATAATAAATTTTGGTTTTGGCCGGGCATGGGTTTTGCGAAAGGAGATACTGCTTATATTTTTCAAAACAGGTTGCGTAATACCGGCGCCGGCGGTGCCTGGGCATTTGAGAGCGTTGACGAACTGCATATTGCAAAAATGAAAATTTCTACAATGCAGGTTGTGGGTTATTCAAACCTTGGCACCAGAAACAAAATCAGCTTTAATAACGGAATATTAAAAGACGGCAATTATCAATATATCTACGGCATTAAAAATAATGGCTTTGGGAATGATTTGATGGTTGCCCGCGTTCCGGAAAATAATTTTTATGCTCCCTGGGAATATTATAATGGCCGCAGTTGGAATACCGATATGACGAAAGCCTCAAAAATTCATGCGGAATTTACATCATCCTTTTATGTATTTAAATTGAAGCATAAATATGTTTTGCTAACTACGGAGTTCAGCGTAGGTTGCGATCAGGGTAAGGAAATTTACTCCTATACATCCGACAAGCCTTACGGGCCGTTTACCAACAAAAAAATGATATGGACAGTTGATGATACTTTGAACGGGCATTACCCGTTTTTTTATATCGCTACCGCGCATCCTGAATACGATAACGGAAAAGATGAAATGCTGATAACCTACTGCATTAATGGTTATGGGGATTGTGTGCAAACCTGTAACAACAATCGCATGGACGCGATCGTGTACCGGCCGAGGGTCATAAGGGTACCGTATAAAATTATTGACCCTGCTTTATAAGTTTTTACGAAAAAATTAGCGGTAATATACTTGGGCTGAACTTTCTTTCGTAATCAACCGGTTTAAACCCGGAAGCATTTGATATAAATACGTTATCCAAGTTTTTGAATCCTGCGCATTAAATCTGCCATAGTTGAATTTCCCAAACCCTCAATCAACTTCATATCTTCATCTTCAAGCTGAAACAAACCTTCTGTATTTTGCTTGGCCTGTTGCCCGGTACGTATGCCCGGAATGATTGTGGACACAGCATCATAGCCCAAAATATAACTCAACGCCAGTTGTGTTTTGGTGCAATTATATTTTTCGCATAACTGCCAAACTGTTTCTGTTGCTGTGTTTGAGGCCTCAATTATTTCAGGAGTTAACCGGTTTTTGCGATGGTCTGTTGCAGCAAAAGTGCTCGATGTATCAAACTTACCTGTGAGCAATCCAAATTGCAGGGGCATCCGCACAATGATGCCATAACCATTTTCTTGCGCCTTCCTGAGTAATGGCAGTGCCTTTTGATTGATAATATTTAAAACCAACTGAAAGCCGTTACCCAAATTCCTGTCTATTAAAAATTCTGCTTCAGGGTAAGGATCAAATGTATTGAGCGATATTCCCCAGTACCTGATCTTTCCCTGTTGCTGCAAATCCTGCATGGCTTTAATACAATCGCCCTGTTGTAAATGGGAAAGCTTTGCTGTATGCAACTGGTAATAATCAATCACGTCTCTTTGCAACCGTTGCAAAGATTTTTCACAAGCTGAAATCATGTAGTGATAGTCGTAATCAACGGTGAACTTTTCATCCCGCGCCACGTTGCCAACTTTCGTGGCGATCATAATGTTCTTGTTGCCTCCCACCGTTTTTCCAATCAATTCCTCAGAATGGCCAAGGCCATAAATATCGGCTGTGTCAAAAAAATTAATGCCTGCATCCACAGCGGCTTGTATTGCTTTCACTGATTCGTTATCGTCAGCGGGACCCCAGCCAATTGCCGTGCTGCCAATCATGGCATCGCCGCCGATTGCCCAGGAGCCAAACCCGATTTCGCTCACAACTAAATCTGTAGTTCCAAATTTTCGGTATTGCATCAATCTTTGTCTGTATTTACTTAACTTCAAAAAACTCAAATACACTTCCCGGCGTTCCATTTTTATCCAGGCCCTGCGCTACTATTACAAACCTGCCTTTTAAATCTGATGTATAAAATTTCACGGAATATGCTTTCCCGCTTATTAATTTTATTTCAGGAGTCCAATTTAATACATTTCTAAAATCAGGCATACGGCTTTCCTGTTGCAGCGCATCGCTGTAATCGGGGCTGAAAAACACACGTTCCATTTGCAGGCCGGGATAGTCTAAAATTAATGCATTAGATTCGAGGGCATAATTATTAATGGACGGAGCATAAGTTTTCCAGTTCAGTATCCCATCAAACATAGACTTACCATAAATATAATTTCTTGCCACAACCTCCAGTGTATTGATCTTTAGCGGATCAAATTCAAAAAATTTACTGAAATTGAATACCGGAACAAAACTGGTTCGTTTGCAGGTCAATCGTTGGCAAATAAACCTCGTTGCCCCTGCGCCTTACAGCAACTAATGTTACGTACTCTCTCAAAACCTCGTCAATCGTTGTAAACCTTATATAGTTATCCAAATTGTAATAAGCGTCAGGTGTATTATAAAAAGCTGAAGTATCAGTGTATGCGGGATAGCGTAGCTGATTGATTTGCCGGGGCAGGTATATATTTTGAACCTGCATTCCGATACTTTGCTTTAAAAGCGTAGCAGGGTAACTAACCGGTTTGGATAATAGCCCAACCGATGTGCTGCTGTACTTTTTGCTAAAAGGATCATTTACTTGTATACGGTAAGCAGAATCGTTAAGAGGATTTGTTTGCGCGATGAGTTGAGTGCCTCCAATGAAATTTTTCATTTCTGCAACAAATGATCCATCAGGATTGCTGCCGGTTGTTTTAAACTGTGTTAATAACGACGGGCTCGATAGGTACGCAATGATGTGCCCTGCCGGCTGTTTGGTGTCCGAGTGAAGCACACGGCCGGTAATAATATGGCCCGAATATTCAGGCGCGAACTCAAATGCCGGTTTTTCGTTTTTAAAAACTTTCGCCCAGTCAAACCTTCTCCACCCGTGGGTTAAAAGCAGATTGTCAGTTGCCCGTTTGTCTTTATTTAAAAAATATTCCCGCGCGTTTTCAGTATAGCCGCCAAGATCAGATGTTAAATAAAGATAAGTTGCAATATCATCGTTCCCATCCATTTTTTGTAAAGAATCTATTCGATACACTGACATTGAAAAAGAAGCAGTATCTGCATTGGAAGATGAGAGGGTAACCAATAATGGCTTTCTTGTTGTATAATCCCTGGCATCTGTTGCCAATTTCAGGTCGAGTATTTGAGTGGGCTCCTTATAGAACAGCCTTTCACAAACCGGCCTTCGCTCGCCATCAAATAAAGTAATATGAGAAACACCATTGCCGAATACAGAGCGATCAATAGTAAATACTGTCGATCCGTTTTGTAACCGACTTCTTAAAGCGGTTTTTACCGACTGCCTGGTATGAGCAATTAAATATAGTTCTGTTGCAGAAGAAATATTGCTTTGTGCTGTTATTCTTACCTTATCGCCATCATCTTCGAGCTCCATTGTGTAACCTTCTGCAAAAACACCGGGCAGTTGTACTGTAAAAGAATGCCCGGGCATAGCTTTAATAATCGCCTGATACTGTATTCCTGCTTTCGGCGTAAAAATAAAAGTGCCTAACCCATCTTTATATGGCGCAAACTGAAGGATTGTGTCACTGTTTTCAAGCAGGAAACCTTTAAAATCAAAGGGTTTACCATTTACATCTACAGCTTTAAAAGCAATCTTATTTTGTAGGCCGCTTACCATATTCCCGCCCTCCGGGAAAAAATTCACTTTGTAACCTTCCTGAAGTTTTGGTTGTTTATTTAACGGCAATCTTCTAAGATTAATGACGGTAATTTTCTTCTCGAAATAATAAGAAGGGTCAAAATTTTTCATCCAGTTTGTGTACGCGCGTAAAATATAGTTTCCCGAAGCCGTGCTTGTTGGTATATAGAAGGACCCTTGCCCCGTTGCGGAACTGATACCAATTTTGCCCTGTAATACAGGTTGGTGCGCGCTATCTAAAACTTCTACATATGCCACTTTACTTAAGTCAGCAGGTATGTTGTTAACAGCATCAGTATTATAAATTTTAAACCAGATTATTTCGCCCGCCTGATAATAATTCTTATCTGTGTGTACAAATAATTTCTCCTGAAAATTATGCCGGCGATATTCTGAAAGATTGTCGGCGATACTCTGAGGAGGAGCCTGTGCCTGCAAAAAATTAAAATACGTTAAGAAACAAAGCATTAAAAATACACATCTTAACAGTTTTCGTGTGATTATATAATCGTATAAATTAACCATTATAGTCATTATATTAATTGGGCCAGAAAGACGGTTTTATATTGGAACCCCTTGTTTGGCAGTCCACACAAGTGCCAGCAGATGCAGAGAAAGATTTGATTGAGCCGTCCAGATTGAATTCCTCTGGCGCAATGGGCATATATTGTAAATTTTCGATAATTGATCTCTCATTATTAGCAATACTCACGATATCACAGAATCTGCTGTAACCCCATCCCGGCACCTGACTGTTATATATGAAAATTCTTTTATTTTCTTCTTTATTTACTTCAACATGGCCAATTACTATTTCGCCGGGGTTTGATGTGCATGTTATATTTCCACGCAAATCTGATGGTTGCGGATCAAAAATTGACCCCAGTTGCTCCGTATTCTTTTTCATTTGCAGATAAAAATCATAGGCATTCTTACTTAGCGCGTGCTGTTTTATTTCTATACTATACAGTACTCCCAATTTTATTGATCCCTGCTGAATATGGGTAATGGGTAAATAGATTACATTTTGTGATAACCTTTCTGTAGATCCGAGTAAAATATTTGCTGACCTGGAATTTTGCCAGCAATAATACATTGAATAATCCGGAGATTGGTCAGGGTACTTGTATATAACTCTAACAGGGTTTCCCGAAGTGTTAGTCTCATACTTCAAATTACTCAAATAGGTGGAGCGAATTTCCCATATTTCCTGAAATGTCCATCGATAATAGCTTTTTTCATTCGGATTATCATCATGATTATTCACATATATCTGCACACCGCCATTTTCTCTCTTCCAGGTAATACTGTCTATCACAGGGCTATGCTTTATTGATGAATATGCTGAAACATATTCATTACCATTGGCTGTATTGATCTTTAGCCTGTATTGTACTGCCGTGTTCAGGGTGAGGGGCTGGGCCGAACTGTAAATACCAGGAGAAGTACTTACTAAACTAAAGCTTTTGTTATCATCACCCTCAACGGTCACACTTGCGTTTAACTCCGGCTTAGAAAAAATGTTCTCGGTCAGCTTTGTAGTGCGGGACAGGCTAATAGATGTTGGTTCAGAACCACTGTTAATAAATCCTTCTACTACAAGATAGCCTGTTTCGGGATTTATAATTCCCGGATCATACATTTCCTTACATCCTGCAAATAGTACGGGGAGAAAGGCTATTATTGGTAATACTCTTTTCATAAATTAAAACCTGATATTAAAGTTAACAAAAGGTATTGCGCTTCCAAATATAGACAGCTTATACCCGTTAATCACCCCGTTTTCAGACACATAATACACAGAGTAAGGGTTTTTTCTTCCGGTAAGATTATATATCCCTATTGTCCATGAATTATGTGTTCTCTGGTGCACTTTATGGTTGCCCTCAATATTCATTGAAAAATCCATCCTGAAATAATCGGGAATACGGTGCCCGTTTCTCGGGCCATATAATGTACGTTCACCTTCTGCATATCGAAACTTTCCTATAGGCAATGTAATAGGCCTGCCTGTGCTATAGGTTGCATTAAAGGATGTACTGAAACGGTGTGAAAATCGGTAATTACTTACAAGCGTCAAGTCATGGGGCTTGTCGTAATTAGCCGGGTAAATTTTGCCATTGTTTAGAAACTCGCCTGTTTCGGCCTGGTCAGCTTTTAAAAGTATTCGGCTGTACGTGTATCCAACCCAGCCATTTAGTTTTCCTGTGAGCTTTTTTGCAAGAAATTCAATGCCATAGGCAGTTCCCTGCGTTTTGGCGACCTCTGTTTCTATGTGGCTGTTTAGCACTAAAATAGCCCCGCTTTTAAAGTCGAGATAATCTTTTATTCGCTTATAATATCCTTCTACTGATAGTTCTATTGTGTTAGATTTTAAATTTTTATACAACCCCAGCGAAAACTGATCGCCGAACTGGGGTGAAATATTCGGGTCGCTAAGTTTCCAAATATCTGTGGGTGCCATTGCGGCGGTATTGGAAAGCATGTGAATGTATTGCCGTAAGCTATTATACCCTGCTTTTAACGACATGGTATTAGAAAGCATCTGCCTGATGCCAATACGAATCTCGGGGCCGTGGTAGGTGTGGATGATTTTGTTTTTAGCATAAATTGTGGTACCCGTCATATTCTCTACTCTTTTAGGAACACCCTGAGGATAGTTATTCACTTCATACGGGCCGAGGTAATTGAACATGGAGTAGCGGATGCCGGCGTCCAGCGTAAGATCTTTTGTAATATTAAACCTGTCGCTGATGTACAATGCTGATTCGAGAGCCTGCTCAAAAGGCATGTGTAAAGGCGCTGCCAGCGATTCGCTGCCAACAGGTACATAATCGCCCGGAAGAAGCTTATACAACAAAGTATTAAGCCCATATTCAAGCGTATGTTTTGAATTGATAAAATAATTAAAATGCGCGTTGAAATAACTTTGCCGGACGTTAAACGAAAGTGCGTAAGCATTCACCGGGTTTCTTTCGCTTGTAATTTTATACTCATACTTATCCTGCCCAATATTAATAAGCGAGTATAACCTGTTATTGAAAGTGTGCTTCCATTTCAGGTTATAATTAAAATTTTTATAATGAAAAAAAGTATCACTATTCAAATTAAAGCGGTCATTGCTTAAATATCCTGTAAGATAAACGGTGTTGTTTTTATTAAACTCATGATTCAACAGGAGGTTAGCATCATAAAAATCAGCTTTACTGTTTTTGTACTGGTCAGGCAAAAGATTTAGTAACCAGTTCGCATAAGTACTTCTTCCTGCAACTATAAACGATGATTTATCTTTGATGATGGGTCCTTCCAGTGTAAGACGGCTTGTAAGCAACCCAATACCTGCTGAACCTGCAAAATTTTTCTTATTACCTTCCCGTCCTGTAATGTTTACTACAGAGGATAGCCTTCCTCCATATTTTGCCGGAACGCTGCTTTTAAACACTTCTACTTCTTTTACCACTTCGGGGTTAAATGCCGAAAACATTCCAAAGAAGTGTGCGGGATTATAAACATTCGCATCATTAAAAAGCATCAAATTCTGATCCACTGACCCGCCCCTGATATTTAAACCTGTGGCGGCCTCGCCCACGGTTTTAACGCCGGGCATTGTTGCTACCACTCTCAGCAGGTCTGCTTCCCCAAAAACAACGGGCACCTGCTTAATGGTTTTAATATCCAGCTTTTGCACACCCAGCTGCGTATTACGGATATTATTTGTTTTTTGAGTAGAAATTATAACATTTCTTAACGTCAAAATACGCGACTGCATCACAATATTAAGGCTGCTTTCTCCCTTAACTAAAATTTGGCGCTCAATATCTTCCATGCCGATGCTTTGCACGTTCAGGGTATGCCTGCCTTTTGGAAGCATAATGGTAAACGTGCCAAACTGATCGGTAATTACGCCTATATTAGGATTTTGAATGTAAACCGATGCGCTAATTATCGGCTCCCCGGTTTTTTCATCTCTGACAGTACCGGATATAGTAACACGGTTTACCCCGCTCTCATCGCCCCGCCCCAACAAAATCACTTCTTTATCATCACTTCCGGGTTTAAACAGCATGGCGCTTTCAACTGCTGATGATTGATTTTGTACAGTATCTGATTTATAGAAATTTGATGGCAATGTGGTTTGCACCAATAACCCTTTGGTTATAAACACGTTTTTTTCAGAAACATCAATTGAATAATTCAGGCCTGTGTTCACTAAAATGCTTTCGAGCGCATCGCTTATTGAAATATTATTTGCGTTAAGACTAACCTTTGTGGTATCAAAAGCTGTTTTATCATAATAAAACCGATAATTAGTTTGGTTTTCTATAGTTAATAAAGCGTTCTCAATAGGCAAACTATCAAACTGGGCTGATAGCTTCGGGCGTTCAACCTGAGAGCTGGCAAACATTCCCTGCATCATCAGGCAAAGGGATAATATTAGTTTCGCAATGGAAATAGGCCAGCCCTTCTTCATATTAAAGCTCGTTATAAAATCTGGTAATTTTAATTATATCTTCTCTTTTGTTGTTGCGAAATCTCAGCTTTTCTGTACGCATAAAATGGCTGATCTTTTTTCTTTCATTGTCATATATTTTTAAAATATCCTTTTTCCTGCTGACGGGAGTTACTTTATCTTTTATTTTGATAAAGAAAACATTTTTATCACTCAGCCCTATTTTAACTATACGATCGGAAAGGTCGTTCCTTGCCTGTTTCTCATGGCGCTGATACGCGCTGCTTTTAATGCCAGAATATAACCTTTCGTAATATCCCGGCTTTATAGTATAAACACTGACGGGCTTTAAATTATAGAAATAACTACCAAGCAGTGTAAAGGCTTCTACTCTTTCATTTACAAATGAAAACCTGATTTTTGTTGACGGGTGAATCGTAATCAGTTTATTTTGGTATATATCATATAGCAAAGGGATATTTTCATATAAAACGCCATCATATGTCACATTTCCATAAGATAGATAAGTGCTGTCGCCCAGAAACGAGCTACCCTGACTGACTGTTTGTGTATAATCAACATAGACCGACCCATTATATAAGCCAAGTTCGTTTCCCAAAATTTTCTTGTAATGATCTATAGTACTATTGTACGCATGGTGAGATGCGGTATCATTATACATTTGCGCGTAGCACAGCGTTGCACACAGCAAACATAGGACGGTCATCAACAGTATAGCTTTCATTTAGCAACTTTATCGAATGAAGTTAAGTATTTCCCTTTATATGTAACCCCATAGTTAAAGTAAATAAATTCAGCCTACCTGCCCGGCTTCGCACTCATATAAAAACAATCTTTTCGCCATCCATAATTTCACTATGTTTTATACTTAGCCTGTTGAGCGGTTTGCCGTTTAGTTCAAGTTTTGAAACATATCGTTTTCAACACGCACAAAAGTCCACACATTTTTTTCATCGTAATCATAAATGCCGTGCATCAGGTCTAAAATAATATGCGCCTCATCGCTTTTGGGAAATGTGTATTGATGCACGCCAACCCTGATGGTGGTGGTTAGTTCGGCAAGAATGTTATAATCGTTGAGTTTTGCTTTGTAGTAATTAGGTTGAGCTACTTCATTTTTATGGCTAAAGCGGCTTCTGTAGCCGGTTTCAGGATTATTTGCCGTGCCGGGGTTGAGTTGCAGTTTGCCCACCGTTGGCATGATCAAAAAATCACCAAGATCGCTGTGGCCTGTACCGCTGAAATGCGTGTGGCTGAAACCAACAATCGTAGGGTCATCATACTGGTAGCCCGCGCAATATTTATAAACCGCTCCGGTGTATTTTCCATCAACGGCGTAAGGAATGGTATCCGTATCAGGGCTTAGCTGCACCGCGCCAAACGGCACAGTGGCACCGGGAAAAGTATGTCCCATTTTTTTCGTGCCGATTAATGGGTTTACAAACGGTAGAAGATTTTTTTGCGCCATGGAAAAGATAGTGAGGATTACTGAAAGAGCAAAAAGGGCAGTTCTCTTGATCATAAAATTTTAACAGTTTTTACTATGGCTAAAAGTACAAATGAATTGTTGAAATGGGGTCATTACCGAAGCAGTGCAATGTTGCTTCATTAAAAAACCTAACGAATACGACGTTTGCTCAAGTGTAACATAAATGGCCGTAACCTATCAATCTCAATTCAGCACATCAGGCTCTTTCACAATTTCTGCTTTGGGTTCTTCTTTTATTTTTCTCCAGCCGCCCACAATATTGCGCAGGTTATGCACGCCATGCTTTTTTAAAACAGAGGCCGCGACCACGCTTCTGGTGCCGCCGCCGCAATACAGGTAAAGGTTATCAGATTCTCCAAACCCTGAAATTTTCAGAGGGTCGTTCATTTCATTTAATGGAATGTTCATCGCATCCCTTAAATGGCCTTCTGCAAATTCAATTGGTTTGCGCACATCAACTATAACAAGGTTATCATCAAAAGGAATGTCCATCATCAGTTCATCGGATTCCACGTCAATAATCATGTCTATTCGGTTGCCCTCCGCTTTCCATTTTTCAAAACCACCTTCAAGGAAACCTTCAACCTTATTATAACTTGCCGCTTTCAACGCTGCTTCCGTTTCCTCCTCTTTGCCGGGTTCGGTTACAAGCAATAGTGGTTCCTGCTTTTTTAAAACTCCCGGGGCCCAATCCTTAATTCCTTTTAATGGAATATTTATTGATGAAGGAATGAACCCTGCTTTAAATTCCTCAACGGGCCGGGTGTCAAGAATATCCATTTCCTGTTTCACCAATTTTGAAAATTCTTCAATTTGTAATTTTTTCATCATCATAATTTTAAACAAAAAAGCATCTGCTTCCAGATGCTAAAATAACATGATTTCATCAATCACTTACTTCAAAAGGTCAGATACAAAACGGTTTAGATCTTTCATGCGATCAGTATTGATCGTATAATAGATGAATTTACCGTCACGTTCAGTTTTGACAAATTCAGCTTTGCGAAGTATCGCAAGATGCTGAGAAGCTACCGACTGCTCAATTCTCAGTTTCACATAAATTTCGGTAACCGTAACTTTTTCCTGAGTATCAATCAGTTTTAAAATTTGTTGCCGTAATTTGTGGTTAAAGGCTCTTAAAATGAGGGCAGCTTTCTTAACACTGAGCGTATCCACTGTTAATTGATTATCAGCTTCATTTTTGAGGGTGAAAGAAATTTGATAATTACTCATCGTACTTATTAAAAATTAAGATGCTTCCAAAGGTACACATCAGTTTTTTCTTACCAGTTTAATATTTTGTCTGTTTACGTATATTTTTTTAACTAATATCAGGTAGTATGTGCTGCTTTAACGTATTCGGGCTCAGAATACGCCAGATCTGTAAAAAGCGATTCTTCATACATTTTTGAAGACAGGTAAGAGAGGTCGAGTGCATTAGGCTGATGTTTCACAAAATTTGCGTTGGAAGAATGAGCCAGATTTCTAAACTTTTCCGAACCATTGCCTGTAAAAAGTATCCGATGGCCTGCTAATATTTCAGAGAAACTATTTTCCTGCAATATCAACGCTCTGGGCTCTTCAACGAGATTCAGGCCTCTGTCATATAATGCCGTAAACACTTCCATCCTCCTCGCATCAATCATGGGGCAGATCAGGTCATCAGCCTGCGGCGCCACTGCCGATGCCATTACCTTTAAGGTGTTTACCAAAATCAGTGGAATATTCAGCGCGTAGCAAATTCCTTTTGCCGCCGAAAGGCTAATCCGAAGCCCTGTGTAGGAACCGGGGCCACTACTCACTGCAATAGCGTCTAAAGATTTTAATGCAATGCCGCAGTCTTCGACCAATTGTTTAATTGCACCGTGCAACCACGCTGCCTGCTGGCCCTGATTGTTATTTTCGAGGTACCCGATTGACTCACCATTCCTGTTGAGGCAAACAGAACCTGATTGAATGGATGTGTCGATATTTAGAATTAGGGGCATTAAGATTTGCTAAGGTAACCATTAAAAGCAACGCAGGCTTAAAACCAGGCCCTCTTTTCATCAAAAAAATTCTCTTTCTAAATGTTAAATATCTGTTTCGCCGGTTTCTTTTTTGTAGGCTTTTATAAAAATGGCGCCGAGATTTTTGTAGGGCGGGATATAATCCTCAAATCCGGGCGCGCTGGTTCTGCGTCTGAATTCGCCCCAAAAAGGCATCCATTCAATATCTTTTCCGGCGCGGAGCTTTTCACTTAACAAACTAAAAAATGGCCGGTTAATTGCCGTGCGGCCGATTTGTTTTGATGCAATGATGTGCGCATCATCACATTTTCGAAGGATGGAATCAATTAAATTAAACCCTCCGCAGGAGCCCATGAAAACGATCTTTGAACTCGGCGCCATATAATCAACCGTTGTGTTGGCGTAGTAACTGTGCCCCCTGTGAATAGTAACGGCCGGCTGCAAATTATTCTCTTCAAGATAAGTGCCTAAGGCCCGTTGCGCTTTGTCATCTTCACCGGTTGATTCGGGCAACGGCCTGTTTGCATAAATCGAAACGGGCTCACCTTTGGTGGAATTGATCACCACCCATTGTTTGTTGCTGCGGTCAATCTTCCAGCCATCGCCGTAAGTATTTAGGAAGCCGTTGAAAACGCCCATCCCGTCTTTATCTCCGTAAAAATACACCTGTGCTATCACACGGCCTTCATTGTTTTTCAGGCTTGAAAATGGCACACTGTACACGGGAGGAATCCCTAATTCTTTAGTCAGATCAACCCCGTTTGATGAATCGGCACTTAAAAACAATTTGTAAAGAATATTGTAGATGGCTACCCCACGCTGGTCGTGCCCTGACCTGCTGCGCTCGTAATTGAGTTTAACGTTTTCGAGCATCTGTGCCGCAAGATCCGGCATCGTTTCATAAACGCTCGCATAAGAATCTGCAACATCTACTCCGTCTTCGAGCCCTTCAGATTTTTCCAGCCTGCTTACAAAGGTTGTCATAAGGTCGGCTGCATCCTGCTTGTTGGAAAAGGTTCCCAAAAAATTCTGCAATTTATTGTAAGCCGCTGCCTGGCTGAGGAATTTGCGATAGTGGTCAAAACTCAACTTCTTTAAAAGCTCATCGCCTTTGTTATTGGCCTTTCTCATCATGAGCGGATAAACACCGTTAGTATAACTGCTGGTATAAATGAGGCCATCAGTTAAAACCGCCACATAATACAGTTCTTCGGCTGTGAGCGGTTGAATACTTCGAAAGCGAACCCCGTCAGACATTTCGTGCAGGCCGTTTATTTTCGCTACAAAATCGTCCTTTGCTTTTTGTTCTAACTTATGAGTGAGGCTTTTAAACCCAATAGCAGTATCTCCGCTCGCCGCACGGGCTGCATAATCCATTTGCGTATTTACCAATAACCTGAAATATTTTACAGGGTCGTTTTTTACGGCGTCAATTTCCTCTATTGTTGTTTTCTCTTTTACGATGTTATCAAGAAAAGGGAAATAAAATTGCCCGCTTTTATTAGGGTTCCTTGCCATCTTAACGATCGACACAATCAACGGATCATCTTCTATTCCCTGAATACGGTAGCTTAATTTATTGTTTGCCTGTGCATAATCATACAATTGTTCAGGGTACCTATGCCCCAGTACCCTTATCAAACTATCTGCAAAAGGCGCATCGGGATATAATTTCAATGCTGCAAATGTTCTTGGGGGATATTTTTGGGCCAGTTTTAGCAATTGCATGTGTTTAACATCGGTGTACCCAATATTTTCCTCAAATACTTTGGGAATCATAACCGTGCTTATAATGTCGTACGAATAAGGCTCTAAAATTGGCGCAAGCGATTTTTTTTGGTAATCTGCTTCAATAGCACGCTTGTAGGTAGCAATTATTTGTGGGAAATAAGCCGCGTCAACCTGCTTATACCGCCACTTTACACGAACATATTTTAAAATATCCGCCAACCCTTGCAGGTAGTTTGCTTTTATCCGCTGATCTATTTTTTCGTGGGTTTCGATTTCGTACTGCAGCCAATCCACACGGTTTTGAAGCGAATAACTTGCGGCAGAGTTTATCTGTGGGTCATCCCCCACATGAAAA
>Ga0066256_1003291_pt1 | contig 15880 bp, 12 predicted proteins | sample ThiBio_1000_biof_FD_87107 | JGI IMG/M metagenome (GOLD analysis project Ga0066256, IMG submission 87107) | Wastewater bioreactor microbial communities from Cape Town, South Africa - Thiocy_expt_1000_biof (version 2) | ecosystem: Engineered > Bioreactor > Thiocyanate-remediating >...
GCGGCGCCCCGCCGCTCCGCAACGCCCCCACGGCTGATTGGGTGCCGCGCCCGGGGGGGGCGGGCGCGGGCGCAAGGGGGCACCACGGGGGGTGGAAGGGGGGGGGTGGCGGGCCCACAGGCGGGGGTGCCGCTCCCCCCCCGCCGCCCCCGCCACCGCCACCACCGCCGCCGCCAGTGGTCGCGCCGCCGCCACCCCGCGTGCCCGAGCTGGCAGCGCGCGTCATGGGCACTGACATGCCGCCGCCCGCCGAGTACCGCGCCGCGGCGCCGCTGGTGCCCAGCGCACCCGCAGCTGCGTCAGTGTTGGTTGGTGCCGTGCCAGACGCACGGGAGCCAGGCCGCCGGCTGCCGCCGCCGGTGCTTGGCCGCGTGCCAGCGGACGCCACAAACTCCGAAAAGTCGGCCTCATTCAGGTCAGCCTTGGAGGTAAGGATGTGCTGCAGCTCCAGCAGCTGCGCCGACAGCGTCGCCTCTGGCCCTGCCGCCGCCTCCATGTCGCCGATCAGCGCCAACGCGCGCTGCAGCGGCGTTTGCAGCCCATGCGAGCGCCGTCCGCCACCGACCCGCGCGCCACCGGCACCTGGCGTTGTCCCGCCACGGCTGGTGCCACCGCCGCCGCCATTGGTGGCGACGGTGTTGACGAGCGGCGAGGAGGGTAGTGGCGGCGCCGGTGCAGGTGATGGGGAGGTAGTCACACCGCGGCCAGCCCCAGTAGCAGCGGCGGCGGCGGCAGCGGCGGTGGCACTTGGGGGTGACGCACCCCTGCTACTACCGGTACCGGTACCACCGCTGCCGCGGGGTGGCGGCGCTGGTGGGCTACGCGCCGGCGGCGCCGCGGCGACTGCGCCGGGGGGTGGTGCCCCCCGGGCGCCGCCGCCATCCGGCGTCGGCATTGCGCGCGGCGATGACGGGAGTGACCAGGAGCGGTTGGCAGGGTGTCAGTGTGTCACCTGTGAGGCGCGAAGAGACGACCCGCAATATCACACGCAGCGACGGCGGCGACGACGGGGGCGGCGTGCGCTGATGCACACTGCCGGAGTGGCAAGCCTAGGTGCCTCCCCGGTCGTGTGAAAGTTGTTTGCACACCAGCAACGTGTAGGACGGCGTTGGCGTTGTGCGCGGTGTGACGGCAGGTGGTACGCGGCGTTGTTGTCGGACAACAATGATGGCCGGCGACGCGTCGCCGACACAAAAAGGTATGAAAAACGCGCGCCGGCGGGTCGGCGCGCTCGGACGAAGTCGGGATGGACCAGGTGGTCTCCATTATTGCGGTGGTTGCGTCGCCGGTGTCGCCGACGCGGTGCGCGATGCCGGCAACGTGGTGTGGCAGTGGCACACGTTGGTAAGAGCATGGCCGCCTTACTCAGGCTGTCGGTCGGTACCCACGGTCGGAAACGGCCGCCGCAGACACTGAGTCACACTGACGTCCGAGTTGGCGGGCAGACTGGCGAAATTGAAGTTCAATTGAACAATGTTAATTGCATTTGCACCGATTATTAAACACGCGTGGCAGCGTGGTACAGCCTGTTGTCCCTGACGTCCGAGACTCCGAGTTGGGGCCGCGGGTGTCCGAGTTGGCGGCAGCGGGCGAATTGAATTCCACCAGTTCTTCAACCAACACGCCACTCGTTGGCGGCGGGGCGCGCACAATTTGCCGCGCTGCATAAACTCTGATGGGGGCACTGTCACGCTGCTGCACTGCAGTACTGAACTGACTGAACTGTGCACACGGCTGTCACGGCATAGCGGCCGCAATCATGGCAGCCCCGTTTGACGTGCGAGGCGGCGCACTACCGCTACCATCCGCGATGGAGGCGCCGCCGCTGCTGGTGCGCGTGCTGGGCGGCAACGTCGTTACGACGGCGGCGGTGCTGGCATGCCTCAACACCGCTGACGCTACCGTGCTGCGGCGGCTGCACCCGGCGCTTGCTGCGGCAGTTGCAGGGGTGCCATGGGCCGACGCCTAAACCCCTGTGCACGACACTGTCCGGTGGCGTGCCGCGCTGCCGGCGACGGGCGCACTGAAGCTGACCGCCAATGCACTGCTCCCTCTGCATTGCGGCAGGACATTGGCGGCGCTGGGGGGAGTCACGTTTGTAGACCTGGCCAGATGCGACAGTGTCACCGATGATGTCATTGCGCATCTGCCACCCACGCTGCGCGCACTGAATGTGTCAAAGTGTTGTAAATTGACACAACACGCCAGTTGTATGCACCTGCCTGCACTGGAGTGGCTGGACTGCAGCAACACAAGTGCTGTTGCTGGCGGTCTATCTCGCCTGCCGCCGTCACTGCGGGAGCTGCACTTGAGCCATTATTGCCCGCTGCCAGACACCGCTGACTTCAGCCACCTGCGGCACTTGCGGGTGGTGGCACGCGTCGAGTTCCGAACACACCAGCCGTTCAGTAGCTTCAGTTCGGCCACAATTGCAAGCTTGCCGCCGTCGCTGGAAGTGCTGGACGCTAGCTATGAACGCTGTGGCTTGTACAGCGACAGAGGATGGCCGCGGGATTGGGCGCTCGCGCACCTGACCCGCCTGCGCGTGCTGAATGCAGCATGTACCAACATTGATGACGCTGCCATTGCTGCGCTACCGCCATCACTCGAGGTCCTGAACCTCAAGGCCTGCTACATGCTGTCCTCAGCCGTCTCGTTTGCGCACCTCACCTCCCTGCACACGCTCGGTCTCCACTATACATCCATTGGTGGCGACACGCTGGCCACCCTGCCGCCCTCGCTTGTGTCACTCGACCTCCATCAATTTCAACGCAGCAGCACCAGTACTGGTACCGGTACCAGTCCGTTAACGCCATCAACTGTGTTTCCCCACCTGCCGGTGTTGCGAGTGCTGAATGTGAGCCGCACTGGCATCGGTGACGCGGCGATTGCCAGCATGCCGGCCAGCTTGGAGGAGCTGTCCATGGTTGACTGCCGCAATGTGACACAGCACGCACACCTGGACCACCTCGTGGCACTGCGGGTGCTTCAAAGTGTCCGCACGGACTTGTCCCGTGCTGTCCTTGAGGCATTCCGCGCGCGTGGGTGCTTTGTGCCCGTCGACGGCAACCTTGCGCATAACGATGGGTGGGTGGTCAAAAGCTTGATACTGCTGCCGGATGGCCGACTGATCGGCGCAGGTGGCGGTCGTGTGACGCTATGGGAGGCTGCAGCTGGCGGCAGCACCGTTGTGGCGGAGCTGGATCTTTGTCGGTATAATATGTATGCAGCTGCGCTGGCGGTACTGCACGACGGCCATCGTGTGGCGATTGGTACGTGCTATGGCATACTTGTGTGGGACACGCGTGACGCGCCGAACGACACAGGGGTTGTCATCCGCACAAATATTCCTTGCACCAGCAGTGTACGGGCGCTGGCCATGGCCCACAACAGCGGCCACCTAGTGGCGGGGTGTGAAGACGGCAAGCTGCGCGTGGTGGACGTGGACGCGGGAGCGGTGATTGCAACGCTGGCGGCGCATAGAAAGGAGGCGGCAGGGCGGGTCGTGGCACTGCTGGATGGCCGAGTAGCCAGCGTGCGGCGAGAGGGCTGCAAAGTGTGGCTGTGGGATGTGAGCACTGGGACGTGTGCTTCAACGCTGGTAGGGCATACTGATATGATTGAATCGCTGGCGGTGCTGGCGGACGGCCGCCTTGCGAGCGGGAGTCAGGACAACACAGTTCGACTATGGGACACCAGCACAGGTACCTGCTTGCGTGTGCTGACAGGCCACACGGACGCACTAAGGGCGCTGGTTGTGTTGCCGGGCGACATGCTGACCAGTATGTCTGAAGACGGCACGATCCGGGTGTGGTACACGCGTGACGACGCCGACGGCGCAGGCGGTGCGCTGGCACGGCCGCCGCTGGTGATAGAAATATTCATGCCGTGCGTGGCGCTGGTGTCACTACCTGGCAACCGCCTGGCCATCGGCGGGATTGACGGCGTGTACCTGTGGCAGCTGCCACCCCGTGCATGTGGACTCTAATAACGTTTGATTGTCCTTTTGCTCGTTACCAATATTGATAATTGAATATGGGCCGCCCCTCCGAGTTGGCTGGCGTGCGTCCGAGTTGTTGGCGGGCATGCCACCAACGCCCAATTTGAAACGGGGCCAAACGGGCGCGTGATTACCACTACAGAGTAGTGGTGCACCACAATTTTACACCGACACTGCTGCCGTGTCCTATTGTCTGAACAACATCATGAGCATGGCAGCGGCGGCGGGTCGTGTGCGGCGCCGCCGCCACTCGCATACACTGACAGCCGCGCGGGTGGGGCCCTCACCACCACCACCGACAAAGCATGACATGGAGGTACCACCGCTACTGGTGCAGGTGCTGGGCGGCAACGTCGTCACAACAGCGGCTGTGTTGGCATGCCTCAACACTGCCAATGCCACCGTGTTGCGGCGGCTGCACCCGGCGCTTGCCGCGGCAGTTGCAGCGGTCCCGTGGGCCGACACCACCACTCACGTGCGTGACACTATCCGGTGGCGTGCCGCGCTGCCGGCGGCAACGGCTCTGAAGCCGGCTGAAAATGCAATTCTGCCACTGTACTACTGCAATCCGTGGGCCGCACTGGAAGGAGTGACAGTGCTGGACCTGGCCGGGTGTAGCAGTGTCTCGGACACCGTCGTTGCGGGCCTGCCGCCCTCGCTGCGCGTACTGAATATGTCTGAGTGCACGCAAATGAACAAGCCTACCGGTTTCACGCACCTGCCGGCGCTGGAATTGCTGAACTGCCGCGGAACAAAAGCTTTGGTAGCGGGGTTAGCTTGCCTGCCGCCATCGCTGCGCGAGTTGCACATGCGCTATTGCAAGGTACCAGACACTGTTGACTTCGGCCACCTGTGCAACCTGCGGGTTGTGACGTGCGGCCAATCGTGTTTGGTCAACATCACCAGCGCCGCAAGCCTGCAGCCATCGCTAGAAGTATTGCATATCTGCAGCGAGTGCAGTTCCGATGGCAGCAAAAACCCATGGCCGCATGGGTGGTCGGTTGCGCACCTGACCCGCCTGCGCGAGCTGCATGCATCATGCACCACCATTGGCGACGCTGCCGTTGGCACGCTGCCCCCGTCCATCCGCGTTCTAGACCTTGAGGACTGCGACAACCTGTCATTGACTGCCTTTTCGTTTGCGCACCTCACTTGTCTACACACGCTCAGCCTTGGCAAGTTGCCCATCAGCAGCGACACGCTGGCCACCCTGCCGCCCTCCCTTGTGTCGCTTGATCTTCATCAATCTCGGTTCCGCAGTAAGGATACGTTAGCGCCAGCAACCGTCTATCCCATCCTGCCGTCGCTGCGGGTGCTGAATGTGAGCCACACCGGACTTGGCGACGCAGCGATTGCCAGCATGCCGGTCGGCCTGGAGGAGTTAACCATGGTGGGCTGCAGCAACGTGACGCAGCGTGCACACCTGGACCACCTGGCGGCACTGCGGGTGCTGCAAAGCGCCGGTACCACCTTGTCTCGCGCCACGTTGGAGGCGTGCCGCGCGCGCGGCTGCTTTGCGCCAGCTGACGGCAAGCTTGCACTTGAGGGCGACCGGGCAGTCAACTTGTTGGTGCCGCTGCCGGATGGCCGACTGGTCAGCGGCGCCACATATGCTGGTTGTGTGGCGCTGTGGCAGGTGGACGCAGGGCGCGGCGCAATAGTGGCGGAGTTGGAGCTGTGTGACGACTTGGATATGAATGCACTAGCGGTGCTACCCGACGGCCATCGGGTGGTGGTGGGTACAAGTACCGGTAGTGGCATTGTTGTGTGGGACACGCGTGACGCGCCACACGAGAAGCAGGTCGTCACCAGCGCAACCATCGCTTGCGGCAGCGGTGTATGGGAGCTGGCCGTGGCGCCCAACGGCCACCTAAGTTAGTGGCAGAGTGTGCTGGCGGCAAGTTGCGCGTGGTGGATGTGGACGCGGGCGTTGAGGTGGCAACGCTGGATGCGCATGCCGACGCCATGGCGGTGCTACTGGACGGCAGGGTGGCCACGGCGTCAGCGAGCAAAGTGCAGCTATGGGATGTGGGCACAGGGGCGTGTGTATCAACGCTGATGGGGCACACCGACGGCATAACGTCACTGGTGGTGTTGGCAGACGGCCGGCTTGCAAGCGGGAGTAGTTTGGACGGCACGGTGCGGCTGTGGGACACCGCCAGTGGCACTTGCATCCGCGTGCTGTCAGATCACAAGTACTGGTACGCGGTAAAGACACTGGCTGTGTTGTCGGGCAACCAGCTGGCCAGTGTATCTGACAACTGCGGGTACGTAATCCGGGTGTGGGACACGCGCGACGAGGCTGACGGAGCGGGCGGCGCGCTGGCACGGCCGCCACTGCTGATAGAATCTGAGGTTGGTTGTGCAATAGTCCCGCTGCCCGGCAATCGCCTGGCCACCGGCGGTGGCGGGGGCATGTGTATTTGGCAGCCTCCTGCACCCCGCCACACTTCTTGAGCCCTTGACGGGGCTGGTGCTTGTTGAAACATCTTCAAGTGGGGTTGCACGAGGTTACGCGGCAGCGGCCGCGCCGCGGCATCCATCACTGCCCAACGATGGTGCACCCGCGGGTGCGGCACGCCGCCAGCGTTGACGGCGCCAAGGCCGTGCCGGAGCAGGTCAGCGTCGTCAGGTTGACGAGGTGGTCCAGCGTCGCGGCGGGCGTCAGCGCGGCGCAGCCTTGCAGGTCTACCTGGACCAGACTGGGCGGCAGCGTGGCAATGGTGGCGTCGCTTACGTCCGTGCACTTGCAGCGCAGGCGGCGCAGTGCCGGCAGGGGCGGGAACGACGACGCGGCGAGACCCGTGCAATCTACCAGCGTAAGCGCCACAATAGACGGCGGCAGGGACGCCAGCACGCTGGCTGGTACCGGACAGCAGAACAACGACAACGTGCGCAACGCCGCGAGGTGCGCAAGTGGCGCGGCGTCCGGTTCAATGTCGATTCGCTCTAGCGCTATCACTTCTAGCGACGAAGGCAAGCAGCTGCCGCACACGCTGGTGTTGAACTGTCGATAATCGAGGGTGCGCAGCGCGCTCAGGTGGCGGAAGTCAACACCCGTTGACACACAGCAATGCGCCGCGTGTAGCACCTGGAGCGATGGCGGCAGGGTTGCAATTGCCGCCTTGCCAACGTTTGTGAAGCTGCAGTTCAGCGTCACGAGCGCCGTCAGATGTGCAAAGCTGGCGGCATTCGTCATGCCAATGCATGTGCTCAAGTCCAGCGTCTGCAGCGTCGGCGGCAGGAGGCGAATGGCATCATCCGTCACACTCTCGTAACAACCTTCCGATACGTCCAGATACGTCAGTCCCGCCAGTGCCGCCGCTGTCGCTGCCGGGGTGGGGCCCAGGCGCGCCAGCCAGGCGCCCGTGGCGGCAGGGAACGCCGCCCGCCACTGCACCACGTTGCGCACCCGCGTGATTTGGTCGCACCACGGCACCGCACTCACCGCAGCCGCGACCGCTGGGTGCAGCCGCCGCAGCGCCGTTGCGTCGACCGTGTCCAACAGCGTCAGCACGGCCGCAGTCGTGGCGGGATTGCCGGCCAGCACCACCACCAACAGCGGCAGTGGTGCCCCAGGTGCGGCAGTGCGGGAGCGCGTCTGCCGCGCCTCGGCTGGAACGGGCACCGGTACGGCGGCGGCGGGTACTGGTACATGTTTGTGCTTGTGCCGCGTCCGCTTGGCGCCGCTTGCCATCGCCATTGTGATACCACCGTACGCAGGAGAATGAGCCACCAACCAACCAAATGTGCCACACACGCCTGCACAGTCCAATTGCAGGCAATTGCCACACTACCGCGGCGGAGAGGCGCAACAAGTGCCGTTAATATGCTGGCGCGATGCGTGGATGCCATGGCGTTGGTGCCAACTGTGTTCGAGTCGCGTGCGCTGGGTGTTAGCGGGCGTCCGAGTTGGCGGGCGTCCGAGTTGGCAGGCAACGCGCAGACACCACAGGTTGGAGCGGAGCGCATGCAACTACCACCATGTGCCCAGTGCGCCGCATTACTTGGCATTGTCGCTGCTTCCAAACAACACTGTGACAATGGCTGTGGCGGCGGGCGAGGCAGCAGACGCGCAAAGCGCGCCGACGCTTGGCAGCACCTGCATGGAGGCACCACCTCCGCTACTGGTTCAGGTGCTGGGCGGCAACGTTGTGACGACAGCAGCGGTACTGGCATGCCTCAACACCATTGACGCCACCGTGCTGCGGCGGCTGCATCCGGCACTGGCTGCAGCGGTAGCCGCTGTGCCGTGGGCCGACATTACCATCCCAGTGCGAAACATTGCCCGGTGGCGTGCCGCGCTGCCGGCGGCAGTCGCTCTGAAGCCGACCGCCAACGCACTGTTCCTTCTGCAGCGTGGCGAGGAGTTGGCGGTGCTGGAGGTAGTTACGGCACTGGACCTGGCTGGGTGTATCAGCGTCTCCGACGTAATCATCGCGCACCTGCCGCCCACGCTGCGCGTGCTGAACGTATCTGCGTGCAAGGGAATGACGCAGCATGTCAGGTTTGCACATCTGCCGGCGCTGGTGTGGCTGGACTGCAGCGGTACAGGTGCTTTGGCGACTGGATTGACTAGATTGCCGCCGTCGCTGCTCGAGCTACGCATGCACGATTGCAAGTTACCGGCAACGGCAAACTTCAGCCACCTGTGCAACCTGCGGGTAGTGGCGTGCGGCAACTGTTGTGCGCTCAGCAACGCCACAGTCGCAAGCCTGCCTCCATCGCTGGAAGTGTTTGACCTTAGAAACACGCACGATTACGATACCTCCCGGTGGTCGTCCGATTGGTCGCTGGCGCACCTGACCCGCCTGCGCATGCTGAAGGCATCACACAGCAGCATTGCTAGTGCTACTCTTGCCACGTTGCCGCCGTCCCTCCAGATCCTGGACCTTGAGGGCTGCAACATGCGGCCGTGTGCTGCCTCATTCGCGCACCTCGCCGTTCTGCACACGCTCAGTCTCCACAAGTCAGACATCAACACACTGGCCACCCTGCCGCCCTCGCTCGTGTCGCTCGACTTACATGGAACTACCCATAGCGACCGCGAAATGCTGACGCCAGCAGCGGTGTTCCCCGCCCTGCCGTCACTGCAGGTGCTGAACGTGAGTCACACCGGTATTGGCGACGCGGCGGTTGCCAGCCTGCCCGCCAGCTTGGAGGAGCTGCACATGATGTGCTGCTACAATGTAACGCAGCGCGCCAGCCTGGGCCACATGGCGGCACTGCGGGTGCTGCAGAGCGTTGACACGGATTTGTTACCCGCCACAATTGTGGCATGCCGCGCGCGTGGGTGCTTTGCGCCAGCCGACGGCAAACTTGAGTTCAACGGTGGGATGCCGGTCGTAGTCACATGTATGGCGCCGCTGCCGGATGGCCGGCTGGTCAGCGGCGCATGCAGCAATGTGGTACTGAGGGAGGCTGCAGCTGGGCGCGGCACAGTTGTAGCGGAGCTGGAGCTTCCTGGCGACCAGCATGTTAGAGCGTTGGCGGTGCTGCGTGACGGCCATCGCGTGGCGATTAGCTTGGGTAACGCGCAGTGCACCAAGTCCTTTGGCATTGTTGTTTGGGACACCGGCACGCGCGAGGCGCCACACGCCGTCTCCCACACAACCATCACTTGCGATAGCATTGTATGGTCGCTGGCGGTGGCCCACAATGGCTGGTTGGTGGCGGGGTGCCAAGACGGTACGCTGCGCGTGGTGGACGTGGACGCGGGCGTCGAGGTGGCAAAACTGGAAGCGCATGACGGCGGACCAGTGACGGCGGTGGTGGTGCTGCCGGACGGCAGGGTGGCCAGTGCGGCAAGCGACAGCAAAGTGCGACTGTGGGATTTGGACAAGGGAACTTGTGATTCAACGCTGGTAGGGCACACAGGCGTCATTACTTCGCTGGCGGTGCTCCCGGACGGCCGGCTTGCAAGCGGGAGCTGGGACAAAACGGTGCGGCTCTGGGACACTTCCAGCGGCACCTGCTTGCGCGTGCTGTCAGGTCACACGGACACGGTAGAAACACTGGCGGTGTTGCCTGGCGACCGGCTGGCCAGCCTGTCTTACGACGGCACAATCCGGGTGTGGGACACGCGCAACGATGCTGGAGGCGCGGGTGGCGCGCTGCTGGCGCGGCCGCCGCTGATAATAGAACATGGACCCAACAGCAGGACTCGAGTGCTGCTACCGCTTCCGAACAACCGCCTGGTCACCGGCTATCTTACGGGCTTGTACTTGTGGCAGCTTCCACCGCCTTGCGCCACCTAATTGTCATTTTGGTGGTGCGCCGCCACCTCTCTTCAAGTGGTTGTGCCACCACCATCCAGCAGTGCCAATTGACTTCTCAGTATTCCCAGCCCCACAACACACAACACGGCGTTGAACACGCGCGGCCAGGCTGGCAACCAGTGGCAAGGCTTGAAGGCTGGAGTTGCTGGATGTAGGAGCCACAGACTGGCACAGAGTCCGTAGCACTGCTACATCACAGTGCAAAGGGCCACTGAGCAGTCGGTAGTAACGTGATAGTGCGGTGGTACACGGCGAGCCGCCAGCCGCCAGGCCCGCCAGGGCCCAGCCCGGCCCAGCGGCGGCGGCCCAGCCGCCCAGCGCGGCAGCGGCGCAGCGCCCTGCGCGCCAACCCTAAATGGCAAACCCTAACTGCCGCGGCGACATGACCCGCCTGCTGGTGGAAAAACAAGTGCGCCTTCTACACGCGATTTTCCTGGCACCGCGCCTGCGCGACGCGCACAGCACCCGCCCCAAAAAACCGCGCCACCGCCACACACATTTATATTCCCGGCCATGGCTGTGTTTTGAACCGTGCACAACCGGTGCTGTGCCATTTTCAGGCGCTTGGATACCGTGGCCGTGGAAAGTCACAAGTCACATGGCAGCGTGGGAGGAAAACGCATTTGGATCGTCCTGCCCTGCCAATTGGCGCTTGCTTCCCGAAAAACTCGCCGCGGGCGATGCCACGCATACGCACACGTGAAAACGTGGCGGTACCGACGCGGCAGGCAATACTTGCACCGTAGGTTGAGGTCCCGCGCGCTGGACCACCAGTTGTCGGTGCTAAACACGCGCGCGCGCGCTTCCGCCACTGCGATCCGGTGACTCCGGTGACGCTCCCCTGTTGCACCAGCAGCACAACAGCAGCCCGGAAAATCGGCACCCTTGGGCACTGGGCCGGCACGCTACCACGCCATCACACAGCCGCCATGGATAGCGGTGCCACCGCGGGGCTGGTGGTGGGGCTTCTGGTTTTCTTCTGCTGCTGCTGCTGCTGGTGCCGCCGGCAGTGCAGCTCGCAGTCAAGTGGCACGACGACGACGACGACGACATACGCGTCGCTGCCAGGCGAGCCCGGCCATATCGCAGTAGATGTGAGCCCCGTCCTCCGCATAAACCGCATCAACTTGGTGCTGTACGTGCTGCTACGGGGCGGGGCGGCGGTTTGCCTCATTCCGGTACCGTACCGGTGCCGGTGCAGCCATCACACTCACACACATTTCCCTGAAACCCTAATCGCTATGCAGGGTGTGCGACCGCAGTGGCAGCATGGGCGGCAAGCGGTGGGCGGATCTGTGCCGCGGCGTGCAGCAGGTCCGTGCTGCCCTGAGCCACGGCGGCGGCGTGCTGTTGCGCAGCGGCTTGCGCAAACCATTGTAGTTTCCCCCACGCCCTTCCATCACACCTCACCCCGCGCAGGCCATCGACGCGCTGACGGACGGCGACGTGGTGACTGTGGTGTCGTTCAACAATGACGTGGAGGCGTACGGCCCCGATGTCAAGGCGCGGTTTGACCTGCGGCCTTTCCTGGCCCACGGTCCCAGCGGCGGCACTGCGCTGTATGATGCGACCATCACGGCGCTGCTGGGGGCGCTAAAACTGCACGCGGCGGTGGACGCTACGACGGCAATGAGCACGCTGACGTACGTGGTGGTGATGACGGACGGCGAGGACACGTCGTCGCGCACCTCCATCACAGACGTGCAGGCCGTGCTGCAGCGCATCAACCGGCTGCGCAACTTCAAGGTGGTGTTTGCGGGTGTGGACCTGCCGCCGGGCGGCGTGAGCGCCATTGCGCGCCTGGTGGCGGTTGGTGACTCCGACATCAGCTTCCTGAACCTGCGCGACGGCTTCGGCGGCGTGTTTGAGCACGTGTGCATTGCCCTGCAGGCGCGGGCCGTCGCGCGTTGACATGTTGGGCGCGCACGCCGTGCCATTGGGCGTGGTTGGGCAGTGGGCGGCAACTCGGCCAACACTGTCCCAACACGCCCATTGCATCCCTTGTCATCCTTGTCAATGGCTTGCCATTCCTTGCCCTATTGTGTTGTTGTTAAATTCGTTTGGTTGTACCGGTCCGGTAACATGTAACCGTGTGCTGCAAGTTCAACAGTGTAACGGGTGGAAAGTAACGCAACGTGGCAACGTCAGGAAAATGTCTTACACAATCTTCCCGCCGTGCAATTTACTTTCACAAACGACGCGCGTCGTCATCGGCACCCCGATGAAGGGCCCCGCACACATACCGGCGACGAGGCAATACTTATATCGCACGTTCGCTGCGGTTGAAGGTCCGCGCGGCCGGCCGTTTGTAACTTGCGCGGGCACTCCACTCACTCCACTGCACCACCCGCCATCACTCCGCATCGAGACCGTGGCACAACAGGCAGGAGAAAAACGATAATCACAGCCGGCCCGGGCCGGATACGCTGTCAGCTCAACAAAAATCACTGTGCCTGCACAGGCTGCACTGTCTGGTGCCCGTACCGTCGCCATGGATTTCAGTTCCGGTGCGGGGGTGACGATAGGCAACCTCATTTGGAAATGCTGCGCCTGGTACTGGATCCGTCGGTGTTGCTGCAATCGGTCGTCGTCGACGAGCTGCAGCTACACGCCGACCATTGTGCTGCCGGCCGTATCAAGCCGCCCCATTGGCGCCGCCCAGGTCGTGCAGGTGGGTGTGAGCCCCGTCCTCCACTATAACCGCATCAACTTGGTGTTGTACGTGCCGCTGCGCGGTGGGGAGGCGGGTTGCGCATGTAGCCTCATGCCGGTACCGGTACCGGTACAGCCATCACACAGATTCACACCGAATCCGCACATACCGGTACCATTGCAGGGTGTGCGACCGCAGTGGCAGCATGGGCGGCAAGCGGTGGACGGATCTGTGCCGCGGCGTGCAGCAGGTACTGTGCGGTGGTGTGTCGGTAGCGAGCGCTCTGTTACAGGTTTGCGCACCCAATGAAGTACCGTACCCCCACCCCCTCGCTGCGCAGGCCATTGACGCGCTGACGGACGGCGATGTGGTGACGGTGGTGTCGTTCAGCGATGGCGTACAGGCGTACGGCCCCGATGTCAAGGCGCGGTTTGACCTGCGCCCATTCCTGGCCCGCCCACCTGATGGCGGCACCGCGCTGTACGACGCCACCATTGCGGCGCTGGTGGTCGCGCTCAGGCTGCATTCGGCGGTGGACGCCACGACGGCAATGAGCACGCTGACGTACGTGGTGGTGATGACGGACGGCGAGGACACGGCATCGAGCGCCTCCATCGCCAACGTGCAGGACGTGCTGCAGCGAGTCAACCGGCTGCGCAACTTCAAGGTGGTGTTCGCCGGCTTGGACCTGCCGCCCGCCGGCGTGACCGCCATCGCGCGCCTGGTGTCGGTGGGCGACGCTGACATCAGCTTCATGAACCTGCGCGACGGCTTTGACGGCCTGTTTGAGCACGTTCGCATCGCGCTGCTGGCGCGCTCTGTCACCACCATCTCCGTGGTCTGAGTGCTACCAGTACCGGTATGAATGCGTGAGTGACCACGTTGGGCGCGCGCGCGGCGCGCCACTTGTATGGCAAGAGGGCGGCAACTCGCCTATTGCATTGCATTGCATTTCGATTGCGACCGTTGAATGCCATATCTCATTCTGATACCGGTGGCAAACACGCTGCGGTGGGGGGCGCCTTGCCTGCTCACTGGGCTGCTGGGCCGTCAGCGTCTGTCAGCACCGCGGCTCAGCGTCAATGAACGACTTGCCCGCCCTCCTCCACACCTCTTTCGCGCAGCGCTCCATGCCTAGCCTTGGCAACGCGCCCGACCCCCGCGGCCACCTGCCAGCGCGACACCTCGGACACCTGACTGTCTTGACACCTGTCACAGGCGCACTGTCGGCAACTCGGCGCCTGTTCCCTTCTTGCATAGTCCCAACGGAAGAGTGACCTCCTCGAGTGGCAGTCATGGATGTGTATCTCATCAAGGCTCATCCTAGCTGACACCGTCACACCTTGCCGGCAGTGCTCCCCACACGCCACCATTGCCATGAACCATGATGCGGCCATGCTCACAGCCACGTCACGCTGCCATGTGCCACGTGGCAGCCACCGAAGCCTTACGTTTGCTCAGGCTGTCATTCGATGGCCGAATACCCCAAATACGCACTCAACAATACCCAATTTTCGGTGAATTTTACACTATTGCAATCGCCACCAAATATTATTTACTGCTGATCCCGCGCCCTTTTTTGGTCGCCACTTTCCGCGTTAAGCGCATTTTGTGCGATATTCACCCCCCTTCTCTAGGCGCCTACTGACTGCCCGCCGATACGCCCGATTTGACCACCTTTTCGAGGCTTTCTTCCATCTATTAGCACTAATTTGATGTGTGACGGTGCCCACTGAATTATTATTGATACTACTACCTCGCGCCGAACTTTTGAGACCTAGTTCCCGGTGTGGCGCGAGCTGCGGCAGCGGAAGTGCTAGGTGCCAGTCTACTCACCGCCTCTCAACTCCCTCTCGACCACCTTGTTGCGCGTAGTACTGCCACTCTACGACTTGTCTGACCCGCGAGCCAGGTGCAGTAACACTCTTTCACGTGTTGCTACCTCGCGCCGAACTCTTACGCTTTGGGTCCAAGTGTGGCGCGAGTAGCGGCGGTGGCCGGGGTCGGGTCTCCCCGCCCTCTGGGTGGCCGCCGGGACCCCCCCTTTTGTCGCGTTTCCCCTCCGCCCCCCATACCAGGGTGCAACACGGGGGGCGTGGGGGTTGTCGAGTGTACTACCTCGCGCCAACGTTTTATGCTGTAGTTTTCAGTGTGGCCCCAGCAGGAGCAGCGGCAGTGGCGGACGCGGCGGCGGAGGTGGCATCCGACTCCACGTCGACGACTCTCCTGCGCCCACCTTGACACCTATACCAATTGAGGCGCAACGAGCAGTGCCTACTGATCCCCTATTGATACTACAACTTGACAGCCCACTCGTTCCAAGTGTGGCCTGAGCAGTAGCAGCGGCGGTACTCTCAACCGGCAACCAACGCCATGGCAACCACCAACGACGGCGACGAGTACGAGTACGACGACGACGAGCGGGCAGGCGCTGCAGACGCGGGGGCAGCGCGAGTGTACGGCGGCGGGCGCATCAAGTGGCGGCTGGGCGGCGGCGCGGTGGCGCAGTGGCGACTTGGCGGCGAGGCGGCAGCGGCGCTGGCAGCAGCGGTGGCGGCTGCCGAGGCGGGCGGCGTGGATGTAACGGGGCGGCGGCGCGGCGTGGCAGAGGAGGCAGCACGGGAGCGGCACTCCGTGCGGCTGGCGCTGGAGACGGCCGAGCACACCAGCGACGACAGTGGTGCCAGCAACGTGGAGTGCGTCAAGATTGCGCTGCGGCGCGGCACGGGGTGCGTGTACTGGGAGTCGCCGCTGGCGGCGCTGCAGCGCGCGGAGGGGTTCATTGTGCGGCACACCAGCCAGCGGGGCGGCGGCGGCGGGGACGATGACACGGGCGGGACGCGCGTGTCGCCGCTGGTGGCGCCGCAGCTGGTGGTGGCAGCCGGGCGCGCGGGGCGGGACGGCGGGGGGGGGGGCGGCGCACCCCCCGCAGGGGCGCCGGCGCTTGCC
>Ga0066256_1003292_pt1 | contig 15876 bp, 3 predicted proteins | sample ThiBio_1000_biof_FD_87107 | JGI IMG/M metagenome (GOLD analysis project Ga0066256, IMG submission 87107) | Wastewater bioreactor microbial communities from Cape Town, South Africa - Thiocy_expt_1000_biof (version 2) | ecosystem: Engineered > Bioreactor > Thiocyanate-remediating >...
TACGGCAGCAGCATTGAATAACCCGACCGGTATCTCATTGGGTCTTTCCAGCGGTACCTTGTACGTCGGCGATCGTGGCAACCACGTCATTCGGCAGGTGCAACTACCGCCACCAATCCCAGCTGCTTTTGCTGCCGTTGCCGCACCCCTACCTCCATCGCCAATTGCGCCCACCCACCAGCTGACTGCATGGCGCGCACTTGGCAGTCTCGGAGCGGCAACAGCGCAGCCTGTGCTGGACGCGCGCAATGCCACCTTTATAATGCACCTGTCGGCCGCCAACACCGCCGGTCTCAACTCCGTCATCGGCGCGCTGCTGCTGGGCAACGTAACGCTGGTGCCACGAGACGTAGCGCTCGCTGCCGCTGGCAACGCCAACACAACCTTCTCTACATCAGCGCAACGGGGCCTGCGGTCACTCACCCTGAGAACGCCCACCGTGCCGGCAGCCGCCCTCGCCCTTCCAGCACTTACCAACCTCACGCTGGCCGCACCAGCCCCGACGCAGCAACTGCAACTCACTGCCAACAGTTTCAGTGGACTGCCTGTGCTGGCCACGATGACGGTGTCTAACATCAACAATGTGTCGTGGCTGCCAGCCGTGCCCACCCTACTGTCGCTGGATCTGAGCGGCAATGCCATCACGACCATAAACGAGCACGACTTTGATTCCGCCCGCTCCTTGCGCTGGCTGTCACTGGCAGACACTGCCCTTACCTACATCAGCGACACCGCTTTCTCCGGCGCCAAGCAGCCAGCGCTGGCGGTGCTGGACCAGTCACACACTCCGCTGGTGTCTGGAGCAGGCTGCCGGTCAGGGTTCTCAAACCTCTTCCAACTGACTCCAGCCAGCGGAACACCATATGTGGCATGCCTTGCGTGCCCACCTGGTACGGCATGCGCTGGTGGTGCCAGCAGTCCGGTCCAGTGTGGCGCCAACACGTTTGCAACCGGCGGTGCCGCTACCTGCACACCATGCCCTACCGGCACGTATGCAGCGCGAGCTGCGGTGGAGTGTACACCGTGCCCACCAGGCCTGGCAGCTCCTGGCTGCAACGCCACCGCGTCGTGGCGTGACAGCATCACGCTCGTGGCAGACGGCGCTGGCAGCTGGGTTAACGCTACCGTCTACCTCGTGCCTCCCGGGTGGCAGCCTGCCACCGCCAATGTGTCTTGCGGCCCGCTGATGGTACTGACCACCACCGCTGTATCGTGCGCGTTGCCGTTTCTGCTGCCCGCATCAACCTCCGCACCAGTGCTCACGCAGGTGTGGGTGGCGCATGCCGGTACGAGTGGCGTCCCGCAACGGCTCAACGCAACTGTTTTATTACTACCGTCACCGCCAGCTGTCCTCGCGCCTGGCGGCGGCCTCGGGCTAGCCCCGCACGCGCCTGGTACTGGCCGCATCGTGCTGCGTCTTCCAGTTCCACGGCCGACAGCTGCTGACTGGACTGCTCCCGGGCTGCTACAACCGCCGCAAGCGACCATTGACAACCTGGTCGTGTGGCTGAACGGCGCGCCGTGCACTGACCCAGCCTGGGAGTCGTCAACCACGCTGTCGTGTGCGACACCCGCCACCGATGCCACCAACGTGGCTGCTGTGGTGCAGCTGGCGGGCGGGGCATTCAACGTTAGCGGTGTGCTGCCATCGCTGCTGCTGTCGACACCGGCACTTGGCGCCAACACGGAGCTGCAGCTGCTGCCACCTGTACAGTCAGCGCCAAACACAACTATCAACATTACGCTAGCTGGCGTGGGCTTGTGCACCGGTGGTGGTGTACCGCAGCTGGCAGCCGCGTCAGTAGCCGGCGTGCCATGTGCATCAGTTGCTTGCGTCACTGGCCGGTCGGATGCCGCATTGAGTGTGGGCTGGAATTCGAGCCACCCCGCTGTTGGTGCGCTGCGCGCTGCAGGTCCACAGGTTGCCGTCAACGTGAGCGTGACATGGACCAACTCCGCTACCCGCCCCATCACCTGCGACGCCTGTGTGGCGCTGGCGACCCGGCCGGTGCTGACCTCCATCACGCCCACCTCCATCGCCACGCCAGGGGTGCCAGTGGTGGTGGCAGGCACCGGCATGATGGATGCCACCACAACCGTTCTCCCAACCGTGCTAATTGGGAACGAGCTGTGTGGCAACGTGACTGTCCTGTCGCCCACGGTGCTGCAATGCATCTCACCCGACCTGCTGGCATCCGCGCCTGGCTACCCGGTTGTGCCCGTCGTGGTGATCAATGCCGCCGGCGCCGCGTCAACCGAGCTCATCAACCTCACCTACCCTGCCACCTTTGCCGTGTCATGGGCACCATCATCATCAAAGCTGACCGCGCTGCCGGGCGGGCTCCTGTCACCCACGCCCACGCTGCGGGTGCTGTCGCGCGAGGCGGCGACCTGCACCCTGGCTATCAATACAACCTCGTGTGCCACATCTGACGGATCCCTGGCATCGCGCCCGTCTGGCATGACCGTGTCGTCACCTGCCACGTCGCTATCAGTGGACGCCAGTGGCAGCTCGGACGCCGTATCAACTGACCTGCGCCTGGATGCGTTGACGGTGAGCGGCGCGTCTGGCTGCACCGGCACACTAACGGCATCATGCATTGACGCCGTGGGCCTGAGCGCGTCCACCGTAGGGCTGTTCAACCCGGCCGTAGCGCTGGCGGGCTGGCGTGCCGACTGGAACGCGACGTGTGTGCCGCAGCCGTTTGTTGTTGTGCCTGGCGAGTTGCCGACCCTCACAGCCACGTTTACCATATTGAGCGACAGTGGGGACGCCAACGTCGGCGCTGCGTCGACGCAGCTATCCTGCCTGGCGCTGCTGCTGCCCGCGGCTGCCACCCCGCCACCGCTGAACAAGTCACTGGACCTCGTGTCGCCGCGGGACGTGCTGACGTCGTCCACCGCGGTGGTAGCATCACTGAATGACACGGTTGCTGGTGTTGTCTTTGCCGGCCTGTCGGCGTCAGGGGTACAGCTGGGGCAGGGGCTGGCGCTGTATGCCGAGTGCACCTGGGTGCCACCGGCGAGCGGGTGCGCCTGCCGCCTCTGGCACTGTCGACGGTGGCGCTGGCGCTGGATTGGGTGAGCCCACCAGCCAGTGTGTTGGGATACACGCCGCTACTGCTGCACGCAGCGGTCACAATGCTGACACGCGCCACCGCCGCTGCTGGTACCGACAGTGCTGTCATGGTTGCGTCGGCGGAATGCGAGGTGCTGCTGGTGAATGCCACCGCCCGCAGCGGACGACTGGGTGCTGCCGACCCATGGACGGTGGTCATTGACGCCGCGGCGGCTGCTGGCACGGTGCTGCCAACGAGCACCAACGTGACCATCGAGGCGCCACCAGCAACCACGGCATTAATTCGCGCGAGCTGCACCATCTGGAGCCAGGCGCTGGTGTCGCCGCCACTGCGCCTCACAACCGCAAGCCTGGCATTGCGCCTAGCATCTGCGCTGCCGACCTCCTTCATTGCGTCAGATGCGTCGTCGGCGTGGCTGGTGGAGCCGCAGCTGGACGTGGTGGTGGTGGCAGGCACTGTTGACGACAACGGTGGTGGTGCCAGCTCTATCATGAATGTCACTGATGTCACCTGCTCGCTGTCCTCCGCAACGACCGGCGTGGAGCTGAAGGTGGCTGGCAGCAGCGCGTCGGCCGCCCTGCTGTCCATACCAGCACACCCGGCCACCGGTGCCGTTGCCGTGCCGCGCTTCTACGTGCAGACTGCCACCACCACGGCAGCTTTGGATCTTGTTATTGACTGCCGCCGCACGTCGGGCGATGCACCGCCACCGTTGCAACTCACAATATCAGCCACCTTACTGACCGCGCAGCTGTGCTCGCGGCCAGCTGCGTACTCCTTCGTTGGTACGGCGCTTCCGGTGTTTGCAGTCGGCATCGTGGCCACGCCGCCAGGCGCGCCCTCCGCCACGCCATGCACCACCACACCGCCACGTTCCCTGCCGCCCATCGTGTGCACCATCGCGCTGGACGCGTCTGCCACAACCACCAACGACACGGCCAACATCTTCCTGCAGCACACCATCGCTACGGTGTCAGCGGCATCGCACGCTGCGGCGTTTGACGCCTTCACGGTGGTGGCACCGCAGGGCGAGACGTACGGGCTGGCACTCACCTGTGCTGTGGGCGGGCTGGCCATTCCACCTACGCTGTCCTTCTCCGTCACGCTGGCGGGCTGCTCGATTGGGCAGGAATCGCAAGGCGTGGCGTGTGTAACGTGTGGCGGCACCAGCTTCAGTCCCGGTGGCGTCGGCGCACGTTGCACAGGCTGCCCACCTGCTGGTGCGGTGTGCAACGGTGGCATCCTCACCCTGCTGCCGCACTACTTCCGGCCGCCAGTACAAGCTGGCGCGCCGCTGGGACCCGACACGGAGCTACACCCCTGCTACAACGCGGATGCGTGCACACTGGAGGTTGGCGGCAACGTCAGCGGCGGCGCGGCCTACGGCTGCGCGTATGGCTACACCGGGCCGCTGTGTGGCGTGTGTGACGCGGACGTCAACTACGCGCGGTTTGGGGAGGCGTGTGCAATCTGCTGGGACGCTGGCGCGTCATGGCTGTTCCTCGTTGCTGTTGTTGGCGTTGTGTTGGCGGTACTGACGCGCGTGGCGCTGCGCAAGGATTCCGGTCGCTCCGACGCGTCCATTGTGCTGCGCATTGCGCTAGGGTACCTGCAGGCGGTCGGTAGCTTGCGCGTGTTCCGCGCCGGCAGCACCAAGGCATACTCCAGCGTGATGGGGTGGACGGAGGTGGTGAGCGCCAGCCCGCTATCCGTGGGTGCCCTTCAGTGCATCTTGCGGCTACCATATCTGTTCCAGTACGTCGCCACTGTGTCGCTACCGGTGGCGGCGTCGGTGGCGGTTGTGATCATCTTCCACGCTGCGACCACCGGTCGATCGCTGCATTGCAAGCCGCGCTGCAGCATGGACACGCCGGCGCTCAAGACGGCAATGGCGGCGTGGTGGGCGTCCAAGCGCCACCTGTCCACACTGCTGTTTGTGCTGTTCCTTGCGTACATGCCCATCGTGTCGGCGTCGTTGCGTGCGCTGGACTGCATTGACCCAGTTGCTGGAACCCAGTACCTGCGGTCTGACCTGCGCGTGGAGTGCGGCGTAGGGCAGCATGCGGCCGCGCGCGCGCTTGCGTACGCTGTGCTGGTGGCCCTTGGCGCCGGCTTCCCTGCCGACCTGGCGTGGCTGCTGGGAACGGCGCGCAACGACCAGCTCGTGGACCCGGCATTTCATGCCACGTGGGGCTTCCTGTTCGATGGCTACCGCGCGCCCACGCGCAGCCTGGCGGCGGCGCCGCTGCCTACTATTAGCGAACCCAGTGGCGCCGCGGTGGTCAGTGGCATTCGTAGCTTGCTCGGGGCGCGTGAGCCGCCCAAGACGGTGGGTGTGGGCTTGCTAGCTCGTGCTGGTGGCACGGATGGCAAGGTACCAGTAGCTGCTGCGCGACCTGGTGGGGGTGCGCCCGTCGCTGGCGCGCCTGCCGCAACGCGCGGCGGCCGGCGCCGGTCATCGTTGCTGCCTGATCGGTTGGTGCAAACGTGGGTGGTGTCGGGTGACAGCCGCGTGTGGTGGGAGGCGGTTGTGCTGTGCAGGAAAGCTGGCGTGGTGCTGCTGGCCGTGACGCTTGCCAACCCCTACCTGCAGTGCGTGGGTGCGTCGCTGTGGTTCCTGAGCGCGACCGCCCTACAAGTGCGCTACAGCCCCTACACCAAGCGCCTCTTCAACCGGTTGGAGACTACCAGCCTGGTGACGACGCTGCTCACCGCCGTGGTGTCCACCGCGCTGCTGCAGTACAATGTGGGCGTGTCGTCCGCAGAGCTGCACCCGCCAGGCTCCATGACGGGCATTGAGTGGGCGGTGACGCTGCTGCTAGCGGTGATGAATGTTGGTACGTTTGCAGTACTGGCGGGGCTGTGGCTACGACTTCAATGTTCGCGCGCGCGTGGCATCGTGCGTCGTGCGTCGCTGGTGACCGCGTTGCACGGCCGGGTGGCTGGCATGCGCGCATCACTGGTGCGCCGCCGCAGCAGTGCTGCAAAGTCATTACCGGCACCAACGCGCGACGTGGACGGCGCCACATTGAACCCACTGCGACTGCGGGCAGCTGACGCTGCCGCTGCTGCTGCTGCGGGGGCAGCAGTAGCGGCGGCGCCACTGGCAATGCAAACCAAGGCTGCTGCCATCACGGCGATGGACGCCACAATGGTTCCAGATGCACCGTCGGTGGCTGCGAGCCGGCGTGTGACAGCTGCCACCAACGATAGCGCCGGCAACAGCGCAGGCAGCAGCACGCCGGCTGCAGCTGACGGCGTCGCCTTTGCCGCCACACCGATTGGCCGCAGTCGCCGCCACTGACCACTCACCCTGCCCATTGCGGGCCCCAAAATTGAATCACACCAAACTACAGATAAGGTACACGCGTAACGCACACCAACAACACACTAAAACACATCACAGCAAGGAGCCCAGCTTGGCGCCGCCGCTGTGCGTGCTGCCAGAGCGCGCGCGCGCGGCGGCAAAGATGCCGGCGCCGGTGCCGCCGCCGCCACCCACGGTGCCCAGCGCGCTGGAGCGGCGCGCGGGGCCGCCGTACGGCGAGGCGGCGGTGACATCCACCACGGGCTTGGACACAGCGGCGGTGGCAATAGCCAGTGCAGCCGCCGTCGATGCGCCGCCCGCGCGTGCCGCCTCCAGCTGCTCCTTGAACAGCAAGAAGCTTCCACCCAGGTCGTCACTGGAGCCCGTGCCGCCGTGGCCGCCGCTGCCGCCACCGCCGCCGCCAAACTGAGCAAAGCTGCCACCTACGCCGCCGCTGTTGCGCCGGCCCATGGCGCCGCTCATGTAGTCAGCCACGTCGGCAAGCACCTCAGTGGGGAACAGGAGCAGGGTGCCACGCGTGCGCTTCATGTCGCCATCCATCTTGCGCACGGTGTAGCGCAGCAGGTACACGGCGGTGATGAGCAGCAGGATGATGGCCACGGCGGTGGCGGCGGCGTGCCCGATGGTGTACGTGTCCACCAGCCTGCCGATGGCCGCCACCGTGACGGCGTGCACGTACGACATGGCGGGGTTGATGAACTCGGCGCCCAGGCGGCTGAACACAAAGGTGGGCGCCAGGGCGGACAGGTCCACCGAGGGGCAAATCCCACCAGCATTAGTGGCGCCCGCCAGCTCGCCGCCGCGCACCGTCAGCAGCCAGGCGCCCAGCAGCAGGTACTCGCGCAGCGCCGCCTGCAGGCCGTCCGCCATCAGGCCGTTGTACACGCCGGACGTGTAACTTGCCGCCTCCGCGCCACTCAAGCCCGTCGGCACTGACACGCCCGGGTGGCGGTCGCAGTCGGCGGGCAGGCCCGGCACGCGGCATGCTGAGTCCAGCATGATGCCCGCAATGGTGGCGTCCATGCCCAGCAGCGCCTCGTGCGAGTCGCCGCCGGCGGCGGAGTACAGCAGGCTGTCCTGCGCCACATTGATGACCGCGGTGGCCACTGCCAGCCCACGGCTGGCGGCAGCCAGCGTGCTGGCATTGCACGCCGCCAGCGACGCGTTGCTGGCCGCGCCCACCGGCAGCGCCACGCCAGCCGCCAGCGGCGGCACGTCTGTCAACGCGGTCGTCACGTCGTTACCGGTGGCCCACAGCTGCGCGACCACCACGGACGACAGCACCGCCTGCCTCCGCCGCAGCGCCACGTTCCCCACCACCGACCGGTGGTAGCCCCACATGGCCACAAAGTACACCGCCAGCACGGCGCAGGGCCAGGCAAAGCGCAGCAGCATGCGCGCCAGTGTGGCGCTGCCGGTGCGCAACTTGCGCGACCCGGGCGGCGGCGCGACGCCAGGCACCATGACGCGCGACGAGCGGCCAGCAGCGGGATGTTCCGCGCCCATCCCGTTGCTGGAACCCGTGGTGTCGCCAGCAGCGGCTGCGCTCGGCACCACCGGCACTGGCACCGTCACTGCCGCCGGCACCGGGGCGGGCGCCGCGCGCCCGGAGCTCCTGCTGCCTGCGGCGCCGCGGGCCCTGCGGCCGGGACCACCCCCACCGCCACCGCCGGCGGCAGGCCTGGTGCCCGGCCGCGATCACGGACGCTGCTCGACGTCGCCCACGGGCACCGCCGAGTAGCCGGTGATGTCTTCATGGTCTCCCGTCGTGGTGGTGGCCTCCGCAATGGCCGGCTGCACCGGGAAGGGCGGTGCGCGGGGCGGCGGCCGCACCGGCACACTCGCGCTCACCTCGCCGGCTGCCACACCCAGCAGACGTGACGACGACAACGTGCGCGCCAGCGCCATCGCCGCTGCGCCGCCGCCACTGCCGCCGCCACTGCTGCTGCCGCCACCGCCGCTGCCGCTTGATGCAGGCGGCAGACCAGCTGCAAGTCGCGCACGCGCATCCCGCGGCAACCCTGACAAGTCCTCAATGGTACCATTCACATAATGCAGGCTGCCCTCCGCCACCGGCTCCAGGTGCCCTGATGCCGCCCGCATCGAGTGCCCCCGCACGGTGCGCACCGGCGCCACCGCCAGCACCGCAGTGGTGCTAATCGTCGTGGGAGCCGAGGGCGAGACGGGGATGGCGGTGTGTGCCGGTGACAGCGGTGCCGCCGCGACAGAGCCACCGGGCGGGTGGCTCAACAGCGCAACGCCGTCCCCGTCGCTGCCATGCGTGACACTGACGCCCCGCGCGCTGCTGGTCGTACTGGCAGGTGCACCCCACTGCGGGGTTTCACCCCCGCCGCCGCTATAGCCGGCGCCGCCGCCACCGCCACCGCCGCCGGCGCGGCCACTGGTTGGCTCATCGCTGTCCGGCGCGGCATTGCCCCTCGCGGCGGCGGTGTCGCCGCCCACACCAATCCCCACTTGAATGCCCGCCGCGCCAGCCGTCTCCACGCGCACCGCCAGCTCCTGCAGCTGCTTCAGCTGCGCACTGCAAGCCGCCGCCATGCCCGCCAGCGTGGAGTCTGGCAGGTGCAAGAAGACGGAGAAGATCTCGTCGCTGTGCGCCTGCACCATGCGCACCACCGGCAGCAGGGCGGCCGCCACCGCCACGGTGAACAGCACGCACTCTACAATCACCAGCGCGTTAGACACGAGGGTGATGCGCCCCTCCGCTGCCTCCACCGCCTCCGCCAGCGCCATGTGGCTGGCGTTGCAGGCGGCGCGCAGTGAGGCGGGGCCGTTGCGCAAGATGTACGCCGCGGCGGGCACGCGCGCCGTGATGTTGGGCGCGCCCAGCGCCAGCAGCGTGGTCACACGACTGGCGTACTCCACGCCCATGTCTGACAGCGCCACCGTGCGGGTACGCCACACCAGGGCGCCGCCCGTCGACGCCACCACGTCGCTCACCGGCCACACGATGGCGGTGACGGTGTCGCCCTGCCCCAGGCTGGCGGCAGACAGCGTCAGCTGGCTGTGTGATGCCGCAAACGACGCGCCGGCGGCCGCCAGCAGGGTCATGGTTGCATTCTCCAAGCCGGCCAGCGGCGGCTGCAGGCCTGTGGTCAGGCGCGTCGCACCCCACACCGCATGCGTCACCTGCTCCGCTGCCACCAGCCGGCCGGTGGACATCTGCAGCCACGCCACCAGGTTGTCGTGGTTGTCCAGCAGCGTGCGCTGCACCGCCACCGCCGCGATGGTGAAAGCGCCGGCGATCAGGAAGATGGCAAGCAGGACGCGCGCCAGCAGCAGCAGCGACGGCTCCATCACGCGCGCCTTGCTGCGGATGGCGGCGCGCAGGTTGGCTGCCGCAATCTCTGCGCCGTCCGACTGCAGCCGGTGCGCCTCCCGCCGCAGCGCCGCCGTGGCATGCTGCAGCACGCGCGTGCGCCCCTCCTCGCGTGCCGTCATCGCGCCCTCCTCCGCGTTGCGCGGCGGGCCCAATTGCGCCTCAATCAGGTGGTGCACCGCCACCGAGCTGCGCCGCCGCCGCCGCCCCTTCTCATCCGACACATACCCCTCGCCATCACCACCGCTACCGCCAGCACCACTACCACTACTGCCGCCGCCCTCCCCGCGCCGCCGCCGTGACCGCCCACGTGTCACGCCGCCGCCATCACTGCCGCTGCCGTCGGTACCAACGCCGCGCTTGCTGCCGCCCCGATCACGGAACGAGGCGCCCATGTCACGGGTCGAGCCCGCCGTCTCGGTTCGTAGCGTCAAGGGCGGCGCGGGCGAGCGCGCCGGACCGCCGCCAGCACCGCTGTGCGTCCGCCTGGAGTTGGAAGCAATGCCGTCACGGCTGGGGCTGCGGAAGCCCGCTGCGTCGCCACCCGCGGAGGGTGACAGCGCCGCCGGTGCGTCGCCGCCCGCAATGGCTGCCGCATCAAACCTGGACGCACCGCGCGACAGGCCGCGCGACGCGCCGCCAGCAGGTGGCACGCCGTGCGACGTGGAGCGTGGCACGCCTCCGCCAGGCGCCACGTCGTGCCGTGACACACCGCGAGACACCGAATGGGACACACCGCCGCCACCGCCGGCGGCAGGGGGCACGTCGTGCCGCGACACGCCACGGGACAGTGAGCGAGCTGCACCACCACCGGCGCCGGCGGTGACGGCGTCAACATCGTGGCGCGACACGCCGCGGGACAGCGTGCGTGACATGCCGCCAGTGGTGGATGATGCATGCGTCATGCGCCGCTGCTGCGAGATGGCAGCAGCATACGCCGCCGCCGCGGTGGCCTCATTCTTGTTCTTGGACTTGACCAGGCTGTCCGCACCGCCGCCGCCCGCGCCGTGTGTGCCGCTCCGTGCCAGCGCGTGCGCCAGCGATGAGCCGCCACCCATGCCGCTTCCACTGCCACTGCCGCTGCCAGCAGCATTAAACCGTGGCGGCGCCCACTCCCCCTCGTGCCCGCCACCGCCGCCGCCGCTAGCATGCGGCGCGTGCCCGCCGCCATGGTGACTGCCATGATGGCTGTGCGCCGCGCCGCCGCCACTGCCGTCGGACGCCGCGGGCGAGGTGGCAACCGGGAACGGCGGCGCCAGACGCGCAGCTGACGCACTAGGGCTGGCACGCCGGATGTCGTGCATGGCCACCGTGACTGACCACGCTGCCGCCCGCAGCGTGTCGACGCCATGCGTTCCGCTGCTGTGCGCCGCAAAGGCGTGCCCCGGCGTGGATGCGCCGCCGCGGCTGGCCGCCGATGCCGGCGACATGGGAGGAATGGTGACCGCCAGATGCGCACCTGCAGCAGGGGAGGGAAGCGGCGGTTTGCCGCCGCTGTCACGGCGGCCGACAGAGCTGCTAACGGGGGAGGGTTGCGGGCCAGCGCCCAGCAGCGGCGGTGGTGACCGCGTGCCACCGCGGCTGCCGCCTGACGGCGACAGGCCGCGCGACTCATCCCGGAACCCACGGTGGCTGCCGTCACTGTCGCTGCCCGCGCTGGCGCGGCTCGCGCGTCCATGTCGCGTACCATGACCGCCGCCGCCATGGCCGCCATGACTGGCGCTATGACCATGGCTGCCATGGCCGTGACCATGGCCGTGGCCGTGGCCATGGGCAGAGTGCGGGTGGTGGCCGCCCCCGCCCGTTGAGCTTTCCCGCCCTCGCGCCCGCATCTCGGCGCGCACCATGGCCTGCACCACCGCCGCCTGCGCGCGCGCGCGCTCCGCCGCCTCGTTGGCGGCTACGATGTCGTCGGCGCGGTCAAAGTAGCGTGCCGCCGCGGCCGCCTCGCGTCGCACCTCCAGCAGGAACACGGCGTACGATTGCAGCACCTCCACGCTGTCGGGTCGAAGCGCCAGCAGGCGCTCAAAGGCGGTGGTGGCGCGGTTGATTGCGGTGCTCATGTCGGCAGACAGGCTGTGCAGGCGCACGACAGAGGGTGCGGGCGTGCGCAGCTCCTGCCAAAACGACAGCTCGTGCTGGCGCGCTTTGAGCCCCGCGGAGATGCTCTCCCCCATCAGCTGTTCATACTGCACGCGGTCAATGATGGTCATGCGCGTCGTCGACGCGGCGGCGGCGGAGGGCGTGTGGGGGGACGTGGCACCGCCACCGCCCGCCGTCAGCGCGCCACTACCAGCGCCACTGCCGCCCTCCTCCTCGCCCTCACCCTCCCCGCCACCACCGACGCCCTCCTGCACCTGCTGCCGCGCCTGGTACAGCAGGAAGCGGATGTCCATGGCGGGCTCCTTCTCCAGCGCCGCCTCGATCACCGCCAGCTCCGCCTCGCGGTCGTGCAGGAAGCAGCGGATGAAGTTGGCAAAGAAGAGGTCCAGCACGGCAGAGGTGGGGAACAGCTCGGTGTGCGCAATGTAGTACAGGTCGGCCGCCGCCTGGATGGCTGCCGCCGCCGCCGCCTCCCGCGCGTCCGCCTCCGTCTCGGGCGACGTGTGCTGCCGCGCCGTGGCTGCCTCCTCCTCCTCCTCCTCTGCCGCCGCCAGCTCGTCCAGGTCCGCCTGCGCGGCGGCCATGTACCCCCCATTGCCACTCGGCGACCCCGCGGCCCCACGGCCGCCGCCGCCGCCGCCACCGCCGCGCCAGCCCTCACTGGCGTCCCACCCCTCGCTGGCGGAGGGTGAATTGACGCGCATCTCGATGCCGCCGTGGCTCACCTGACTGACGCCCCACGTCTCGCGCACGCTGCCGTGCGGCGTACCAGACCGGAAGTCGACGGGGCTGCCAGACGGGGGCGGCGCGCCGCCGCCGCTGACACCCGAGGCGGCAGACAACCCGGCTGGCGACGGGTTGGTGCCGCCTGCCGCGGCGGTGGGCGTGGGGGCAGGACCACCAAAAAAGTGCGTCATAGTGAGCGCATGCGTGGCGGAGTGCGGGGCACCCGACGCCGGCGTACCGGAATTGCTGAGCGGCGCCGGGCGCACGGCGGCACCACCTCCCGTGCCGGGCACCGTCACCGTGAGACCAGGTGCGCTGCGCCGCCGCTCGCGCCCAGCGCCATTTTTCGCACCACCAGCTGATGCCGCCGCCGCCGGCGACCGTGCGGCGGGTGGCACCGAGCCACCGCCACCACCGCTACCACCACTCGCAGCCGCGGACGCGTCACCACCGCCGCCGCCGCTGCCGGCGGGAGTGCCGCCCAGCGTGGCGGCAAGGGAGGCAACGCTGGCACGGCGGCCGGCGATGCGCGCCTGCGCCGCCAAGTTGGCGTCGTATGCGCTGGCGGCGGAAGGTGCAACGCCGACGGCGCGGTGCGCCCGGCCAGCGGCATGGCCACCGTGGCCGTGACCGTGGCCGTGGCTGTGCAGCGCGCGGCGGCGGCGCGACTCGCGCGACATGACGTTGCGCAGCAGCCAGCGCGCGCGCAGCTCCACGTCCCACACGGTGGCCAAGCCGGCGGTGAGGTTGATGACGGTGGTGGCGCCGGTGGCAGCGCCGCCCGCCGCGCCCGCCGCACCCGCCGCACCGCACCCGCGCCCCGCCGCCTCGTACTGCTGGTATGCCAGCGCGTAGCCGGCGTAGGCGGCGGGCAGGGTGCCCAGCATGAACACCCAGCCCGCCACGCCGGCAGCAGGGTTGTTGAGCAGGCGCGCCAGGGCGGCGCACAGAGAGGCCCACGTGAACACGGCGCCAAACACCGCCCACGCCTGGTTCTGGCGCTGGTGGTAGAACGGCAGGTAGCGGAGGAAGAGGTAGAGCCACAGGGCGCCGGAGGCGAGCACGACGGCATGCAGGATCCAGGGGTCGGCGCCGGCGGCGGCGGTGAACACAAGCGTGAGCGCCGTCTTGATGGAGATGATGCACAGCGCCACGCGGCCGTGCGCGCGCGCCGTGATGTTGGGGCTGCCGTACTCGCGGTCAAAAAACACGGCGGACACGGTGAGCGTGAAGGCCCAGAAGCAGGGCAGGAGGAGGGAGACGAGCGCCATGATGAGGCTGTGCTCGCTGCCGTAGCACTCCCACCCCGTGGTGGACCACGTGGCGCCCGGCGCGCAGCGGTACACCGAGATGAGGATGGTAGCAAAGGGCACAAAGAGGGCGGTGGCGGTCAGGCGCGCGGTGGCGCGCAGGAACTTGAGCGGCGCCACGGTGGCAAACGAGCCGGTGGTGAAGGAGTACGCCGCCCATACCGTGATCAACACCGTGGCGGCCACCCACACCAGCGCGCCCGACAGCAGCGCCAGCTTCAGCACGGAGGACACGGAGTCGGCGGCGTTGGAGGGGTTGACGTACTTGAGGAAGGTGGTAAGCCACGACATGACGGGCATGCCGGCCCACGGGAAGTGGGGGCCATAGTACAGCGGGTACGCCAGCAGCTGCAGGAAGTCAAACCACATGCCAAACACGCTCCACTTGGTGTGGCTGGACGTGTCTTTCGCCATCGTGAACAGCACGCCAAACATGCCGTTGCGCGCCGTCGTCATCCACCGGTCAAACACCGTCTCGGACGACACCATGCCCATCCGCCGCGCCACCGCCGCCGACACCGCGGCGCTGCCGCTTAGTGTGCCACCGGTGGTGCCAAACGCGCCGGCGCCGCCGCCGCCGCCGGTGGGTGTGGACGCCATGGTGGTTGTGGTGGGGGGGGGGGGGGGGGGGGGGGGGGGGGGCCCGCGGGGGCGGGGCGGGCGCCCCAGGCGGCCCCGGGGGTGCGGGGGGGGGGGGGCCGGCGCGCCGGGGGGGGGCCCCCCAGCGGCGGGGGGGGGGGGGGGGGGGGTGGCGGGCCGCCGGGGACCGCCGCGAGGGGGGGGGGGGGCCCCGTCACAGCTGTGGAGTCACTTCTTGTCGCTCCCTTGTTTCACGCGTTGGTGTCGGCACACCGCGGCCGAAGCCGGCAGAGGCAGCGCGTGTGTAGTAGGGGCGGTCGAGCCGCAGTTGCGCCGTGGCTGCCGCGTTTGAGCGCAGTGTGATGGGGGTGGTGACGACACTGACAAGGAGGAGGAGGGTTGTTGGTGGTGGTGGTGACGCAGGTAGGTAGGCGACGAGAGGGGACACGCAAACACACAAAATAGGCGGTGTAGCGTCCGTGCGGGGGGAAGTAAACCGGCGGGCACACATGGCCACACACCCCTCCGGGGTGCGCTGCTATTGCGGCATGTGCCGCGGGTCGGTGTGCGTGTACCACTTGTTGTGACAGTTGGTGTCCACCTCTTGGTAGTCAACATGTGCAACGTGTGGACACACTTTGTTGCGGCCTTCCTCCTTCCTCAGGCTGTCGATAATAACTCCAACCGGCGTATCTCATGCCACGTATTACTCCCACCGCCGGAGATTCACGAATATCCACCTCCAGCAGCCAGCTATGTTTCCATCCACTGCTGGCGAAAGAAGCAATAGCACGTCCCTGGTGCGTCAAAACATGAAGAAGAACTATAAGTGTTAGCCTTAGGAACTGCGCCATGCGCGTGAGATTTTTTCCGCCGATGGCGGTGCTGGCAGCAAGCAGCGGGGTAACCTGCAACGAGTGAATGCAGGCGGTTGCCGGCTCGGCAAAAGCTGGCAGTCGGCGGCATGTAATAGTTCCGGTTGATTCCGCCCGTTTTTATTGTGAGTAAAAATTGGCGTGTCACCCCCGGGCCGGCATTGCCATATCTACTGAGAGGGGGAGCAGCAGAGGGCAGCAGAGGGCAGAAGAAGAGGAGGAGGGCAGCTGAGAAGGAGGGCAGCGAGAGAGTACGAGCATAAGAGGAGGAGGAGGAGGATAGTGGGTCTACTTGTGAAGGGGTGGATCCGCCGTGTGGGGAGCAGCTTCGTGAAGGTGTCGCTGCTGCGGGAGGGCGGAGAGAGCAGCGAGGGCAGCAGGCCGAAAGACATCAGGAGGAAGATAGGGGTGTTGTTGTATTGGATTGGATGCCCCGTGGATCCACCGTGCTGGGGAGGACATTTGATGGCTGTCGTAGCAGCCACTGACCCATTCCTCGCCCCCCTCCCCCTTTGCAGCAGCAGCAGCAGCAGCA
>Ga0066256_1003293_pt1 | contig 15874 bp, 10 predicted proteins | sample ThiBio_1000_biof_FD_87107 | JGI IMG/M metagenome (GOLD analysis project Ga0066256, IMG submission 87107) | Wastewater bioreactor microbial communities from Cape Town, South Africa - Thiocy_expt_1000_biof (version 2) | ecosystem: Engineered > Bioreactor > Thiocyanate-remediating >...
CGCCGCCCTCCCCACCCCACCCCCCCCCCCCCCCCCCCCCCCGTGCGGGGCGCGCCGGGGCGCCCGCCCCCCGAGCCGGCCCCCCCCCCCCCCCGCCCGCCGCCCCCCCGCTGCCGCCCGTCCCCCAAAACCCCCCCCCCGCCGCACCCCTTCCAAATGAACCGCTGCCGGCCAGGCCCCCAGATCCCGCCCCCGCCGCACTCCTTGCAGACATAACGCCGGCGGCCATGCTCACAGATGCCGCCACCCCCGCACTCCTTGCAGCGGTACCGCCGGCGGCCATGCTCACAAGTGGCTGGTCGTGCTGCGCCTGCACCCAGCGCCGGCCCAGCGGCAACATTGCTGCTGTTTACCGCGCCCCGTCGCCGCTTTGCCCCCGCAACAGGCGCACCCGCCGCCGTGGTACATCCTACAGCAGCAACGGCTGGGTTGGGTGCCGCAACCACCGCCACAATGCTTATCAACGACGGCGGCGGGGGTAAACCCGATGGCAGTGGCAGTGGTGATGGCGGTGGCGGCGGCGGCGGTGGCGGTGACGGCGGTGGAGGCAGGGGTGCCTGCAGTAAGACGCAGGCCGCTCCACCGACAACTTGACGCACACCAGGAGCGGGCGGGAGCGGCCCCAGTGGCGGCGTCGCCCACCGCCGCATGGCCCCCATTGCCGCCGCCGCAGTAGACGCCCAGGTAGGTGGCGCCCATGCACCCGCTGCGGTTGGAGCAGATGACGACGGTGACGCCGAAGAGAATGAGGGGGCGGCCATCTTGCCAGTCACAGCCCACACTGCGCACGCCCGCGTGCGCACGGGGCCGCAGCTGTCAGTCCAAGCCTGCAGTGTTCCTGCTCACTACAGCCCACGTCCGTGTCCGCCTGCGCTCCTGCCTGCCTGCGCTCGGTACCGGAAGATGTCGTTCCTGTACAAGGTAGTAGTAGCAGCTGCGTCACAGCAGTGCTGCTCACTCACACCTCTGCTCGCCTTCCCTCATGTCCACCCGCACTCTAGCAGCCAACCGCTCACCGCAGTAGCTCCTTTACAGCGGCGCTGGTGTCTAGCCGCACTCCTGCCCGCCCGCTACACTTACCCGCCAAGTACCGGTAGTGTGTTCCGTTACACCCTGATACCACCACCTCCCCACCGGTAATGATGCGCCAGTCAAGTTCACAAGCGCGGCGTAGGCACGCATCAGCAAACTGCCGCCCGACTGCCAATAGATGGTATGTAACGTGGGCACTGTGGTTGCGCTGCAATTGCGCGTGGCGTGTGAGTTCATCATATGTGTGTGATGGGTGCAGAACCCGACACCCGCGGACTCGGACCTGGACGCGGCCACGTTCACTGCAAGCCGCCGTCGGCCCGCCGAGGCGCGCCGCCAACACCAGTCCCAGAGTCCACACTCCAGATGGACCTGTTGGAAGTGCCGTCCCCCGCGACGCTCGAGTACCGGTAGCCGAGTGGTGGCTGCAGCTTCGGCGCTGCTGCACCGGTACTCACGTTTCCTGGTGCCGTGACAACAGCCGTGTCTACAACAAGCAAGCTCCCACTTCACCTGCATGCTACCGTACGGTGTTCTGCGATCACGCCGCCGCCCTACATGCTGCCGGCACATGATGACTGTGGTGTTGTTGCGGTGACTGCGCATTCATACCGGTACCGGTAGTTGCCCCCGCCCTGGATCGCGTGATTCTGGACCACCTCCGTCTTCGGTTCTGAATGTTTGTGTGCACTTACCGGTACCGGTACGGTTCAAGTGCAGCATCGTCTACCGGTATACCAGGGGCTAATCGCCCTAAGCACGGCGCAGGAGGGTACGCAGCACCGCCTTGGCACTCCACGGCGGTGTCTACCTCCCCACTGAGCGAAAAAGATGCTAAAATGAAAAGAACGCACGAAGGTGCAGGGAGAAACAGACGCGCTACACGGACGCGCTGCTGAGCGTCGGCGTCGCGCCGCCGTACAGCACAAACCCGCCGCCCGCAGAGTTCACGGTGATGGAGGTGTCAATTGCCATCTTGGCCGACGCGGTGGCAGCCGAGTCCTCCTCACCGGCCAGGTTGAGCACAATGCGGCGGTCGCCGCCCTTGACCGGTGCCGCATCCTCCTGCTTATCGGCAGGCCGCTTGCGGGCGCCGGCACAGCAGCAGCAGCAGCGGCAGCACAGCGCGTTGCGGCAGAAGAGGAGGGCAAGGATGAAGGCCACCGACAGCAGGCCCAGCGCCAGCGCGGCGGCAAACATGTCCGGCTTGTACGACCCTGAGCCCGCGCCCGCGGCCGGCGCCACAAACCCAAATGACGGCGTGGCAGACAACGTGGGCGTGGGTGTCACGACGTTGGACATCGGAGAGGGTGAGGGCGTGCCGGCGTTGGGCAGCGGGCTGGGTGACGGCGAGGGGCAGCCGGCGCGCCAGGTGCTGGGCGGGTTACCCGTCTCGTCGATGTTCTCAGGCGTCAGCAGCGGCTGCTCCTCGGCCGTGAAGGCGAGGCAGTGGATGAACGTCAGGGACGGGTTGCGGCCAATGTACAAGTTGACGAGGTACGGCGCGCCGTAAAAGTCGTACTGCTCGATGATAGTGAGGGCATTGGCAGTGAGGTCCACCGTGTCGATGCCGGAAATGGTGAGCAGGTCGGCGGCGGCCATGTTGGCGGACGACAACCCCAGGCTTGACAGGTTGGCCAGCCCGGCCACGCCGCCGCAGTTGATGCAGGTCAACAATGGCAGCCCTGAAAAGCTGCGGGCGGCGATGACCAACGCGCCGCTGTTGATGTTCAGCGTCTCCAGGTGCGGCAGTACCAGCGCGTTGGACGCCAGGGCGTTAGTGGTGAGTGCCAGCGTGTGCAGGCCGCGGCGAGCGGAGGTGGAGAAGGTGTGCCCAGCTGTCGGCGCAGAGCTAGACTGCGCCGACAGCGTGATGGCGCCCAGCAGCAGGGTGCGAATAGAAGGGTTCATGCCGGCGGTGTTCGCCTCGCACAGCTCCGCGGTGAAGATCAGCGCACGGGCGTCCACCAGCGGCAAGGTAGTCGTGCGCGTCGTATCAGCGGCCAGGGCGCGCCACGCGGTCAGCTGGTGGGTTGCACCAATCGGCGACGGCGGCAGCAGCGCTGCGACGATAGTGACGGGGTTGGTCGGTGAAAAACATGTTGTCTTCCCACACGCGCAGGCTCCACGGGCGGTTGAGCAGGGCGTTGATGCCGACGCCGTCCACGTTGCCTGCAACGGAGCCTACCACAGTAACGACCTCGCCCGTATATTCCACCCTGCGGATGCGGTTGTTGCCAGAGTCGATGACGTACATGTAGTCGCCGTGCCAGTCCATGCCAGTCACGCGGTCAAAACGGGCCGTTGATGCAGACCCGTCAGCATATCCAGTGTCAGTGGCGTGCCCGGTGAACACCTGAAATGTGCCACCGTATGACACCTCGTAGATGCAGGAGGCGCCGCCAACGTACGCCGTGCCACCCCCGTCCAGCACAAGTCCGTACACAGGGGCGACAATGGTGGCCATGCTCGACACCGTCCCGCTGGCGTCCACGACACGCACGGCCTGGTTGGTGTTGTCCGTAAATATCACCGCAGAACTAGGGGCATCAAACCGCATGTCGATAACCTGGCCCACTTGGGCGGAAGTGCCCGGCCCATCCATCGGCGGCGACGGAAACCCGTCCTTGCCTGCAATCAAGGTGACAGTGAAATCGCTAATCTCCTCCTTCCACAGGGTGTTGTGTGAAGTCTCGTACGTCACCAAGTAGTCGCCCACAGCCTCCACTGACTGGGGTTTGTTGAAGGAGGGGTACGGCCCCTCGTCGTTGGCGAGGTCAGAATACGTGAAGACGATATTGTCTGGAACGTTGATGCCCCGCAGATATTCGTTGTTGGCGTCTGCCACCACCAGCACCGCGTCATCAACCTCGCCAGGGATGATGGACAGGCCCATTGGGTCGTTGAAGCGTGCGCCTGCGCCGGGGCCATCAGCAAGGTCGGCCACGCCATTGATACTTCCCGCCACCGCGGACACGACGAAAGCGGGCGAGAGGGGCACGTTCCCCATGTTCGCCACGTTGAACTCCACCACGCCGCCATTGTTGTTGTCGTCGGCCAGCACGATGCACCCCCAGCTGGTGCACGCCACCTCGTACGACCTGGGGCTGTTGAACTCATCCACGTCCCCGCCCCAGCAGTACAGCACCCCCGGCGGCGCCATGCTGACGTCGCCGCCGCCACCAAGGCGGCGCCCGCGCGTGAGTGCCGATATGGCACACGTCGAGTAGCCGCCTGCCGACAGCCACCACACGTAGTCCAGGCCCAGCGGCACGTCGGTCTGCCCATCCAAGTTCTCGCCCCAGCACACCACGCCGCCCGACGTGGTAACGTAGCACGCATGGTTGGCACCAACCGACACGTGGTCGGCGTCCGTGATGGTTGGCAGGGTAGCGATGACGGGGTTGGCGACGTCGCCCCAGCACGCCACCGTGTGGTCACGTGCGACGGCGCACGCAACATTGTCGCCGGTGGCCACGCCCTGGTATGTCCCCGCCGGCACGGTGCTGACAGCCGCAAACGAGTCGCCGTAGCACGTCACGGTGCCGTCCGTCTGCAGGCCGCACACATGGCGAGGGCCGGCGTGGAGGTCAATGAACACAATTGTGCCATCGGGCGCGGTGCCAGGGAAGTCGCCCCAGCACACCGCGGTGCCGTTGATGAGAAGACCGCAGGTGAAGTCGTTGCCCGCTGTGACGGCCATGAACGAGAGGCCGGCCGGCACCACCGTCTTGGAGGGAGGCGAGGCCCCAACATCCACATTGGCGTTGCACTCCACGTCGTCGCCCGGCTTGATCACGCACACGTGGCCGGACGCCGCCGTCACATGCCGCTCCGCGGCCACGGTCGTGACACTCAGCGCCACTGCCAGCGCCGCCACGACGCCCAGCAGCGCTTGCTTCTGCGCCATGATGACTGACGATGAGGCTGCGGGGTGAGTGGGAGGGGATGTACTTGGGTTAGGGAGGTCATCAAAGAGGCGACGCCGGGCGACGGGAGGTGGCGGTGGGAGTGGGACGTGGGAGGGCGCTGGGCGGCGGAAACTTGAACCTTCGTCGCCGTCCTGGCAACGGGCGGGAGGTAGGACAGGTAAGGCGCCAACGACACAACGGCATTGCCGCGGGCCTAACGGAGCTCGGTAGAGCACATGTGTTGTGTGTGGCGTGTGTGGCACGGCGCTGGTCGCTGCCGGTGACCCGGCAGGCCACTGTCAGGCGGCCTGGCACGGCAACGAGCACGACCACCAGTCACGACGGGGATGGTCCGCGGTGCCGGTGGGCAACTCGGTGGCGGCTGTGAGTGTGACACAGGGATGGCACAACCCGCACCGCAGTGCCACTGCTAACCACTGTGTGGTCCCTCTGCTGCAGCCACGTGTGCGTAGCGACGTCGCCGCAGCAGCAGCGTGTGGCGTTGCCGCGTGGGCGTGACTCTCCAACCACCAACCACCAACTCGATCCCCCACACCCACCACCGCTTTATCACCACTCCGGCACTACCCACACCCCCACCCCAACACTTCTCCTTGCTATCGGTGCGGTTTTAACGCTTGGCTGCCCCGCCATGCGTTGTTTCGTCCCCTTGCCCGCGCGGATGGTGGGGCATGCCCACCAACCTGCCCTTCGCGCGCCCAACAACCACCCGCGGCACCGCCATCACCTGTCCTGCGAATGCTGCCTGCGAGACCGTGATACCTGCCTGGCACTTTGCAAACGCACCTTGTTGCACCGCGCGGGTGGGCCACGCGCGTAAAATGCACGCGGGTGCATGCCGTGTGTGGTTGGCGGCGCAAGTCACCGGGCAAGTGGCACGCGCACGGCGGTGGCATTGGCGCGTGCCCGGCCCCGTGGAATCTTACCGGTACCGCCGCGTTTCTCCGTACCGGTACCGCGCGAGGACCTGGTGTTTCGTTAAGTGCGCCATCAGACGGCTTCGTCGGCGCAGCCTCCAGCGCGACGCCAACTGTACAGTGTATGCACTGCAGGAGTGTGCCGGTGCGCCGCCTGCCCGGCACTGTGTTTGTGTGCGTGCCCACGCAGAAGTCAGCCACAATGTGTGTGTGTGGAGTCGCGCTTGCCGGGACAAGCAAGTGGTGTGCACGCAACCTTGAAAACCAGTCCGAAACAACTGCTCACACTTCATTGCAAACAATTATTGTTTCATTTCTTCTTTCTTAATGGCAATCGCCCAAAATTGAGGCAAGCCAAGGCAGAGGGGCATCAAATATATGACGACGTAAGGTTGGTCGCATGCATGCAGCAGGAAGCGTCATTACTCGTTCAAGTCGCACGTCGAGAAACGTTGGAGGTAACCTTAACCTGCTCTACCCTCCTCGCACCCTGATGATGTCAGTCACTCCCCCTCTTCACTGCTGCTGCCGCCGCTTTACTGCGCTCTAGCGCTAGCCCCCCCTTTCATCAACCTGAGGGGGCCGTAGAGATGGCGCCGCAGGCGAACTCTGGCTCACCGCGGTGGTTGAAGCAGGCAGCCGGTGGTAGGGCATGGCGCGCGGACGCCTGGTAGCGTGCCTGCGCGCGCCCGGTCTTGACCACCCCTCTGGGAGTGGCGAGGCTTGGCAGCGGACGGGGGTGCCGCGAGGTTGCTGCCGGCAGGACCCGGCGACCTTCAGCGTCACCCCACTCTGGCCCGCGCCTTGCAGCTCTGAACCAGACGCGGCATCCGCGGCGGAGAAACGTCCAACACAACTGGTAAGCGGAGGGATGGTGGGGGAACAAAATGAACAGGTGTTGGACACCCGAAGTGTGACGAGAACGACCACGTCTTTGTGACCGCGCGGCTGCTTTGCGCCCTTCTCGCGGCTCAACAAAAACTGGCGCGCGTGCGCGCGTGATTCACACCGCACGGCTCCGTGGATGACGCCCTGCCCGGCTAAAGAAACCTCCCGTTGGGAGGAAGAAGGTGCCGAAGCGGTTGCCCCCTTCCCATGTCCGCCTCGTGCCGCTCTAGCGGCTCGGCTGACCGTAGTAGGAGTGCCACCGCGCTCCCGCGCGGTGGGCTTTGTCCAGTAAACGTTCTCGCGTGCTCCCCTCGCTCCGCAATTCAGCTTCCCCGCCTAAATGGTTCATCCTCCAGATTCACCATCAGACACACAGTGTGGCCGAGGTCGTCACGCCAGGTTGCCGACGCCGGTACCAGACCGTTACCGCCACACCTCCGTCCGCCACCTCACTTGTCCGAGAACTCCGAGTCTTGAGGCGGCAGCGCGGGATCGCCGTGTTGTCACTGGTGTCACCAGTGGTGTGGTAACTAGTTAGGCACTGGTGGCATTGGTACTGCAACATGCATGGGTGGCAGCTATTGCCACCTGACCTTCACAACCGAGGAGAATGGGCGCTCGGCGCTCGATGATGCCTCGCTCAGCGCCGCAGCGCCGCAGCGTGCGCCGTCGTTGGGCGCGTCGGCGCGTCGCGCTGCGGCGCTGAGCGCGGCGGGTACGGTCTCTAACACCCAGGAGGAGTGCACCACGGAGACGCGCGGGGCCGCGCCCGCGATTTGGTTTGGTTGGCGCCCTGCACTTCAACGACCGTCCCACACGCGACAACCAATAACACAATAGCAACGCACTGATATTACTCGCAGCTGCCCGCGCCACCGGCTGCAGCAGCCGCGCCAGCAGCAGTAGCGTCAAGGTAGAAATCCGCCGCCGCCAGCAGCACCGGCAGGTACTCCTCGCCCTCGTACTCCTTCTGCAGCGCGCCCCTCAGGTCGGGCACGCTCGCCGCCACCTCGGACATGTCGTGCCCGCCCAGCATCACGTCGCCGCGCCGGGCTGCACTGCATACAGCAATGACGGCGCGGCCGTTGGGTGTACCGCGCAACGTCTCCCATGCGGCTTCAAACCTGGGCACCAGCTCGTCCAGCTCCGACATCTGCAGCGTCTCCACCACACTGTCATGGGTGGGTGCGAGCGGCAGTGCTGCCACGTCGAGGAGGCGCGCCACGATGCGCTCCAGCACCGCCACTGCCGGCGCCACCGCCAGGAGCCACTTCTGGGGTGGGGGACCACTGAACGGCGGAACGTACCGATGCGACAGCAGCGCATCGAGCGGCGGCCACTCTGGCGGCGCCGCAGCAGGCGGCGCGGCATGGCCGCGGTAGTAGCGCCTCGCTGCCACGAGCGCCGGCAGGAAGGCGTCGCGGTGGTAGTACGCCTGCAGCCGGTCCGGCAGGTCGGCTTCCTCAGCCACCCTCGTCACGAACAGCCGCCCCAGCAGTGCGTCGCCGTCCGCGGCAGCTTGGCACACAGCAATGACTGCGCGACCATCTGGCGTGCCGCACAGCTCATCCCATGCGGCTTGGAACTCCCACACCCTGCCGCCAAGCCCGGAGTAATGCAACGCGTGTACCACCGCGTCGTAGGTGGGCGCGATGCGCACGCCCGACACATCAATGTAGTTATTCACAATGGCCCCCAGCGCCGTCACCGCTGGCGCTACTGCACGCCACCACCAAATCGACTGACGCTGCACCAGCGTCGACAATGTCGCCAGCGACGCCAGCGCCACGCGCTCGGGCATCGTCACGTCGTCAGGAGCGGGGGCGGGCGCCCCATTCTCGTATGGGCATGCCGCAGCCATGGTGGAAGTACCGGTGCCGGTACCGATACTGGCAGCGCGGGGCTGCAATAAAGATAGCGCGCGGTACCGAATCGAAAGGTCTACCGGTACCGGTACCGGTATTATGTTCATGGAATTGACGGCAATGCTTGCAAACGTTGCCTGTGGCATTGGGCGCGTCTTGTTGGACGGTCGGGGTGGCCGACTCGAATACCGGTACCTGGCATCATGTGTTCCACATCCCAACGCGGGTGCTAGCGGACTCGGGTGAGTTGCAGAATAGCCCTGCCAGCGAGGGAAGGCAAGAGTCGCGCGCAGTTGTTGATCCATGCGGCCACTCACGCCAACCACAGCGGCAAGTTACACCCGTGAAGGATGGCGAGCGGCGGCGGTGGCAGCGCTGCAGCTGACGTACCGGTACCGGTGGTCACTCCGCAAGCCGCGCTGGAGGCGTTGCGACGCGTGTTGGATGCAGGGCTGCCCATGCCGCGCCTGGGGGAACCTGACGGCATGTGGTGCCAGTGGGGATGCGGGCCCGGCCTCGCCGCGTTCACCGATACCGGTTACAGCGAGCACGGGTGGTATGTGACGGCCGCGCTGTGGAAGCAGTACCTGCTGGAGGGCGGCTTGGGGGCACCGTCTCTAATGGCCACGCACGGGTTCACAGCACCCACGTTCATTGACAGCCCCCGGTGTGAGGCGCTGGCGCGGCTGGCGCCGCGGCTTGCCGAACTGGACTGCGGTGAGTTGTACGGACAACAGCACTGCTTTGTGTTCGAGGGCCCGCGCGGCGTGGGCAAGTCACACTTCCTCCAGAGCCTTGCGCATGTGGTGGCGCGCGTTGCGCGGCCGACAACATGTGTCGTGTACGTCAACTTCAAGAAAGCCGGCGTGGTGTCGCTGATTGAGGCCATCTACGCGGGACTCAGTGACATTGGCGTGGTACCACGCCCTGCATCCCGGTGCGTCGGTGACAAGGATGCGCTGCATTCCTTCCTCCTGGAATCCGGGCGCCGCGTCTTTGTGGTCGTTGACGGCGTGGAGGAGCTGTACCGATACAGGTACGAGGACAACGTGGCAGATTCCGTGTGGCGGGAGCTGTACTTCATCAGCGAGATGTCTGGCGACCGCACCATCATGGCTGTCATCACGGGTAGGGCCGCGGTGTTGCACGATCTTGTGTATGCGGAACCAGGCAACAGCCTGGCTGCGATGGAATACCCGCAGTACCCGCGCCGCTCGAGTCTCTGCCGCGACAAGTACATACCGCTGGTCTTGAAGCCGCTGATGAACGATGCCGAGGCGCGCCGCGCCATGCTGTGCGTCGCCAGTGGCGCGGTGTGGCAACGCGACGCACTCGATGCAGGCCTGCTGTGTGCGCCGGGCGGGCATGACGATGACGATGATGACGATGGCGGTGCGCCTGACGGACATGACGACGACGCCAGCGCACCTGCTGAGACACTGTCGGCAGGGTTTATAGTAGACGACGATGCGGTAGCGCACGTTCAGGCGCGCGCGCGTGGGCTGGTGAGTTGGATGCCACAGGTGATGACGGGTGTCGACTACAAAATCCTCCCTTTCTTCTCCAACCTGCGCAACCCGGACAAGCGTGCCCCGCTGGTGCGCTTGTATGCGGCGTGGGAGGAACACGTCGGCGGTGCCAAGCGTGCGGTGGACGCGGCGGCGCGCATGTCGCCTGCGATATGCAACTTCCAGATGCCGCTGGGCGCCGACGATGACGCGCGAGAGTGGTACCAGCTCATGGACGAGGGCGTGGTGCACGTCAAGGCCGGGCTTGGCGGCTCCCCCTCCGTGTCATTTGTGCACCCGTCCGACGCCGGCTCCTGCATTCTGGTGCTCCGCCGCTAGCGTGCGCAGCCTGTGATCCCGTTCCGGTTGTGCTGACAGCGTCATGGTACCCACTGCTCAGCATTTGAACTCTTGGGCAACAACTGGTCAGCAACACTCCAGCCTTCCTACATATTGCTCAGTGCGGTTTGCCCTCGCGACACTCTTTGCAGCTCCTCCGCCCCCGGCCGTGCTCACAGAGGCCACCACCGCCGCACTCCTTGCAGTGACTGCGCTGGCGGCCATGGACGCAAATGGCACCGCCGCCGCACTCCTTACAAGTGCTTCGCACGTGTCCATGCTCGCAAATACCGCTCCCGCCGCACTCCTTGCATTCATGCCGCCGGCGGCCATGCTCACAGATGCCGGCACCGCCGCACTCCTTGCAATGACGTCGTTCACGGCCATGCTCGCATAAACCGATCCCGCCACACTCCTTGCAGGCATAGCGCTGACGGTCATGCTCGCAGATGGCGCTCCCACCACACTCCTTGCAATAGCGGCACTGGCGACCATGCTCGCAGATGCCAGCCCCACCACACTCCTTGCAGACGTAGCGCCGACGACCATGCACGCAGGTACCGGCCCCTCCACACTCCCTGCAGCGATCGCGACGGCGGCCATGCTCACAAATGCCGGCCCCGCCGCACTCCCTGCAAAACCTGCGCGCGCGGCCATGATCACAAATCGCGCTGCCGCCGCATTCTTTGCACATCCGGCGTGCACGACCATGCTCACATAGGGCACTCCCGCCACACTCCTTGCAATCCCGCCGCTGGCGACCATGTTCGCAGATGCCAGCCCCGCCGCACTCCTTGCAGACATAGCGCTGACGGCCATGCTCGCAACGGGTCTGCCTTCTTCTTGCTGCGCTCGTCGCCGCCGCTTCGTTCCCGCAAACGGTGCCGCCGTGCTGCTCACATCAGTGGCGGCGGCGGTGGCGGCGGAAGCAGCTGCTCCGCTCGCACCAGCGTGGTCATCACCTTCCGCGGTGGGCAGCGGTGGCGATGTTGGGGGTGGCGGAGAAGTCGGCGGCGGCGATGGCGGAGGAGCCACTGGTGGCGGCGGCAGCAGAGGAGCTAACGGCAGGATGGTAACTGCTCCGCTGGGGAGCGGACCAGGTGCCGGTGCAGCCCACCGCCGCAGCGCGCCCATTGCCGGCGCCGCGGTGGACGCCCACACTGGAGGTGCCCAGCCACTTGCCCCTGCTGCTACCGCTGCAGGTGACGATGATGACGAGGAAGAGGAGGAGGAGGAGGCCATCCTTCCAGTCACTCTCATGCCCGCCCGCACCTTAGTATTCTGCCGAGCCCCGGTACTACTGGTAGTAGTCTCTTTCACGCCAGTGCTGGTGTCTAGCCGCACGCCTGCCTGCCCAGTAGTTCCGTGGCACCAGGTAGCCGGTACATCAGTGCTTCTTACTCACACCCCTGCCCGCACTCGTCCGCACTCCAGCAAGCTACCGAGCACCAAAACAAGTGGCAAGTCCTTCACAGCAGTGTTGCTGTCTCCCCGCACTTCTGCCGAGTCGCAATCCCGCCCGCCAAGTGGTGGTCCGTTACGAGGCAGTAGAAGCAGTGGCATTATCAGTGCTGTTCGCTCACGCCGTTGCCCGCCTGCCCTCATGCCCACCCGCGTTCCAACAGCCTGCCGGAAACCAGTAGTAGTAGCAGGTACGACGGTGCTGCCCGCCGCCACTCTTGCCTGCCCGCCACTCCCGCCCGCCAAGTGGTGGTACCGTTACGTCAGGACACTACCGGTACACTGCTGCTTCCGTACAGTGCAGTCAACTTTATATCGCGGCATCGGCGGCACTCAATAAACTGCCTCTCAACTGCAAATAGATAGTATGGAACGCGGGCGTCGCATGTTCACCAAAATTGCGCGTGGCGTGTGAGTTGATCATTTGTGTGTGATGGGTCCGAACCCGACACCTGCGGACTCGGACCTGGACGCGGGTGGCGCGTTCACTGCCGACTCGAGGGCCGGGCGCCAACGCCAGTCTCAGACTCCCGGTGGACCACGGTGCCGACGCGCACACACGCAATTATTTACGAGCAAACGCGGCGCACACTCATGTACGCGTTCGTAGCAAGTTTGTCCGCGGTGCTGGCACGATTACTGGTACCGGTATTGCCACGATCGGAACTTCGGAAGGGCACCATCGTGAGGTACCAGTACCGTAGACTTCATGAGGGTAGGCACTGGTGAGGGGCGGGAACACTTCTGGACGAGTAATTGGGGCGCTCATACCGGTACCAGCATTGTGCGTCTCCAGACCAGTAAACCATGGCAGCGCCAGTCGACGACGTCATGCCGCTGCTGGTGCGCGTGCTGGCTGGCAACCCGTTGACGGGTGCTGCCATCCTTACCTGCCTCACCACGGCTGACGCAACGCGCCTGCGGCGGCTACATCCCGCGGTGGTTGGCGTCGTGGCAGGCGTGCCGTGGGGCCACCGGTACCGGTACCCTGACATCGACGTGTTGGATGTGGTGAAGTGGCGCGCGGCGCTGCCGGGCGCGGTGGGCGTCAAGTTGCACTGGAGACTCCGCTTCAACGACGCAGCGGTGGCAGTACTGGCGGGTGTCATTCACCTGGATCTGCGCGACTGCAGCAATGTCACAGACAAGCTACTCCTCTGCCTGCCGACCTCGTTGCGCACACTGAATGTGCACTGGTGCAGTGGCCTGACTGGCGACGCCAGCTTTGTGCATCTGACGGCGCTGGCGTCGCTGGGTTGCAGCTCCACTAAAGTTCTGAACACACATACGCGTGGCTTGCCGCCGTCGCTGCAGGAGCTTGACTACAATTCTTGCCCCCTCCGCTTGGTCAGCGTGTCGCTGGCGCACCTGAGCCAGCTGCGAGTGTTGCGCGTCGCCCAGAGCGGCCTGAACGATGTGACGCTGGCAGCCCTGCCCCCGAGTCTTGTGGACCTGGGTATAGAGCGGTGCAAACACCTCACGGCGGCAGCTTCATTTGCGCACCTGCACGCACTGCGGACACTCCAGGCTGCACATTCCAACCTTTGTGATGCGGCATTGGCGACCCTGCCGCCGTCGCTGGTATTCCTCGACACTAGCGAATGCCGCTACCTCACGCGTGCGGCGGCGCTGCCGCCCCTACCCGCGCTACGGCAACTGAACGTAAGTAATACCTCTGTTGGAGCCGCACTGGTGGGCAGCCTGCCGGCAGGCCTGGAAGTGCTGTGCATGGTGTGGTGCCGCGGCATCACGGCTGGCATCACTTTGGAACATGTGCGCGAGCTGCGGGCGCTGTACACCATGGGCACCGAGCTTGCGCCTGCCGTCCTTGCTGCGTGTCGCGCGCGTGGCTGCACCGTGTCTGCCGCCGGCGAACTGGGCAAGCACGAGGCCTACCAGCATGTGACGGCATTGGCGGTGTTGGCAGACGGTCGACTGGCAAGTGGTGATCACAACCGCGAGATGCGGTTATGGGATGTGGCGGCTGACTGCCCCGAAATGGTGATGCTGCAGAAATGCTTCTGGGTGGATGCACTGGCTGTGCTACCTGACGGCCGCCGTTTAGCTGTTGGAGTTGAGGAAATCCGCGTGACATGCGGCTTATGCCCTGCTGGGTGCATTGACGTGTGGAACGTGGCTGCAGCTGGCGGGCCCCCAGTCCGGGATGCAACCATCCCGTGTGGTAGCCCTGTGTCGGCGCTTGCGGTGCTGCCCAATGGCCGCCTCGCAGCTGGGTGCAACGACAGCAAGGTGCGGATTGCAGACGTGGACGCGGGAGTTGTAGCGGCTACGCTGGAGGGACACAGTGGCAGTGTGACAGCACTGGCGGTGCTGTCCGACGGCGTGCTGGCCAGCGGGTCGAGGGACGGTACCATACGGTTGTGGGAAGTCGGCGCGTTGGTGTGCGTGGCAACGCTGGGCTGGTACACGGGCGGCATACGGTCGCTGGCGGTGCTGGCAGACGGGCGCCTGGCATGTGGGACAGACGGTGGTGACTTGGTGCTATGGGACGTGGATTCTCGTAGCGCGACTCACACCTACCTGAGCACGACGACCAGGTACCGGTACAGGGACGATGTGGTAGCACTGGCCGCGCTGCCGGACGGCCGCCTAGTTAGTGGGACAAATATACGTGGCCTCGTCCAGCTGTGGGACACGCGGCCGGCGGCGATGGCTGTTGTGGCTGCCAGCAGTCGTGCCGCAGGCACAATTCCAATGACGGTGCTGGCCCAAGTACCTGATGGCACACATGCACTGGCACTGCTGCCAGACGGCCGCCTCGCCTGCGCGTGCAACAACTCACGAGGGGTGTACCTTTTGGAAGTGCCGCCCCCCGCGACGCTTGAGTAGCCGAGTGGTGGGTGCGGCGTTGGCGTTGCTGTGCCGGTACTCACGTCTCCCGGTGCGCCATGACGACAGCAGTCTGCATTGGTATTTGAAGCGGGCTCTACAACAAGCAAGTTCCCCCTCACCTGCATGCTACCGTATGGTGTTCTGCGGCCACTCCGCCGCCCTAACTCTTTCATGTGACATGAATGACTACGTACCTGCAGCTGCGGCTGTCTTGCGTGCCACCGCCATCCCTGGCGGGCCAGTACCGCCAAGCCACAACACGGGTGGGCAACAAAGCAACACGGCGCACATTAAAAATACAGCCAAGTCGGCCTGCCGCGCGCAACAAAGTTCGGACAGTCAGTCAGTTCAGTGAGTCAGTCGTGACGGCAGAGCGCCGCTCGCCTCTGCTACACAGCCTACACTCCATACATGGCTTGCCACCGCCGTGCCGCAGCCGCATCTGAGAGCATCGTACCGGGATGCGCCTCAGCTGCACTCCTTGCACTTGCGTCGCTGTCGACCATGCTCACAGATGCCGGCCCCGCCGCACTCCTTGCAGTATCGGTGCATGCGACCATGCTCACAGACGCCTGCCCCGCCGCACTCCTTGCAGTAGTAACGCTGGCGGCCGTGCTCACAAATGCTGGCACCGCCGCATTCCTTGCACTGCCCGCGCTGCCGGCCATGCTCACAGATGCCGGCTCCGCCGCAATCTTTGCATATGCTGCGTACGCGTCCATGCTCACAGATGCTCGCCCCTCCGCACTCCTTGCACTGGTGCCTCTGGCGCCCATGCTCGCAGATGCCGACTCCGCCGCACACTTTGCAGCGGTACCGCACGCGGTCATGCTCACAAATGCCGCCACCACCGCACTCCTTACAGTACTCGCGGTGGCGACCATGCTCGCAGATCCCGCACCCGCCGCACTCCTTGCAGCGACGTCGCTCCCGACCATGCTCGCAGATGCCGGCCCCTCCGCACTCCTTGCACACGGAGCGCCGCCGGCCATGCTCACAAATGCCACCCCCTCCGCACTCCCTGCAGCTGTGACGCGCGCGGCCATGCTCACAGACGCCCGGCCCGCCCCAGACCCTCC
>Ga0066256_1003296_pt1 | contig 15864 bp, 11 predicted proteins | sample ThiBio_1000_biof_FD_87107 | JGI IMG/M metagenome (GOLD analysis project Ga0066256, IMG submission 87107) | Wastewater bioreactor microbial communities from Cape Town, South Africa - Thiocy_expt_1000_biof (version 2) | ecosystem: Engineered > Bioreactor > Thiocyanate-remediating >...
GCTTCACGTCGAACCTGAAGTACAAGGTCGCCCCGGGCCTCGAACTGCGTTCGATCACCGCCTGGCGCGGCGTCAGCACCGATCAGTGGGACAATTCGGGCGGTCCGGAGCGCAGCACCTATGCGCCGAACGCCAATTTCAGCCGCTACAGCCTCTCGTTCCTGAAGCAGCACCAGTTCAGCCAGGAATTCCAGGCGGTGGGCAGCTTCGATCAGTTCGATTTCGTCCTCGGCGCCTATTATTTCACCGAGCATGCGACCGAATATGCCGCGACGCCGCTCAGCAACCTGTGGAACGCGGACGGCACGGCCTACACCATCCGCAGCCCCATCGTCACCGGCACCGTCACCAGCGCGAATTCGGGCTACCAGCCCTATGCCGCCTCCTGCGTGAACACCCTGGCGGCCACCGTCCCGCAGTTCACGAACAGCTGCCAGTTCATCACGCGCGCCAGCAAGGCCTGGGACCACAACTACTCGGCGTTCGGCAACCTGACCTTCTCGCCGGAAGGCACCGGGCTGCACTTCACCGCCGGCGGCCGCTTCACCAAGGACAAGCGCCACGGCGCGCTCTACGTGGTGAACAACGCGGTGCAGGGCTTCACCTTCGAGAACAGCATCAGCCGCTTCGATCCGATGTTCAACATCGCATATGACGCGACGCAGGACGTCCATCTCTACGCCAAATATTCGACCGGCTTCCGCGCCGGCGGCGCCAACGACCGTTCGCAGAGCTTCAACGCCTTTGGTCCGGAATCGGTAAAGTCGTACGAGATCGGGGCGAAGATGGACTTCTTCGACCATCATGCCCGCTTCAACATTGCCGGCTACATCATGGATCGCAGCAACACGCAGTTCGACTTCGACCTGTTCGACACTGCCGCGACCATCACGCTGCCCAACGGCACCGCGGTTCCGAACCCGACCAACGGCGCGCACATCGAACAGACCCAGAATGCCGGCAACACCAAGATCCGCGGCATCGAGGCCGATCTGACGGTGAAGCCGACGGCCGGCCTGACGTTGTCGGCTTCCTATGCCTATACCTATTGGAAGGCGCCTTCGGCAGTGAACCCGTTCACCGGCGGCCTGCCGCAGCAGCTCTACATCGTCTACACGCCGAAGAACGCAGCGTCGGGCGCGATCGACTATGTGCTGCCGCTCACCATCGCGAACGGCGCCAATCTGCGCCTGCACCTCGATGCCAACTATGCCAGCAGCCAGTACAGCTTCCAGCTCGAGCCGACCAAGACGGATCCGAGCTTCGTCGTGAACGGCCGCATCGCGCTGGCGGATATCAAGATGAACGACAGCGCGCAGGTGACTCTGTCGCTGTGGGCGCGCAACCTGTTCGACAACACCTATATCTATCGCCGGTCGAATGCGAACTCGTCGCCGGTGTACAACTATAATGGCGCCACCCTAGTCTCGACCAACTATGGCGGCATCCTGGGCGACTATGCCAATTTCAACCCGCCGCGCACCTTCGGCGCGGAAGCCAGCGTCAAGTTCTGATCCCCGGTTCCCGGCGGCGAGCCGGGGAGCGGATCGCGGGAATGGCGGCCCGGACGGTCATCCGTCCGGGCCGTTTCTCATGGGGCGAGCGGCAGGCGGACGCGGACGCGCAGGCCCGGCCGGTTGTCCACCAGCTCGAGCGCGCCGCGATGGAGCGCGGCGATCGCCTGGACCAGGGGCAGGCCGAGGCCGTGCCCCGGGCGGTTCCGGCTATGTTCGAGCCGGCCGAAGCGGCGGAGCGCGAGCGCATGCTCGGCCGGGGCGATGCCGGGGCCGTCATCGGCGACGGTGAGGACGGCACCGTCGCTCTCTCGCGTCACCGACACAGCGAGGGTCGAGCCCGGCGGAGTGTGGTTGACCGCATTCTCGATCAGGTTGACGACGAGTTGGGTGAGCAGCCGCGCGTCCCCCTCGATCGGTGCGGAGTCCCAGGGGCCGAGGCGCAGCTTCTGTCCCTTCTCGTCCGCCAGGGCCTCGATCGCCTCGGCAGCGCCGGCGGCGATCTCGGCCAGGTCCAGCCGGCGGAACATCGCCCGGCGATCGCCACCCTCCACTTCGGTGATGCGCAGGATCGCGGCGAACATCGCCAATATCTCCTCGCTCTGCGCCATCGCTTCCTCGACCTGGGGGCGGAGCGCATCGGCGCCGGGCTCGGCAGCGAGCCGAGCCAGCTGGCCGTGGAGCCGGGCCAGCGGCGTGCGCAGGTCATGCGCGATGTCGTTGGATATCTGGGAGAGGCTGGTCATCAGCGCCTCGATCCGGTCGAGCATGTGATTGAAGGCCTCCGCCTGCCGGCCAAAGGCGGAGCCCGCCCGCTCGACCGGCACGCGCGCGCGCAGGTCGCCGTCGACGATCGCCTCCGCCGCATGGCGTACCGCGCCGATGTTGCGCCGGATGGCAAGGCCGAGGGCCAGCGTGCCCAGCGCCACGAGCAGCAGGATCGTGCCGAAGCCCGATGCGAGGATCAGCAAGCGATGCGAATCGTGATGATCGATCGGCTCGCTCTCTGCCGCCAATGCCAGCGTCAGGCCGTTCGGCAACGCGTGCACCAGCGCCCGCCCGCGCGTGAGGCCGTGGATGCCGGCACTCCGATCGATCGTCGAGAGGCCCTGGGGAAAGCCGTGCGCGGGCGCGATGTTGCCGGCCAGGTGCCGGCCTCGTGCATCGATCAGCAGGAAGCCGATGTCGCCGCTGTCGCGTCGCCGCGTTTCCTGCGCGATCCGGTGCATCAGCAGCGGCTGGTCCGGATTGTCGGCGAGCAGTTCGGCGGCTTGTCCCTGCAGCCGCTTGTCCACTTGCCGGTCGATCGCGCCGACGAGCGCCAGATAGACTCCGGCGCAAGTCAGCACCGTGGCAAGCGCTAGGGCGGTGAGGAAGGCGAGCGCGATCGCCCGTAGCGAGCGAGGCGGCGTCATGGCTCAGGCGCGGAACATGTAGCCGACTCCGCGCACGGTCACGATCGGATCGGGGAGGCCGGGCAGCTCGAGCCGCTGGCGCAGGCGCCGGATATAGGCGTCGACGATGTTGGTGGTGGGAACGAAATCATAGCCCCAGACGCGCTCGAGCAGCAGCGGCCGGGTGAGCACCGTGCCCGCCTCGCGGACGAGCTCGGCGAGCAGCTTGATCTCTGTCTTGTGCAGCTCGATCGGCTGGCCCGCACGCGTGACCCGGTGCCGCGCGACGCTCACCGTGACGTCACCTGCCGTCACCGTCGCGCTGTCGGCGCCATTGGCCTGGCGGCGGCGGAGCAGGGCGCGGATGCGGGCGTGGAGCTCGTCGGTCTCGAACGGCTTGACGACATAGTCGTCGGCGCCGGCCTCCAGCCCTTCCACCCGCTCGGGGAGGCGGCCCAGCGCGGTCAGCAGGATCACCGGCGTCAGCACTTCCTGCTCGCGCAGCCAGCGCAGCACGTCGACTCCGTCGACGAAGGGAAGCATCCGATCGAGGATCACGATGTCGAACGGATCGTCGCCGATCGCCGCGATCGCCGCGCGCCCATCGGCAACCGCCTGGACGGCATAGCCCCGTTCGCTCAGCTGGTCGCCCAGCAGGCGGCGCAGCGGTTCGTCATCCTCGACGAGGAGGAGGCGCACGGGGTCGTCGGACATCGATTGGCTGGCCAAGGTTCGCATCCAGGCAAGGTTCGTGCCCCTGTAAGGGGAAGGCAGGCAAAGGTCGATCCGAAACAATGGGGCCGCGAGCGTTCGGGCCCGGAGCGCTCAGGCCCGGGTCTCCACCAATCCCAGCGCGATCAGGCTGTGCGCAGTGGCGAGGATCGCCTCCGCATTGCCGCGGGGCTGCCAGTCGAGCAGCTTGCGTGCCTTGACGTTGCTGGCATTGGCCCGGATGCCGAGCCGCGGCGCCGCCTCGCGCGCCATCGGATTGAAGAGGGCGAGGATCCGCACCAGCCAGCTCGGGATGCGGCGGCGCGTGATGTTGCCGGCCGCGTCGCCCAGGTCGGCGCGCAGGATATCGGCCATTTGGGGAAGCGGGACGGCTTTGCCCGCCACGGCGAGGAATCGCTCGCCCGCCGCGCCGGCATGCGTCATCGTCTCGATCTGCAGGCTGGCCACGTCGCGCACGTCGACCACGCCGAACCACAGGTCGGGCAGGCCGGGCATCCTGCCCTCGATCATCGACTTCACCAGCCAGATCGAAGTGGAAAGATCGTCGTTGAGCGCCGGGCCGAAGATGCCGACGGGATTGACCACCGCCAGCTCGAGGCCGTTGCCCTCGGCTGCGATGAAGTCCCATGCCGCGCGCTCGGCGAGGGTCTTGGACTTCATATAGGGCTGGACGGCGGGGCCGTTCACATCGGTCCAGTCGGCCTCGGTATAGTCGCTATGGCTATGGCCATGGCCATAGCCGATCGCGGCGAAGCTGGAAGTGAGCACCACGCGCTTCACGCCCGCGTCGCGCGCCGCTCGCAGCACCCGGAGCGTGCCGTCCACGGCCGGGCGGATCAGTTCCTGTTCGTCGGCGGGCTGGCTCTGCGGGAAGGGGGAGGCGACGTGCTGGACATAGTCGCAGCCGGCCACGGCCTCGGCCCAGCCTTCGTCCCTTTCCAGATCCGCGGCGACGAAGCTCAGGCGGCGCGTATCGGCGCCGGCCCGCTCGAGCGTCGCGCGGACCTGTGGCTCGCGCGCGAGGCTGCGGACCGTGGTGCGGACCTCATGCCCCGCCGCCAGCAACTGGGGGATGACAAGGCTGGCCCCGAAGCCGGAGCCGCCGGTGACCAGGACCTTGTGCGTCGTCATGATGCCATCATGGGGCAGCACCGTTGCGCCTTCAAGGCAGCGCGGGCGTGGAGGGCGTGCAGCCCTGGCCGGCCATCCGCGCGTTCCCGGGCGGCGGCCCTCCGTGAAAGCCCTTGTCGCGACTAACCATAACCAAGGCTTGAACTCCGCTCGCCAAGCGCCGATGTTGGGTCGGGCAAACAGACATAACGAGATCTTCACCCATGCATCCGCTTTCCGGTCAGATGACCATTGACCCCGTCCCCGGCGGCCTCGTCCCCATCGTCATCGAGCAGTCGAGCCGCGGCGAGCGCAGCTTCGACATCTATTCGCGCCTGCTGCGCGAGCGCATCGTTTTCGTGACCGGCCCTGTCGAGGACCATATGGCCTCGCTGATCACCGCCCAGCTGCTCTTCCTCGAGTCCGAGAACCCGAAGAAGGACATCTGGATGTACATCAACTCGCCGGGTGGCGTGGTGACCGCCGGCATGGCGATCCACGATACCATGCAGTATATCCGCCCGCGCGTCGGCACGGTCTGCATCGGCCAGGCGGCGTCGATGGGCAGCTTCCTGCTCGCTTCGGGCGAGCCGGGCCTGCGCGTGGCGCTCACCAATGCCCGGATCATGATCCACCAGCCTTCGGGCGGCGCCCAGGGCATGGCCTCGGACATCGAGATCCAGGCCAAGGAGATCCTGCGGATTCGTGCGCGGATGAACGATCTCTACGTGAAGTACACCGGCCAGCCGCTCGACAAGATCGAGCGCGCGATGGACCGCGACACCTTCCTGGAGGCGAACGAGGCCAAGGAATTCGGCCTGGTCGACGAAGTGTACGAGAAGCGGCCGATGCCGACCGACGGCGAGGCTGCGGCCGCCTGATCGTCAGGAGCTGTTTAAGGAGTCTGGCGTAATAGCCAGATTCCGGGTTTGCCGGATAATCTCCCGCGTGTAGGATGGCGGGTGGCGTAACGTGCGCGCGGCGCACCAAGGATGGATTGAATGACCAAGCTCAGCGGCGGTGACTCGAAGAGCACGCTCTATTGTTCGTTCTGCGGCAAGTCGCAGCACGAAGTGCGCAAGCTCATCGCGGGCCCGACCGTGTTCATCTGCGACGAGTGCGTGGAGCTCTGCAACGACATCATTCGCGAAGAGACCAAGTCCGCGCTCGTCAGCAAGAAGGACGGCGGGGTCCCGACGCCGCAGGAGATCTGCGACGTCCTCGACGATTATGTGATCGGCCAGAAGCGCGCCAAGCGCGTGCTCTCGGTGGCGGTGCACAACCACTACAAGCGGCTGAACCACGGCGCCAAGGGCGCGGACGTCGAGCTTTCGAAGTCGAACATCCTGCTCGTCGGCCCCACCGGCTGCGGCAAGACGCTGCTGGCGCAGACGCTGGCGCGCATCCTCGACGTGCCGTTCACCATGGCGGACGCCACCACCCTCACCGAAGCCGGCTATGTCGGCGAGGACGTGGAGAACATCATCCTCAAGCTGCTCCAGGCCTCCGACTATAATGTCGAGCGGGCGCAGCGCGGCATCGTCTATATCGACGAGATCGACAAGATCAGCCGCAAGGCCGAGAACCCGTCGATCACGCGCGACGTGTCGGGCGAGGGCGTGCAGCAGGCGCTGCTCAAGCTGATGGAAGGCACCACGGCGAGCGTTCCGCCGCAGGGCGGGCGCAAGCATCCGCAGCAGGAATTCCTGCAGGTGGACACGACCAACATCCTGTTCATCTGCGGCGGCGCCTTTTCGGGGCTGGAGAAGATCATCGGCGATCGCCTGCAGGGCAAGTCGATCGGCTTCAGCGCGCATGTCGCCGCACCGGACGAGCGCCGCACCGGCGAGATGCTCAAGCAGGTCGAGCCGGAGGATCTCCTCAAGTTCGGCCTGATCCCCGAGTTCGTCGGCCGCCTGCCGGTGATCGCGACGCTCGAGGATCTCGACGTCGAGGCGCTGATCAAGATCCTCACCGAGCCGAAGAACGCGCTGGTCAAGCAGTATCAGAAGCTGTTCGACATGGAGGGCGTGAAGCTGGGCTTCAACGACGACGCGCTCACTGCCGTCTCGAAGAAGGCCATCGAGCGCAAGACCGGCGCGCGCGGCCTCCGCTCGATCCTGGAGGGCATCCTGCTCGACACGATGTTCGACCTGCCTTCGATGGACGGGGTGGACGAAGTCGTGGTCGACAAGGACGTGGTCGGCGGCACCAAGGAGCCGGTGCGCGTCTATGCCAAGAAGGAAAAGGCGGGCTGAGCGCAGCGCGCCGGCTCTGGCTGGATTTCAGGAGGCCCTTTCCGCGAGCGCGGGGAGGGCCTTCTGCTTTTCGGCACCCTCGAGCCAGCAATCGTCATCCCCGCGAAGCCGGGGATCCAGCGGCATGAAGGCGAACCCCCTGCCGCTTCGGACCCCGCCTTGGCGGGGATGACGCGCAAGGGATGCTCTGCCATCATTCCCCGATGCGGGGGGCAAGGAGCAGAACGGACAGACTCGCCGCCGCGCAGGCGCGCCGCCGGCATGTCCGTTTCCGGCACGCCCTTATCTGGCTGCTGGTCGGCGCGGTCGTCTATGCGGTGGCGCTGGCGCTTGCGATCCTGCTTCATCCCGATCCGAAGGTCGTGCTGGCGCCGGTGATCGGCCCCAGCCTGTACCTCACGCCGCTGTTCGGCATGCCCTATCTCTTCGCCAGCGCGCGGCAGCGCGGATGGGCGCGCCGGCTATTCTATTTCACCGCGGTGCTCACCTTCGTCCATGTCGCGGCCAATTATCTCGCCTGGCGGCACGCCTCGATCAGCTTCGCGCTCGAGCCCGATCCCCAGGCCTATGTCCAGGATCTGGGCACCGGCGCGGTGGGCGGTTTCGCGGGCGGGGCGCTGGCGCTGATGCTGCTGGTGCCGCTGCGCCTGGCGCCTTTCCACGCGGGCAGTCGCGCGATCATCCTGCTCGGCATCGCCGCGCTCACCCTGCTCGGCGCGCTCGGCATGGCGCAGGGGCTGCTGCTCACCGGCGCCCATGGCTACCAGTTGAAACCGGCGGGCTTCGTCTTCTGGCTGGAGTGCGTGCACTTGCCCTGGCAGGCGTGCCTGGCGTTCTTCCTGGCCTGGCTCATGCGGCTCGGGCGGCGACCCGCGGGCTGAGCCGCATCAGCGCGAGATAGACCAGCAGCGCAACGGCCAGGCCGACGAACCAGGCCCAGGTATAGATCGCCATCCATGCCGGCCCGGCGGCGAAGGCACCGGGCGCGGCGGTGGCGAGGAAGCCGGGCAGGTTGGGCAGCACGCCGGCCGCGAAGGCGATCAGCGCCGCCGGGTTCCAGCCGCGGCGATAGGCATAGGCGCCGTCCGCGCGATAGAGGTCGTCGACCTGCAGCCGCGTGCGGCGGATCAGCCAGTAATCGGCGATCAGGATGCCGGCGATCGGCCCGAGCAGCGCCGAATAGCCGGCAAGCCAGACGAAGATATAGCCGCCGGTGGAGGCGAGCAGCTTCCACGGCATCATCAGGATCGCGATCGCCGCGGTGATTATGCCGCCGGTCCGGTAGCTGATCCGCGCCGGCCAGAGCGAGGAGAAGTCATAGGAAGCGGAAACGAGGTTCGCGGCGATGTTGCACGAGATGGTGTCGACGCTGATCACGATCAGCCCGAGCAGCACCAGCGGCCCCTCGAACCGGCCGGAAAGCGCGACCGGGTCCCAGATCGCCTCGCCATAGATCACGACCGTGGCGCTGGTGGTGATCACGCTGGCGAGCGCGATCAGCCCCATCATCGGCGGCAGGCCGAGGGACTGGCCGATCAGCTGGTCGCGCTGCGAACGGGCGAAGCGCGTGAAGTCGGGAATGTTGAGCGCGAGCGTCGCCCAATAGCCGATCATCGCGGTGAGCGCGGGCCAGAACACGGCCCAGAACTGCCCGGCCTTCGGGCCGCCCGGCACGAAGGCGGAGGGCGCGTGGAAGATGGGGCCGAGCCCGCCCGCCGCCTCCACCGCCCACCAGACCAGCGCGATGCAGACCAGGATCTTCGCCGGCGCGGTCCAGGTCTCCAGCCGGCGAATGGTAAGCAGCCCCTTGCGCACGAAGAAGAGCTGGAGCGACCAGAAGAGGAGGAAGGCGACCAGCTGCCCGCTCCCGATGCCGAGCATCGGGAGCGGGGCGCCGCGCAGGTCGGCGCGGACCAGCACGCCGAACAGGGTGAGCAGCGCCTCGCCGCCGATCCAGGTCTGGATGCCGTACCAGCCGCAGGCCACCAGCGCCCGGGCCAGGGCGGGCAGCCGCGCGCCCGCGGTGCCGAACGAAGCGCGCACCAGCACCGCATAGGGAATGCCGTGCCGGGCGCCGGCATGGCCGATCAGCAGCATCGGCACGAGGACGATGCCATTGCCCAGCAGCACGGTGAACGCCGCCTGGCCGGCGGACATGCCCTGTTCGACCAGCCCCGCGGCGAGCATCCAGGCCGGCACCGCGACGATCATGCCGATCCACAACGCGGTATAATGATACCATGCCCAGCTGCGCTGCCCGGGCCCTGTCGTCGCGCGGTCGGGGTTCCAGAGCGCTTCGTCCGCCATGCTTCCCCCCAAGATGCCGGCCCAACGGATTGGAATGTCGCGCGAAGCCGGCGGCGCCGCAAGGCCGACTTTGTGTTGACGCGACTCAAGATGAGGCGCACCCTAGGTGTATTGGCCGGATAGAGGAGTGTTCCTATGTCTGATGCTGCTATCCTCGCGGATGAAGATCCCCGCGAGTATCATTCGTCGTTCAATCTTGCCCTCGATTCCGCCGCGGGCACGGCATTCAAGTGGCTTATCCTCGGCCACCTGTTCTTCATCGCCGGGTTGTGCGTGCTGACCCTGGCGAATGTCGCCAACGCGGCCGTGTGGCTTACGCCTCTGCTTACCTTGCCTCTGGTCTGGGCCGGGCGGGGCCACAAGCTGGCGATGAAGGTCGCCGTGCTGATCGTCGGCCTCACCTTTGCGCACTGGGCGGGCGCCCAGCTGGCGAACCAGGTCAATGCCTCCACGGATCCGTTGCGGTTCGGCCTGATCGGCGGCGGCGTGGGAGCGGGCCTCGTCCTGCTGTTCGTTCTGGGCAGTGGGCTTGGCCGTCGCGGGATCGCGCCGGTGATCTTCGCCGTGTTCGGCACGGCGATGCTGGCGGGCCTCGGCGCGCTGGTCGTCTATCTCTACATGACGACCGGTTCGACCAGCGAGACCTTCCCGGGCAACTGGGTCCAGCTGCTCAAGATCTACACGCCCTGGCAGATCGGTTTCGCCTTCGTGCTCGCCAAGGTGCTGCGGCCGGACGGCGCGGTGATCGAGGAGGAATAGGGCTGCGTGCCGGGGGCAGTCCCCCGGCACCTGCTCCAGGGGCGTTCGTCTTCCCTGCCTGCGTGGGGAGGATGGGGCTTGCCGATTGCGGCTCGACCCTAGATCAGCCCCGGCACGAAGCGCTTCACGCGCGCGGCATAGGCGTCATAGGCGGTGCCGAACTGTGCGCGGAGGAGCCTCTCTTCACGGCGCACGCGCATCCAGGTGCCGACCCAGTAGAGCGGCACCCCCAGGATCAGTCCGCGCCAATGGCCGAGCGCCAGCGCCATCACGAGTATCCAGACGAACAGCGCGACATAGATGGGATTGCGGACCACCGCGAAGGGGCCCCAGGTGACGAGCTGATGGTCTTCGCGCGTGCGCGCGACGATCGCCCAGTTTCGCCCCATGGCGCGCGAAGAGGCGACGAACAGCCCGATCACCCCGGCCATCAGCACCAGGACGGCGGCAAACTGGCCGATCGCGGCTGGGTCCGGTGCTCCCACGACCATCTCGAGTGGGCCGAATCCCACCGCAAGGAACCCGAGCGCCTGCACGGCGACGCCGATCATCGAGCCCGAATCGCGCTTGCTGGTCACTTCGGTGCCTGCCGTGCCGCGCCTGGCCTTGGCGGCGAGCAGCACCGCGACCCAGACGATCATGCTGCCGCAAAGCGCGGCGACCGCATAGACGCTGGTAGGTTCGGGATGGACGAGTGCGATCATGATCACCTCCGATAGGCATTGGCCTGATAGGCCTCGACGGCAGCCGAATATTTGAGGACCCGCGCGTTCGGATCGACGACGACATGCGCGTCGGCCGGCACGTTCAGCGTTGCGGTGCCGCCCGGCATCTCGACCAAGCGCACCTTGCCGTCGACCGAGACTTCCACCGGCAGCGGGAACGGCTTGTCGTTCGCCACCTTCCAGCGCAGCGTCAGCGTGTCGCCCTGGCGCGCCTCGACCAGTTCCGGCAGCGGTGCCTGGTAGAGATAGACGTCGAAGAACCATTGCATGTCGCGGCCGGTTACGTCGTTCACGATCTTGATGAAATCCGGCGTGGTGGCGAAGCGCGGGGTGAAATTGCCCGGCCTGGGATCGGGGCGACCATAGACCAGCCGGCGCGTCGCATCGAAGAACCTGTCGTCGCCGATCAGGTTGCGCAGCGTATGGAGGATCCAGGCGCCCTTGACGTAGATGTCCTGGCCCGGGCCGCCCTTCTCCTCCTCATACACCTGCTCCTCGGTGCGGATCTTGCCGGAGACGATCGGCGCATGGTTGGTGATCTGGAGGCGGAACTCGTCCATCATCACCGCATAGCGCGCGTCGCCCTCGCGCCAGCGGCCGTAGAGCGGCTGCATGTACTGCGCGAAGCCCTCGTGCAGCCAGTAATCGTCCCAATTGCTGGCGGACATCTGGTTGCCGAACCATTCATGGCCCAGCTCATGCTGGAAGATCTCGTCGAAGCCCGAGGGATATTGCTTGTAGTTGTTGCCATAGGCGTTGATCGTCTGGTGCTCCATGCCGAGATGCGGGGTCTCGGCCACGCCCATCTTCTCGTCGCCCCAGGGATAGGGTCCGATCACCCGCTCGTAGAAATCGAGCGCGGGGGCGAATTCGGCGAACAGCGTCCGCGCCTTCTCGTCGCGGCCCGGAATGTACCAATATTCCATCGGGATCACGTTGCCGAAGCGGCTTCTATAGTCGGCCTGGATCAGCTTGTAGGGGGCGATCTGCAGCGTCACCGAATAGGGATTGGGGCTGCGTGCACGCCAATGCCAGGTCGAGCGGCCGTCGGGCAGCGTGTCGGTGCCGAGAACAGGCCGCAGCCATAGCCTTCGGCAGTGCTGGCGATCCAGGGCTGGCGATCGGGCCCCGGCGTCCTGGCCCAGACCATGCCGTCGTCCCAGGGCGGGCGGACCGCGACGTGCGGCGTGCCGCCATAGCTGATCTTCACCACCGCCTTGCCGCCGGCCGCGAGCGGGCGGGGCAGGGCGACCGTCAGCCGGCCCTCGGGGTTCGACCAGTCGGCCGGTGCCAGCGCCTTGCCGTCGACGCTGATCGCAGTGACCGGCAGGTTGCGGTCGAGATCGATCTGGAGCGCCTTCTGCGCGATAGCGCTGGTGATGGTCAGCGTCGCGATGCCGGCGATGCGCTGCGTCGCCGGGAACACTTCGATGGCGAGGTCGGCATGGTCGAGGTGCAGCGCGGCGCGCTCGGGGCTGATCGGACCGCCCGATTCCTGCGTCGTGGGCGTGAGCGGCGGCTCGCCGGGCTTGACCTGGGCCTGGGCGGTGGTGGCCGAAAGAGCGAGGGCGGAGGCTGCGAGGAGATATTGGTGCATCGGAACCTCCCTAGCGCGATGTCTGGGCCGCGCGCCACGCCTGGAACGCGTCGATATCGGCGGAGCGCTTCAGGATCTTCGACCAGGGATCGACGACGTAATGCGCACCCGCCGGCAGGTCGATCGTGTCGCTGCCGTCGCGCATCGCCAGCGTGATCAGCCTGTCGCCCAGCTGCACTTCCACCGGCATCGGAAAGGGCCTGTCTCCGGGCGCCTTCCACCTGAGCGTCAGCCGATCGCCCGTCTGCTCGGTCAGCAGTTCGGGCAGCGCCGCCTCGTACAGATAGACATCGAAGAACCATTGCAGCTTGCGGCCCGAAGTCTGCTCCATGAAGGCGATGAACTCGGGCGTGCTCCGGTAGAGCGGTTTGAAATTGCCGGGCCTGGGATCGGTGCGGCCATATATCGCCAGGCGCAGCCCGTCGAAAAAGGCCTTGTCGCCGATCAGGTTGCGCAGCGTGTGCAGCGTCCAGCTGCCCTTGGTGTAGATGTCGCCGCCGCGCCCGTTCCTGTCCTCATAGACGTCCTCGGCCGATTGCGGCTTGCCGGTGACGATGGCCGACCTGGCGCGGATGCCGATGCGCTCCTGGAGCAGCATCGCGGTATAATCGCCCTTGCCGCCTCGCCATTCGGCATAGAGCGGCTGCATATAGGTGCCGGTGCCCTCGTGCAGCCAGAAATCGTCCCAGTTGCCCGCGGTCAGCTGGTTGGCGAACCATTCATGGGCGAATTCGTGCTGGAACAGGTCGTCATAGCCCCAGGGGGTCTTGGCGTATTTGTTGCCATAGGCGTTGACCGTCATGTGCTCCATGCCCTTGTGCGGCGTCTCGACCACGCCGAGCTTCTGGTCGCCAAAGGGATAGGGGCCGATCATGGTCTCGAAGAAGTCGAGCGTCGGGGCGAATTCCGCGAACAGGCCCTTCGCCTGCCGTTCCTCGCCGGGCAGGTACCAATAGAACATCGGGATCGTGTTGCCGAAGCGGCTCTTATAGTCGCCCGAGATCACCTCATAGGGTCCGACATTGAGCGCGATGCCGTAGAGCGTCGGGTTGGTGACGTGCCAGTTCCAGGTCGAGCGGCCGTCGGCGAGCGTGTCGGTGCCCTTGAGCACGCCGTTGGAGATCGCCTTCAACCCCTTGGGCACGGTGATGTGCAGGTCGATGAAATCGGGTTCGTAGGTGGGATAGTCGATGCACGGCCAGAACAGGTCGCAGCCTTCCATCTGCACCGCGGTTGCCACCCAGGGCTGGCCCTGCGGCGTCTTCGCCCAGACGAATCCGCCGTCCCAGGGCGCCCGCACCGCGACGTGCGGCGTGCCGCCATAGGTGATCGCCGCGGTCACCGTGCCGCCGGCGCGCACCGTCTTGCCGAGCTGGATGGTCATCCGGCCCTCGGGATTGCTCCACGCTCCCGGCTTCAGCGGCCTGCCGTCGATCGCGATCGCGCTGACCGGCAGATTGCGATCGAGGTCGATCACCAGCGTCCGGATCGGCGCGGTGGCCGCGAAGCGCAGCGTGCCCACGCCCTTGATCGACTGGCTGTCGGGCAGCACTTCGATCCTGAGGTCGGCGCTCTGGAAGCGCACCAGCTTCTGCACCGGATCGAGCGGGCCGCCCGAGCTGCTCGTCTGCGCGGTCAGCGGCGGTTCGCCCGGCTTGATCGTCTGCGCGGCGGCGGGAGCCGTGGCGAGGGCCAGGGCCGAAGCGGCGAGGAACGGGGACGTGCGGATGCGGGCCTCCTTCATGCGGTGAGCGCGCCGGGCGCGATGCGGAATTGAACTGGCCCTGGAGCGCGGCGGCAAGGGAAATCCGTGGCGCGGCGGACCGATGCGGTCGCAAAGACCCTTGTCCGTGCCGCATTGGGAAGCAACACTCCACAACCTAACCGCGTTCGGCGATTGATGCAGGCAGCCCGGTCCCCATATAATGGTGCTGAGGAGCCCTGTGCGGGCTCAGGAGTATCCATGAAGCATTCCTACCCCGTTCTTCCCCTCCGGGACATCGTCGTCTTCCCGCACATGATCGTGCCGCTGTTCGTGGGCCGCGACAAGTCGGTCGCTGCGCTCGAGGCTGCAATGGCCGACGACAAGGAGATCTTCCTCGTCGCCCAGCTCGATCCGGCCGAGGACGATCCGGGCCGCGAGGATCTGTACGATACCGGCGTCTCCGCCGAGGTCCTCCAGCTGCTCAAGCTGCCCGACGGCACCGTGCGCGTGCTCGTCGCCGGCAAGGAGCGGGGCGTGCTCGTCTCGATGGAGGAGGGCGGCGCCTATCTGACGGCGAACGTCGCGCCGGTCGAGGACGATGCCGCCGAAGGCGCCGAGATCCAGGCGCTGATGCGCTCGGTGGTCGACCAGTTCGAGAATTACGCCAAGCTCAACCGCAAGCTGCCGGCGGAGACCGCGGTGCAGCTCGCCGAGCTGGAGGACGCCTCGCGCCTTGCCGACGCGGTTGCCGCCAACATTGCGGTCAAGGTCGCCGAGAAGCAGTCGCTGCTCGTCGAGACCAATCCGATGAAGCGCCTCGAGATGGTGTTCGCCTTCATGGAGGGCGAACTGGGCGTGCTGCAGGTCGAGAAGAAGATCCGCAGCCGCGTGAAGCGCCAGATGGAGAAGACGCAGCGCGAATATTATCTGAACGAGCAGCTCAAGGCGATCCAGCGCGAGCTGGGCAATGAGGGCGAGGAAGGCGATGGCGACGAAGTCGCCGAGCTGACCCAGAAGATCGCCACGCTGAAGCTCAGCAAGGAAGCGCGCGCCAAGGCCCAGGGCGAGCTCAAGAAGCTCAAGACCATGGCGCCGATGAGCGCCGAGGCGACAGTGGTGCGCAACTATCTCGACGTGCTGCTGGGTCTGCCCTGGGGCAAGAAGTCGAAGCTGAAGAAGGACATCGCCGAGGCGCAGAACGTGCTCGACGAGGACCATTACGCGCTCGAGAAGGTCAAGGACCGGATCGTCGAATATCTTGCGGTCCAGGCGCGCACCAACAAGCTGAAGGGGCCGATCCTGTGCCTGGTCGGCCCGCCGGGCGTGGGCAAGACCTCGCTGGGCAAGAGCATCGCCAAGGCGACGGGGCGCGAGTTCATCCGCCAGTCGCTGGGCGGCGTGCGCGACGAGGCCGAGATCCGCGGCCATCGCCGCACCTATATCGGCTCGCTGCCGGGCAAGATCGTGTCGAACCTGAAAAAGGCCGGCACCTCGAACCCGCTGTTCCTGCTCGACGAGATCGACAAGCTCGGCCAGGATTTCCGCGGCGACCCCGCCTCGGCGCTGCTCGAGGTGCTGGATCCGGAGCAGAACAACAAGTTCAACGACCATTATCTGGAGATCGACATCGATCTTTCGGACGTGATGTTCGTGTGCACCGCGAACTCGCTGAACCTGCCGCAGCCGCTGCTCGACCGCATGGAGATCATCCGGCTCGAAGGCTATACCGAGGACGAGAAGGTCGAGATCGCCGAGCGCCACCT
>Ga0066256_1003298_pt1 | contig 15857 bp, 13 predicted proteins | sample ThiBio_1000_biof_FD_87107 | JGI IMG/M metagenome (GOLD analysis project Ga0066256, IMG submission 87107) | Wastewater bioreactor microbial communities from Cape Town, South Africa - Thiocy_expt_1000_biof (version 2) | ecosystem: Engineered > Bioreactor > Thiocyanate-remediating >...
CTAGGTGATTAATTTCCCTTAAATTTTTTGAAGAATATTTTGCAGCTGCGGTTGTATTATCAGCAGCTTGGCCAGTGTCTCTTTTGCGATCGTGAGGAACATCCGCATAAATATTTTCGTCTTGGTCGTCAGATTCATCTGTTCTTTTGTGCTCTAATTCAGGAAGAGGTTTTGCTATCGAAAGTAATATTAATTTTCAATTCAAAACAACGTCAGCACGGTAATATTCGCCAAGATTAAAATTTCAACACTAACAATATAATTAAATAATAGGATTGCAGGAAATATGTACACAATATCTTGATATTTTAATTTAGTAATCCGAATTGAAAGCTGATTTGTAATCTGAAAATTTATTTTTACCTAAAACAGCAGCTCTCCGTCGCATGAGTGATTCCTCTTGAATTTTTCTACCATCGTCAGACCTACGAAGATCTTGTTCCAGCCGTACATCCTTGCCCCTTCTTTGTGGTCGAAGAAGCAGGTAGATTAGCAAGGCTGTCGCTATCGACGTCGTAGCTGCAATAGTAATAGCTGTTTGCGTCGACGACATAATTGTAAGTTATTTGCTCATATTGTTGTTATTCTTGGCTGCTAAAAATAATGTTTGGGGGAAGAGTGACGAGACTTCCTCCCTTAGAAAAGTTATTCTTACGTAAAAAACTCGTAATTTGAGAAGTAGACTGCTTAACGAATAAAATTTGTGAAAATTCCGACTTGATACGAAGGAAGTACTTGGAGTTTCGATAAAGCTTTATTTTTTATATTTAGATGCTATACATTGGCATCACTGCGTTTAACTTCGTTCGTACGGTCAATAATCAACGGCGAATTTTCGTCTGTTCCGCGATTAATCGATGAAGTGTCAGATTGCTCGTGATTGTTGCACTTGTGAATGACTTTGTTGAGTCCAAACAGCTCAAAATAGCAGAAATATGATACACCTATCAAGTCAATCGCTAGAGCTCCTAATTTTATGAGCTCCCAGACTTTCGTCGGCGTCACGTGTGAAATGTCTTCGAAATAAAATGCTTCGAGGGCTGTTAAAATGCCTAAAGGAATCGCCGACCATAATACTTCTAATGTTGCTGCCATTTCCCAGAGGCGGATGTTTTTTTCGGTCGGCTTCCCGCCTCTCCGCGGGGCACGGGCAGGGTCTGGGCGGGGGGCTGGTGCGGTCGCTGTGGGTCGAGCTGTCCGTGACCGCCGCGGTCGGGCCGCCCGCCGCCCGGTTGAAGTCCGCCCCGGGTGCGTGGTTGCCGAGGGGGCGGGCGAAACCGCCGATGCCGTAGACGTCCTTGGATTCGGCCGTGCCGCCGGATTCGTCGCGATTGTCGGTATAGATCGCCATGATGTCGTTGAGCGCGACGTCCATGCCGTTGTAGTCGCCCCACTCGTTGGCCTCGCTGATGTTGCGCGAGGTCACGGTGGTCAGGCGCGTCGCCGTGCCCCAGGTCACGCCGCCGTCGCTGGAGACGGCGTAGTAGACGTCGGTGCCGCTGCGGTTCGTCGAGTTGCGCGTGTCGTAGTACATGACGAACACGCGGCCGTTGCGATCGACCGACAGCCACTGGTTGAAGCGGTCGACGGTGCTGACGTCGCTGCTCGAATGCGGCGAGGACACCTGCCAGGTCGCGCCGCCGTCGCGCGAACGCGCGACGCGGATGATGGCGTGGTTCGCCGTTGCGCTGGTGTTGTTCTCCGCGGTCGAGGTGTCGGTCCAGGACACGTAGATGCTGTTGTTGAAGCTGCCGCCGGAACGGTCGCTGTCCACCGACACGTAGGTGAACGCGCGGCGCGTTTCCATGGCCGGGATCGGGAAGTCGAAGTCCGAGTTGGTCGTGCTGACCGTCGTCGCCGCGCCGAAGCTCGCGCCGCCGTTGGTCGACTTGGCCACGCGGATGGCCTTGCCGATGCTGCCGCCGGACACCGCCGGATAGACGAAGTAGACGTTGCCGGCCGTATCGGAAGTGATGTCGCTGCCGATGCCGCGGTTGGCGCTGTCGATGGTCTGCGTCGCGCCGAAGGTCAGGCCGCCGTCGGTGGAGCGGGCGAGCTTCTGCACGTTGTTGTCGTGCCAGGAGACGTAGATGTTGCCCTTGTACGGCGAACTCGCATGCATGTCGACGTGCAGGTATTCCTTGTCCGAGGTGTTCTGGTTGGACAAGGTCGCGCTGCGCGTCCAGCTCGCGCCGCCGTCGGTCGAGCGGTAGAAGTACACATTAGTGCCGCTGCCGACGACGGTGGACAGCGCCGATGCATAGCCGACCGTGCCGTCGGGCGACCAGCCCACGGCCGGATCGCAGCAGGTGCCGGACAGCGAGATCGCGCTGCCCCAGCTCAGACCGCCGTCGGTCGAGCGCCACATCTTCTGGCCGCTGCCCGGACCGTTGGTGCCGGCGATCACGATGTTGGTGTTGACCGGATTGATCGCGACGGCCGATTCGGACGCGCCGGCCGGCGTGGTGATGCGCTTCTCGCCGCCGAGGAAGTTCTGGAACACCGCGCCGCGCGCGGCGTCGTTTTCCGGCAGCGTTTCATGTATGCGGAAACGACCGCTTTCGTCGGACGTGATCGCGGTATAGGTCACGTTGTTGATGCGGTAGCCGCCGTACTTGGCCAGATAGCCGTTCAACGCGCTGCGCGGATACTGCACCGGGCCGAATTTCGGCAGCTCGGCGTTGGCCTTGCGCATCTCGACGCGGTAGAAGACCGGGATCGCGACGATGGTCTCGTCTTCGCGCTTGGACAGCAGCGCCAGATCCTCGGCGGTCAGCGCGTAGTTGCGATCGTCCCAGGGGCCCAGCGACTGCAGCGCGGCATAGTCGACGCGCTTGTCCACGCCCTTGCTCGCGTCGATGCTGAATACGACGGCGCGTCCGGCGCGGGCTTCTTCCTCGGCATGCAGACCGGCGCCGAGGCTGCAGCCGATCGCCGCGGCAAGCAGCAGCGGCAGACGGCCGATGTTCGACTTCGTCATTACATTTCTCCACTCGTACATGAAAATACGAATGCGCCGGACTCTGATCCGGCGCCCCCATCGCGAGTGGGCACCGCATCGCGACGGAACGCCTGGAGCGTTCGCGCGGCTGCCGGCTGAAATCCCCCTCACGACCCCGAATACGGCAGTTGCGAGCCGGCGCGTTGCCGGCACTGCCGCCGTTGCGCGCCCCCCGACGCGCAACGGACTAGGTTTACAGCAAGATGGAATATCCGTCCATAGACCTAGTCGCATCCGCCAAGACGTCCGCCTTTGGGGCCGGTGCTGCAGGCCGCCGGACCGGTGACAAAGGCTTTGCGCTCAGGCATTTGATCGCCAAACCGACGTGCCGGAACCACCGGCGCCGCGCGGCGCGGTTGCGCGGCCGCACCCATCCCGGACCTGGCCGGACGGGCGCGCGCAGCGTCCGATGGCCGCGCGGCGCGTTCGCTTCGGCAGCCGGCCGCCGCTCCGGAGGTCATGCTGTAGCGCGATGGTCGTGTGTGCGGCGCAATGACGGCGCAGCTCAGTAGCGACGGCGACGCGGCGGAGGGCGGCGCAGCAACCTTCTCGCTGTCGGCGAGTTCGGCTATCGTCGCCGGATGGCCGCAACTCTGTTCATCTCCGACCTGCATCTGGACGAAGACCGGCCGCAGATCACCGATCTGTTCCTGAGCTTCCTGCGCGGCGAGGCGCGCTCGGCGTCCGCGCTGTACATACTCGGCGACCTGTTCGAAAGCTGGATCGGCGACGACGACGACGCGCCGCTGGGCCTGCGCGTGCAGGATGCGCTGGCCGAACTCGCCGGACACGCCGTCGCCGTGCATTTCATGGCCGGCAATCGCGATTTCCTCGTCGGCCCGCGCTTCGCCGCCCGCAGCGGCCTGACCCTGCTGAGCGACCCGACGCGCATCGAACTGGGCGGCGTGCCGACCCTGCTGATGCACGGCGACACCTTGTGCACCGACGACACGGACTATCAGAAATTCCGCAGCCTCGTACGCGACCCGGCCTGGCAGCAGACCTTCCTGTCGCAGCCGCTGCCGGCGCGCCGGGCATTCGCCGCCCAGGCGCGAGCGCAGAGCCGCGAACACACCGGCACGGCTCGCGCCGAGATCATGGACGTGACCGACGTCGCCGTGCGCGCGGCGTTGCAGACCCACGACGTCGTCCGCCTGATCCACGGGCATACGCACCGGCCGGCGCGCCACCGCATCGAACTCGGCGACCGTGTCGCCGAACGCATCGTGCTGGGCGACTGGTACGAGCAGGGCAGCGTACTGCGCGTCGACGGCGAGCGGATCGAGCTCGCCGGACTGAGCTGACAGCCGCTGCGTCACTCCCCTGATCGCCTCTGCTCAGGCGGTTTCCCGCCGCGAGCGACACGCTGCTGCAGTCGCCTTCGGCTCACCACAACCTACGGCATCGCCGTCGCCCCGTAGGTTGCAGTGAGCGCAGCGAACCGCAACACCGAGGCGTTCCCGCACGGCGAACGTCGAACGAAGCGAACCGCAGCGTCGCGGTCCCTACGCACCGACCGGCCCGCTCCCCGCCGCGCTCAGCGCACCGGAAACGTCTGCGCTTCCTCGCCCTTGCCCCGCGCGGGCGCGGGCTGCGCCGCCGCGCGGGCGGCCCGCGCCGGGCGCGTGTTGCCGCAGTGATAGGCGGCGAAGGACTGTTCGCCGTTGCGCGGTTCGCCGAGGGCGACCAGGGTGTCGGCCGGCAGGCTCGCGGCCTGGTTGCGCGCCAGGGTCTCGAGCTCGTCCTTGACCTTGAGGTTGCTGCGGTCGTACGGGCCTATGCGGTCCTTCACCGATACGCCGACCTCGCCCACCTTGTCGCAGCCGTCGACGCGGCCGTCGTAGGCCACCCGCACGTGTGCGCCGGCATCCTCGAGCTTGACCCAGGTACAGCCGGCCAGGGTGGCCAGTACGGCGCAGAGCAGCAGCGGTTTTTTCATGGGCGTCGGGTTCTCGTCAGTTGCCGTTGCAGGCGACGCCGGCCGGCGCCGTCAGCCGTTGCAGGTTCAGCGCGACCGGCGCGCCGCCGGCCGGCGTCAATGTCGCCGTGCCGCTGCTGCAGCCTAGCCGGATCTGCAGGCTCAGTGCGCCCGGATGATTGACTACCGCGGCCGGATCGAAACCCTCGCCGAACACCGGGCCGGTCACGGTGGCCAGGTCCACGGTCGCGCCGGCGGCGAGATTGCCGTTGGCCACGCCGCTGGCCCAGCCGACGAAATCGCTGCTGCCGGGCGCGCCGTAATACATGACCAGGAAACGGTTGCCGTCGAACTGTTCGACATGGAAGCCCGAACCGCCGCGGCTGGGATCGAACCACGAGCCGCTGGCCTGGGCCGGCGCCCGGCCGCTGCCGTCGCAGCCCAGTCCGGTCAGCGCAGTCAGGCGCGTCAGCGGCACGGTCTTGCTGCCCCAGCCTTGCGGACCTTCCCAGCGCAGCTCGCCGGTATTGCAGTCGGAGAAGCCGATGAACAGGTGGCCCCAGTCGGTCGGGTCGGGCGAGACCGCGCCGCCGTCGGGCCGGCTGGGCCGGTGATATGTCGTGTCGAATGCGATGCCGCCGGGCACCACCTTGCCGTCGCCGACGAGCCAGGCCTGGGGCGGCTGCGTGCCGGACGGCGAGAAAGTAAAGAAATATACAATGGCTCGTCCGCCGTCCAGCACTTCCAGCGCGATGCCTTCGCCGCTGCGCGCCGGATCGAACCAGCTGCCGTTGAAGCGTGCATCGACTGCCACCGGTTCGGCGCGCGGCGGCACGCGCGCATCCAGCGAGGTCGGCACGTAGCTGTCGTCGAAGCGGCAGTCGCCGGGGCCGGCGATGCCGAGACAGCCTTGCTGCATCTGCGCCGCGGTCGGCTTGGCGCCGCCGTCCTTCCACTGGCGGAACGCTTCCCAGGCGACCTTGCCTTCGGCGTCGGAAAACCCGCAGTGGCTCGGCGTAGCCTCGCGCACGACGGCGCTGACCAGCTGCGCGTCGGGCGTCTTCTGGCGCAGCACGTACTGATGCTGCGGAATCACGAGCTCGTCGCCGCTGGTGTGCAGCGACAGCACCTTGGCAGCGCCGATGTCGCCGCGATAGTCCGAGCGCCAGTCGAACTCGACCGCGGCGGCCGGCTGCGCGGCGACGCGGCGGATGCGGCTGTCCAGATCGGCGTCGTTGTACATCGCGCCGAGGTTGCCGAACGGATTGCGCCCGCCCATCTTGTCCGGCGCGCGCAGCACGTCGCTGAGCACGAAGGTGGAATAGGCGATGTTGGTCAGCAGGAATTTCTCGTCCTGGATGCCGCTGATGCGCTGCAGCCGTGCGAGGCGGTCGCGCATGCCGTTGGTACGGATGCTCTGCGGCAACGTGATGCCGGTGCAGACCGTGACGCTGAGCAGCGCACTGCGTACGTCCGGGTCCAGCTCGAGGTTGTCCAGATCGTCGGGAATGTCGTTGAGGTTGTAGGCCCAGGGATAGGGCTCGGCGCCGGTCTTCAGGCGGCCGTTGTTGACGTCGGCGCAGACCACGTCATACGCCAGGCGCAGATCCAGCCCGCTGTCCCAGGCGCGCGAGCCGGCTACGGGCGGACACAGCGCGAGCACGCCTTTGATCTGCGGGTTGAGCTCGCGGTCCTCGGCCAGCTTCAGTGCGATCAGTCCGCCCATGGAGCCGCCGAACGGCACGAGTTCGCCGGGGTTGCCGACGTCGCGGCGGAAGATATCGAGCAGTTCCTTGTTCTCGTCGACGGCCTGCAGCAGCGCCCAGCCGCGCGTGCTGAAGCCCGAGCCCGCTATCGCATAGCCTTCCTGCAGCGCGGTGTCGCGCAGCGGGCCCAGGCCGGGATCGGTGTCGAGCGAGAAATTCAGGCCATGCTGATACAGCACGAGGCCGTCGCCGGGCTGCCAGCCGTCGGGTACGGCGATGGTGTAGCGGGCGCCCGACGGAGCCTGCCCCTGGAGCTGGCGGACGGCGGCCGCCGGCGCGCTGAGTCCGACGGCCAGCAGGCCGGCCGCGATGAATCGAGTCCCGAGGTTCATGGCTCCCTCCCTAGTGCGCAAACGACGTCGAACCATAGCCGGCGCTATCTGAATGCTCGCGTGGCGCCGGCGCCCGCCGACCTCCTCGCAGCCGGCGTGCCAGCCGCGCGCAGGTCGGGGCCGCAGAGCAACCCTTTGTGTCCGCGTGGTTTTTTGTGGGGGGCACCGCAGTCCGGCCGGCCGGCCGCCGGGCGCGGCGCCTGCCGTGTCATGACCGCGTCATGCGTTCTGCAGGTCGGCAGGCGGCGGCGGCGCCGGGCGCGGCGGTACGGCCCGGACCCGGCCGCCGCGCCCGGCGCGGCCGCACCATGCGGAGACTTGTTCAGACTCTGCGTAGGCTATAGCCTTCGCGGTCACCCTCCTGCGGCACCTCCCCCATGCTCTTCAAGCACGTCGCCATCGCCAGCGTTGCTCATATCGACGCGCCCGTCCGCCTGACTTCGGCCGAACTCAACGAGCGCCTCAAGCCCACGATCCAGCGGCTGGGCATACGCGACAACGTGCTCGAAGACATCGCCGGCATCCACGCGCGGCGCATCTGGGACAAGGAGACCCTGCCGTCGGAAGCCGCGACCGCCGCAGCGCAGAAGGCGCTGGCCGAATCCGGCGTGCCGCACGAGAAGATCGGCATCCTGATCAACACTTCGGTCTGCCGCGACTACCTTGAACCGTCGACCGCCAGCATCATCCATGGCAACCTCGGCCTGGCCGACACCTGCCAGAACTTCGATGTCGGCAACGCCTGCCTCGCGTTCCTCAACGGCATGGACATCGCCGCGCGCATGATCGAGCGCGGCGACATCGAGTACGCGCTGATCGTCGACGGCGAGACGTCCAACCTCATCACCGAGAAGACGATCGAGCGCATGCTCTCGCCGGACATCGAGGAAAAGGAGTTCCGCAGCGAATTCGCCTCGCTGACCCTGGGCTCGGGCGCCGCCGCGATGGTCATGGGCCGCGCCGAACTGCTGCCCGAAGGCCACCAGTTCCTCGGCTCGGTCACGCGTGCCGCGACCGAGTTCTCGCACCTGTGCCGCGGCAATCTCGACCGCATGATCACCGACACGCGCAGCCTGCTGATAGAAGGTCTGAAGCTGGCCGGCAAGACCTTCCAGGCCGCGCGCGCCGCGCTGGGCTGGGCCATCGACGAGCTCGACGAGTTCGTGATCCACCAGATCAGCCGCGTACACACCGAAGAGTTCTGCCGCCTGCTCGGCATCGACCCGAAGAAGGTGCACGCGATCTTCCCGGAGCACGGCAACATCGGTCCGGCCTCGGTGCCGATCGTGCTGTCCAAGCTCAAGGAAATGGGCCGTCTCGAAAAGGGCAAGCGTGTCGCCCTGCTCGGCATCGGCTCGGGCCTGAACTGCTCGATGGCCGAAGTCGTCTGGTAAGCCCTGCGCCCGCGGCCGCCCGTGCGGGAAACCGTCACGGGCTCGGCTATCATGCCGCCGCCGCGGCCATCGCCGCCTGACGAGTGTCGACGCCGCGCATGCCTGTCCTACCCGACTACCCGTTCCGCGGACTGCGTTTCACGCATGCCAGTGGCCTGAACCAGCACTACCTCGACGAAGGCGCGCGCAACGCGCCGCCGGTGCTGATGCTGCACGGCAATCCGTCCTGGTCGTACTACTGGCGCCGCCTCGTGCTGGGTCTGCGCGACACCCATCGCTGCATCGTGCCCGACCACATCGGCATGGGGCTGTCGGACAAGCCCGACGACAGCCGCTACGCCTATACCCTGCAGTCGCGCGTCGACGATCTCGATGCGCTGGTGCAGCACCTGATCGACGAAGGCGCGCCCGAGCGCGGCTGGACCGTGGCCGTGCACGACTGGGGCGGCATGATCGGCCTGGCCTGGGCCTGCCGCCGCCCCGAGCGCGTCGCGCGGCTGATCGTCACGAACACCGCGGCATTCCCGAATCCCAAGGGCCAGCGCATTCCGGCGGCGCTGCGCCTGGGCCGCGACTCGCGCCTTGGCGAATGGCTGATCCTGCGGCACAACGCGTTTGCCCGCGGCGCCGCGCGCTGGGGCGTCATGCGGCCGCTCGCGCCGGACGTGCGCGATGCGTTCCTGTATCCCTACGACACGCCGGCCAACCGCATCTCCACCCTGCGCTTCGTGCAGGACATTCCGCTCGGGCCCGGCGACCGCGCCTGGTCGCTGGTCGAACGCACCGGCAACGAGCTGGCCCAGTTCGGCGACCGGCCGATGCTGATCGCCTGGGGCCTGCGCGACTTCGTGTTCGACAAGGCCTTCCTGGCCGAATGGCGCCGCCGCTTCCCGGGCGCCGAGGCGCACGAATACGCCCAGGCCGGCCACTATCTCAACGAAGATGCGCACGAGCAGCTGATTCCCGCCGTGCGCGATTTCCTGCATCGCACGGCCTGACCACAACCGGGAGGCGCGCCCATGAGCGGATTCTCCGACGGATGGCGCTGGGGCGAGCTGGCCGGCCTGGCCGCCCTGGCGTTGCTGCTGTTCGTGCTCTGGCAGATTCCCGGCGTCGGCTTCGTGGTCTATCCGTTCCGCCTGTTCGGCACCTTCGTGCACGAGATCAGCCACGGCCTCGCCGCGCTCGCGACCGGCGGCGACTTCCACCGCTTCACGGTCAGCCCCGATCTGTCCGGCCTGGCCTGGTCAGCGGGCGGCTGGCGCTGGGTCATTTCCAGCGCAGGCTACATCGGCAGCGCCGTGTTCGGCGGCGTGCTGATCCTGCTGGCCGCGCGCGGCGCCGCCTCGCGCGTGCTGCTGATGATTCTCGGCATCGCGCTGGGCCTGCTCTGCCTGCTGTTCGTGCGCAATCTGTTCGGCATCGTCGGCGGACTCGCGCTGGCCGCGGCGACCTTCTTCGCCGGCTACCGGCTGCGGCCGCCCTGGAGCGACGCGATGCTGCTCGTGCTCGCACTGCAGCTCGTGCTCGACGGTTTCAACAGCCTGCTCACCCTGCTGCGCCTGTCCGCGGCGAGCACCGTGCAGACCGACGCGCTGAGCATGGCCCAGGCCACCGGCATTCCGGCGCTGATCTGGAGCCTGGTCTGGGCCGCGATCTCGGCGGCCGTGCTCGGGTTCACCCTGTATCTGGCGTATCGGCGGCGCGCCGCTCCGGCCGCCGCGAATGCGGGCCCGGGGCGGTTGTCGTGAGTTCGCCTCGTCGTAATCGCGCGTACTCGGCCCGCGTCGCAGCGGCGGCCGGTGCCGCGCCGTCTCCAGGCATTCCTCAAGCGCGTGATGACACAGCCCGGAGCGCCGCATGACTGAGGCCGCGAATATCGCTGGCGCGCTCAGCGCGATGGCGCGGCAGCGGCCCGAGGCCGTCGCATTGCGCGTGCCGCGACGCGCGTCGCGCAGTTCGGTACTGCCCGAATATCTGGACATGAGCTATGCCGAGCTCGATGCGTCCAGCGACCGCGATGCGGCGGCCCTGGCCGCAGCCGGCATCGTGCGCGGCATGAAGACGGCGCTGATGGTGCGCCCCGGACGCGAGCTGTTCTCGCTGATGTTCGCGCTGTTCAAGCTCGGTGCCGTGCCGGTGCTGATCGACCCGGGCATAGACCGGCGCGCGCTGCGCGAGTGTCTGGCCGAAGCCGCACCCAGCGCATTCGTCGGCATTCCGCTCGCGCAGATCGCGCGGCTCGTGCTGGGCTGGGCGCGCGCGTCGGTGCGCATCGTCGTGACCGTCGGCGGAGCGTTCGGCTGGGGCGGGCTGCGCCTGGCTCGCCTGCGCGAAGCCGTGCCGGCGCAAGGCTTCGTCGCTGCGCCGACGCGGCCCGACGAACTTGCGGCCGTGCTGTTCACGTCGGGCTCGACCGGCGTGCCCAAGGGCGTGGAATACCTGCACCGGCATTTCCTGGCCCAGGTCGAACTGCTGCGCGAGGCGTTCGCGCTGTCGCCGGGCCACGTCAACATGCCGACGTTTCCGCCGTTCGCGCTGTTCGATCCGGCGCTGGGCTCCACGTCTGTGATTCCGGACATGGACCCGACGCGGCCGGCGAGCGCCGATCCGCGCAAGCTCGTCGCCGCGATCGAGCGCTACGGCGTCGACATGCTGTTCGGATCGCCCGCGCTGCTCGACACCTTGTCGCGCCATTGCGAGCGCCATGGCGTGCGCCTGCCGACCCTGCGCCGCGTGATCTCCGCCGGCGCGCCGGTCGCACCGGCCATCCTCGCGCGACTCAAGCCCTGGCTGGATCCGGCCGCGGAAATCTACACGCCCTACGGCGCGACCGAATGCCTGCCGCTGGCCGTCATCGAAAGCGCCGAGCTGCTCGGCGACACGCGCGCACAGACCGAACGCGGCGCCGGCACCTGCGTGGGCCGGCCGCTCGCGGCCAACTGCGTGCGCATCATCGCGATCACCGACGAGCCGATCGCCGACTGGAGCGGCGTGCGCGAGCTCGGCGTCGGCGAGGTCGGCGAGATCACCGTCGCCGGACCGACCACGACCGAGGCCTATCACGCGCGGCCGGCGGCGACGGCGCTGGCCAAGATCCGCGACGGCGCGCGCATCGTGCACCGCATGGGCGATCTCGGTTATTTCGATGCGCTGGGCCGGCTCTGGTTCTGCGGACGCAAGTCGCAGCGCGTGCGTGCGGCCGGCGGCGACCTGTATACCGAGCAGGTCGAGCCGATCTTCAACGCGATCGCCGGCGTGCGCCGCAGCGCGCTGGTCGGCGTCGGCACGGCGGGTGCGCAGCGGCCGGTGCTGCTGCTGGAGCTCGAATCCGCAGCCGCCGACGCGGCCGAGCGCGTCGAAGCCGAGGCGCGCAACCGCGCCGCGGCGTTCGCGCATACACGCGGCATCGGCGACGTGCTGTTCCACGCGCAGTTCCCGGTCGACATCCGCCACAACGCCAAGATCGGCCGCGAAGCGCTGGCGCGCTGGGCCGGGACCAGGCTGGCCAAAGCCGCGCGCTAGCGGCGACTGCGGCCCGCTCGTCGCGGTGGACCGCGCGCCTAGCGCGCCACCGGCGACGGCGAGCAGATTGGCGCGCAGCCTCGCCGGCCGCTTCGGTTGCGGTTCTTCGCGGCAGGGGCTTCGATGTTGCGGTTCGCCTGCGGCTCGCCGCAACGTACGGCGCCGGCGGCGCGACCAAAGTCGCCGCCGCCGCGCTTGCAACGGCGTGGCTGTATGCGCTTTGCTTGCGGTCCCGTTTCCGTTCCCACGCATCGAATTCCTATGCAAGCGATCCGCGCCGGCTTCGTCGGCCTCGGCGCCATGGGCTGGTCCATGGCTGCTCACCTCCACCGGCGCGGCCTGCTCGCCGCCGTCGCCAACCGCAGCCGCGACAAGGCCGAACGCTTCGCCGCGGAACACGCCGGCGTCGTCGCGGCCGATGTGGACACCATTGCGCAACACTGCAACGTCATCGCGCTGTGCGTCAGCGCCGATGCCGACGTGCTTGCGGTCAGCCGCGCGATCGCGGCGAACGCGGCGCCCGGCACCGTCGTCGTGGACCATTCGACCGTGTCGTCGACGACGGCGCACGAAGCCGCCGCGCTGCTGCGCGCGGCCGGTGGCGATTTCGTCGACGCGCCGGTGTCCGGCGGCGTCGAAGGTGCGCGCAACGGCAAGCTTTCCGTCATGGCCGGCGCCGAGCCGGCGGCCCTGGAGCGCGTGCGACCCGTGCTGGAGACCTACGCAGCGCGGGTCACCCACATGGGCCCGGTCGGCGCCGGCCAGAACACCAAGGCCGTGAACCAGGTGCTGATCGCCGGCATCGCCCAGGCGGTCACCGAGGGGCTCGCGCTCGGCGAGGCGCTGGGGCTGGACCCGGCCGCGCTGCTGCCGACCCTCGGCGCCGGCGCCGCCGGCAACTGGTTCCTGGAGAAGCGCGGCGCAACCATGCTGGCGAACCAGTTCACGGTCGGCTTCAAGCTGGGGCTGCTGCACAAGGATCTCGGCATCGTGCGCCAGCTCGCGCTGGCCGCGGGCACCGACCGCAGCGTCATCGACAAGTCGCTGGCCGACTACGCGAAGCTCATGGCCCTGGGCCATGCGGACGAAGACATCTCCGCGCTGATCCGGCTGAAGCGGCCGCAAGGCTGAGCCGGTGTGCGCGCCGTCACGCCGGCGCCATGTCGTGCTGGTTTCTGCACGGGTGGCGGCGTAAAACGGAACGCCTCTCGCGACGGAGCTTCACCATGCGCCTCACTGCTGCACTCGCTGCGGCCGCCTTGCTGGCGGCCGCGGCCACGCCCAGCCCGGCGGCACCGCCGGCCGACCTGTCCCTGGTCCGCGTGCCGAACGCCTCGACCACGTTCTCCACCCCGGTAGCCCTGCGCGCGCCGAACGACGGCAGCGGCCGCCTGTTCGTCGTCGAAAAGGGCGGCTCCATCAAGATCATCAAGAACGGCGCGTTGCTGGCCACGCCGTTCCTGACGCGCACGGTCACCTCCTCCAGCGAAAGCGGACTGCTCGGCCTGGCCTTCCATCCGAACTTCGGCAAGGCCGGCCTGCCGCACAACAACGAGTTCTACGTCTTCTACACGCGGCCGTCCGCCGATCCCAGGCTCGGCACGACGCCGGACCAGGTCGTCGCACGCTATACGGTGCCGTCGCTGGATTCCGACGTGGCCGATACCAACGGCACCATCGTGCTGCGTATTCCGGATCTGGCCGGCAACCACAACGGCGGCGACATCCATTTCGGCCGCGACGGCTACCTGTACATCTCCTCGGGCGACAGCGGCGACCAGAACAACCCGCACGGCTTCGCCGAATGCCTGTGGAAGAAGCCGGCCGACAGCAACCGCAACACCTGCGGCACGAATCCCAGCGGCATCCAGTACTACCTGCTCGGCAAGATGCTGCGCATCGACGTGGACAATCGCGGCGGCACGGTCACGGCCGACATGTGCGGCTCCAACGGCATCGCGCCGGCCGAATACTCGATTCCGGCCGGCAACCCGCATGTGGCCACGAGCAACACCTGCGACGAGATCTGGGCGCACGGCTTCCGCAATCCCTGGCGCTTCAGCTTCGACCGTGCCGACGGCCGCATGGTGATCGGCGACGTCGGTCAGGGCAGCTACGAGGAAATCACGGTCAACCCCGACGCCACCGGCGGTCTCGACCACGGCTGGAGCCGCTGCGAAGGCCGTCATTACTTCACGACCTCGGGCACCGGAACGACTTGCCCGTCGGTGACCTCGACCGTCGCACCGGTGCTGGAATACAGCCATTCGGCCGGCTGCGCCGTGACCGGCGGCTACGTCTACCGCGGACCGTATGCGCCGATGCGCGGCACGTATTTCTATGCCGACTCCTGCAGCAGCGATCTGTGGTGGTCCGAATCCAGCGGCGCCACCTGGGATTCCGGCGGCATCAACCGACTGACCGGACTGGCCACGGGCTCGGTCTACGGCTTCGGCGAGGACGTCGACGGCAACATCTACATCACGCGCTCCAACGGCCAGATCCACCGCATCATGACCGACGGCATCTTCGCCGACGGATTCCAGTAAGCGACTGCCGTCGGCGGCTCATGGGAGGGCGCATGCGCCCTCCCATTCTCATTTCGGCCAGATCTGTCCCGACCCGCTCAGCTGCCGTATTTGACCGAGCAGCCATAGGGCTGCGACACCGGCACGCTGACCGGCTTGCCGCCGGCCAGCTCGGCCAGCGCCTGCTTCACGTACTGCGTGGCCTTCGGAATGTCGGCCGTGTCGGCGCTCTGGATCGAGTCGATGCCGCCCATGTAGCGCAGCACGCCCTGGCCGTCGATGACGTACATGTGCGGTGTGGTCCGGGCGCCGTAGGCCTTGCCGACGGTGCCGTCGGGATCGAGCAGATACGCCGACTGCGCGCTGTGGTTGGTCTGCATCAGCGCGTTTGCGCCGGCGCCGTCGAGCTGGCCCTGCTTGCCGGGCGCACCGGAGTTGATCGACAGCCAGACCACGCCGGCCGCCGTGGCTTCCTTCTGCTGCGCCTGCATGTTGCCGCTGCCGTAGTGCTTCTTCACGAACGGGCATTCGGCATTGGTCCATTCGAGCACGACGGTCTTGCCCTTGAACTCCTCGAGGCTGCGCGTCTTGCCGTTGCTGTCGGCGAGGCTGAAAGCCGGCGCCGGTTGGCCGACCTCGACCTTGGCCAGTACCGGCAGGCCGGCGCAGGCCAGCGCGGCGGCGAGCATCGCGGGAATCAGTTTCATGGTGGACTCCGGGTGACGGGTGGGGAGGAAGCGCCGGCCGCCGCGCGCGTCAGCGCCGCGTCGACCAGGCCGGGGGTGAGCAGCTGCGGCAACACCTCGGGCGTGCCGCCGCCGCGCGGATAGACCACGTAGAGCGGCACGCCGCTGCGCGCGAATTCGGCCAGATAGCGCGTGATCGCGGCGTCCTGGCTGGTCCAGTCGCCCTTGAGGTAGTGGATGCCGCCGCCCCGCAGCCGCTCGGCGAACGCGTCGGACGACAGCGCGACCTTTTCGTTGGCCAGGCAGCTGATGCACCAGGCCGCCGTCATGTTGACGAAGACCGGTTCGCCGTCGCGCCGCAATGCATCCAGGCGCTGCGGCGTCCAGGCCTGCCAGAGCTCGCCGGCGGCCTGCGCGTCGGCGGCGGCCGGTTTCGCGGCGAGCTGCGGCAGCACGATCAGCGGCGCCAACGCCAGCAGCAGCAGCGCCGCACCGGCGGGCCGGCGCCCCCCCCCCGCGCCCGCCCCCCCCCCCCCGCCGCCCCCGGGCCGCAGCGCGGCGGGCCGCCCCACCCCGCCCCGCACGGACGCAGACCGCGCCGCCCCCCCCCCCCCGCGCCTGAGCCACCCCACCCACCCCACCCCCGCCCGGCACCGCCGCCACGGCCCGACGCGCCGCCGCGCGGCCCCCCCCGCCCCCCCCCCCCC
>Ga0066256_1003300_pt1 | contig 15854 bp, 16 predicted proteins | sample ThiBio_1000_biof_FD_87107 | JGI IMG/M metagenome (GOLD analysis project Ga0066256, IMG submission 87107) | Wastewater bioreactor microbial communities from Cape Town, South Africa - Thiocy_expt_1000_biof (version 2) | ecosystem: Engineered > Bioreactor > Thiocyanate-remediating >...
GAAGCGCTGAGCGCGCGTGAGATCTGCCGTGAAGACGCCGCCTTGCGGGTAGGCAGGCTCCGCTCTTAAAAAACGTGGAGAGCGGTGGAACTAGCGATCGATAGACAAGCAAGCGATCGACATCATTCGACCGGACTGCCCTCTTAGTAGCGTTAGAGTTGGTTGTCGGTTCCGACACCGTCCAAATTCCCTTGATAACGGGCCCGATCTTCACAAAGTCGCCGCTCTGAACGTTGATCTCGGTGCCGTCGGTGAACAGGATCTCGGCACGCCTTTTCACCACACACAAAGACGCAGCTCTGTCTCATGGACCAGTTGGAAGGCGGATTCGGGCTAGTCGTTCGACTCCGCGACGCACGTCGCATAACGGCCGCGGGATGGATGTCGATCGCGAAGTCTCCGAAATTTGGCTCTGGGTGTGGCGGGCAGGGTGCCGGCGGCGCGTCATCCCGAGCCCAAGGCCGACGGCGAAGGCCCGTAACGCGGGAAAACCCCCGAAGGAGAGAAACGGGGGCAATACTTCGCGCGTGCTGGGGTCGCCGGTCTTCACCGCCCGGAGGACCGGCGCCCCCCCGCCGCGCAGGGCCGGCCCATACGCACAGGCGCCGTAGATCCAGCGCCAGAAGCTCGTCACGGCCGATATCTTCGTCGGCGAGCATGGTCGCGAGGCGATGGGACAACGCATGTCCGAGTCCGGCATGCATCACACTGCCGAGTTCATGGCGCTCTCCAGCGCCGGGTCACAGCGCGGCGACATAGGCGCGGGTCTCGGCGGGCAACGCACGGCCGGTCGCGCGATGATCGTCATAGCGGCCGGGACCGGCATTGTAGGCGGCGAGCATCGCCGCGACATTGCCATAGCGATCCCACATCTCGCGCAGATAAGCGATGCCTGCGAGGATGTTGTCGCGCGGATCGTAGAGATCGCGGCCGAGATGATAGCGGACGCGCAGGCCCGCCCAGGTATCGGGCATGACCTGCATGAGCCCGACCGCGCCGGCTGATGAGATCGCACGCACGTCGCCCGCGCTCTCGGCGCGCAGCACGGCGCGAATCCAGTGCTCGGGAATGCCGAAGCGCTGCGACGCCTCGGCGATATGACCGCCATGCGGATCGGCGGCAACCGTGCGCGCAACGGGCGCGGACTGCGCCAAGGTCGTCGCCGGTCCTGCGCCGAGCGCGAGCGCGCCAGCGATCAGGATAATGGCATAGCGCCATGCCCGCCTTTCTCCGCCGAACCGCCAGCCTGCCAGCGTGCTCGCTGCGGTCAAGGGTGCGCGCGAAGCGCCGGCCGGAGGCCGCCCCTGACCTTCGCTGCGCGCGCCGGCCGACGTGTGGTCGAGCGGGACGAAAGAATGAGACGGCTTTTCCGCGAACAAAGGAATAGAGGCTTTGAGCGCGATGATGACACGGGACCGCATGGCCTTAGTCCCGCTCTTCGCGCGGTTTTGGGCGCGTCCAGTGCAGCGACCATGACGATCCGGCCTCGTCGTCGCGGAACAGGTTCGCGCGGATCGGCTGCGGCAAGGCCGGATCGTCCAGCGGGACGGAGAGATATTCGCCGGCCTTCTCGCCGGTGCGCTTCCAGGCCGTGCCGATCTCCGGGCCGTCGTCAGCGCCGTGATGGACGCGGTAATCCGGCACGTTCTCCGAGTCCGAAGGATCGGCGGGGACGATGATGAGTTCGCGATAGAGCGTGAGGGTGTGAACGCGCCCGGTGAAGCCGGATTCTTCGCGCGTGAATAGGCCGATCTTCGGCATGGGTAGTCTCCTTCGCTGGTGGTTGTGGGTGGGGGAGTTCAACGCGTCGGCGCGCGCCAAAGTCACCATCCTCATCGGTCCAGAGCGGCAGCGCGCGGCCGATGACGGAGCTTGCGGGAATGGGTCCGAAGTAGCGGCCGTCGAGGCTGTCAGGGACGTCCCAATTCATGAGGAAGAGCTGGCCGTCGGTGATGACGCGGCAGCCCTGCCAGACCGGCAGAGCGCGGCCGATCCGGCCACTGTCGAGCGCATAGCCCATCTCCACGCCATCGATCGTGATGGCGTGGCCGGTGCGGCAAACCCGTTGGCCGGGAAGACCGACGACGCGCTTCAACAGCGGCACGCCGCGCCCGACATAGCCGCGCTCGATCATGAAACCGGCAAGCGGTTCCGATGGCCTGACGGCGACCAGCTCCGGCACTTCGATCCGGTCGACCGGCTCGATGGTGTAGAAACCGACCGGCGCGCTCGCCGTGGCGTTCCAGAGGAGTTTTGTCGGCATATCGGCGGCGCTGGTGGCGGCGATGCCGAAGACGGCGAGCAGCATCACCGCGAGGATACGGCGGCGGCTCATGGGCCGATCCTCCGGCGACCGATCCATGCGGCATGGCGCTCAGGCGTGTAGACGCTCGGCTCCAGACCGGCGGAAAGCCGGTTATGGACGTGCCGCCAGTGATCGGGCGAAGCGTCGGCCGGATCGAGGCCGAGCGCTTCCACCGCATCGATCGCGGCAAGCGCGCGCTGGACCTTGGACCAGCCGTCGATCCGCAAGAGGATGTCGCCACCAGGGCGGACGAAGGGCAGCGTCTGGAACGGCTCCCCGCGTGGCATCGTGCAGGGCGAGATGCCGCCGATCTTCGTTCTCGGCTCGAATGGCGAACCGCAGATCGTCAATTCCCGCATCCACCAGAACGTCCTGATCGTGGACCGCCTGTTCGGCGCGGCCGAGCAGCGCTTGGCAGCGGCAACCGCCAGCAGGTCGTCAGGATCGTCCGCACCAACCCCGCACAGGCCGTCGCCCAGCCGGTCAGCGCGACCACCGGAGGATCGTCCTCATGAGCGATACCGAAACCACGGGCCCCATGCGCCTGCGCGCTGAATCGCCCCGCGTCACGCGCCTGTCCCGCAAGATGCTGGCAGGCGTCGGCGCTGTCGCGCTTCTCGGCATCGGTGGCGCGCTCATCTACGCGCTCCAGACCCGCGACGGGGAAACGGGCGGCAACGAACTCTATTCGACCGAGAACCGCCCCACGGCGGACGGCCTGTCCGGCTTGCCGAGCGACTATAGCGGGCCGGTGCTCGGCCCCGCGCTGCCCGGAGATTTGGGCCGCCCCATTCTCGACGCGCAGAACCGGGGACAACCAGTCGTGCCGCCCGTCATGGCGACGCCCGCCGTCGATCCCGAGGAAGAACGCCGCAGGGCCGAGGAAGAAGCCGCGCGCTTGAGCAATGTGTTCTTCCAGTCCGGCCCGCGCACGGCAGCGCCGGCAGGGACGGCCATGCCCGGCCTTGCCGGTCTTGGCCTCGGCGGACAGCCCGCGACACAGGACCGCCACGCGGCTTTCCTCAATGGACCCGTGGACCGACAGACCGTCGCGCCGGATCGTGTCGCGCCGCCGGCATCGCCCTACATCCTTCAGGCCGGGGCCGTGATCCCGGCTGCGCTCATCACCGGCATCCGTTCCGACCTTCCGGGCCAGATCACGGCGCAAGTGACCGAGAACGTCTATGACAGCCCGACCGGCAGCCTGCTCCTGATCCCGCAGGGAACGCGCATCATCGGCCAATACGATGACGGCGTGACCTTCGGCCAGCGCAGGGTGCTCTTGGTGTGGAATCGCCTGATCCTGCCGGGCGGCCGTTCCATCGTCCTTGAGCGCCTGCCGGGCGCGGACGCCAGCGGCTATGCCGGGCTGGAAGACGGGGTTGATTACCATTGGTGGGATCTGATGAAGGCCGCCGGGCTGTCCACGCTGCTTGCGGTCGGCGCGGAGCTGGCGACCAGCGACGAGGACCGGCTTATCCGGGCTATCCGAGACGGCGCGCAGGATACCGTCAATCAGGCGGGCCAGCAGATCGTCCAACGCCAGTTGCAGGTTGCGCCGACTCTGACCATCCGGCCGGGCTTCCCGGTCAGGATCATCGTCACCCGCGACCTTGTGTTCGAGCCGGCAGGAGGTTGACCATGACCAAGCTGAAACTCGGCCCGCTCCCCGACGACAAGCCCGTGAAGATCACCGTGGAGCTACCCGCGCCGCTTCACCGCGATCTGATCGACTATGCCGAGGTGCTGGCCCGTGAAAGCGGCAAGCCCGTCACCGATCCCGTCAAGCTCATCGTGCCGATGCTTCAACGCTTCATCGCCACGGATCGCGGTTTCGCCAAGGCACGGCGAGCCGCACGCTAGGATCGCTTGGCGGCAGGGGTGCCGCCAGCGCATCACCGCAAATGCGGCACGCTACATGCCGGCGACCTCACTCCATGGTTCGCATAGTTTCGGGGACCTCCAGTTGCTCGGAATCCCGTCGAACATGGCTACCGAGGTTATGAACATGAGTGATCCGACATCCGCGCTGGGTAAACGGACGATTCGCAGGCATCAGCTTCGGGAACTCGTTCCCCTTGCCGACACTACAATCTACGACATGGAGCAACGGGGGGAATTTCCCCAGCGGTTCTATTTGACGGCCCGGTGTGTGGTTTGGGACCTCGCCGAAGTGGAGGCTTGGCTTGAAGAACGTCGCCAAGCCTCCAGAGAGAAAGCTATCAGACGCGCGCCGTCGCCCGATGTGAAGCTCAGGAAATTCCGGCCCGTCAAACGCTAGGTTCAGGCACCAACAGGTCCATTGACGGCGGATACAGCGTCGGCACGTATTTCTGGCCCGCCACCCAAGCGTCCACGAGGTTCGCCCATTCCTGCATCATATGGCGGCGCTGGTGCTCATATTCCGCCTTGTTGTAGATGCCACGGGACGAGCGCCCGTCCTCATGCGCCAAGCACTTTTCGATCCAGTCACTATTGAAGCCCAGTTCGTTCAGGAGCGTGGAGCCTGTTCGGCGCAGATCGTGAACAGTGAAAGGTTCGAGCGGCAAGCCCTCCTTCTTCGCCCGCGCCACGACAGCGGTGGTTATGCGGTTGAAGGTCGCCCGCGACATGGGAGCATCCGCATCGTAGCGCGATGGCAGCAGATATTTGGAATTGCCGGCGCAGGTCTTGAGCGCAATGAGAATGTCGATTGCTTGCTTCGCGAGATAGACGTTGTGCGCTTTGGATCGCTTCATCCGCTCCTTCGGGATCGACCAGACTGCGTTCTCGAAATCGACCTCATTCCAAGTCGCGTCCTGCAACTCGCTCTTTCGGACCATGGTGAGCAGGAACAGCTTCATTCCGAGCCGGATTGTCGGCAGCGTTGGCACATGCTCAAGCTGGCCCAGCATGACCCGGATTTCAGCAGGCGATAGTGAGCGGTCTTTGGGAACAAAGGTTGCGATAGATGCAGGCCCTACCTCATCGGCCGGATTTGCCACCCTTTCCCCGTGCAGGATTGCGAAGGCATAAACGAGCTTCACAATGTCGCGGACGTGAACGGCGGTGGCCGGTGCTCCACGCCCCTTCACCTTTGCACACATCGCGCGCAGATCGTCGGGGCTGATTTCCGTCAGCAGCCGGTTCCGAAAGGTCGGCAGAATGTCCCGCTCATAGATCGAACGACGCATCGCACGGGTGCTGTCCGCCATCCGCGCCTCCTGCAACCAGCGTTCGCCGAACTCGCCGAAGCTCTTTGCCTCCTTGATACGGCGCTTCTCACGTTGTTTCTCGCGCGCGGGCGACCGCCCTTCCGCGATAGCCCGCTGCGCGTCTATCAACTGCTCGCGCGCTCGCGCCAGAGATAGGCCGCCTGCACCGTATCGACCCAGCGTCAACGTCTCCCGCCGCCCATTGAGGCGATAGTCATACCGGAACACGACCGCCCCCGAGGGATTGACCGCGACATACATACCGTCACGGTCAGCGACCTTATACAATTTGTCCTTTGGTTTCAGAGCTTTGATGCCCGCGTCAGTCAGCATTTTGACCCTCCAAGACCGTCCAAAAACGTCAGAGAGCAGCCAATTATACCGTCAGGCCAAAATCAGCCTAGCTGATCGGTAGATTTCCCTTTATTCTCAATGGGATAAGGTCAAAAAATATACCGTCAGAAGCCCTCTTACCCCTGACGGTATATGTAATTTCCGAATGTGACAAGTTTCGCCATACCGTCACCTATACCGTCATTTGCGAGGCTCGCAGGACGATAGACCGCGATAGATGGTGACAAGATTATATAATGATTTCAGATAGTTATGTGCGGAAATCGGCGGTAATCGGTGGCGTTCGGATAGGCCTGAATTATTCCCACTCGATCGTGCCCGGCGGCTTGGACGTCACATCGTAGACGACGCGGTTGATGCCGCGGACTTCGTTGATGATGCGGGTGGCGGCGCGGCCCAAAAATTCCATGTCGTAGTGATAGAAATCCGCGGTCATGCCGTCGACGGAGGTGACGGCGCGCAGCGCGCAGACGAATTCATAAGTGCGGCCGTCGCCCATGACGCCGACGGTCTGGACCGGCAGCAGCACGGCAAAGGCCTGCCAGATAGCGTCGTAAAGGCCCGCTTTACGGATTTCGTCGAGATAGATCGCATCCGCCTCGCGCAGGATCTCCAGCTTTTCGCGGGTGATGCCGCCGGGGCAGCGGATGGCGAGGCCCGGGCCCGGAAAGGGATGGCGGCCGATGAAACTATCCGGCAGGCCGAGTTCGCGGCCGAGGACGCGGACTTCGTCCTTGAACAGTTCGCGCAACGGTTCGACAAGCTGCATGTTCATGCGCTCGGGCAGGCCGCCGACATTGTGGTGGCTCTTGATGGTCACCGAGGGACCGCCTGTGAAGGAGACGCTTTCGATGACATCCGGATAGAGCGTGCCCTGGGCCAGGAACTCGGCGCCGCCGAGCTTTTTCGCCTCTTCCTCGAAGACTTCGATGAACAGGCGGCCGATGGTCTTGCGCTTGACCTCCGGATCGCTCTCGCCTTCCAGCGCCGAAATGAAGCGGTCGGAAGCGTCGATATGCAGGAGATGCAGGTTGTAATGCTCACGGAACATGGCGACGACATCGGCCGCCTCGTTCTTGCGCATCAGGCCGTGGTCGACCAGAATGCAGGTGAGCTGCTCGCCGACCGCCTCGTGGATCAGCAGCGCGGCGACCGACGAATCGACGCCGCCCGAGAGAGCACAGATGACGCGCTTGTTTCCGACCTGTTTGCGGATCGCCGCGACGGCGCGCGCGCGATAGGCCGACATGGTCCAGTCACCCTGTAGGCCGGCAATATTGTGGACGAAATTGGCGATCAGCTTGGCGCCGTCGGGCGTATGCACCACTTCCGGGTGGAACTGCACGGCGTAATATTTCTTCGCCTCGTTGGCGATGAAGGCATAAGGCGCGTTCGGCGAGGTGGCGACGACCTCGAAGCCTTCCGGCAAAGCGGTGACGCGGTCGCCATGGCTCATCCATACCTGATGGCGCGAACCCAGCGGCCAGATGCCTTCGAACAGGGCGCATTCCTTCTCGACGTCGAGGAAGGCGCGGCCGAATTCGCGGTGATGGCCGCTCTCGACCTTGCCGCCGAGCTGGACGCACATGGTCTGCTGGCCGTAGCAGATGCCGAAGACCGGCACGCCGCTGTCGAAGATCACCTGCGGGGCGCGCGGCGAGCCTTCGTCCACGGTCGAGGCGGGGCTGCCGGAGAGGATGACGGCACGCGGCTTGAGGCGCGCGAAGCCTTCCTCGGCGGACTGGAAGGGCACGATTTCGCAATAGACGCCGGTTTCGCGCACGCGCCGCGCGATGAGCTGCGTCACCTGGCTGCCGAAATCGACGATGAGAACGGTGTCGGAGGGAGCTGTCTGGGTCATGGCGAGCCTTTAATGAAATCCGCTGCGACATGCAATCGGCCGCAGGCGTTTATATTGTCCCTGTTGTCCCTCAGAACCAGAAGACCCCGTCCTCCAACGCTTCGAACAGGCTGTCGACGGCATAGGCCAGCTTGCGGTCGACGACATGCAGATATTCCGTCCAGTCGCCGATATGGCTGAGTTCCGCCTTGCCGTCGGAAATGCCGCGCAGGCCGATCAACGGCAGGCCGTAGATCTGGCAAACGCGCAGCACCGCATAGGTTTCCATGTCGACCATATCGGCATCGACGGTTTCGTAGGCGCGGCCCGAGACCACATTGGCGCCGGTGGAAAGCCGCGCTTCGGGAATGCCCGGAATGCGCAGCGGCAATTCGAGGACCGCCGGCAGGTCGAGAAGCGGCGTGCAGCCCTTCTCGAAGCCGAGCGCCGTGGCGTCCATATCGCGATAGGACACGCTGGAGACCTGATAGACTTCCGTATGCTCCAGCGCCGGCGCGCCGGCCGACCCCAGGGACACCACGAGATCGGGCAAATCGTCCGCCGCCTGCAGGCGCGCCAGTTCGCGCGTCAGGTTGATGGCGGCCTCGACCGGGCCGACGCCGGTCAGGAGCGGCGAGAACCGCGTTTCCAGGAGAGCGCCGTATTCGGCCTTCACCGCCATGACGAACAGGATCGATTTTCCCGCGATACGCTTGAGTTCGTAGGTCGTCATCCGGCAATTCCCTCGCGTCCGCGCACCACCATCATCGTGCCGGTCATCGAGGCGACGAGCTTGGCCGGGCCGTCACGCAGCGCATAGGCGCGGCCATCGGCGACGATGATGTTGGAGCCGGGTTTCGTGACTTCGCCGCGAAACAGGAAGCGGCTTCCCCGGCCCGGCGACATCAGGTTCACTTTGAATTCGATGGTCAGGATCGAGGCATCGGCATCGATGACCGTATAGGCGGCGTAACCGCAGGCGGAATCGAGCGCCGTCGCGACGATGCCGGCATGCAGGAAACCATGCTGCTGCGTCAGCTTCGGATCGAAATCCAGCTCGATCTCGACCGTGCCGTGCTCGATGCGGGTCAGCTCGGCGCCGATGGTTTCCATGATCCGCTGCCGGGAAAAACTCTGCCGGATGCGCTCGCCGAAATCGCCGCCGTCTTCCTCTGCCATTGCATGACCCCTGTTCGGGCGGAAAGTGGCACGGACCCTCGGCTTCGGCAAGCCATCGGCGGGGAATTCAGTTCAGCCAGACGATCGATGCGTTGAGAAGTGTCGCGAAACCGACCCAGGCGGCGTAGGGAACGAACAACAGGGCGGCCACGCGATCGCGCCGCCAGCGCAGCGCGATAAAGGCCAGGATCGTTGCCAGCAGCGGCACGATGACCGCCAGCGCCAGATGCGCGTTCCGCGCACCGAAAAAGGCCGGTGACCACAGGAAATTGAGGATGAGCTGCATGACCCAGAGGCCGAAGGCATTCGACAGGCCGTCGCGCAGAAAGGTTCGCGCGCCGGCAACGCCGATGAGGATATAGAGGATCGACCAGACGGGTGCGAAAATCCAGTTCGGCGGATTGAAAGGCGGCTTGGCAAGCGACTGATACCAGTCACCCGGCATGAAATTGAAGCCGATAAACAGGCCGCCGCCGAGCACAGCGGCAATGAAGAGAAGATGGGTGGCAATCTTTCGCATGGCGACTCATCTAGGGCGCGGCGTGCGTTTGGCGAGCGCGGCGGATGCGCAAGGACGGCCGCCTCAGCCGTGGCCTGACAGGCGTAGTATGTGCTGGTCCCAGGCGACGTCGCTTTGCGTCTCCTGCATCCGTCCGTCATAGGAGGAGACGGCAAAACCTTCGGGGGCGGCGGCAATGCCGGCGGCGTCCGGGCGGTTGCGGCTCTCGATCACCCGGCCGCTGGCGGCATCGATGGTGACCGCGGCACCGCCGACCGGCGAGGTGACGCCGACGAGGCCGAGGCGGCGGTTGACGGCGATGGCCCCGACATAATTGCCGAGCGTCCGCACGGTTTCTTCGGGCAAGTCGAGGAAGGCCAGCGGCTCGCCTTTCGAGAACCGGCCAACCAGCGGCGGCCTGTCGTTGCGCGGGCCTTCATACTGACAGGCGAACCAGATCTGTCCAGCGGCATCGAGGGCGATGTGGCGGGGGGGAAGACGCCCCCAGCGTTCCGGGGCGGGCTGGGGCGCGGGCAGCGCGGCGTCGCGGGCGTCGATCAGCGCCAGCGACGGTTCCATGCGGTCGAGATTGAGCTTGGTGCGGCCGAAATCCGGATGGGTCTCGATGCCGCCATTGGCGGCGATCAGCATCGCCCCGTCGTCGGAGACGGACAGGTCGTGGGTGCCGATGCCGAAGGCTTCGTACTCACCGATGCGGGCGAAATTCTCGCGCGCATCGTAAAGGCCGATGACGCCGCGATTGGCGTCGAAATCGTTCTCGCTGGCATAGAGCCAGCGTCCATCCGGGGAAAAGCAGCCATGGCCGAAGTAATGCCGGCCATCGGGGGCGGCGATGACCACGGGATCGGCGCCCCCGGCGAGATCGAGGACCATGGCGAAGGTGCCGGGACGGCGGGCGAAGGCGACCGCCTTCGCCGTTGCCGGGCAGGCGGCCATGCCGTGGGCGCGGGCCGGCAGCGGGCTGCGCGAGACGATCTCGCCCCGCTCGGTGACGGTCGCGACACCATAGGAGCCGTCCTTGGCGCGGAAGGCGGAGGCGAAGACGGCGTCGGCGCGCTCCAGCGCATGAAGCGCGCGCGGCGACAGGCCGGCGAGGAAGGCGATGCCGGCCGCCTGCACGAAACGGCGGCGGTCGATGAGCGGGTTCGCCACGCCCTCAATCCCCGTCGGCGAAGGAAAAGCCGGCGGCAAGCCCGATGGCGCCGCCATAGCCGTCATTCAGCCTGACCAGCAGCTCGCGGGTGCCGCGCAGCAGCGCATCCAGCTTCTCCTGGTCCTTCGGGTCGGCAACGGCCTTGGCGACATCGGCATCGACAGTGGGGGCGGTTTCCCCGAGGGAGCTCAGCAGCGCCACGATGTCGGCGGCGATGGCGCGGTCGGCGGGGTCGAGCACCTGCTCCATGCCGGACGCGACGAACAGGGCCTTAATGCCCTTGAGATTGGCGGTGATCGAGGGGAATGTCAGGCCGGCGCGCCAGTAGATCGCCGATTTCGGCCGCACCGGCTTGTCCTTGCCCTTGTAGAAGGCTTCCAGCCGCTGGTCGCGCACCGTCTCGACGCCGTGGACGAGGATGCCGAGCAGCGCCTGGATCGCCTCTCGGCCGTTGCGGAACTGCTCGTTGTCGGGGCCGGGGGTCTTCCACTGGTCGGCGATGCCGCCCTTCTTTTCCCAATCGGCCGAAAGCGTGGCGGCGACGGCATCGACATTGCCGGCGACGGCCGCGCCGAAGCGGCAGCGAAAACCGTCCGCCGCGCCCTCCAGCGTCTCGGCGCCGCTGCCGTAAAGCACATATTCCAGCGCGGAAAGACCCTGGACGGCGACGCTCTTGCCGGCGATGCCCTCCGGCGTCGTGTCCTTCTCGTCCTTGCCGGCGATCGTGGCCTGCACCTGCTTCAACGCCAGCCCCTTGCGATCGGGGAAGAACAGGATGCGCTCGAAACGGTTCTCCTCCAGCGCCGGGCCGACGCGGACGATCTCGATCTCAGACCAGGCGGCGACGGCGCTGGCAAAACCGGCCCGCGCCTTTGCCAGCGCATCGGCCGAGGGCGTGGCGCAGAGCGCCTTCATCGCGCCGGTGAGGCCGGTGGCCGTTTCATGGAACCTGCGATAGCCGGGGCGGATGACCTCGTCGACCGCCTTGGTCATGACGGCGGGCACGGCCGCCTCCTGCAGTTTCGACGCGCCATCTTGCGCGGCTGCCGAAAGCGGCATGAGAGCGACGACAAGAACGGGCAGCAGGCGGCAAAGACGGGTCATCACAGCGACTCCAGGAAGGCCAGCAGGGCATCGCGGTCGGGCCGCGACAGGGTGGCGAAAGCGGTGCGCGCCCTTTCCCCCTCGCCGCCATGCCAGAGGATGGCTTCGGTGAGGCTGCGGGCGCGGCCGTCATGCAGAAAGAAGGCCTGGCCGCCGACGGCGCGGGTCAGACCTATACCCCAGAGCGGCGGCGTGCGCCACTCCCGCCCATCCGCCTCGCCGACGCGCTGGCCATCGGCAAGGCCCTCGCCCATGTCGTGAAGCAGGAAATCGGAATAGGGCCAGATGAGCTGGAAGGCGAGCGCGGGATCGGCGGCGTCCCGGCGGGTCACGAATTTCGGGTGATGGCAGGCGGCGCAGCCGGCGGCATAGAACAGCGCCTTGCCGGCCAGCACCTTCGGGGCCGCAACATCACGCCGCGCCGGCACGGCCAGGTGCCGGGCATAAAAACTGGTGAGGCCCAGCACCGGATCGGGAGCCTCATAGGGCCCAAGTTTTTTCTGGACGCCGTTCGGGCGCGACAGGCAGGCGGTCTGGGCGGGCGTGCAATCGCCATAGGGGCGGTCGGCGAGCGGCGTCGAAATGCCGATATCGTCGGCAAAGGCGGCAGCGGTCTGCTGCGCGACGGTGGCGTTCTGCGCCTTCCAGCCGAAGCGGCCGAGCGCCGGCGCGCCTTTTTCGTCACGCACCCGGGCCACCCGGCCGGAAATGCCGTCGCCGTCGCGATCCTGCGGATCGGCGAGCGCCTCGATATCGGCGGGGTGGATCGCCTCGATCAGGCCGAGCCCGATCATCGGCGGCGCGACACGCGCCGATAGCGTGGTGGCCGGATCGAGCGGGCCATAACCCAGCGCTTCCACCGCATAGACCGGTCTGCGCAGGCTGACCGTCTCGCGCTCCGAGAGCGCCACGGCCTCTTCCGTATAGCGCACCGCGACCCGGCCCTCGGCGGCAAGGCCGGGGCTGGCGAAATCCTGCAATTGCCGGCCATAGACGGGATCGGGAAAATTCAGCGCTTCGTGAGCGGCGAACGCCGCCCTTTCCGCCGGGGTGGACGCATCGCGGGCAAGCCGCAGGACCATGGAGACCGCATTGCCGTCTTCCGGCGGATGGCCACGGCCATCACGAACATGACAGCTCTGGCAGGAACGGGCGTTGTAAAGCGGACCGAGGCCATCCGAAGCCAGTGTCGAGGAGGGTGAGGCAACCCAGAGTTTTCGAAACAGGGCGTTGCCGAGGATGAAATCATGGCCGGCCGCACTGTCGAGATTGGCGGACGGGGTCGAAAACACATCCCGCCCTTGTGTCTTGCGGCCAGTCGTCGCTCCGCCCGGCATCGCCTCGAAAGGTTCGGCGCGGGAAAAATCCGCAGCCGGCGCGGTGACCGCCAGAACCCGGCCGAGATCGTCGGCCGAAAGATCGTCGCGCCGCGCCTCCCCCGCCGCCATGCCGCCGGCCGCAACGGCAAGGAAGATGGCCAGGGACGTGAGGCCGAGACGGCGGGAAACGGAAGAAAAACGCCGCCTCATTTCCATCTCTCCGTTCCGGGAGAAAATGGCCCGAGGGGCCGGATGAGGGGTGTGAGACGAGGGAATATTCGGCTTCTTGCGCCTGCGACATCCCCCTCATCCCACTGCCGCGCCCTTTTCGCCCGATGGGAGAAGGATTTTCGAGGCAAACGCCGCATTTCATAGGCAACAGCCCTGTCTCGTGGGAGAAGAGAGAGAGCGACATGGATGTGCTTCACCTGCAATCCTCCCTTCGCCCGAAGGCAGGGAAAAGCGCCAAGGAGAGCGTTATCGGCGCTTGTCTCAACCGGAAACCGGGCGAAATGGCAGAGCATCGGCAATCGGCCGGAGGCTGACGCCGCCGGTCGCTTTTCCTTACTTGAAGACGGAGCTGGGATTGTCGAGGCTGGCGGAGCCTTCGAGCTTCACCGTGCCGAGATCGAGGGCGGCGATCACGCGTTCGATGCTCTTGGTCTGGTCGACCAGACCGTCGATGGCGGCCTGGACCACCGCATTGCCCTTCTTGTTGCCCTCGCCGATCATCTGGTCATAGGCTTCGACGCGCTTGCCGCGATCGGCCATGACGCGCATGGCGTCGAGCGTCGTCTTCAGCTTGCCCTTCATCTCCTTGTCGAGCGCCTTGTCCTTTTCCGCCACCAGTTCGGACAGCGAGGGACCGTGCATCTTGGTGCCATCCGTGCGGATGTAGTCGCCGGTATAGGCGGAGGCGATGCCGATGGCGTCGTAGAGATGCGAATTATAGGTGTTGTCGGAGAAGCAATCGTGCTCCTCTTCCGGATCGTGGAGGATGAGGCCGAGCTTCATGCGCTCGCCGGCGAGTTCGCCATAGGACAGCGAGCCCATGCCGGTGAGGATGGCGACGAGGCCGGCCTTGGGATCGGCCGAAACATGCTTGGTCGCCTCACCTTCCGGCGCCCAGTCATCGGTCATCTCCTGGAGATCGGATACCAGCAGCGTCGAGGCGGCCTTGAGGAAATCGCCGCGGCGGTCGCAATTGCCGTGGGTGCAGTTCTTCTGGTCGTAATCGGTGTAGGGCCGATTGCCGGCGCCGGGGCCGGTGCCGTTCAGATCCTGGCCCCAGAGCAGGAATTCGATGGCGTGATAACCGGTGGCGACGTTGGCTTCGACATGGCCTGCCTCATGCAGGGTCTGCAGGAGTTCCGGCGTGATTTTCGAGGCATCGACATCCTTGCCGTCGATCTTGATCGTCTTGTTGGCGATGACATTGGCGGTGTAGAGCGCGTTTTCATCGCTTTCGGTGCCGTAGGAGGCATCGACATAGTCGATCAGGCCTTCATCCAGCGGCCAGGCATTCACCTTGCCTTCCCAATCGTCGACGATCGGATTGCCGAAGCGGTAGACTTCCGACTGCTGGTAGGGAATGCGGGCCGCAAGCCACGCAGCGCGCGCCGCCTTCAGCGTCTTTTCACTGGGCTTGGCGATCAGGGCGTCGATGGCCTTGTCGAGCTTCTTCGCCGTGGTCAGCGAATCCTCGTATTTGGCATGGGCGACATCGGTGTAATGCTTGATGACGGCGGCGGCATCGGTAGCGGCATGCGCCGGAACGGCAAAGGCGGCGGACACGGCAAGCAGCGCCAGCCCGGCGCGCAGCATGGATTTGCGGATCATTCGGCTCTCCTGTGACGGCGGGAAGCCGTCCCCTCATTCGACAGCCGATGTCATCGCGCAAATCTATAGTGGTGTCAAACGCTCTAGTTTGGAATCATTATGGAAAAGGCTTAGGCGCCACGCTGCATCAAAGCGAAGAAAAACCCATCCGTATCGGTGGAGGCCGGCGTCAGCGTCAGCAGGCGGCCGTCGCGCGAGCGCGGTTTCGGCGCGTCCACCCCGAACAGCTGCGTCCATTTGTCCAGTGCCGGCACGATGCGATAGTCGGGATGGCGCTCGCAGAAACCAAGCGCCTGCGCATCGTTTTCCTGCGGCAGGATGGAGCAGGTGATATAGATCAGGAAACCGCCCGGCCGCACATAGGCGGCGGCCTGGTCCAGCGCTTCCTGCTGCTGGGCGAGGCGTTCGTCGAGGTTCTTGGCGGTCAGGCGCCATTTGGTGTCGGGGCGGCGCCGCCAGGTGCCGGTGCCGGTGCAAGGCGCATCGACGAGGACGCGGTCGCAGCGCTCCCTCAGCGCGTCGAGGGCGGCGCGGCCGTCATGGACCTGGACATTGCGGGTGCCGGCGCGGCGCAGGCGCTCGATGATCGGCGCCAGACGCTTGCGGTCGGCGTCATAGGCGTGGACCTGGCCCTTGTTGTGCATGGCAGCCGCCATGGCGAGCGTCTTGCCGCCGCCGCCGGCGCAATAATCCAGCACCTGATCGCCCTCGCGCGGCTCGGCGAGATCGGCGACGATCTGCGAGCCCTCGTCCTGCACCTCGAACCAACCTTTCTGGAAGGACAGTTCGGCAGTGACGTTCGGCAGGCGCGACGGGCCTTCGCCGGCGGGAATGCGGATGCCCTGGCGGGCGATGCGCGCCGCCTGCGGCTGCGAGCGCTCCAGCGCCTTCAGCACCTTGGAGCGATCGGCGCGTAAGGTGTTAACGCGTAGATCGATCGTCGGGCGGTCGGCCAGCGCTTTCGCCTCCGCCAGCCAGCCCCCGCCCAAATTTTCCCCCCACGCCCGCTGCGCCCCGTCGGGGGTGTCGCCCTGCACATAAGCCGGC